>OKWR01000057.1_pt1 | contig 160786 bp, 108 predicted proteins | sample 1607101 | NCBI WGS metagenome assembly OKWR01 (sample SAMN04414076, study PRJEB24778) | human gut metagenome | material: faecal | host: Homo sapiens
TTCAATTGGAGATGAAACAAAAGAGGCCATCTCAACTCTATTTTGAGACAGCCTCTTCCTTATTCTTATCCTGTTTCAAATGCTGTTCCATGTACATGCTGGGAGGCATTCCGTACAGATCCTTGAAAGCGGTCGAGAAATTGTTGGGATTGGTGAATCCGGTCAAGTCCGCCACTTCGGCTATGGTGTACCGTTTCTTCGACAACAGCTCTGCCGCTTGTTTCAGTCGGATGTTCCGGATAAAATCCCGTGTGGTCTGGTTGGTCAGTTCTTTCAGTTTACGGTGCAAGTGCACGCGGCTAATGCCTACCTCGGTGGTAATCATCTCCACGGTGAGGTTCGGGTTACTCAGGTTTTCGTTGATGACCCGCATGATTCGTTCCATCAGTTTGTCATCGGGGGACTGTACTTCTATTGGTTGTATCTTATCCCCTTGGGTCTGTTGTCCGGTATAGGTATTGCGTAGCCGTTCACGACTGCGGATCAGGTTGGCGGCCGTTTTCCTCAATATCTCTATATGGAAAGGTTTGGTCATGTAGGCGTCGGCTCCTGTTTCCAGACCTTCCAGATTGTCTTCCTCCCGTGTCTTGGCGGTGAGCAGTATTACCGGGATGTGGTTCAGGTTCACATTTTGCTTTATTTTGCGGCATAAGGTAAGTCCGTCCATTTCGGGCATCATGACATCACTTATTACCAAGTCCGGGGTTTTATTGAAGATGCTTTCCAGTGCCTCCTTGCCGTTGCAGCTTTCTAGGGTATGGTAATCGCTTGCCAGTTCACGGCAGATATAGCGGCGTATATCTTCATCGTCTTCTACCACCAGTACTTTGTATTTCGTTTTGGTTCGTGTTTTTCCGTTTTCTTCTTCCTCGGTTTCATAAGGAACAGGGAGGACCGGAGCCGGAGTGTGGAAGAGAGGAGCTTTGTCGGCTTCCATTTCTTCTTTGCGCAGATGGGCGCATCCCAGAGGCATACGGATGATAAAGCTGCATCCCGGTTGTCCGTCCGGATTATTTTCTACACGGATGTCTCCATGATGAAGTTCCACCAGTGAGCGGGTGAGGTGCAGCCCGATACCGGTACCTATGTTTGAGTTGTTTTGGCTATTCCGTATCTGGTAAAAGCGTTCGAATATGTGTTCTGTTTCTTTGGGGGCGATTCCTATTCCGCTGTCGGTCACGGTGATTTCGGCATACTGTTGCAATGGTTTCGGCAGGGTGGAGTCCTTACCGGTGCGTAGCCGTATGTCCACACTGCCTCCTTCGGGGGTGAATTTGAAGGCATTGGACAGGATGTTCAGGATAATTTTGTCGAAGTTCACCGGGTCCACCCACAATTTTAAGTGGTCGGCGCCCTCGTGGTGGAACTGCAAAGTAATTTGTTTTTTGTTCGCTTGTTCTGTAAAGGTTTCACACAAATCATTAATGAATCCGGTCATTTCGGTTTCACGGAAAACGAGTGACATCTGTCCTTTGTCTATCTTGCGTATATCCATCAATTGGTTTACCAGCCGCAGGATTCTTTCGGAATTGCGCCAGATGATGCGGTAGTTCTTTTGCCGTTCGTGGTCTGTATCGTTTGTCATCAGTTTTTGCAAAGGACTGATGATGAGTGACATCGGAGTACGTATCTCGTGGGAGATGTTGATGAAAAACTGTAGCTTGGCTTCGTTTATCTGTTCGGCATGGATATGTTGCATCATTTCCTGCCTTATGCGGTAACGGTGTCTCATTTGCAGGATGATGCCATAGACGGCTGCTACTGCCAATAAGGCATAGATCAGCATGGCCCAGCCCGATGCCCACCATGCCGGTGCGATGTGAATGGTGATTTCATCGGTGTCGGATTCCAGCAGATAATCTTCGGCTTTGATCCGGAAATGATAATCGCCGGGGGGAAGGTCGCTGAATGACACCCGGTTGACTCCTTTGGGAAGTTTGACCCAGGGAGTGTTGTTTATGGTATATAGATACGTGATACGTTCGGAATTATTTAGTTCGCGGGTAGAGAACTCGATGCTGAAAGCGTTGTCGTTATGTGACAAGTGGAAATCCCGGGCCTCAAAGACGGAGGTGTTTATGATTTCTTTTCCGCCCGACAACATTCCTTTCCTTATGGGCTGGTCGTGCAGATAAAAGTCGATGATGCGTACGTTCCATTTTTTTGCGGGATTCGTAATCTCTTGAGGATTGAAATAGGTAATTCCGTTTGTACCTCCAAACCAGAGTATGCCGTTGTGGTCGGCAAAAGAGGCGTTTTTGCTGAATTCATTTCCTTGCAGACCGTCGTCTGCATAGAAATTGCTGAACGTGTGGGTATTCAGATTAAAACGTGACATTCCGGCATTGGTGCTTATCCATAAGTTGTCCTGCCCGTCTCCTTTGATAGCATATACGGCGTTACTGGATAGTCCGTGGGCGGTGGTGTAGGTCTTTAGTTGCTGGGTTTGGGGATTCCATTCCGCCAGTCCTTCGGAATTGCCTATCCAGATGTTGCCTTGGGGGTCTTCATAAAGGGAGTGGATGATGTGTCTGGACAGGATTTCTTCAGTCTTGAAGTCGTCGGTACTCAGGTCTATACATCTTATTCCGTCATACGTTCCTACATAAAGGTGGTTGTCACCGGCATACAAAAGACAGCTTATCCATTTATATTTTTTGGTGGCAGCATTGAATTTAGGGTCATATACAGACTGTCCTGTCTTCAAGTCATAATAGAAAAGTCCGGCTCCCATGGTGGCTATCCAGAGTCGTTTGTCCTGGTCTTCAACCAGATCATACACGCGTTGGATACGGTTTCCATTCTTGTCTGTCAGATTCTGCAGATAGCTGCACTGTCCTGTTTTCTTATCCAGTCTGCCTAGTCCGTTGGTATAGGATCCGAACCACAGATTATGTTCAGAGTCTTCATACAGGCCGAAAACGGTGGAAGGAACCGAAGAGGGGCTGTCATGTGGGGCATAATGGACTTTTTGCTTCAGTTCTGTGGTGATGCCGTATATGCCGTCGTTGTCAGTACCTATCCATAATATGCCTTCGTGGTCGCGGCAGAGTGAGGTGATACAGTTGGAGCCGATGATATTCTTGTTTATTGATTTGTAGCCTATGTACTTGAAACTGTTGGGCTGTGCGGGAATCATCATAACCCCTTTCTGGTAAATGGCTATCCATAGGTTTCCTGCATTGTCTTTCAGGACGGAGTGTACTTTGGAGGTACCGGAGTCGAGGTAATTATTATCAAAAGGGTAATCCGTGATGAGCTGTTTGGGGATGTTGAAAATCTTGGTGCCTTTCCCGTCCGTGCCCAGGCAAAGCTCGTTTTGGCTTATCTGGCAGATGGATTTGATAGGCAGGTTTTGTTTTCCTTTATAAAGGATAGGAATGAACTCTTCTGCTGGTTGGTTATATTTCAGCAATCCTTTGCCTATGGTTGCTAGGTAGATGTCTCCGTAGTTGTCTTCATAGAGGTCTACAATGGTCATTCCCTTCTCTTGTTTCAGAAAGTGCTTGCTTTTATTGTCCGCAGAGAGGCGGTAGATACCATTCTCACCCTGTGTTACCCAAAGATTGTGTTGTCTGTCCTCTATCATGTAGTCTGTCATTTGGGTGGGGATAGGTAAGTCCAGTTTGTGTGCAGTCAGTTTCCCCTGTGTGATGGTTATGGTACACAAGTTGTTTCCCGATACCCATATTTCTCCGTTCCTACGTTCCAGAATGGACATGATATTGCTGTCAAAAGTCTTTCCATCTTCCCATTGCGCCCGCGCGCTGAAGCTGTCGGTTTCCGGATCGTATAGCTGTATACCGTTATAGGTTCCTACGAACAACCGTCCTTTGCTGTCCTCGTACAGCACTCGTACGTAGTTATGGCAGAGGGAGTACTCGTTTTCCGGGTCATGCTTGTAGGTGATGAACTTGGCTCCGTCATAGCGGTTCAGTCCGTCTTCGGTGGCAATCCATATCATGCCGTTCCGGTCCTGATATATTTTGTTGATCAGACTGCTGGAAAGTTCCCTGTCTGTTGTGAAGAATTTGTACGATTGTCCGTGGCACAACAAAGACAGAAAAAGAAATAGTATAAGAATCGTATGTTTCATCATAATATAAATATCCCAGTAAATTCAGGTGCACAAAAATAATTCAAAAAAGAATATATAGCCTAATAAATAAGGAAGTAATTTCGGTACTTTGTGCCATATCGGGCAGGTTTGTAACATGGAAAAAGGACTATGTAACATGGTTACACTCCGATATAAGGCGAATGTCCTTACCTTTGCTCTTGTTGAGCAGTGAAGAACGGAACGTAAAAACAGCCTTGTGAATTTAATACCATGAATATGAAACTTGAATGTGATTTATCCGGTATCCGGAAATGTATGATGAGTGGCTTGTCCCTGTTGCTTGCCGGAGTGTTGCAGGCGCAGAATCCGATTGTGCAGACTTGCTATACTTCTGATCCGGCACCTATGGTGCACGATGGCACCTTGTATGTTTACACGGGACACGATGAGGACCATGCCGATTTTTTCTGGATGCAGGAGTGGCGCGTCTATTCTACTAAAGATATGGTGAACTGGACCGATCACGGTTCTCCGCTTGCCATCGAGTCTTTCGACTGGGCGGACGATCGTGCCTGGGCATCGCAATGTATCGAACGCAACGGGAAATTCTATTGGTATGTGTGTCTGCATTCCAAGTTGACAAACACGATGGCTATCGGTGTGGCGGTGGGTGATTCGCCTACCGGCCCTTTTAAGGATGCTATCGGCAGACCGCTTTACGAAGGTAGCTGGGATTTTATTGATCCCACGGTTTTTGTGGACGATGACGGGCAGGCTTATCTATATTGGGGAAATCCGAATGTTTACTATGCCAAGCTGAATGCCGATATGGTTTCGCTGGATGGTGAGGTGTCCAAGGTGGAGCAGACTATAGAGAGTTTTGGTTCTCCGGGGCCGGACAAACGGGAGAAAGGAAAGAAATACAAGGACATCTATACGGAAGGTCCGTGGTTGCACAAGCGTGGCGGTACATATTATCTGTCGTATGCAGCCGGCGGAGTACCCGAACACATCGCTTACTCGATGAGTGACACTCCGACAGGACCTTGGAAGTATATGGGAGAAATTATGCCGTTGCAAGATACCGGTTCGTTTACCAATCACTGTGGAGTGACGGATTATAAAGGTAATTCTTATTTCTTTTATCACACCGGGAAATTACCCGGTGGGGGTGGTTTCGGACGTAGCGTGGCAGTGGAGCAGTTCAGTTACAACCCCGATGGTACTTTCCCGATAATTAATGCGACGACAGAAGGGGTGTCGCCGGTAGGCACACTGACTCCTTATCAACGTGTGGAGGCGGAAACGATAGCTTTCTCCGAGGGAGTAAAGTCGGAATGGAATGCAAAGACGGGGGTGTATGTATCCGGAATTCATGACGGGGATTATATAAAGGTACGCGAGGTGGATTTTGAAGATTTGTCGCCCAAGTGTCTTTGTGTGTCTGTTGCCAGTGCCCTTCGTGGCGGGTGGATAGAAATTAGGACCGACAGCATCGGCGGGACGCTGATAGCTGAAATGAGGGTTCCTCATACCGGAGGATGGGAATGTTGGACAAGTATAGAGGCGGATGTAACGGTTCCTGTGACGGGTGTGCATGATGTCTATTTTGTGTTCAAAGGCAGGAAAGGATGTGAACTGTTTCATTTTGACTGGTGGAAATTCAGCCGACAGGAAATGACAGAGCAAGAGGTGAAAGACAGGACGCAGGCCGCATCTACCAATATTCCGGGTTACGAGTATCCGCGGCTGGACGAGGAGCATTGCGCCCACTTCCGTTTCTATGCTCCGCAAGCCGGAAGGCTTCAGGTAGACTGTTGCGGTAAGAAGTATGACATGCAGAAGGACGCGGATGGCTTCTGGACAGTAAAGACCGATCCGTTGGTCGTAGGATTCCATTATTATTTTTTGATAGCGGACGGGGTGCAGGTGGCCGATCCGTCCAGTTACACTTTCTTTGGTTGTTGCCGTATGGCGAGTGGGATAGAGGTTCCCGAGGGAGTGGAAGGTGATTACTATCGTCCTCAGCAGGGAGTACCTCATGGGCAGGTGCGCTCGTGTACTTATTATTCGGAAGCCAAAAAGGAATTCCGCCGTTGCATGGTCTATACTCCGGCTGAATATGAAACCAAGGTGAAAAAACGTTATCCGGTACTTTACCTGCAACATGGCATGGGCGAGGATGAGACGGGCTGGTCGGCACAGGGATGTATGCAACATATTATGGATAACCTGATAGCCTCCGGGCAATGTGTGCCGATGCTTGTTGTGATGGACAGTGGGGATGTGAAAGCTCCTTTCATTCCTCGCAAAGGGAAGGATGTGAATGAGGAGAGAGCTTTGTATGGTGCCTCTTTTTACAGGGTGATGCTGGAGGACTTGATACCGATGATTGACAGGACGTTCCGGACTTATACTGATCGTGAACATCGTGCAATGGCAGGATTGTCATGGGGTGGTCATCAGACTCTCACTACCACATTGCCTCATCTGGACAAGTTTTCGTATATTGGCGCATTCAGCGGTGCTATCTTCGGACTGGATGTGAAGACTTGCTTTGACGGTGTGTTTGCTGATGCCGGCAAGTTTAACAAGCAGGTACATTACTTGTTTTTGGGATGCGGAACGGAAGAACAGTTCGGTACCCGAAAACTGGCAGAGTCTTTGCGCAAAATAGGTATTCATGTGGACTATTACGAATCGCAGGGCACGGCACACGAGTGGTTGACATGGCGTCGTTGCTTGTACCGGTTTGTGCCTCATTTGTTCAAAAATAGAAAGTAGAAAAAGAAATGAAGAAGATCATTATTATTATTACCTGCTTCATTGGTTTGTCGGGGGCGTTTGCACAACAACGGGAAATCTTCCATAATCCGGTGATTGAGGCGGATGTACCTGACCCTTCCATGATAAGGGTGGGAAACTATTACTATCTGGTAAGCACCACCATGCACCTGATGCCGGGTTGTCCGGTGATGCGTTCAAAGGACTTGGTGCATTGGGAAACGATCAGTTATGTGTTTCAACGACTTACTGACTTGCCCCGTTATGATTTGAAGGAAGGCACGGTATATGGTCGCGGACAATGGGCCTCCAGCATCCGCTATCATGACGGACGGTTCTATGTATGGTTCTCACCCAATGATGAACCTCATCGTGGTTATATCTATACCGCCGAAGATCCGGCGGGCGAATGGACATTAGTCTCCCGTCCGCCTCATCATCATGATGCTTCTTTGTTTTTTGATGATGACGGCAAAGTCTATCTGTTTTATGGCACCGGACAACTTCGTCAGCTCAAGAGCGACCTGAGCGATGTGGAGCCGGGAGGTATAGACCAAAAGATATTCGAGCGGGATGCCGACGAGCAGGGACTTCTGGAAGGAAGTCAGGCATTCAAGCATAACGGCAGATATTACGTGATGATGATTTCCATGGACTGGAGCATTCCCGGACGGTTGCGTCGTGAGGTGTGCTATCGTGCCGACCAGATAACTGGTCCGTATGAGAAAAAGGTGATTTTAGAAACCGAATTTCAAGGATATGGTGGCGTGGGACAAGGCTGTATAGTCGATACTCCTGACGGAAACTGGTATGGCTTTATTTTTCAAGATAGGGGCGGCATAGGACGTGTGCCCACATTGATGCCCTGCCGCTGGGAAGACGGTTGGCCGATACTGGGAGATGCGGACGGACGTGTGCCCGAGTGTATGGAGATGCCTGCTTCCGGAGAGAAGTGTAAAGGAAGTATCATGGGAAGTGATGATTTCGACACCGACCGGTTGAGCTTGAACTGGCAGTGGAACCATAATCCGTTGGACAATTGCTGGTCGCTGACAGAGCGTCCGGGTTTCCTGCGGTTGAGGACCGGAAGGGTGGTGGATAATCTGTTTCTGGCTCCCAATACCTTGACCCAGCGTATGAGCGGGCCGAAATGCAGCGGTGTGGTAGCTATGGATGTCTCGAAGATGAAAGAAGGGGATGTTGCGGGCTTCAGTGCTTTTAATGGGTTGTCCGGAGTGCTGGCTGTGGTCATGGAGAACGGGAAAAAGCAGTGGGTGATGTCACATCAGTCTGTCAGTCTTTCGGACCGGGAAAAAAGGGTGACTGCTGTGGAAGTACTGGAGAAGGAACGCATAGATTGTGAAAAAGAGGTGGTCTATCTTCGTATGGAGGGCGACTTTGCCGATAAAAAAGATGAAGCCACTTTTTACTACAGTTATGACAAGAAAACGTGGAAACGAATAGGGGAGCCTTGTAAAATGGTTTTTGATTATACCAAATTCTTTATGGGAAGCAAGTTTGCTATTTTTAATTATGCTACTAAAGATTTGGGAGGATATGTGGATATAGATTATTTTGAATACGGTAACTAAAAAGTGAATAGAATGAAACTAAAAAAATGCGTGGGGATATTCTTGTTCTCCACCTTGTGCCTGAATGTAGGAGCTATAGATCATAAAGGGATTACTTTTGACCGGCTGGCTCCCGACCGTTTCACTCTGATGGAAAACGGAGTGGCCAATGAAATATTGGTGGACGAGCAGGAGGATGCCGGTGTGATGATAGCGGTAAGGAATCTTCAGAATGACTTTAAACGGGTGAGTGGCCGGGCTGCCGGGTTATGCTATACTCCCGGTGTAAAGCGCATGATTATGGTAGGTACGTTGAAAAGCCGTTATATCCGGGAATTGGTAAAGGCGAAAAAGATAGATGCTTCATTGCTGGAGGGCAAGAATGAGAAATACCTGATGACTGTGGTGTCTGCTCCCTTGAACGGAGTGAATGAAGCGCTTGTCATTGCTGGAAGTGACAAACGCGGAACGATTTATGGGATTTATGAGCTTTCGGAACAGATTGGTGTTTCGCCGTGGTACGACTGGGCGGATGTGCCGGTGATGCCCCGGCAGAATCTTTCGATGATGCGTGGAAGTTATACGGCGGGAGAACCGGCGGTAAAGTATCGGGGTATCTTTTTGAATGACGAGGCTCCTTGCCTGACCGGGTGGGTGAAACACACTTATGGCACGAATTATGGTGATCATCGTTTTTATGCCCGTGTGTTCGAACTGATTTTGCGTCTGCGCGGTAACTTTATGTGGCCTGCCATGTGGGGTTGGAGTTTTTATGCGGATGATCCGGAGAACAGCAAGACCGCCCATGAGATGGGGATTATAATGGGAACCTCACACCATGAGCCTATGGCACGCAATCATCAGGAATGGGTGAGGAAGCGCAGCGAATATGGGGCATGGGACTATGCTTCCAACCAGCAAGTGATTGACCGTTTTTTCCGTGAAGGTATGGAGCGTGCGGCCGATACGGAAGATTTGATTACCATTGGTATGAGAGGTGACGGTGATACTCCGATGGGTGGAAAGGAAGGAGAAGATGACAAATATGTGCCGCGTGATGAGGAAAACATGCGCCTGATGGAGAAGATATTCCGGAATCAGCGTCGTATTATCAAGGAAGTGACGGGAAAAGCACCGGAGAAACGTCCGCAGGTATGGGCTATTTATAAAGAAGTGCAACGCTATTATGACATGGGACTCCGTGTGCCCGATGATGTGATTATGTTGCTGAGTGATGACAACTGGGGGGATGTGCGCCGGTTGCCGGATGCAAAGGAGCGGAAGCATTCCGGCGGATGGGGGATGTATTATCATGTAGATTATGTGGGGGCTCCCCGTAATTCCAAATGGTTGAATGTAACTCCTGTACAAAATATGTGGGAACAGCTTCAGTTGACTTACAGCTATGGGGTGGATAAGCTTTGGATATTGAATGTGGGTGATTTGAAGCCGATGGAGTATCCTATCACTCTTTTTATGAATATGGCTTGGAATCCGGAACGCTATGCGGCAGGGAATCTGTTGGAGCATACACGAGCGTTCTGTGCGCAGCAGTTCGGTGAGGAACAGGCGGATGAGGCCATGCGTATCCTGAACCTGTATTGCAAGTACAATGGACGCGTGACTCCCGAGATGCTGGATAAGGATACTTATCACTTGGCTTCGGGGGAATGGAGGCAGGTGGCCGATGAATATGTGAAGCTGGAGGCGGAAGCCTTGCGGCAGTATTTGAAACTGGAGGCCGCTTACAGGGATGCTTATCGCCAACTGATTCTTTTTCCTGTGCAGGCGATGGCCAATCTGTATGAAATGTACTATGCACAAGCCATGAATCACAAATTGTACCAGGAGAACAATCCGCAGGCGAATGAGTGGGCCGACAAGGTGGAGAAGGCGTTTAGGCGCGATGCGGAATTGTGCAGGGAATACAACGAAGAAATGTCGGGAGGCAAGTGGAACGGAATGATGACGCAGAAACATATAGGCTATACTTCGTGGAACGATGATTTCCCTGCCGACCGTTTGCCGGAAGTTTACTGGATAGAGCAACCGGAACAGGCTGTAGGAGGGTATTTGTTTGCCGGTGACAAAGGGGTGGTTTCCATGGAGGCGGAGCATTATTTTGCATCATCTGCGGCACCGGAAACTGCCTGGACAGTCATACCGCACATGGGACGTACGCTGAGCGGAGTGGCTTTGATGCCTTATACACAGTCTGCTGAGGGAGCTTCGCTCTCTTATAAAATGAAAATACCGCAAAAAGTAGATACGGTAAATGTGTATGTCGTTGTGAAATCCACCCTGCCCTTCCTCAGACGGGAAGGTCATCGCTACACGGTAGGTTTTGAAGGAGGGGAGGAGCAGACTGTCTGTTTCAATGCGGAGTTGAACGAGCATCCGGATAATGTATATCGCGTACTGTATCCCACAGTGGCCCGTCGGGTGGTGAAGACCCGGGTGAAGTTGAGCCTGCCCGACCGTGCGGACGGAACCTATACATTGGTTCTGAAACCGGTGGAGCCTGCCATCGTATTTGAAAAGATTGTGGTGGATTATGGCGGTTATGAGGATAGTTATCTGTTTATGGACGAATCTCCTTGCCGGAGAAATAAACTGAATGGACAATGAAAAATATAAGATTGACGGTTTGGATAGGAATAATGTGCGGGTGGTTGGCGGCAGGAATGTTGCAGGCCGGTACACGACCGGACAATGCCCGTCCGGCAGAAGAAGACGGTAGCCGCTTGTGGTTGCCGGTGATGCGCCCGGTGGAAGGTGCGGAGGTGGAAGTTATATATAAAGGAAAAGTGTCACCCACCATAGCCGTTGCCATTGCTGAGTTGAAAAACGCCTGGAAGGGAGAGCCTGTACTTTTGGAGAAAAAGAGGACAGGGCAGGGGGATGGGTTTGCTATCACTTCTTCGGAACATCAGGTCCGTATTCTTTCATCCACCGAGGCAGGATTGCTTTATGGTGTTTATAGTCTGTTGCGTATGCAGGCGGCGGGGCAGGTCACAGTACCTCTGTCGGTTACTGAACAATCTGTGTATGATCTTCGCATCTTGAACCATTGGGATAATCTGGATGGTACGGTGGAGCGTGGTTATGCTGGTTGTTCTTTGTGGAATTGGGAAGAACTTCCCGGAACTTTGTCACCACGTTACGAGGCATATGCCCGTGCCAATGCTTCTGTGGGTATTAATGGAACGGTGCTGAATAATGTCAATGCCTCGCCCCAAGTGCTGGCAACCGGCAGTCTGGAGAAAGTCAAGGCATTGGCTGATGTCTTCCGGCCTTATGGTATAAAGGTCTATTTATCGGTTAATTTTGCATCTCCTATCCAGTTGGGCAAGTTGGATACGGCAGATCCGTTGGACAAGGAGGTCATCCGGTGGTGGAGGCGGAAAGTGAAAGAAATCTATACGTTGATACCTGATTTTGGCGGTTTTTTGGTAAAGGCCAATTCGGAGGGGCAGCCGGGACCATGTGATTTCGGGCGTACTCATGCCGAGGGAGCGAATATGCTGGCGGATGCGTTGAAACCCTACGGAGGAATCGTGATGTGGAGGGCGTTTGTCTATAGTCCTACCGACAGTGACCGTGCCAAGCAGGCCTATTTGGAGTTTATGCCTTTAGACGGGCAGTTTCATGACAATGTAATAGTACAGATAAAGAACGGACCGATAGATTTCCAGCCTCGTGAACCTTATAGTCCTTTGTTCACGGCTATGAAGCAGACTTCCATGATGGTGGAGTTTCAAATCACTCAGGAGTATTTAGGCTTTTCCAATCATCTGGCCTATTTGGCTCCTTTATGGGAGGAGTTTTTCGGTGAAGTACGTCCGGATAGGTTGAAAGCTGTGGCGGGTGTGGCAAACATCGGTACGGATGTGAATTGGTGTGGACACCATTTTGCACAAGCCAATTGGTATGCTTTCGGGCGGTTGGCATGGAATCCGTCGCTGACTTCAGACCGGATTGCGGATGAGTGGTTGCGGCAGACGTTTACTTCCCAGCCGGCATTTGTCCGTCCGGTCAAAGAGATGATGTTGCAGAGCCGGGAGGCGGTGGTGAATTATATGATGCCGTTGGGGCTGCATCATCAGTTTGCATGGGGGCACCATTATGGACCTGAACCGTGGTGTAGTGTGCCCGGTGCTCGTCCGGACTGGCTACCTTCTTATTATCATAAGGCAGATAAGGAGGGAATCGGTTTCGACCGTAGCAGCAAAGGGAGTGATGCCGTTTCTCAGTATCCCGATTCACTTCGTCAGATTTACAATGACAAGGCAACTTGCCCCGAGATTTATTTGCTTTGGTTCCATCATGTGCCTTGGCAGCATCAGATGAAAAGCGGACGTACGCTTTGGGGGGAGTTGTGCCATGCATACGATAGAGGTGTGCGGCAGGTACGTGGTTTTCAAGAAGTATGGGACAGTGTGGAACCTTTTGTAGATGTACGCCGGTTCAGGGAAGTGCAGTCGAAATTGAAAATCCAGATGCGTGACGCCGTGTGGTGGAAAGATGCTTGTCTGCTTTATTTCCAGACTTTCTCAGGGATGCCTATCCCGGCTGGCATAGAACGTCCTGTACACGAGTTGGAGGATATGAAACGCTTCCGGTTGGAAATCTCGAACTATGAATGTCCCGAGAGTGGGTTCAATAAATAAATTACGGTTTTTAACTTTATAAGAAACATGAAATATAAGTTAGCTTTAGTAATGTCGGTTCTTTGTGCATTTTCCGCATGGACCGAAGCAAAGGTGAAATTGCCTGCCATCCTATCGGACGGTATGGTATTGCAACGTGAGCGGCCCGTTAAAATATGGGGAAATGCCGATAAAGGAGAGAATGTGACCGTTGTTTTTAAAAAGAAGAAATTCAGTACGGTAGCCGGGGAAGATGGTAAGTGGCTGGTGGAGCTGCCTCCCATGAAGGCAGGCGGCCCTTTTGAAATGACCGTGAATGATATCCGGTTGAAAGATATTCTAGTGGGTGATGTCTGGCTTTGCTCCGGACAGTCTAACATGGAATTGACCGCCGGACGGGTGACTGATAAATTTGCCGAGGAAATAGCAAGGGATGAGAATCCGATGATACGGTATGTGAAGATTCCTTTAGGCAATGATTTGCATGGACCTAAAGACGATTTGCCGGGAGCGGACTGGATGCCGCTGACTAAAGAAACTGCTCCTTCTTTCTCTGCTTTGGCTTATTTCTTTGCCAAGGAGATGTATAGGGAGACGCAAGTACCTGTGGGCATTGTTAACTCCAGTTGGGGGGGAAGTTCCGTCGAGGCTTGGATGAGTGAGGAGGCCTTGCAGAAGTTTCCGCGTCAGTTGCACGAGCGTGATTTGTTTGATTCGGATGAGTATCGTGAGTTGTGCAACCGTTCGGGACAGATGATGAACCGTTTTTGGGATACCGCTTTGTACAAAGGAGACCGGGGACTTCATGACGGGATATGCTGGAATCGTCCGGAACTGGATGATACGGACTGGCAGACTGTAGATATGTTTTCCAAGGAATGGGGAAGAAAGAATGGATATCCGGTGAGTGGCTCTCATTGGTTCCGTCAGAAAGTGAATGTATCAGCGGAACAAGCCGGAAAAGAGGCTGTTCTTCGTTTGGGGTGCATGGTGGATGCCGATTCGGTGTTTGTGAACGGGATTTTTGTAGGTAACACTTTCTATCAGTATCCGCCGCGTATTTATCGGGTGCCGGCTTCTATATTGAAACCCGGTGAGAATCTGGTGACTGTCCGGCTGATTAATTACGGAGGGGCCGCCAGTTTTGTGCCCGATAAACCTTATTGTCTGGCATGGGGGATAGATACAGTCCGTTTGTCCAGCCGCTGGAAATATCAATTAGGCTGTGAGATGCCTGCACGCACCAACAGTGTCTCTTTTCAGAATGTTCCTACCGGCATGTATAATTCCATGATTTCTCCTCTGCGTAATCTGACCTTTACCGGTGCGTTGTGGTATCAGGGAGAAACGAATACGGGCCGTCCTAATGAATATGAGGAATTGCTGGCTGCCATGATTATTGACTGGCGTGAGAAACTGGCTGATAAAGAATTGCCTTTCTTCATTGTACAGTTGGCCAATTTCATGCAGACACATCCGGAGCCGGTAGAAAGTAATTGGGCGGCTTTGCGTGAAGCGCAACGGCAAGTAGCGTTGAAAGTCCCGAATGCAGCTTTAGCGGTAGCGATTGATTTGGGCGAGTGGAACGATATTCATCCATTGAATAAAAAAGAACTGGCAAGACGTATCTCCCTGTTGGCGAAAAGAGGGGTGTATGGTGATAAAAAGAGTGTGCACAACGGGCCCATGTGTACGGGCATGACTGTCAATCATGAAGGAAAGGCTATTCTTTCTTTTGAAGCGGGAACTGATAAATTACGGGTGGTAGATGAATTGAAGGGATTTGCGATAGCCGGTGCCGATGGACATTTTCAATGGGCGGAAGCAGTTGTCGTTAATGGGAATCAGGTGGCGGTATGGCATAAAGGTATCCCTCATCCAGTGACGGTACGTTATGGTTGGGATGATAATCCGGTTCATGCGAATTTGAGAAATATGGCCGGCTTGCCGGCTTCTCCTTTCCAAATTTCATTGGGGGGTCAATAATTCAAATGTTGGGGGCAGGAATGATAGTGTACTAAATGAGTTGATATGAATTATTTAGTACACTGCCTGTTGAGGTTATATTCCGTGAGTGTACCAATCCTTTATGCACACTTCCTCTCTGATTTTGCAGGTGAGCCTGAATGATGATTCTTTTCAGTCTGTCCAAAGCATGTCGCTCATGATCCCGTCAGAAATAAAGATGCCTTTGCGGGTGAGTTTCAATATATCATTGACAAGTTCTAATGTACCTTGCTTTAAATGCGGAGCAGCCATGCGGAGACAGTAGTCGTACAACTTTTCTCCAAATTCATCACGTAGCTTTGACAATGGCATACCCCATTCCGTGCGGATGCGGGTAATGACAAAGTCGTTATACCGGGTATATAAATCCAATTCTTCTATTTCGAAAACGGGTGTCCCTGCGGAGATTCCTTTTATATAGGTATCCAGTGAGGCGACATTCCATTGGCGGGAAACGCCATTGTATGAGTGGGCGGAAGGGCCGCAGCCCAAATACTTTTTCTCTGTCCAGTAACTGGAATTGTGGCGTGAGTAAAGGCCCGGCAGCGAGAAATTGGAAATCTCATAATGATCGTACCCTTCGGAGGTCAGCCGGTCTATCAGTGTGCTGAATAAGGAAACGCTTAAGTCTTCGTCCGCCTCTTCCACTTTATGCTGTTCACGCAGCTTCCACAATACGGTATCTTCTTCGTATATCAGGTGATAGGCCGATAGATGTTCGGGGTGTAATAAAAGGGCTTGATCCAAATCTTGTTGCCAGGTTGACAAGGTTTCTCCGGGCAGGCCATACATCAGGTCAATGCTGATATTCTGAAACCCGGCGGCACGGCAGTTCTGGAAAGCTTCGATGGCTTGCCGGGCGGTGTGACGGCGTTGCAGTACTTTCAAAATGGATTCGTTAAAAGTTTGAATGCCCATACTCAGCCGATTGAAGGGTAGGGTACGTAACATAGCGATATAGTCCGGGGTCAGATCGTCAGGATTGGCTTCAAGGGTTATTTCGGGATGACTGCTGATGGAATAGTTCTTATGTAGATAGTAGAAGATAGTCTCAAAGTCTTCTTTATCAAGCTGAGAAGGAGTGCCTCCTCCCCAATAAATGGTTTCAATCGTTTCACCGCCAAGGTATTCTTTTCGCATTTCCAATTCACTGCATACTGCATGTATATAGGCTGTTTTTCTTTCGCTTTGAGTCGTAGAGAAAAAATCGCAATAAATGCAACGTCGTTTGCAAAAAGGGACATGAAGATAAATACCTGCCATAAATTTAAAATTTTCAGCAAAGCTATAAAAAAAGGGCTTATCAGACAAATTAAAGCCTACTAACACCAAGAATGTGAAGACATAAGCCTATGGCCTTTTTATATCTGCCGTAAAACATAGTTTAGTAACACTATCCTTTGAGTTGCTTTTTTTCTCTTTATTTTCTAATTTGCGCTCCACATTTTTAGGAGATATGAAACACATATCCGTTTGTTAATAATTAAACCTTAGATATCATGAAAGTATATCAGACTAACGAAATTAAAAACATTGCACTTCTTGGCAATGATGGCTCAGGTAAAACCACCCTCACAGAGTCTTTGCTCTTTGAGAGTGGTATTATAAAACGTCGTGGCAGAATTACTGCCAAAAACACGGTTAGTGATTATTTTCCGGTAGAGCAAGAATATGGTTATTCAGTGTTCTCTACCGTTTATCATGTAGAGTGGAATGGAAAAAAACTAAATATAATTGACTGTCCGGGTAGTGATGACTTCGTAGGGGCTGCCATAACCGCGCTAAATGTAACCGATACTGCTATTTTGCTGCTGAATGGACAATACGGTCCCGAAGTAGGTACTCAGAACCACTTCCGTTATACTGAAAAGCTGGGCAAGCCGGTTATCTTTTTGGTCAATCAGCTTGATAATGAGAAATGTGACTATGACAATGTGCTCGAACAGTTGCGTAGCATTTATGGCTCCAAGGTAGTTCCCGTGCAGTATCCTCTTGAAACGGGACCTAATTTTCATGAACTCATTGACGTGCTGTTGATGAAGAAATATTCATGGGGACCTGAAGGGGGCGCTCCTACAATTGAAGAGATTCCTGATTCTGAGAAAGAAAAGGCATTGGAAATGCATAAAGCTTTGGTAGAGGCTGCTGCTGAAAATGATGAGACACTGATGGAAAAGTTCTTTGAATCGGAATCATTGACTGAAGATGAAATGCGTGAAGGTATCCGTAAGGGATTGGCGGCACGTGGTATGTTCCCTGTTTTCTGTGTATGTGCAGGTAAGGATATGGGTGTCCGTCGTCTGATGGAATTCTTAGGTAATGTTGTTCCATTCGTATCGGATATGCCTGTGGTTCATAATACCCGTGGTGTTCCTGTGCCTCCCGATGCGAATGGCCCTACTTCTCTTTATTTCTTCAAGACTGCCGTTGAACCCCATATCGGTGGTGTGCAGTATTTTAAAGTGATGAGCGGAAAAGTACACGAAGGTGACGATTTGACTAATGCTGATCGTGGCTCTAAAGAGCGTATGGCACAGCTTTTTGTTTGTGCGGGAGCTAATCGTATTCCGGTGCAGGAACTGGTAGCCGGAGATATTGGTTGTACTGTGAAATTGAAAGATGTAAAGACTGGAAATACCTTGAACGGCAAAGACTGTGAAAACCGGTTTAACTTCATTAAATATCCTAATGCTAAATACTCGCGTGCCATCAAGCCTGTAAATGAGGCTGATGTAGAGAAGATGATGGTTATATTGAACCGTATGCGTGAGGAAGATCCTACTTGGGAAGTGGAGCAATCTAAGGAATTGAAACAGACTATTGTGCATGGACAAGGTGAGTTTCATCTCCGTACCTTGAAGTGGCGTTTGGAAAATAACGAAAAATTGCAGATTAAGTTTGAGGAGCCTAAGATCCCTTATCGTGAAACAATCACTAAAGCAGCCCGTGCCGATTATCGTCATAAGAAACAATCAGGCGGTGCTGGGCAATTTGGTGAGGTCCATCTCATTGTTGAACCTTATTATGAAGGAATGCCTGTACCCGAAACGTATAAGTTTAACGGTCAGGAATTCAAGATAAATGTGAAGGGGACTGAGGAAATACCTTTGGAATGGGGTGGTAAATTAGTCTTTATTAACAGTATCGTGGGAGGATCTATTGATGCCCGTTTTATGCCCGCTATCTTGAAAGGGATTATGAGCCGGATGGAGCAGGGTCCGTTGACAGGTTCGTATGCGCGTGATGTACGAGTGATTGTTTATGATGGTAAGATGCATCCGGTAGACTCAAATGAAATCTCTTTTATGCTTGCAGGACGTAATGCATTCAGTGAGGCATTTAAGAATGCCGGACCTAAGATTCTGGAGCCGATTTATGATGTGGAGGTTTTCGTTCCCAGCGATAAAATGGGCGATGTGATGAGTGATTTGCAAGGTCGTCGTGGTATGATTATGGGGATGAGCAGTGAAAGTGGATACGAAAAACTGGTTGCAAAAGTACCTCTGAAAGAAATGTCTTCTTATTCCACTTCTTTAAGTTCTTTGACAGGCGGTCGCGCTTCATTTATTATGAAGTTTGCCAGCTATGAATTGGTTCCGACAGACGTACAAGAAAAATTGATGAAGGAATTTGAAGCTAAAGAGAATAAAGATGATTGATAAAGTGTAAAATTTCGTACTTAGAAGAGACGTATTTCGTTAAAAATGCGTCTCTTTTTATTTAAGGTAACTTAAACTTTTAGGTTTGTTATTTGGCTTTGAACTTAATTTTTTATTATTTTTGCAAACCAATTGGCGTAAATTTTGTTATAATAGTCAGAATCTTAGCTTAAATGACTTTTTCGGTTAATTATAGAGAATGGCCGTTTAAATTTGGTTAATCTATTGTGTGATGAGATTTAACGCTTTTAATTTTGCTGGCATGAAAAAGTCTACTATTTGGGTATTAGGTATTGTAATGGGGCTATCATTTCTTAGCTTATTGTATTTGCAGGTAAGCTATATTGAAGAAATGGTGAAAATGCGCAAAGGGCAATTTGATGAGTCTGTTCAGCGCAGCTTGGTCCAGGCGTGTCGGAATATTGAGTTGGTGGAAACTAAAAAGTATCTTGAGGATGATGCGATTGCTACGGAAAAAGCAGCACAGCTGTCCAGGGAGCAGTCCGAAGAGAAGAAGGGGGAAGGAAGTGGTGATGTGGTGGCGCATACGCATGAGTATTCCATTACTTCCGACGGATTGAACGGTTACTCTACTTTTGAATTGAAGATGAGGTTCAGTGCGAATCGTCCTTCTAATATTCCTAAAGCAATTATTTCGACTGGTAAGAACATTCCTCAGACTTCAAGAGCCTTGCAGGAAATAATCAAAGACAGATATGTGTACCAACGTGCATTGTTGGACGAAGTGGTCTATAACATTTTGTATACAGCTAGTGACAAACCTTTGAACAAAAGAATCAACTTTAAACAGTTGGACTTGTTTTTAAAGACGGAATTGCTGAATAATGGCATTGACATTCCTTATCATTTTACGGTGACAGACCGTGACGGGACGGAAGTTTACCATTGCCCTGATTATACCAAAGAGGGTAGTGAGAATACATATCCGCAGGTTTTATTTAAAAATGATCCTCCGGCTCGTATGGCGACAGTAAATATTCATTTTCCTACATTGAACAGTTACATATTCAGTTCTGTTAAATTTATGATCCCGTCACTGATCTTCACATTCGTATTGCTTGTGACGTTCATCTTTACTATCTATATCATCTTCCGTCAGAAGAAGTTGACCGAGATAAAGAATGATTTCATAAACAATATGACACATGAATTCAAGACGCCTATCTCTACCATATCGTTGGCGGCCCAGATGTTGAAAGATCCGGCAGTGGGAAAATCTCCTGCTATGTTCCAGCATATATCCGGAGTGATAAATGATGAGACCAAACGTTTGCGTTTCCAAGTGGAAAAGGTGTTGCAGATGTCTATGTTCGAAAAGCAAAAAGCGACGCTGAAGATGAAAGAGGTGAATGCAAATGATTTGATAGCCGGTGTTGTCAATACTTTCACGTTGAAGGTAGAGAAATACAATGGTAAAATCACTTCGAATCTGGATGCGGTAAATCCGGATATATTTGTAGACGAGATGCATTTTACAAATGTTATTTTTAATTTGCTGGACAATGCAGTGAAATATAAAAAACAGGAAGGCGAATTGTTGTTGAATGTACGTACTTGGAATGAATCGGGCAAGCTTTATATCTCTATCCAGGACAATGGAATAGGTATTAAGAAAGAAAACCTGAAGAAGATATTCGATAAATTCTATCGTGTGCATACCGGTAACCTACACGATGTGAAAGGCTTTGGTTTGGGACTGGCTTATGTGAAAAAAATAATTCAAGATCACAAAGGGGCTATACGTGCCGAGAGTGAATTGAATGTAGGAACTAAATTTATAATTGTATTACCTTTATTAAAAAATGAATAATATGGACGAGAAATTGCGTATCTTGTTATGCGAAGATGATGAGAATCTTGGCATGCTATTGAGAGAATATTTGCAGGCAAAAGGCTACTCGGCCGAACTTTGCCCGGATGGTGAGGCTGGCTACAAGGCTTTCCTTAAGAACAAATACGACTTATGTGTATTGGATGTGATGATGCCGAAGAAAGACGGTTTTACTTTAGCACAGGAAATCCGTCAGGCTAATGCTGAAATTCCTATTATCTTCCTGACTGCTAAAACTTTGAAAGAGGATATATTGGAAGGCTTCAAGATTGGTGCGGATGACTATATCACTAAACCGTTCAGTATGGAAGAGTTGACTTTCCGTATCGAGGCTATTTTGCGTCGTGTACGTGGTAAGAGAAACAAGGAAAGCAATATCTACAAGATTGGTCGTTTTACTTTCGATACTCAGAAACAAATTTTGGCTATCGATGGAAAACAGACTAAACTGACTACGAAAGAATCCGAATTATTGGGCTTGCTTTGTGCTCATGCTAATGAGATTCTGCAGCGTGATTTCGCATTGAAAACCATTTGGATTGATGATAATTATTTCAATGCACGAAGCATGGACGTGTATATCACTAAGTTGCGTAAACATTTGAAAGAAGATGATTCTATCGAGATTATCAACATTCACGGGAAGGGGTATAAACTGATTACTCCTGAAGTAGAATAAGGCTGAGTGAAATAGATGAAATAAAAAAGTCCGGAACATTTGTTTCGGACTTTTTTATTTTTGTTCTCTTATACTTTAATCAACAATGCGTTTGTTTAATACAATATAAACGATTAAACCTATAACGATAAGGGCGGCACTTCCACCTAAAACACCGTTGTCGTTAATTGCTGCACTTCCGGTGAAGAAAACACCGACTAAAATAGCGGCGCCGATGATCATCAGTATCAGACCTAAATTCTTAAGTAAGCTTTTCATGTGTGTATTTTATTAATAGATTATATTTATTCTTGTGTACAAATTAAAGCATAATTCTCTTATCATGGAAATTATTTTAGGAAAAAAAGATGAAAACCTTGAAAAACTTTAGTCTTTGATGTTGGTGAATACCTTTCTTAATACATCTTGGCTGACTTTCAGTTCTTCCAATGTTAATCCTTGCAGTGCTTCTTTCAATGTCTTGTTTGCGATGAAACGTGCTTTGCCTTCCAATTCTCTGCCGGTTTTGGTCAAATGAATTAAATTGGTGCGTCGATCTCTTTTGTCGGCGATGCGCACCACCAAATGCTGGCGTTCCATATTGTCTATCAAGCGGGTCATGCTGGGTTTGTCTTTAAAAGTGGCATTACATAGTTCTTGCTGTGTGACACCATCTTTTTCCCATAGAAAAAGAAGGACTGTCCACTGTTCGGGGGTAATTTCTACACCATTCTGGCGAAAATTCCGGCTTAGTTTCCGGTTGATGGCGGCAGATACTTTGCCATTTAATATGGCAAATATTAATTGGATATCAAAACTAAATTGTTCTATCATGGAATTATTGTTTAAACAACTTTGCAAATATACAATTCTTGGCGGATATAACTTGTTTTTCACAGATAAAAAATATAAAAAGGAAAATTAATTGTAAAATGAAACTATATTTTTTGAAGAAAATTGCGATAACTCTTTGTAGATTAAGATAAAATATCTACTTTTGCACTCGCATTTGAAATTTAATTTAATAATTTAATAAACGTAGTATGAATCAATACGAAACCGTTTTCATTTTAACTCCCGTTTTATCTGATGTTCAGATGAAGGAAGCGGTAGAAAAATTCAAAGGCATCCTTACTGCTGAAGGTGCTGAGATCGTAAATGAGGAAAACTGGGGACTGAAAAAACTGGCATATCCTATCCAGAAGAAGTCAACTGGTTTCTATCAGCTGATTGAGTTCAATGCAGACCCTACTGTTATTGACAAGTTAGAGCTTAACTTCCGTCGTGATGAGCGCGTTATCCGTTTCTTGACTTTCAAGCAAGACAAGTACGCTGCTGAATACGCTGCGAAGAGAAGAAGTGTTAAATCAACTAAAAAGGAGGATTAATCATGGCACAAGTTCAATCAGAAATCAGATATTTAACTCCGCCGTCAGTGGACGTTAAGAAGAAAAAATACTGCCGTTTCAAAAAGAGTGGTATTAAGTATATCGACTATAAGGATCCTGAATTCTTGAAGAAATTCTTGAATGAGCAAGGTAAAATCCTTCCGCGTCGCATCACCGGTACTTCTTTGAAGTTCCAACGTCGTGTAGCTCAAGCTGTAAAGAGAGCCCGTCACTTGGCTTTGTTGCCTTATGTAACTGACATGATGAAATAATAGGAGGAGGAAAGTATGGAAATTATATTGAAAGAAGACATTGTAAACTTGGGTTATAAGAACGACATCGTAACTGTTAAGTCCGGTTATGGTCGTAACTACCTCATCCCGACAGGTAAAGCTGTGATTGCTTCTCCTGCTGCAAAGAAAATGTTGGCTGAAGATTTGAAGCAACGTGCTCACAAACTGGAAAAAATCAAGAAGGATGCTGAAGCATTGGCAGCTAAATTGGAAGGCGTATCTTTGAAGATCGCTACTAAAGTTAGCTCAACCGGTACTATCTTCGGTTCTGTTGGTAACATCCAGATTGCAGAAGAATTGGCTAAGTTAGGTCATGAAATTGACCGTAAGATCATCGTTGTAAAAGACGCTGTGAAAGAAGTTGGCCAGTACAAAGCTATCGTTAAGCTGCACAAGGAAGTTTCTGTAGAGATTCCTTTCGAAGTTGTTGCTGAAGAGGCATAATTAAACTTCATATATAAAAGAAGCCCGGTTTCCGAAAGGAGGCCGGGCTTTTCTTTTATTCATATTCAATGGCGGCTACTGCATCATCAATGACTTGCAGGTAATGTGTATAGATTTGGGTCGGATTGGAGTGGTTGTTATAGATGTTTTTTATCAGACTGATCCCTTCGGGATAGCTAAATAAAAATCTCCATGTTTCTGTCCATGAAATATTTCTTGTATTTTTATTGAAGAAATCCTGTATTTCATTGTTGTCCATCAGTTTGTAATATCCATTTTTCTTCTCATTCTCATAAAATGTAGCTGATTTATAGGCTTCTTTTATAGTGCTATATGTTTTTATAAGCTGAGTTGCTAGTTCTTTATTTCTGATATTTTGTAGAAGGGCGGAAGATTTGAGCATTTCCATAGCGTCATTTACATAAATATATTCTTTAATCTGCAAGGCGAAATTATTATATTTATTTAGAGAATCGGGGGACGCTTCATCTATATGGTCCTTGTATTTAAGTAAATACCGGGCGCCTTGGTGCTCAAATATCTCTTGTTTCATCATTTCTTCTATATATCCTCGGTTTATCAATATCTCATTTTTTACCAAAGACAGTGCTTCTTTTACTTCATTTTGCTTCTTACGCTCTTCCAGCCAATCGCCGCCCCAGAAAGTAATTATGATGCCTAGTACGACTGCAATGAAATTACAGATGAAATCACCTAGTCGTTTTGCTATGGCAGAGGATGTAATAATCTCCTTAAATTTCTTTTTCATACATTTATTTATTTAGTTGTATTGTTTGTCGATGGCATCAATGGTTTCATCAATAGATGCTATATACTGATTATAAGCTTCGACATTTTGTATCTGTGGGATTTGGTTAACCAGCGCAACGGCTTCCAGATGTTTAAAGAGAAAATCCCAATCGGTCACGTTGCTTTCTATAAAATAACGTTTGATTTCAGGAACGGCGGCGAAGTCATCTTGTAATTCCTTTTTGATCGTATTAAAAGAATGGAAATACTCGTAGGCTGCTTTAATGCCGCTATAGGTTTTAATTATTTGTATGGCTAATTTTTTATCATTTATCTTCTGAATAAGTCCGGAGCTCTTGAGCATTTCCATTGCATCATTGACTATGGAAATGCTGTACGATTGAAAAGGAAGATGACTATACTGTTTTAGAGAATCTTGGGATGCCTCTTTTATTTTATTTTTGTATTTTAGTAGATAACGGGCCGCTCTTTGTTCCAATGCAACTTGTTTGCCCATCTCTATGATTTGTTCTCTATTGATTAGAAGTTCACTTTTCACTAATAGCAGTGCTTTTTCCACTTCCTTTTTTGTGTTGTATTCTGTAATCATGTCGCTACCCACAAATGTGATAACAATACCTAATATGACGGCAATAAGATTGCGGAAGAAGTCGCCAAGTTTGTATTCAGTACCTATGTCTTGTATTTTTTTGTATAAATTTATTTTCATATTAATAAAGGAATATAGTGTTTGTCGAACAAAGGTAAGAATTATTTAAGGAATAGGGGCAGAAAACGGCATAAAAAAAGTCTGTTCGTGCTTTCGCACGTCAGACTTTCAATTCTCTCAGTTTGTTGTTCTGAATTATTCAGCTACAACTGCTGCGCTATCTACTGCTACAGTATCAGCTGCTGCGGCTGCCTCAGCTGCTGCGGCTGCTGCTTCTTCTACTGCTGCGATTGAATCAGCAATGCGGATAGAATCTGCTGCTGCTTTTTCAGCGTCAGCTTGTTTGTTACCACAAGATGCGAAAGATACTGCTACGATAGCTACGGCCATCAAAACTAATTTTTTCATTTTCTTTGCTTTTTAAAAACGTAATACAATCAATTGCTTTATTAAAACGTTGCAAAGGTATGTACTTTTTCAATACGTTGTTCTCCAAATCCCAACTTTTTTTATGTTTTTTTTGGAGGTTAGCCCCTTTTAGCTACTTTTTGTATGTTTAATAACATACTAATCTTCTGCAATACTGTTATATAAGTAGCGTTTGATGCTCCTTTTAGGAGTTTTCTCAAATTCGGTAGGATAGAGCTGAATTTGGCTGACTTTCTCGTAACTGGCTACACTGCTATTCAGGTTCTTCAAGTTTTCGTCCATGATGGTTTTGAGGTTTTCCTCTTGGTTCAGTCCCAGGGAATCCAAAGCTTCGTAATCTGCATAGACTAAAGCGACCAGTTTTTTATTGCGTTCTATGACAAGACTTTCCAGTACGAAGGGCAGATTGTTGAGACGTGCCTCAATTTCTTCGGGGAAGATGTTTTGTCCGCTGGAACTCAGGATCATGGTCTTACTGCGGCCACGAATATAAAGGTTTCCTTTTTCATCCAGTTTACCCAGGTCACCGGTACGTAGCCAGCCGTCTTCGGTGAAGACTTCCTTTGTAGCTTCCGGGTTTTTATAATAACCTGCCATCACATTTTCACCGCGTACTTGGATTTCACCGATTTCGGCTTCCGGATTTTCTTTGTAGATCCGGGCCTCCATGATGTCGAGCACGCGGCCGGAAGAAGTCGGAATGAATTCGTTCCAAGGAGCATAACTGATTAACGGCGCACACTCCGTCATGCCATAACCGATGGTGAAGGGGAACTTGATACGGTGGAAGAATTCTTCCACTTCCGGGTTCATGGCAGCGCCGCCGATAATGACTTCTTTGAAACGTCCACCCAGAGCATCTATCAGTTTCTTCCGGATTTGCCCATAGATTTGTCCGTCGAGCAGAGGAATGCTGAGCGCCCATTTCATAGTCTTTTTATTTATGATGGGCTGAATGACATTCTTATAGATTTTTTCGATAACGAGTGGCACGGTAATAATTAAGCTGGGTTTTACCTCTTCGAAGGCTTTCATCAGAATCTTTGGAGAGGGGACTTTGCCCAAAAGTGTGACGTGAGTACCCACAGCGGTAGCTGTAAGGAAGTCGAAAGCGCAGCCGTAGGCGTGAGCTAATGGCAAGAAAGATAGCACTTTATCTCCCTTCTTTAACAACTCGGTGCGGACGCCGAAAGTGACATTTCCTGCGAGATTGTTTCCTGTCAGCATCACGCCCTTACTGAAACCGGTGGTGCCCGAGGTGTAGTTCAGCAGCATTACCTTATCATTGGAAAGAGTGGTATACTGCACATCTTCCCGGCGGAAACCTTTCGGGTAAGTTATGTACATTTCTTCGTCCAGGTGTTTGAGGAAACGATTGATTGTTTCACCGTCACGCTGATGCAGGCAACGGAAATCGGAAAGGGAGAATACGGCACGCAATCCGGTCAGGCGTTCTTCTTCCAGATGTTCCCAGATGGAATCGCTCGTAAAGAGGAAAACAGACTCGGAGTGGTTGACGATATGATGTACATCATTCGGATTAAAATCTTGAAGAATGGGAACAACGATAGCTCCGTAAGTGATGGTGGCCATATAAGCGATGCACCAACGGGCATTGTTCTTACCGATAATAGCAATTTTGTCGCCCCGGCGCAGACTGCAATGTTTGAATAGCAAGTGCAATTTAGCTATCTCTTGCGCCACTTGTCCATAGGAATAACTCTCGTCTTCACCGTAATCGGTGTAGCAGGGAAGGTCCCAGTTTTCACGGAAACTCTGTTCGTAGAGCTTGATAAAGTTCTCTTGTATCATTGCACGAAAATTGATGATTTGTGCAAAAGTAGGAAAAATCTAATAATTATATGTAACTTTGTAGCAGAAATGTGTTTATAATAGATATGATTGATACCAATATATTTCAAGATAAGACAGCGGTTTACTATACATTAGGGTGTAAGTTGAACTTTTCGGAAACCTCTACTATCGGTAAGATTTTGCGGGATGCAGGTGTGCGTACGGCACGCAAGGGGGAGAAAGCGGACATCTGTGTGGTGAACACTTGTTCGGTGACGGAAGTGGCGGACAAGAAATGCCGACAGGCTATCCATCGCCTGGTGAAGCAGCACCCGGGGGCTTTCGTGGTTGTGACCGGATGTTATGCACAGTTGAAACCCGAAACCGTTGCAAAGATTGAAGGGGTGGATGTGGTACTTGGTGCCGAACAGAAAAAAGATTTGCTTCAATATCTCGGCAACCTGCAAAAGAATGAGTCGGGAGAAGCTTATGCTTCGGCGTTGAAAGATATCCATTCGTTTGCACCATCGTGCTCACGTGGCGACCGTACCCGTTATTTCCTGAAAGTACAGGATGGTTGCGATTATTTCTGCTCCTATTGCACCATTCCTTTCGCCCGTGGACGGAGTCGCAACGGAACAATTGCATCCATGGTGGAACAAGCACGTCAGGCAGCGGCCGAGGGAGGAAAGGAAATTGTGCTGACGGGTGTCAATATCGGGGATTTCGGTAAAACTACCGGAGAAACTTTCTTCGATCTGGTGAAGTCGCTGGATGAAGTGGAAGGCATTGAACGCTATCGAATTTCCTCCATAGAGCCCAATTTGCTGACTGACGAGATCATAGAATTCGTTTCTCATTCCCGCAGTTTCATGCCTCATTTCCATATTCCGTTGCAGTCCGGTAGTGACGAAGTGCTGAAGCTGATGCGCCGGCGATATGATACGGAACTTTTCGCTTCCAAAGTGCGGAAAGTGAAAGAAGTGATGCCCGACGCTTTTATCGGCGTGGATGTGATTGTGGGCACACGTGGTGAAACGGATGAATACTTTGAGCAGGCCTACGAATTTATCAAAAGTCTGGATGTGACCCAGCTTCATGTGTTTAGCTACTCCGAACGTCCGGGTACGCAGGCATTAAAGATAAACCATGTGGTAACTCCCGAGGTAAAACACCGTCGGAGTCAGCGCCTGTTGGAACTGTCGGACGAAAAGACGCATGCATTCTATGCACGTCATATCGGACAAACCCTGCCTGTGTTGTTGGAACGTTCCAAGCCGGGAGCTCCTATGCATGGCTTCACTGCTAACTATATCCGCGTGGAGGTTCCCCACAATGATACATTGGATAATCAGGTGGTGCCTGTTCGTTTGGGCGATTTTAATGAAGACGGAACGGCGTTGCAGGGAATGGTGCTATTATAATAAGGTATAAGAAAAGTATGAAATCGAAACTTGTCTACTGGCTGACTTACGCAGGCATGTGGCTTCTGGCTCTGCTTCCTTTCCGGGCACTTTATATATTGTCCGATGGGGTTTGTTTTTTGATGCGTCATGTGGTTCATTATCGTCGTAAGGTAGTTCGTAAGAATCTGAAGAATTCTTTTCCTGAAAAATCCGAGGCTGAACTGCGCGAGATTGAGCGTGAGTTTTATCGCTATATCTGCGACTATATGCTGGAAGAAATAAAGATGATGCGTATGTCGTTCGAAGATCTTTCCCGTCGTATGGAGTATGGTAATACTGAAGAATATCTTGCCATGCTCGAAAAACATGGAGGCATCGTTGTACTCATTCCCCATTATGCCAATTTTGAGTGGCTGACGGCGATGGGAGCCTTCATGAAGCCGGAAGACGTGCCATTGCAAGTGTATAAACCCTTGCGAAACAAGTATATGGATGAAATGTTTAAAATCATCCGTGCCCGTCATGGCGGCTATAATGTACCGAAACATTCCACTGCCCGCGAAGTGATCCGGTTGCGCCGTGAAGGGAAGCATGTGGTGATCGGACTGATTACCGATCAGTCTCCCAATCGTAATGAAGCCCATCACTGGACAACTTTCCTGAATCAGGATACCGTATTTATGGATGGTGGTGAACGTATTGCCAGAATGATGAATTATCCTGTTTTTTATTGTGAATTGGAAAAACGGGGTAGAGGATATTGCAAAGCATACTTTGATCTGTTGACTGAAACTCCGAAGCAAACTGCCGAGGGAGAAATAACCGAACTATTTGTGCGTCGCTTGGAGCAGACCATTCGCCGTGCTCCTGCTTATTGGTTCTGGTCGCATAAACGGTGGAAACTCACACGGGAAGATTTGAAGAAACAACATGAATAAGATAGCAGTTGTCATATTAAACTGGAACGGGTGCGATATGCTCCGTTCGTTTCTTCCTTCTGTGGTGCGCTTTTCCGAGGCGGACGGAGTGGCGGTATATGTTGCTGATAATGGTTCTACAGATGCATCTGTGAATATGCTTTGTCGTGAATTTCCTACCGTTCGGTTGATTCTGTTGGAAGAAAATCAGGGTTTTGCTGATGGTTATAATATGGCATTGCAAGAGGTCGATGCCGAGTATGTAGTACTTCTCAATTCAGATGTGGAAGTGACGGAGGATTGGCTTCAGCCACTGGCAGACTATATGGATGCTCATCCTGAAGCGGCAGCTTGCCAGCCGAAGATACGCAGTTGGAGGCAGAAGGAGATGTTCGAGTATGCCGGTGCGGCGGGTGGTTTTCTTGATCGTTACGGCTATCCGTTCTGTCGTGGTCGGATTATGGGTGTGGTAGAAGAGGATAAGGGACAATATGACACTATCATTCCCGTCTTTTGGGCTACAGGTGCAGCTTTGTTTATCCGCCTGAAAGATTATCGTGAAGCCGGTGGATTGGATGGGCGTTTCTTTGCCCACATGGAAGAGATCGATCTTTGCTGGCGGCTTCGTGCACGTGGCCGCCAGATTGTCTGTGTTCCGCAAAGTGTGGTTTATCATGTAGGCGGTGCTACGCTGAAGAAAGAAAATCCCCGAAAGACTTTTCTCAATTTTCGTAATAATCTTGTCATGCTTTATAAGAACCTGCCATCCCGGGATTTTGCTTCCGTGATGCGTACCCGTGCAGTTCTTGACTATATAGCTGCATTGAGTTTTATATTTAAACTACAGTTCCCCAATGCATTGGCAGTGCTTCGCGCACGGCGTGAATATCGTTTGTTACGTTCTTCTTTTACTCCTGCACGTGAAGAGAACCTGAAAAAAACTTCCCTTTCCGTGATACCGGAATGGACAAAAAGCAGTATCTTGGCACAGTATTATTTACGTGGAAAGAAATTTTTCTCGCAATTATAGCTTTTTCTTTTTACCGATTGTTTATTATTTAAACGTATTGCCTTATGACAAAATTAGTTAGAAAGATTGGACTGGTGGCGCACGATGCCATGAAGAAAGACCTCATAGAGTGGGTTCTCTGGAACTCTGAATTGCTCATGGGGCACAAGTTTTACTGTACAGGTACTACGGGAACTCTTATTCTTGAGGCGCTTAAGGAAAAGCATCCCGATGTTGAGTGGGACGTTACCATTTTGAAATCCGGTCCTTTAGGGGGTGACCAGCAAATGGGATCTCGCATTGTGGATGGCGAGATTGATTATCTTTTCTTCTTCACTGATCCTATGACGTTGCAGCCGCACGATACGGATGTGAAAGCGCTGACTCGTCTTGCCGGTGTTGAGAATATCGTTTTTTGCTGTAACCGTAGTACGGCAGACCATATTATTTCAAGCCCGCTATTCGTTGATCCGACGTATGAACGCACTATTCCGGATTACACAGGCTACACCAAACGATTTGAAAATAAACCGGTGGTTGCCGAGGCAGTGGAGTCTGCAAAAAAGCGGAAGAAAAAGAGAGGATAAAGGAGACAGTTGGTTCTCCGGTGAAAATTAAAGGGGGAAGGTATTCTATCCGAAAACCTTCCCCTGCTTTTTTAAAGCAAAGAACTCTATAATATATATCCTAAAGAGAAAGTGAAACTTCTGTTTTTGTATGTATAGTCGTTAGCTTTAGATACGTTCATTAAACTCCAATCAGCTCCAAATGAGAGTTGAAAATGCTTTGCATATTCTACACCGACATTGAATCCGCATCCCCAATCGAATCTTTTGTACCCATATTTACCACTAAAAATGTCACTTTCAGTGTGAAACTTTTTTCCGTTTCTATAAGATTTCTCCTTGCCCCACAGTGCTACTCCTGCATATGGACCTACATTAGCGAAAAGTGAAACCGATTTACTGCATTCTATTTTATATCCTATATGGACAGGAACAACTAAATAGTTGAGATTCTCTGTAAAGTGTCTTTCATCGGTATTTACCATATTTCCGTATTGAAACTTGTAGCCTTTTGCGGATAACTGTAAACCAAAATCGGTGTAAAAACCTTTTATTACAGACGGTATTCCCAGTTCTCCTTTGGCTCCTAAGAGAAGCCCTGCTTGGCATTGGGGTTCTATATCTCCCATAGGTTTACTTAAGTTGACACCGCCGGTGAAGCCGTATCTAAAATTTTGTGCGTATGAGAATGTGGATACCATACACAGCAGATAAATTATAGTGAATATTTTTTTCATTATAGGTAAATATTTACATTAATCTTGTTATTACTGATTTTATTTTTATACTATGATATCAAGGGATTTAGTGGTGTTGTAGAGAAAAAGAACTTTGGAAGGAAGACTTTCTTCTCTTCAAGTTTTATAAAATATATCCTAAAGAAATAGTGAAACTTCTGTTTCTGTATTTATAGCTACTTTTTTTGCATATATCCTTTAATCCCCAATCAGCTCCTAATGTGAGTTGGAAATGTTTTGCATATTCTACACCAATATTGAATCCGCAACCGTAATCGAACCTTTTGTACCCATATTCACCACTAAAAATATCACTGGCTGAGTGATACTTCTTTTCATCTCTATAAAATTTTTGTTTACCCCACATTCCTACTCCGAAATATGGTCCTGCATTGACGAGAAATGAAATTGATTCGCTACATTTTATTTTATATCCTATATGAATAGGGATATTTAGGTAGTTGATATCAGTTGTAGATTGCAGATACTCGTTTTCAAACCCTATAACTAAGCCACTTTTATGTGCTTTAGTGGATAGTTGTAATCCAAATTCTGTATAAAGGCCTTTAATGGCAGGTATTTCTAACTCTCCTTTGACGCCTAAAAGAAGCCCTGCTCTAACTCCGTCAGGTTCTACATCTCCGGTAGGTTTACTTAAATTGACACCGCCGGTAAAGCCGTATCTAAGATTTTGCGCGTATGATAATGAAGATATCATACTTAACAGGCACATAGTAATGAATAGTTTTTTCATCGTAAATAAAGTTTTTGTTTCCATCTTAAACTTGTTTTATTGGTAAAGTTTCTATTTAATTTTCTTTGCTTGTTATTGTTCAGTGATAACATTAAAACATCATGGTTTTTACGGAGTAAGCTCCGTAAAAACCATACTATTGAGTATTTGAGAATATCTTTTTATATTCTAATCTATCTCTTTAAGTAAGTTCTGTTTATGGTATATAAACAGTGAAATCTACATTGCCAACCTGACCTTCACAACATCCGGTGGTGAAATTTCTGAATGCGCATTTTACATTTTTTCCGCTATATTGTCTTGCATTTATTGCAACTGGTCTTTTTTTTGCACTGCTATCGCCATTGTTTTCAACGGAAATGTGAGCATGGCCTCCTTCTACCCATAGATCTGCTTCATATATTTTGTTGATTTATGTCGGCAAAGTTAGGGCTATTAGAAAATCTGGAGAAATATTTCTAGTCACACTTTATAATTGTAATTAATTGATTTATTGGTGTATACGAAATGGGGTAGTCACACTTTTATTTTATTCTCCTCCATTCGTTCTTTTATTCTTTGTTTTCGTTGATTGATAGGATGTGTATCACTATAGCCAAAGCAAATAGCAATCGCTTTTGATTCAAGTGAAGTCTCTTGCAGGCAAAGAAGCAAAATATCATCTTCTACCAGTCGGGGATATTTTAGCCGGAGGTCAGTGGCATAATCAGCATATATATTAAGTATTGTATCTTTCAGTTTTTTCTGCTCAGGAGCGGTCAATACTTTTATATTTTTCTTATCTATAACTTTCTGATTAAATAAACTATGTACCTTCTTATAAATTTCACTTTGTGTAAAAAGCCAGTTACGTAGCTGTATTTTTTCTTTTTGAAGTTGTGCTATGATTTGTTCTCTTTCATGTATTTGCATTTCTTTATTCTTTTGTTCCTCTTGTAAATCAGAATGTTCTTGCTGTAATAGAAAAATTATAGCTTGATTATCATTTATGATGGTCTGTAAAGAAGATAGTTTATTCTGAGTTTGCTCTAATGCCTGTTGATAATAAAATTGTTCTCTCTTTTTTCGGTTTATACGGTTTTGATAAACAAGTATTATTAGAAAACAAGTTATGGAGGCACTTACAATGATAATCGATTGAATATGTTGTCCTTTGATTTGTTCTTCTCTGACCCGCATTTTAGTCTTATATCCATAAATCAGTTGTTGTGTTTTTGTTGATTGCTCTGTTGTCACTATAGAATCTAAGATGTCAATATAGTCCTCTAAATATGCAGTAGCGATTTCATAGTTTCCATTCTCTTTTTCTAAATCGCTTAAACTACGTAAACATAAATACCTGCCATTGAAAGAAAGGTCCTCCATACTTTTATTTATGTAATAAGCAGCGCTGTCTCTATCTCCCTCTGTTTCCAATAATAAGTTTCCCAAATTATAATAATATCTGCCTTTATTCTCATATTGTGGCATACTTATAAGTGCTTGTTGAGCATAATGTACAGCGGAATCTAGTTGGTTAAAATCATAATAATCAAGACTTAATGATAGTAATGAGCTTGCAATCATTGCGGAATCTTTCATAGACATGGCATACTTTAATGCTTTCTGTTGTGTTATGATTGTAGAATCCTCTTTATTTGTCATACAGTAATAGGAACTCATGGCATATAATGCGATAAATTTATCCTTATCTGTTGTACAATGCTTATAAAGGTCTCGGTATATTTTCATCGCTTCTTCATAGTATTTGGCTTTATAATAAAGATTTCCTAAAGTACTGAGCGTAATTCTTCGAGTTTCTATTTCTTTTGGAAAGTTAGTTAAGATTGTTAGCCCTTCTTGTAAGTGAACGATTGCGTCTTCCGTACTGTTCATTTCTACTTCCAAACGCCCTTTGTAGAGCAAAGCTACGGCCCGTTCTTTTTCTTCATCGTCATAATACTCTAATGCTATATTCAGTAGAGAATCGCAAGGAAGCAATGACTGTTCACATTTATCCGTGGCACGTGCAAGAAGCAGTGCATAGCGTGCGCATTCTTTGTCTGAAAAATCATCTATTTCTTCCGGCTGAATGTTCAATAATTGGAGTACGCTGTCAGGATATTCATCCATTAGTGAATCTGCTTTTAAGAATAAGGCTTCTGTCTCATTGTTGTGTGAACAGGAAAAGAGTAGCAATGATAAGCTAAGCAATGCTGATGTTATTTTCATTTTAGTTATAGCTTGTTTGTTTTGTCGACGGCAAAGGTATAAATAATTATTTGTAAAACGACTGTTGAAATCGTTTTTAAATATTCATTCGTTTCGCTTTTCCCGCACAGCCAGACCAAAAACGACTCGGATAGGGCGTGCTTTTACCAGACTTACTGATATAACGAGGGTCAAAGGCGAGAGCAAGACGAGAGCCCAAGTGCGATTCCACTAATGAGGAATTGAAGGAAAGCCAGTCAAAAACAACTTGAAATTGCTGACGATAACGTTGCTCACCATACTTACCATAGCGACCCTATTGAAGGAAATTAACCCGACCGGGAATAATCAAATATAAAAGTAGCACTTCAAGCATAAATTTCTCACGCCACTTGTTTATCTTCGTACCTGATTCTATCAAGCATGACTTTATTATCTCAAGATATTGGTCAAGTTCTGTATGGTTCATTGCAATTAAAGAGGTAGCAACCCTGAATTTAATGAATCGGCAGGACTTGACCTACTTTTTTATGTTAATTCAAAACTTAACGAACTATTGATAATATAAACTAATTATGATCGGTTACTTTGAACTATAATTATCTAAGAATGAGTCCCCTTTGAAAAGTGTATTTTAGTACTTTTTTGTAAAGTAATGGAAAAATCTTATATTCTCTACTTACAGGAAGTCAAGAGTTTGTAAACAGGAAGTTAACTCCTTGTCAACAAACTCTTAACTTCTTGTCGACAGAAAATGCACTTCTTGTACTCTTCTGATAGTCAATGATTAAGCATTGGCCTAAAAGAGTTGTTTTGTAATTATAGTTGCCCTATATTTTACGTGCCTCTTCTGCTTTTTATGCCCCTTCTGCTTTGCGTCTCCTTTTACTTTACGCTTTCCTCTGCTTACATCCCCTTTAACTTTACGCTTCCTTCTGCTTTACATACCCTTTAACTTACTCTTACATAGCGCTTTGTTTACCTTCGAATGCTTTGATTTTGTATGTCTACAGCTGTGGTTTACGTGCTTCACAATTGTGGATGTGCTGCTTCACAATCGTGAAGCACGTAAACCACGGCTGTGGACATATCAAAACATCGCTTGTCAGCGGAAGAAACATGGGCTGTAAACAGAAGGAACATAGGCGGTTAGTGAAAGAAATACAGGCCGGATGACGCAAGATTATGATGTGTGCTGAACGGACGAAGGCGTATATCAAGCAAAAAGCGGCATACCTTCCATACTTTTCCTCATAAAAAGGCATAAAAATAGCAGGTTGCCAAACGGCCATTTTTAGCATCTTACATGATATACATAGCAGATTATGAGCGATATATATTCATTTTACTTGGTGCAAGCAAATTTGCCTACACTTCTTTTCTATTTGCTGCCACCACCGCTCAAACCACGATGAATAAGGCGATACAATACATGAGTGCAAGCGTGCAGGTAAAAGTATGTATAAACTCATAGTAGACCAGAGTTAAATGTGAATGAAATATCTAACGAACTATTGTTACTGAGTTCACTTTTCAAAAAAAAACAGTGGGGGAGTCTGTCTGCGCCTAAAAGAAAGTACAACAAGAGTTCTCGGACAAGCTGGGGAGGGGGTTAAGCTCTTTCACATTGCACTTCCACTCCTGCCGCATCTAAGTCAGCACCCATGGGAGGATTACGTTTAGCGAGTTTCAGCTCAATAGCTTTAACGGTGGGGAAAGTACGGAACAGGCGTTTTATGATGCGTCCGCAAACATGCTCCAATAATTTAGAAGGTATCTCCATCTCAGCCTTCACATTTTCGTATACATCGGCATAGCTGACGGTATGTGTCACGTCGTCAGTCTCGGCTGCACGTGCAATATCGACTTTCAATTTCAGGTTAATGACAAATTCATTACCCACTTCCCGCTCTTGCTGACCTACACCGTGGTAGGCAAAGAAACGGACGTTATCAAGGAATATATAACTGTTCATATCAAATAGAATATTCGGTGGATGACAAAAATAAGAATTACCTCCCAGTAAACAAAGAAAACAGGTATATTTGTGCCAACAACTAAAAAAACAAGACATGAAACACTTGTATTCCTTTCTTTTATCCGCATTGGTCTGCCTCTCTCTTTCGGCGCAGAACAAGGTAAGCGGGGATTCGCTTGCCGCTGACTTTCATTATCTGGTGAAACAGCTTGAAGCTGCGCATCCCGATCCGTACACAGGTTTCGGAGGCAAAGTCTTCTTCCATAAGCAAGCGTTTGATTTGGAAAATGAGTTACGTAGTCAGCCCCATACCCTTCAGGAGTTTTGGGATAAGTCGATGGCATTTCTGTCTTTCATTCAGGACGGGCATACGTATCTTTTTTCTCTTGCGCCCAAGCAGCAACAGGTACAGAGCTACTTGCCTGTTGGGTTCAGATGTATCCCTGACGGGCTGATCGTGCAAAGTCTTCCGGCTGCACATCAAGATTTACTGGGTAGTCTTCTTATCGGAATCAATGGTAAGAGTATGGACGAATTGCTGGCGCGGACGGCAAGTCTCTTTGCATGTGAGAATCTCTATAACCGTTATTCCGTATTTTGCCGGAACGTAGTGAGAAGGCAGTTTATGCAACAGTTGTTACCGGATTTGGAAGACACGGTTTGTTTCTATTTGCGCACTCCGGATGGAAAGGATGTGACTTTGGAACAGCACTTTATGGAGAATGAGGAATTGAGGAAAGCAGAGAAAGTGAACCTTCCGTCCTGGGTGGGATGCCCTGAGGAGCAAATGGCTTATCGCTTCATAGACAAGAAGAAAGAGGTGATGATGTTTAAAGTGAACAGCATTATGGCGCGTGATAATTTTGAGTATATGTATAAGCATATGAAAGGGGATCTGCTCCGTCAGATGGAGTTTTACTATCAGAATGCTTTGAAGAAAGAGATGCCTGCGGATACTTTGCAGGCTATCCGTGCATTGCCTTCGTTTTCGGGAACTTTTGCCGCTATGCTGAAAGAGATGAAGAAGCATCATTCGGAATATCTGATTATTGACCTTCGGGGAAACAGCGGTGGTTGGACTCCTATCGTACTGGCTTCTTTGTATTAGCTTTATGGGGACAAATACTTGCAGAAAGATATGGATACGGAGTATTATCGGATTGTTTCACCGCTGTATATGAATAAATTAGAGATAACTCTTGAAGAGTTCAATAGGCGTTACGGAACCGATTATAGCTTCGGTGACTATACGTTCAGCATGAAAGAGCAGGAGGATATACCGCTTGATACCTTGCGCCGTCAGTTTATTGATGGCTGCATGAGTAGTGTGAAAGAAGAATTGCGTGCACAGAAAGGTGCTCCGGTATATGCTCCGAAACAGGTCTTTGTAGTAACGGATGAGCGGACGTTCAGTGCTGCGTTTCATTATGCTTTCATGCTGTGGAAGATGGGAGCTACGGTGGTGGGCGTGCCAAGCGGACAGGCTCCGAATACTTTTATGGAACAGACTCTTTTCAAATTACCTTATACCGGAATAGAAGGTTCAATCTCTAATTCCGTGCAAATATTCCTGCCGGGGAAGGATAAGCGTGCAAAGACTTTCTGGCCGGATGTGATGTTGACTTATGACGAATACAAGCAGACAGGTTTTGATAAGCAGGCGGAAATTTTGTTTTTACTGAATAAGATAGGACAAGAAAAGTAGGAGTTTTTAAAAAAAGGCACCTGCTATGGGTGCCTTTTTCTATTATAAAGATTGAGAGTATTATCCTTTTCGTCCGGTCTGTTCTATCAGTCCTTTGATCTTCTCGTTCAGACTTTCCGCTTTCATCAGTTGTTCCAGCGTCAGGTGCATACGGTAGCGCCAGTAATGTTTGGGGTTGGCAGGCACGTTGATGCGCTCTTCTTGTACATTGGGGTTGCGCCATTTTCCGTCCATAGCCATCCAGTCCTGCAAGGAGAGGATGCACAGGATGGAATTGCTGTAAAGATGGTTGCGTACCACTTGTTCGCAAAGTTCCGGAGTGGCAACGGCAGGTGCAGCGCCGTAATGTCCCAGCATGGTGTTGTAGTACCGTTGCGTTTGCTGGAAATCTTCTTCCCACCAGCCGCGCAGCGTAGACATATCATGCGTAGAGATGGTGCAAACCGAGCGGTACGGATACCAGTCCGGATGTCCGAATTCTTGTGAAGGATCTTTCGGCATGCGCTGTATCTCCAGACTAAGGATGCGCAGGTCGTTCATCACCCAAGCCACACAGTCGGGGATCATACCGAGGTCTTCACCACATACCAGCATACGGGTGGATTGCGTCAGTTGCGGCAACTTCTTCATGGCTTGTTCGCGCCAGAACTCGTTGTGGCGATGATAGTAATACTGATCGTACAAACGATTGAACGCCGCCTTTTCCCAATCATTCAGGGCACGGTAGATGTAATCGTGTTGTACGCCGATACGCGGGTGGAACTTGTTCGGGTCTTCGCGGTCGGGCACAAACAGTACGTCACTGATTAATGCGTACAGTCCGTCGCGTATCCAGATGCTGTCTTCGTCTGTCTTTCCGGCAAAGTAGGCTTCTACTTTGCGCTGTGTGTCGAACTCGGGACGCATGCGATATATTTCCCATGTTTCGGTAGGCTCTATGAAGGTCTGCTTTACATAATCGGTATGCGGACCGAACATTTGTCCGAGGAAGTATTCATGGATATAGGGTTTCGTAAAGAAATCTTCGCGGAATGCCATTCCGTAGCCTTCTATTTCTTCGCGCGTCATCGGCAGGGCGGGAACAAACTGACCCAGCAGTCCGTGTACGGCATGCATCGGGATTTCCCAAATGCGGAAGAAGCCCAGGATGTGGTCGATACGGTAAGCGTCGAAGTATTCCGACATCTTGCGGAAACGCTTCATCCACCAGGAATAACCGTCTTTCTCCATTACGTCCCAGTTGTAAGTAGGGAAGCCCCAGTTCTGACCGTTCACGGAGAAGTCATCGGGCGGTGCACCCGCTTGTCCGTTCAGGTTGAAGTAGTAAGGTTCCGTCCATGCTTCCACGCTGTTGCGGCTGATACCGATAGGGATGTCGCCTTTCAGTACTACACCGTTGGCTCGTGCGTGTTCCGTTGCAGCCAGCAGTTGCAGATGCAGGTGGAACTGGATGAAGAAGTAGATGGCGATATGCGGATAGTCGGCAGATTCCGGCTGGCATAACTTTTCTATTTCTTCTGCTTTATATTCTGTGAATTTCGGCCATTCGCGGAAGTTGGGTGTCTTGTAGGCATCGCGCAGATAGCTGAACACGGCGTATGGCTGTAACCATTCTTTGTTGTTCTCGAAGAATTTTCGGAAGGCATCTGATGCCAGAACTTGTTCGCCTTCCTGCTTGTATATCAGACGGAAGAACTCCCATTTTGTCTGGTTTACTGCTTCATAGTCCACGGCAGGCAGGGCGTTCAGCTCTTTCTGCCGTTTGTTGAATTCTGCCATTGCTTTTTTGTCCTTCAACGTACCCATCTGTTTCAGATCGGCATACATGGGGTGGAACGCATAAATGGATATGCTGTTGTACGGATAAGAATCCGTCCATGTATGTGTCATGGTGGTGTCGTTGATAGGTAATATCTGTACGGCTTTCTGGCGGGTAAGTACAGCCCAGTCTATCATTTGTTTCAGGTCGCCAAAGTCACCTACGCCGAAGCTCTTTTCGGAGCGTAGCGAGAAGATGGGCACGGCTACTCCGGCACCTTTCCAGTCGGGTAGGGCGAAGTAAACGTAACGGTCACCGATCACCAGTGTTTCGTTAGCGCCTATCTGCGGATCGGCCATGTAGCGGTTGGGATTGTTCTCCCATGCCACGGCACGACGTTCTTTCTTATTATAAAGGATGAATTTATACTCCAGCGGGAAGCTGATTTTCGAGGCGTCTACTTCAACCTGCCATTCCGGGAAGTTGGCGTCGCTCATCAGAACGGCTTTATCCGCGTCCCAATCTCCCAGAACTTTCTGGTTGCCGCAAATGCCCAGGCAGTGATCATTGTCGATGCACGGAGCATACGCCTTGATCAATAATCCTTTCTTGTGGCTTTTGGGAGCGGCGCTACGTTCGGGATGCGCAAGCAGGGACTCCGTGAAAGCAGACGTGTAGAAGTATTGCTGTTCGGGCAGATTCTTCCAGCAGTCTTGCAGGCGGTAGACTTTCTTCTTGTCAGCCGATACATAGAGCGTGCGGGGAAGGCTGTTCCATTCCGTACGTGTATCTTTGCCGTCGCGATAAATGTAATAACTGTATTGTACGATGCCGTTTTCAGGCGCTTGAATGTCCGCATCTAAAGACCAGTGAATGCCATCCACTGTTTGTAAGGGTACGGCTTTACCGGGCTGATTGTTACCCAGTTCAGGAATAGATCCTAAGACTCTAACCTCTTCACCCCAACTTGTGCGGTACTCGATATGAAAAGATAGTATCATATAATATTAGATTTAGTAATAGCTGCATTGACTATGCAAGTATAGACATTATTCCGCATAATCAAGCAGCTACCGCTATCTAAGTTTTTTAAATTCCTATGCAAACGTTTGTGCTTGCATTTCGCAGGTCTGTTTCTATCCGCAACGTGAAGCTCCGCAAGTGGTACAAATGAGGCAACCTTCTTGATATACAAGTGTTTCGTTGCCGCAGTTCGGACATTTCTTGCCTTTGGCTTCTGTGCCGTCCGTTATGTATTTCTTTAATGCGCGTTCTACGCCGTTCTTCCAGGTATTGATGCTTTCGCTGTCCAGTTGCAAAGAGCCGACCAGCTTGATAACCTGTTCGATAGGCATACGATAACGCAATACTCCGGAGATCAGTTTGGCGTAATTCCAGTATTCTTTGTTGAACTTCTCGGACAGGCCTTCGATGGTGACTTTATATCCGCGTTTGTTCTGGAACTGGAAGTCGTAACGCTTGCTTCCGTCCTTATCCACCTTCTTTATAATATGTCCGGAAGTAACGTTTTTGGGCAGGATGATGCCTTCGTCGTCGTCCTGAAGACCGGTGAAGATTTCGTAAGGATGTCCGTCCAGCAAACCGACGAATGCCACCCACTTCTCTTTGTTATTCTGGAAACGTACGATGTCGGCGTCCAGAACGGTCGGTCGGGTTTCTACTACCGTAGGTGGTTTGCAAGGAGGCATTTCATCTTTCTTGTTGCTTTTGGCAGAAATGAGCACGCCTGAACGTGAACCGTCGCGATAAACCGTACAACCTTTACAGCCGGATTTCCATGCCTCTACATACAGGCGGTTTACCAGGTCTTCATCCACATCGTTCGGCAGGTTGATGGTCACACTGATGGAGTGATCCACCCATTTCTGGATGCGTCCCTGCATCTTGACTTTCATCAGCCAGTCTACATCGTTTGAGGTTGCTTTATAATAAGGTGATTGCTCAACCAATACGTCGATCTCTTCTTGTGTGTAACGTTTAGAAGGGTTGTGTCCCTGTGCTTCCATCCATGTAACAAACTTGGGGTGGAAGACAATATATTCTTCAAAAGCATCTCCTGTTTCATCCACAAAGTCTACGTGTACGTTGGTGTCGTTCGGATTTACCTTACGGCGACGTTTGTATACGGGTAAGAATACAGGCTCGATACCTGAGGTAGTCTGAGTCATCAGACTGGTGGTACCTGTCGGTGCAATAGTAAGGCAGGCAATGTTACGGCGACCGTATTTCTTCATATCCTCATACAACTGGGGATCTGCTTCGCGCAAACGATTGATGAACGGGTTATTCTTTTCACGTTCGGTATCGTAAATTTCGAATGCACCACGTTCTTTTGCCATTTCTACCGATGAACGGTAAGCACTCAGGGCAACGGTCTTGTGTACTTTTTCAGAGAATTCGGTAGCTTCTTCCGTACCATAACGCAATCCCAGTGCAGCAAGCATATCACCTTCGGCAGTAATACCTACACCGGTACGGCGTCCTTGTCCGCTCTTCTTATAAATCTTGTCCCACAATATACGTTCTGTATGTCTCACATCTTCGCTTTCGGGGTCGGCATCAATCTTTTCCATGATGCGTTCTATCTTCTCCAATTCCAGATCGATGATATCGTCCATAATGCGTTGAGCCAACGCTACATGTTTCTGGAACAATTCAAAGTCAAAGTATGCATCCGGTTTGAAAGGATTTACCACATAAGAATAAAGATTGATAGCCAGCAAACGGCAGGAATCATACGGGCATAAAGGGATTTCACCGCATGGATTGGTGGAAACTGTGCGATATCCCAGGTCTGCATAGCAATCGGGTACGGATTCTTTTAATATGGTATCCCAGAACAATACACCCGGTTCTGCTGATTTCCATGCATTGTGGACGATCTTCTTCCACAAGTTGGTTGCATTGATCTCCTTCTGTACGGTTGGTTCAGCGGCGTTGATAGGATATTGTTGGATATATGGAGTACCTGTGATAGCGGCGGTCATAAATGCATCGTCCAGTTTCACAGATACATTGGCACCTGTTACTTTGCCTTCCGTCATTTTAGCATCGATGAATGCTTCCGAATCGGGATGTTTGATAGATACACTCAGCATCAGTGCGCCACGCCGTCCGTCCTGAGCGACTTCACGCGTGGAATTGGAGTAACGTTCCATGAATGGTACTAAACCGGTAGAAGTCAAAGCTGAATTTTTCACCGGAGAACCTTTCGGGCGGATGTGCGACAAATCGTGTCCTACACCGCCACGACGTTTCATGAGTTGTACTTGCTCTTCGTCTATTTTGAAGATAGCACCATAAGAATCCGCTTCACCATCTACTCCGATCACGAAGCAGTTAGACAAAGAAGCTACCTGATAGTTGTTGCCAATTCCGGTCATCGGGCTTCCCTGCGGAACGATGTACTTGAAGTGGTCGAGCAGATCGAATAGTTCCTCTGCACTTAATGGATTAGAGTATTTAGCCTCGATACGGGCTACTTCATTGGCTATTCTCCAATGCATGTCTTTTGGAGACTTTTCGTAAATATTTCCGAAAGAGTCTTTTACTGCGTACTTGTTTACCCAAACACGCGCAGCTAACTCGTCGCCCTGAAAATATCGTAAAGATTCTTCATAAGCTTCCTCGTAAGAATAAGTTTGTTTTTCCACGATTCTTTTTTCCTTAGATTTATTTTTTAATAAGTAAGAGTGTAGAAGTAATACCTATCATTAACAAATGCGATTGCAAAGCTAAGAATGTTTTTCATTATAGCAAAATAAAAATAGAATAAATTATGAACAGGTTGTGAAATTACCATTTCTGAATAATAGTCTGTTGATTTATAAAATATTAGCATTTTTACGTGAACAAAAAGTTTCCAAAAAAGAAAATTATTTTTAGTCTATGATTGTACTGGCTAATTGCTTTTAGAAAACATGGATAAACTTTACACTCGTTCTTTGGCAACAAATTGCTATTCTTTTCCTATATTTGCAAAAAAATAAAAGAATGGAAATCCTAAAACAGAGAAGAACAATCCGCAAATATCAGCAGAAAGATATTTCTTCTGATTTGTTAAATGATTTGCTTGAGTCTGCCTTTCGGGCCTCTACAGTCGGGAATATGCAGGTGTATAGTGTAATTGTAACGCGTGATGCAGAACGGAAAGCCAAGTTGGCACCGGCTCATTTCAATCAGCCGATGGTGAAAACTGCGCCTGTGGTTTTGACTTTTTGTATAGATCTGCGTCGTTTTACTAAATGGTGCGAACAGCGAAAAGCGACTCCCGGATATAATAATTTAGAGTGGTTCGTAACCGGCTCTGTAGATGCCCTGCTGGCCGCACAGACTTTTTGTGTGGCTGCGGAAGAAAAAGGATTAGGTATATGCTATCTGGGTACGACGACTTACAATCCGCAAATGATAATCGAGGCTCTGGAGCTACCTGAATTAGTATTTCCCATTACAACTGTGACGGTGGGCTGGCCTGCCGAGGAACCTGCACAGGTAGATCGGTTGCCGTTGGAAGCTATTGTACACGAGGAGACGTATCATGATTATACTCCCGAAGATATAGATCGTCTGTATGCCTATAAGGAATCTTTGCCTGAAAATAAGCAGTTTATTCTTGAAAACAACAAAGAAACTTTAGCGCAAGTCTTTACGGATGTACGTTATAAGAAAGAAGATAACGAAGTAATGTCGGAGAATCTTTGGAAAGTAATAAAAAAGCAGGGTTTTTAACCCTGCTTTTTTAATGATGCTTGGATGTCATCTATTTCTGCGCGGAAAGCTTTGTCTACTTCCCGTAATTCTTTAATGGTCTTGCAGGCATGCAACACGGTTGCGTGATCCTTGTGGCCTATTAATGCGCCTATCTTAGCCGTCGAGAAATCTGTGTAAGATTTGGCGAGGAACATGGCTATCTGGCGTGCCTGTACAACTTCGCGTTTTCGTGATTTGGTATGGATTGTAGCGGTGTCCAGTGAGAAATGCTTGCATACCACATTGATGATGTCATCAACGGTAATCGCTTTACTTTCACTTTTCACTACCTTCCGCACAATGCGTTGTGCCAGTTCCAGATCAATTTCTTTATTATATATAGTAGAATGTGCCATGATGGAAATGACGATGCCTTCCAAGTCACGCACGCTGTCGCCTACATTTTCTGCGATATAATCGATTACTTCCGGTGGGAACTGTAGTCCGTCACGGTGTATCTTATTACGCAGGATGTTCTTGCGCAATTCTACGGTCGGTCTTTCCAGTTCAGCTACCATACCCCATTTGAAACGGGTGATGAGCCGTTCTTCCATACCTTGCAGCAATACGGGAGCACGGTCCGAAGTCAGGATAAGCTGTTTGCCGTTTTGGTGTAAGTGATTAAAGATGTGGAAGAATGTATTTTGTGTTTTGGTAACACCGGCAAATTCTTGAATATCATCAATAATCAATATATCGATTGATTGGTAGAAGTTGATAAAGTCGTTTGTAGTATTGTTACGTACAGAGTCGGTATATTGCACTTGGAACAAATGTGCCGATACATATAATACTCTCTTGTCCGGATAAAGTTCCTTAATTTTTGTGCCGATAGCATTTGCAAGGTGTGTCTTTCCTACACCCGACGCTCCATAGAAAAACAGCGGATTGAAAATTGTTTTCGCCGGGTTCTGAGCGACAGCTTCTGCTACGCTGCGTGAAAGTTTATTGCTATAGCCTTCTATAAATGTTTCAAAGTTGTATTCAGGATTCAGATGCGGATCTAAATCTGCAATAGGAGTTTGCGGTATTTCTCTGCCGATTACCTTTTTTTGTGGAATAATGGTGCGGGGAGTAGATTCGAGGTTGACGGTAGTACGTGAACTCTTATCTACCATTACATTATACAATAACTTGGTGCCATCACCAATAACTTTATATAGAGTCTTACGCAACAAGTCAACAAACTTGTCCTCCAAAAACTCATAAAAGAACTGGCTGGGCACTTGTACGACCAGCGTCTTGTCCTCATATTTTAAAGGTATGATGGGGAGAAACCATGTTTTGTATGTCTGCTCCGGAACATTGTCTCTGATGATTTCAAGGCAGCGGTTCCATAGCCCGACATGATTTAATTCACTCATAACGGCTTTAAATACATTTATTAATTAAGCAAAACTTCTACGCTTGCAAAATTCGCAATCTTATTTGAGAAAAACAAATGTGTTTTTTCTTGCTTTTTATCTAAAAACAATAATCTCTTTACTTTCAACTACTTATCTTGTTTCATGTAAATAGTCCTGCAAGAAGGCTATTGCGTTTTTGTAAGTATCTGTTTTATAGTTAGATATGCGAAAAAGGAACAGGGGCTTAGACTTTTAAAAGAATCTGACAGATGGGAATATTTTAGTTTCTACATGGACTTACTGAGGCTTTTTCTTCCAATCTTGTTTGCTCCTATTATTTAGACTCATTCTATTTAAGGAGTTTTTTCCTACTTATCCTTTTTGCCGAACAGGGAGAAATGAACATACCTTTTTGGATGTGATTTCAGATCTTCAAGAAGGCTGGCAGCATTGGCTGTTGTAGCGTTCAAATTGTTGTAAAGTGACGGGTCGTTCAGCAACAAACCAATTGTATTGTCTTTCCTGCCTAATTGGTCTGTAATCATTTTTGCATTTGCTAAAGTCGAATCTATTCTGGCAAATGCGGCTGCGTAATCTATTTCTTTCAGGTTATCACTGACTGTGACGAAATTATCACCTATAGTGTTCAGCTTTTTAGTAAGCTGAGGAATATCTTTGCTCATAATGGCCTGTAATTGTCGGCTGGTGACTTCCATGCTGGCCATTGTGTTTTGAACGCTGTGCAATGTACCGGGAATTGCCGGGTCTCCAAGGATTGTGTTCAGTGAAGCAAGGATAGAGTCCAGTTTGGGAAGCATTTTTTCTACATGAGGCATGATTGTGGCCACCTGATCCATTACACCATTGTTGACATTGCCTTGTAGAGTATCACCTGTCAGATACTTTTCGCGTGGATTATTGGCAAGTAGCAAGTTCATTTTTACACCACCCATCAGTTCAGAGGTTAATTCGGCGGTACTGCCTTTAGGAATACGCAGTTCTGGGTCTACGTCTATTTCCGCTACTACTTTTCCCGGTTCATTGTAGTCATAATAAAGGTCGCGTACAATACCTACGCGAAAACCATCGGCAAAGACCGGACTTGATTTGGTCAATCCGTTAATGTTATGGAACTTGACGTAGAAATAGTTGGTAGGCTTGAACATGTGGATGCCTTTCAGGTAGTTAATACCATATACCAATATGCAGAGAGCAACAATGCCCGCAATTCCTATTCTAACTTCTTTAGTAAGATACTTCATCATGATGTTATAGTCTTATTATTTATTTCTTTTCTTTTTGAATTCCTCAATAGCTGCACTGACATTTGTCTTCTTTCCGTTTTTGAAAGCAATGATAAATGCATCTTTGAATTTCGGTGCTATTTCCCTTTTGGTCCGTAATACCTTATTATAATCGGTCGATGCACCGTATGTGTATTTACAAAGTCCGCCTTCCTGATAATACTCTACGCCTTTCAGCCCTTTCAGTCGTTTGTCGTTGGCGGCAAGCGGACGGGAAGAAGTAAGTATCTGTATTTTAAACACAGGAGTAGCACTATCGGTTTGCCTGTCAGTTGCTTTTTTTGTATTTTGTTTGGTTTCGGTGTTATTGGAAACGGGTGTTGCAGGTATCTCTTCTTCTATCCTGCCAGCGTCCGTTTCTTCCGGTAATAGGGTGTGGCTGCTTCCTGTCATCCGTATTTCATGTTCACGTTTATAAGACAGGAAAGCACGGAATATTCCGTTGGCAAGCGTGGTGGTTCCCGCTTCCGAATTGAGGTAACGTTCTTCTTCCGGATTAGATATGAATCCCAGTTCTACCAAGACGCTGGGCATGGCACTTGCCTTCAATACAAGGAAACCTGCCTGGTGTACACCGCGGTCTGCACGCTTACAGGTATGGCGGAATTCTTTCTGTACCAATGAGGCAAGGTGCACGCTCTGAGACATGTATTTGTCTTGCATGAACTCAAAAATGATATAAGATTCGGCAGAGTTCGGATTGAATCCTGCATACCGCGTCTTGTAATCACTTTCGTATAAAATTACGGCATTTTCCCGTTTGGCGACTTCTAAATTGGCATCCGACTTGGCCAAACCGAGTGTCCATGTAGAGGCTCCCTTGGCTGTTTGGCTACCCGCAACGGAATTGGTATGAATGGAAATGAATAGATCGGCTTTAGCATTATTGGCTATTTCCGCACGTCTGTCAAGTGGGATAAATACGTCTCTTTCACGGGTATATACCACTTTTACATCAGGGCAATTCCTTTTTATCTGTTTGCCTAATTTGAGAGCAACATTCAGGTTGATAGTTTTTTCTTTGGAGATTTTACCTAAAGCACCAGGGTCATGACCGCCATGTCCGGCGTCAATAACGACAACGAAGTCTTTTGCTTCGATGCTGGTAGTGCAAAAAGGAGAGATGAACAGCCCGAAGCAAATACAGATATATAATATGTGTCGTTTATATAGTTTCATACCAAAAGCCGTTGCAAATGTAGTGGAAATTTATAGAAAACTCACGTTTTACATGAAGTTTTGTTACTTTTCCTTGGGTTTTGTGAGAGATTTCTTTAAAACAGACTAACTTTGCATCCGCAAATTAAATAGAAAAAGGTATGTTAGTTCGTTTTCTTAAGAACTGGACATTGCCACTGGCGATGCTTTCAGGTACTTTGGGATACTTTATCCTTGCAAATGTTCCTTTCTTGGCGCCTACCAAACCATATATTAATGATTTGATTGCGTATATTACTCCGCTGCTGATTTTTGCCCAACTGCTGCTTACTTTTTGTAAAGTAGAAAAACTGAATGAACTTAAACCTAAAGCATGGCATGGCTGGTTGCTGCTGTTTCAGACTGTTTCTTGTCTGGCAATTGCCGGTTTACTAGTATGCTGTCCGATGGATGAAATATATCGGGAAGTATTTGAGGGGGCAATGGTCTGTGTTATTTGTCCTACTGCTACTGCAGCGGCTGTCATCACTGGCAAGTTGGGAGGCAGTGCATCTACGTTGACTACTTACACTTTATTATCTAATTTATTGGCGGCAGTAGCAGTTCCTTTGGTTTTTCCGTTAGTGGAGCCTCATGCTGACATGACTTTCTTTGCCGCTTTCCTGAAGATTCTGAGTAAGGTGTTCCCTTTGTTGCTGTTCCCTTTCTTCCTGGCATGGTTTCTGAGAGTGTTTATGCCTCGTGTACACCATTTTTTATTAGATTTCCATGATCTTGCTTTTTATTTGTGGGGCGTAGCGCTTGCTATTGTTTCCGGGCAAACAGTTCGTTCCCTGATAATCAGTGATGCACCGGTTTCAGTGGAAATACTGATAGCCTTTGCCGGCTTAGTAGTTTGTTGCCTGCAATTCTTTTTGGGTAAGAATATAGGTGGACGTTATAATGACCGTATTAGTGGTGGGCAGGCACTGGGACAGAAAAATACGGTTCTTGCTATCTGGATGGCATATACTTATCTGAATCCACTTTCCTCCGTAGGACCGGGATCTTATGTCTTGTGGCAGAATCTGATCAATAGCTGGCAGCTATGGAAAAAGAGAAAAAGGGAAGAGGCGCAACAGCGGTCTTAACGCAACAGCAGTTCTTCCTCGTTATATCTTGGCCTGTCCTTTACTTCAATGTAGATTTTTCCGATATATTCGCCTACAATTCCCAGGGATACCAATATTGTACCGCCTACCAGCCAGAGGGAGATCATCAGAGATGACCATCCGGGTACAGTGTCGTGGAAATAATAAGCGCGTAGTGTCCAGATTGTGACACATACGGCTATCAGTATAAAAATGCAGCCCAACCAGAAAACCATGCGCACAGGTTTGACTGAGAAAGAGGTAATGCCGTCGATGGCAAAGTTCAACATCTTCTTGAATGGATATTTCGATTCTCCGGCAAAACGCTTGTCGCGATTATAATAAACACAGGCGGTTTGGTAACCGATGAGAGGCACCAGACCGCGCAGATAGAGATTGCGCTCGCGAAAACGGCAAAGTTGCTGAATGGCACGACAACTCATCAAGCGATAATCCGCATGATTATAAACAGATTTTACTCCCATAATTTTCATCAGCTTATAAAAAGCGAGGGCAGTGGTACGTTTGAAGAAAGTGTCGGTTTTACGTTCCTGGCGTACACCATAAACGATATCACATCCCTCTCGGTAGTGTTCGAGCATTTCGGGAATGGCATTGACGTCGTCTTGCAAGTCGGCATCTATGGAAATGGCAACATCACATCGTTCTTTGACGGCATTCAGTCCGGCCATGAGCGCATTTTGGTGCCCCACATTTCCGGCTAGATTCAAACCACAGGCATAGGGGGTATTTTGGTGTAAATCCTTGATGATAGGCCAGGTCTGATCCGTACTGCCATCATTTACATATAAGATATAGCTTTTCTGAGAAATGTGTCTTTCTGCTATCAGTCTATCCAATAGGAGACTTAGTCTTTTATGTGTTTCGTGTAATACAGCTTCTTCTTTGTAGCAAGGTACTACGACGGCAAGTACTGGATATTTTTCCATAATCAATTATTCTTTTTGCAATATTCGTAAGAAATCGGGAGAAAAACAAATTATCTTTCTTTGTATTTGAAAACAAATCTCACTAATAGGAAGTTTACCGGAATGGCAATAGAAAATACCGGTATGGGGGCGAAGGCTTTGGAAAAGCCTAACCAAAGGAATAAATTCAGTAAACTCAGATGCAGGATATAGTTGATCAAATGGGCTCCCCCGAAGCCAAAGGCTTTCTTCCAGGATGGACTCTTCCCGAAGGTGAAAAAGGCTGTCAGATAAAAATTAGCAATAAAGCTGAGGATGTAGCCTATGCTGTAGGCTATATTTACATTGATGAACCGCTGGAATATAAAATATAAACCATAGTGCAGAGCGGTAGCAAGGACGCCTACCATAATGAAACGAATAAATTCCGGCAGTTTTTTCAGTCTCTTCATATTCATAGAATTGAAATGGCAAAGTTAGGGATTGTTGCAGAATAATTCGTACTTTTGCGCACAGAAATCACTAAAAACAGAAATATATGTCAGATGATAGGAAGAAAGCGTTCTGGTTCATAGCGCTACTCAGTATGCTTGTGATACTCCCTTTTCTCGGGGAAACCATTTTTTATTCTAAAGGGGAACCGCGTGAGGCCATTGTTGCCCTTTCTATGTTAGAGAGTGGTAACTGGATACTTCCGGTGAATTATGGAACCGATATAGCTTATAAGCCTCCTTTTCTCTACTGGGCTATTGCTGCTTTATCTTCCCTTTTTGGAGGAGTGTCGGAGTATTCATCTCGTCTGCCGTCCGCTCTTGCATTCCTGGCTATGCAGTTGGTGTTTTTTTCTTTTATAGCAAAACGTAAAGGCATAAAAACAGCTTTTCTGACTTCTATTCTTCTTCTGTCTTCTTTTGAAGTACATCGGGCAGCGGTAGCTTGCCGTGTAGATATGGTACAGGTGTCGTTTATTGTTATTTCATTGTGCCTGCTGTTTCGTTGGGATGAGAAGGGGTGTCGTGGCATTCCTTGGCTGGCTGTCTTACTGATGGGCTGTGCCACATTGACTAAAGGACCGGTAGGTTCTATATTTCCATGTGTCTGTATCGGTCTTTACCAGTTGTTGCGTGGACGTTCTTTCTGGAAGACATTCTTCTTGCTATTGCCTGTAGGAATCCTTTCTCTGATTCCTTATGCAGCTTGGGCGGGTGCAGCTTATGCGCAAGGCGGACAGTCTTTTGTCGATTTAATGCTGGAAGAGAACACCGGTCGTTTCATGGGAAAGATGTCCTATGGCTCACATGAGAATCCTATATGGTATAATTTCCTGACTATAATCTGGGGTTGGATACCTTGGACTTTGGTATTGCTGATTTCTCTCTTTGGACTGAAATGGAAAAATATGCGTGTATTACCTGAGGGAGCGTCTTTTGGTGAACGTATCGGAAAAGCTTGGAAAAAGTTCCGTTCACAGTCGCCCTTGCAATTGTTTACATGGGTGGTAATTCTCTTTATTTTCATATTCTATTGTATTCCCAAGAGTAAACGTAGTGTTTATCTGCTTCCCATCTATCCGTTTATGGCAGTGCTGATAGCTGAATATTTATTGGCTTTAGTGCAGCGTGGAGCAAAAGTGTTTAAAATCTCTGCACATATATTTGCGTCTCTGTGTTTGATACTTACGGTTACTTTCATAGTGGTACGCCTGGGGCTGATACCGGATAGTCTTTTTGGAACCGGCCGTCATGCTGCTGAGAATGTATCTTTTATGCATGCTTTGGAAGCGGTTTCTCTGTCTATTCCTAAATGGTGTTTGGTGGTACTTCCTTTGATAGCGGCTGTCTGCACATGGGTGGGGGTAGTGAAGCGGGCCGGTGCTTATTCATTATTATATAGTATCGCCGGATGTATGCTTTGTCTTTTCGTTTCGTTGGATGCGGTTTATCAACCTACGGTGTTGGCAGTTAAATCGGACAAGCACCTGGTCAATCAAATTAGGGGATATGTGCCGCAGGGAACGGTTTACTCGTATGATGGCATGAGCTTTTATTGTGCAAACTTCTATATGAATGATCAGATGCGTCATTTCGAGAAGGACTTGCCGTCCGGTGAAGGATATGTTGTTTTGCCGGAGAGAGGAAAAGAACTGTTGTTTGAAGAATTTGGAAGTACATACGCCTTCGAAGAGATTTTCCTCACGAAGAAGCGCAGTTGCGATTTGCGTGATGAGATTTATATGTATAAGTTTAAAAAGAAATAAATGTCACCTGTTACAATCATTAATAAATATTATCCGGAGGATAATGAACGGAAACACATATTGCTGGTGCATAGTCGTTTGGTGGCCGAGAAAGCTCTTTCTATTGCTGATCGCCATCCGGAACTTCGGTTGGATAAAGACTTTTTATATGAAGCCAGCATGTTGCATGATATCGGCATCTTTCTGACTAATGCTCCGGGCATCTTCTGTTTTGGTGATCAGCCCTACATCTGTCACGGTTATTTGGGGGCAGATCTGATGCGTCAGGAGGGATATCCCCGGCATGCGTTAGTATGTGAAAGGCATACGGGCGCAGGACTATCTCTGGATGATATTATTTCGCAAAACTTGCCAGTACCTCATCGGAATATGCTCCCGGTTAGTTTGGAAGAGCAAGTCGTTTGCTTTGCCGATAAGTTTTATTCCAAGACTCATTTGGAGCGGGAAAAAACAGTGGAGAAAGCCCGAACAAGTCTTTCAAATTTCGGTAATGCAGGTCTGAAACGTTTTGATCGTTGGTGCGAACAGTTCTTGTAGCAATCTAAATTTCTTTAAAAAGGGAGATTATCCGTATAATTTACGTACTTTTGTCCCTTCAAGCGGAAACTATAAGTTGATTACGCCATTGAAAGCAAATACATTCATATCATTCATACTACTACTTGTCTTACTCCTGCTCTCCGGCGAGGCTTTTTCGCAACGTCGGCGTGGAGGAATTGTTCCCGCAGGAACCGAGCGGGCAGATACCTTTAATATAGAAGGTGTACACAGAGGAGACACTTCGCTGAAGGGAGACACTCTGCAAAATGATACAATACAGTTGCAGCCTGCCGGTAAGAAAAAGCAGCCTTTGGATGCTCCGGTGATCTATGAAGCCAATGACTCCATTGTATTTACCCAAAATGGTATTGCCAATTTATATGGAGATGGAAAGGTCAATTATCAGAAAATAGAGTTGGCTGCCGAGGTGATTACTATGAACATGGACAGTAGTACGGTTTTTGCCCATGGCGTGGAAGACTCTTTAAAAGTCATAAAAGGAAGACCGGTTTTCAAAGATGGGGATACACCTTATGAGACAAATACTATTCGGTATAACTTTAAAAGTAAAAAGGGGCTGATCAGTAATGTAGTTAGTCAGCAGGGTGAGGGATATGTGACCGGTAACAATGCAAAGAAGGGTATGAATGATGAGCTGTACATGAAGAGTGGCCGTTATACTACCTGTGATAATCATGATCATCCCCACTTCTACATGCAGATGACTTATGCGAAGGTGCGTCCCAAGAAAAATGTAGTGACGGGACCTGCTTATTTGGTTATCGAGGATGTTCCTTTACCTCTTGCCGTACCGTTTTTCTTTTTTCCTTTCTCCAGTAGTTATTCATCAGGTTTTATCATGCCAAGTTATATGGATGATTCCACCCGTGGGTTTGGTTTGACGGATGGCGGTTACTATTTTGCTATCAGCGACAAGATGGACTTGAAACTGCGCGGTGATATCTTTACAAAAGGCTCCTGGGCTTTGAATGCGGAAACCAATTATAATGTTCGTTATAAATTCTCCGGTTTGTTTCAGGCCAGCTATCAGGTGACTAAAACCGGTGATAAAGGCTTGGATGATTATGCAGTAGCAAAAGACTTCAAAGTCGTTTGGTCACATCGCCAGGATCCCAAGGCTAGTCCTAACTCGTCATTTTCGGCCAGTGTGAACTTCTCGTCCAGTAGTTACGAACGTACTAATATCGGTAATATGTACAATTCTCAGGCTATGACACAGAATACCAAAACATCCAGTGTCAGCTACTCGCGTAACTTCCCTGATCAGAAACTGTCTATTGCTGCTACCGGTAATATTGCACAGAACATGAAGGACTCTTCTATTGCCGTAACTTTGCCGGATTTGAATATTACCTTGAGTACTATTTTCCCTTTTAAACGGAAAAATGCTGTAGGTAATGAGAAATGGTATGAAAAGATTTCTCTCCGCTATAGCGGACGCCTTTCTAACAGCATTACTACAAAAGATGATCTTTTGTTCAAATCCAATCTGGTGAAAGACTGGAAGAATGGAATGAAGCATGAAATACCTATCAGCGCTACGTTTACATTGTTTAAGTACTTCAATGTAACTCCATCGGTAAGTTATACGGAACGTTGGTATACACGTAAAGTAATGAAAGACTGGGATCCGAATGTCGGAACCGGCGGTCGTGAAGTCGAAACCGATACTATTTATGGTTTTCATCGGGTATATAACTATAGTGCCAGTCTGGGTGTCAATACAAAGATTTATGGTATGTATAAACCTTTGTTTATGAAGAAAAAGGAAATACAGATTCGCCATGTCATAACTCCTTCTGTCAGCATCAGTGCAGCTCCTGACTTTGGTTCTTCCCGCTATGGTTACTATGATACCTATATCAAACCCAATGCTGACGGAACACAAGATACGATCACTTATTCTCCATACGCCGGACAGATGTTCGGTGTACCCGGACAAGGAAGATCCGGAAATATCTCATTCCAGATATCCAATAACCTGGAAATGAAATATAAGGATAAGAATGACTCTATACGCAAGGTAAGTCTGATTGATGAGTTGGGTGCGAGTATCTCTTATAATACGGCTGCTAAAGTGCGTCCCTGGAGTAACCTGACCTTGAATTTGCGTTTGAAATTGAGTAAGAACTATACCTTCAGTATGAGTTCAGTCTTTGCTACTTATGCTTATACCTTTGATAAGAATGGTAGAGTTGTAACGAGTGACCGTACAGAGTGGTCTTATGGACGTTTCGGACGTTTCCAGGGCTATGGTAACTCTTTCAGTTACACGCTTAATAATGATACATGGAAGAAGTGGAAAGCATTCTTTACGGGAGAGAAGAGTGAAGATGATGGAAAAGGGAATGAACAGACTGATGCGGACAGTGAAAGTGACGAAACTGACGATGCGGGAACAAGTAATACGTCTACCAAGCGGAAGAAAGAAAAAGCTGCCGTAGATGATGACGGTTATCAGGTTTTCAAAATGCCTTGGTCTATAAATCTAAGTACCGGCTTTAACATTACAGAAGATACTTCTAAGCCGATTAATAGAGAGAGTATGCGCTATCCGTATAAGTTCAGTCTGAATGCACTTAATATTAATGGTAATGTCAAAATATCCAATAAGTGGGCGGTCAGTTTCAATTCCGGTTATGACTTTAATGCTAAAAAGATAGTGCAGACTTCTTTTAATATTACGCGTGACTTACATTGTTTCAGTATGTCTGCCAGCCTTTCTCCATTTGGAACATGGAAGTATTATAGCTTCGTTATCCGTGCCAATGCCAGCATCCTGCAAGATTTGAAATATGATAAGAAGAGTCAGACGCAGACTAATATTAAATGGTATTAAGAATCCATTTGATATCTCTTTCACTGCATGATCTCTCTCATAAAAATATATCCCCTTTTATACTGTTGAAACGATTTATTTATCGGAATGTTTCACAGTGTAAAAGGGGATATATTTATTTCTAGGAATAGGCTTCTACCACGCTATTTCCTGTTCTCCATGTTCTTTTAAATAGGCATTCGCTCTGCTAAAATGCTTATTTCCAAAGAAGCCATTGTAGGCGGATAGAGGAGAGGGGTGTGCAGACGTCAGAACAAGATGCTTGCTCCGGTCGATGAATGTACCTTTACGCTGTGCATAGGATCCCCAGAGGATAAATACGAGGTGTTCACGCTGTTCGGCAAGGGTACGTATAGCAGCGTCCGTAAAAGTCTCCCAGCCGCGGTTCTGATGAGAGCCTGCCTGATGGGCACGGACGGTTAAGGTTGCATTCAGGAGCAGAACACCTTGCTCGGCCCAGCGGGTCAGATTTCCAGTGGCGGGAGTATCTGTACCGATATCATCTTTTATTTCTTTGAATATATTAATCAATGAAGGAGGAAAACGAACTCCGTCGTTTACAGAAAAGCATAAACCGTGAGCTTGTCCAGGACCATGGTAAGGATCCTGACCGATAATAACTACTTTCACCTTATCGAATGGGCAAAGATTGAAAGCGTTGAATATGAGCTTTCCCGGAGGGTATATCGGATAATGGCTGTATTCTTCCCGTACAAAATCCGTTAGTGTATGAAAATAATCTTTTTCAAATTCCGGTTCCAAACGTGCTTTCCAACTTTCTTCTATTTGAACGTTCATAATTTTGTGTGTTAAAAGTTTCGGATGCTAAGATACAATTTTAATCTGATTCCTGTAATAGAGCATTCTTTTTATTTCTTCGGATAGTGTATAAATAGAAAAGGCAGAAATCATAAAATCTCTGCCTTTTCTATTGGTATCTGGGTATTAAATCAAGTAAATATTGTGTTCCTTACATTCTTCACGCATATCTTCCGGCCAGATACTGGCTTGAATTTCACCGATATGAGCTTTTCTTAAATAGAACATACAAAGACGTGATTGACCAATACCACCGCCTATAGAAAGGGGCAATGTGTCATTCATCAGACGTTTATGGAAATAGAGTTCCAGTCGTTTTTCTTCTCCCTCTTGTTTCAGCTGACGTTGCAGGGCTTCCTTATCTACACGGATACCCATGGATGATAGCTCAATGCTACGCTGCAATACATTATCCCATAATAAAAGGTCACCATTTAAACCCGGAAGACCATTTAATCCTTCTGTGGTATAGTCGTCATAGTCCGGGGCGCGTCCGTCGTGTTTCTTTCCATCACTTAGTTTGCAGCCAATGCCGATAATAAATACAGCACCATATTTTTTCGTAATGGCATGTTCGCGACATTTGGGCTCCAGATCCGGGTAGAGTTGACGTAACTCTTCCGCATGAATGAAATGTAGCTTCTGAGGCAAACAAGGCTTAATCTGAGGGTACATTTCATACACCATATATTCTGTACGTATCATGGCTGCATAAATACGGGTCACAATTTCTTTCAAGAAGTTTACGTTCCGGTCTTCGACGGTGATGACACGTTCCCAATCCCATTGGTCTACATAGAGAGAATGAAGGTTTCCCAGTTCTTCATCTGAGCGTATGGCATTCATATCCGTATAAATGCCATATCCGGATTCAATATTATAGTCTGCCAATGTCAATCGCTTCCATTTGGCAAGAGAATGTACTACTTCGGCTTGTGCATCTCCCAAGTCTTTGATTGGAAATGATACGGCACGCTCTACGCCATTTAAATCATCATTGATACCCATCCCTTTCAATACGAAAAGTGGGGCTGTGACACGGCGCAGACGTAATTCTGATGAAAGGTTCAATTGGAAGAACTCTTTGATCTGTTTGATTCCTAATTCTGTTTGTTTTAAGTCCAATAAGGGTTTATAGCCCTTTGGTTTTATCAGATAACTCATAAGTGTATACTATGTTTTTGTTCGGCAAATATAGGTATAATATTTATATTTGCATCAATTTTGGCTAATTTTGTGAGCAATTTGTTCCTTGTTAACCAGTTGTAGCTCTCAAAATAACATTCTTATTTATAAACTTTTACTGTAAAAAAAGACAAATCATTAGGAATATGCCCGATTTTTTTATACTTTTGTCCCCGCATTTAAGGCTCCGTAGCTTAGTGAATAGAGCGTCAGATTCCGGTTCTGAAGGTCGTGCGTTTGAATCGCACCGGGGTCACATAACAAAAAGGGGGATACCATCACGGTGTCCCCCTTTTCCCTTTCCAGTTATAAAGTCAACTCTAATATCCTACTTCCGTCATTTCTATCGGAAGAGTAGGATATGTTCCTTTTAATCCCTCTAACTCTGTATCGGTAGCATAAATAAATACGCATCTGTTTACAGCTGGAACCTGTATCTCTTTTACTTGTTCTTTCCATCTGCGTCTTACGTAAATGGTAGGGAGATAAGTTATCATGCCTTTATTTTCCAAAGTTTCTTTGGTTTTTCTTTCTTTCCGTGGCGATGTCAGTACAATGTACCAGTTTCGCGTTTCGTTAAGGCGGCTTTTAATGTCTTGGAGTATCATAATCAATTTTGATTGGCGTAATGATAAAATTGAAGGTATTGAAGAATTGTGGTTTATAGTCAACAACCATGGGAAGTGGTGAAACTTCCAGCCGTATGCTTTAATATTTCTTTGGGATTTTCATGCCTTTTGAAGTTTACACAGCAATTTTTGTCTGTGTATTGAGTTTGTATAGTGGCAGGTAATGCCAAAAACAATAAAATCAAGAAGCAATTCTGTCTTTTGTACTTTTTATAATCATTGTATATCCACAATAGAATTGTCAAGATACAAACAGGAATTGCTATCAGAATAAGAATCAATAGAGTCATAGTAATTTGATTATTTATTGTTTATATCATTCTGCGACAAAAGTATCACAATTTATTTGATAAAACAAGCGAATTGTGAATAAATAGGTATTACAAGACGGATATATTTTTTTTCACTTCCTCTCGGCCTGAATAATGAATCGTACCTTCATGGAAATGGAAAAGACTACTATATATATCGGTGAAGTTCTAAAAAATGTCGTGGTTGAAAAACTGCTAACCAAGGGTTAACTTACAAGCGTACTGCAAGTTAATCCTAAGAATGTCAACTATGTGCTAACATGAAAAAGTATTGATATAGATACTTTGTATACTGTCTCAAAAGCATTGGATTATGATTTTGCCATGCTTTATTCTATCGGTAAAGAACAGATGAATTATGATAGAGAAAAATGAGTCTTATAAACTTTCTACTGCCAAAAAAATGATAGATCGTGAGTTAAAACCTGATGAAATAATAAAGTTAAATTTAAGGAAAAAGATCAGTGAGCTATTAAGATAAAATATTTTCTTTTCCATAAATAAAAAAGCGTCCGATTTCTTTATTCGAACGCTTTACGTAAACTCTCCCAATTATCGCAAAAATCCTGCATAGACGGGAATAATACATTGGCTCCGGCATCCAGCAAGATCTGTCCGTCAATGGGACCTGTGTTGACTGCTACTGTAAATATACCTGCTGCTGCACCGGCTTGTACGCCCATAGGCGCATTTTCTACTACGATAGCTTCATTGGGGGCTAATCCTCCTTTTTGTAAAGCCATCAGGTAAGGTTCCGGGTGTGGTTTCCCATATTTCACATCGAAGGCAGTTACCATCAGTTCGCGACGGAACATGCCGGGGAAGTTATGTGACAGGCGATCTAATAGTGAGTGTTGTCCGGAACCAGTGACTACCATCGGTATCAGTCCCTCCGACTTTATTTTCTGTAGTACTTCCCATGCGCCGGGCATACGTTCCGGTTCGGGGTTACTGTTGAATTCTGCGCTCTTTTCTGCATAAATGCTCTGTATAATTTCGGGAGTGGCATCTTTTCCATATTGCCGTTGATAGACGATGTTGATAGTAGCAGCTCCGGTTCGTCCTTCATGCAGGTAAGCTTCTTCGCGGCTTAGGTGCAATCCATGCCGTTCCATTACCTTGTGCCAAGCATCGGCATGGTAAGGCATGGAATTGAATAATACACCGTCCATATCGAAAAGGACGGATTTCAATTGAATTTTGGAGTACCTGCTAGACTGAAGATAGCGGGAAATGGATTCTTGAAACATAATACCTATTGTTTTATAACTGCAAAGATACAACAAAAAAATGAGGTGTGAATGATTAAACTCATCCACACCTCGTTTATCTATGGTTAACTGACTCTTATTTAGAGTCTTGCCTGAATAGCTTTTGACTCTTCTTCATATCCCGGTTTGTTTAGCAATGCAAACATATTCTTTTTGTATGCTTCTACGCCTGGTTGATTGAACGGATTTACGCCCAACAGATAACCGCTGATACCGCATCCTATTTCAAAGAAGTAAAGTAGCTGACCGATATTGTATTCGTCCAGTTTCTCGATGATGATACGCATGTTGGGCACACCACCATCTACGTGAGCCAACTGAGTGCCCAGTTCAGCCATTTTATTTACTTCGTCTACGCGCTTACCTGCAAGGAAGTTCAGACCGTCCAGATTTGCTTCGTCAGAAGGTACTTCCAGCTTGTGGTTTACGTTCTCTACAGAAATTACGGTTTCGAAGATGGTGCGTTCACCTTCCTGAATCCATTGTCCCATAGAGTGCAGGTCAGTAGAGAAGTCTACAGCTGCCGGGAAAATACCTTTGTTTTCCTTACCTTCGGATTCTCCGTACAATTGTTTCCACCATTCGCTTACATAGTGCAATTTCGGGCAGAAGTTAACAAGGATTTCGATCTTCTTGCCATTCTTGTACAGCTCGTTACGAGTAGCAGCATATTGCGCAGCCAAATTCTCGGCAAACGGAACATTCACACCGCAAGCCTTTTCCATGTCAGCAGCACCGGCTACTAATTTCTCGATATCGAAACCGGCTATCGCTATTGGCAATAAACCAACCGGAGTCAGTACAGAGAAGCGTCCTCCCACATTATCGGGGATGATGAATGATTTGTAACCTTCCTTATCAGCAGTGATGCGGGCAGCGCCTTTCTTGGCATCTGTGATGGCAACGATAACTTTCTTTGCCATTTCCTTGCCGCGCTGGTCTTCACATTGCTTTTTCAACAGACGGAAAGCGAGAGCGGTTTCGGTGGTAGTTCCTGATTTGGAGATATTGATGACGCCGAATTTCTTGTCTTTCAGAAATTCAGTCAGTTCGTACAAATAGTCTTCGCTGATATTGTGTCCTGCATAGATCATTACAGGAGCAGTTTTCTTTTCCTGCAACCAAGTGAAGCTGTTTGATAAAGCCTCGATGACTGCCCGTGCGCCGAGATAGCTTCCGCCGATGCCGGCAACGATTACTACTTCACAGTTGTCGCGCAAAACTTGTGCAGTAGCCTTCAGGTCGGCCAAATGCTCTTGGCTGATAGATGAGGGGAGGTGCAACCAGCCCAGGAAGTCATTACCTTTTCCGGTACCGTTTTCCAATGCTTCCTGCGCAGCTTTTACCTGAGCTTCGTAAGCAGCAACAGATGCTTTGGAGATAAATCCAAAAGTCTTTTCGATGTTCAAACTAATCATAATATTCTAGGTTTTAAAAGCCTCTTATCCGACCCCTTCCCTGTGGAAAAGGTAGGTTTGAGTTACTTTTGGTTTATAAGATTTATTTATAATATTCTTTTTCTTTATATTGCAACTCTGACTTTATTCTCCTCTTTGTGGAAGAGGAGTTAAGGGAGAGGTTATCTTAGAGAATCAGTCAGTAACTTGATTTCTATCATGGGTGAAATGCGTTCGTACAGAATGTTATAGACAGCATCCAGTATCGGCATATTGACATGGTGATGTTTGTTGATTTCCTTGATACACTTTGTACCGTAATATCCTTCGGCAATCATCTCCATTTCTATTTGTGCGCTTTTTACAGAATACCCCTTACCGATCATAGTACCAAACGTGCGATTACGGCTGAAGTTGGAATATCCTGTCACCAACAGATCACCTAAATAAACAGAATCATTCACGTTTCTGTTCAGCGGATGTACTGTTTGCAGGAAACGGTTCATTTCTTGCACGGCGTTGGATATCAATACCGCCTGGAAGTTATCACCGTACTTCAGACCGCTACAGATACCGGCGGCAATGGCGTACACGTTTTTCAGTACAGAACTGTATTCTATGCCGGCTACGTCATTGCTGACGGATGTTTTGATAAATGAACTGGCCAGACGGCGGGCGATGGTACATGCCTTATCTGTGTCCGGACAAGCGATGGTGAGATAAGAGAGACGTTCCAAGGCTACTTCTTCCGCATGGCAGGGACCTGCCAGTACAGCAATATTTTCGGGTGGAACGCCGTATTCTTTTGTGAAGTACTCCGATACGATCAGATTGTCATCGGGTACGATTCCTTTTATAGCAGTAATGATGAATTTATCCCGTATCCGCGTTTTCAGCTTCTTCAGGTGAACTTTGAGATAGGGGGAGGGGGTGACAAATATCAGCGTATCAGACTCTTTCACTACATCGTTGATATTAGAGCTGAAGTTGATGCGCTTCATGTCAAATTTGACGCCCGTCAGGTAGGCAGGGTTATGGCCCAGTCGTTTAAAATCGGTTATACGATCATCTCGTCGCATATACCAGTTAATCGACTCAGCCTGAGCAAGTACCATTTTTGCAATGGCTGTAGCCCAGCTTCCTCCGCCCATTATGGCTATCTTTCCGGGTAGTTTCATATCGAAATTAATAATTAATAATTAAAAATTAAAAGGGGGAAAGGAAACTCCTTTCCCTCATTCGATCTTTAATCTTCTTATTTAATTTTTAATTCTTTAATTCTTAATTTTCTCAATCCAGCCTTCTACGTCGTTTACCGACGGGTTGGTCAGTTCCAGTTTGTATTTCTTGTTAATACCGCAAATGTCCTGATGCAGTTTTTGTGGATTCACATCTTTCATATCTTCTATTGTGTTGTATCCGGCTTTCTGAATAACGGGTACCCAGTCTTCGGCAATGCCCAGTTCCATATATTTGGCGGGAGCATCTTTCGGAGTGATCTTTTCGGGGCGCATTTGCGGGAAGAACAATACTTCCTGAATATACGACTTGCCTGTCATCAGCATCGTCAGACGGTCAATACCGATACCGATACCTGATGTGGGAGGCATACCGAATTGCAGGGCACGCAGGAAATCCTGGTCGATGAACATTGCTTCATCGTCTCCCTTTTCACTCAATCGCAATTGATCTTTGAAACGTTCTTCCTGGTCGATGGGGTCGTTCAACTCACTATAAGCATTGGCAAGCTCTTTACCGTTCACCATCAGTTCAAAACGTTCGGTTAGTCCCGGTTTACTGCGGTGCATCTTGGTCAGCGGACTCATTTCAACAGGATAGTCAGTGATGAAAGTAGGCTGAATGAAAGTGCCTTCGCAGAATTCACCGAATATTTCATCTATCAACTTGCCTTTACCCATGGTGTCGTCAATTTCCATTTTCAGTTCTTTGCAGACTTGGCGGATTTCTTCTTCACTCTTGCCATTGAGGTCGTAACCTGTTTTTTCCTTGATAGCGTCCAGAATGGGCAAGCGGCGGTATGGTGCCTTGAAACTGATGGTCTTGCCGTCGATGGTAGTTTCTTCGCTGCCGTTCACGGCAATGCAGATACGTTCCAGCAATTTCTCGGTGAAACTCATCATCCAGTTGTAATCCTTATATTGTACGTACAGCTCCAGACAGGTGAATTCCGGGTTATGGTTCTTGTCCATACCTTCGTTGCGGAAGTTCTTTCCGATTTCATACACACCTTCAAAACCACCAACGATCAAACGTTTCAGGTAAAGCTCGGTTGCGATACGCAGATATAGATCCATGTTCAGTGAGTTGTGGTGAGTGATGAAAGGACGGGCACTTGCTCCACCTGCGATGGATTGCAGAATCGGAGTTTCCACTTCCGTGTAGCCGGCTTCGTCCAGTACGGCACGCATAGTCTTAATAACCGTGGCACGTTTCAGGAATGTTTCTTTTACGCCGTCATTCACTACAAGGTCAACGTAACGTTGGCGATAGCGGAGTTCGGGGTCTTCAAAGGAGTCATAAGCTACGCCATCTTTGTATTTTACAATAGGCAACGGTTTGATGGATTTTGCCAGTACAGTCAACTTTTGGGCATGAATACTGATTTCGCCCATTTGGGTACGGAATACAAAACCCTCGATTCCAATGAAATCGCCTAAGTCGAGCAGGCGTTTAAATACAGTGTTGTAGAGATCCTTGTCTTCTCCCGGACAGATATCGTCGCGGGTAATATATACCTGAATGCGACCTTTAGAGTCCTGCAATTCAATGAACGAAGCCTTACCCATCACGCGGCGTGTCATCATACGTCCGGCTACGGATACTTTGCGAGGTTCAGCGTCATCTTTGAATTCTGCTTTTATATCAGTGGAGAAAGCATTGGTTACATACTCTGCAGCGGGATAGGGTTCGATGCCCATCGCGCGAAGTTCATTCATACTATTACGTCGAATGATTTCCTGTTCACTTAGTTCTAATACATTCATTTCGTTGTACATTAACACAATTTGGGGGCAAAAATACGAAACATTTTTCATATAATGGCACGAAGGAGGAGAGAATTAGGAAAAGTTTAGGGCTAACGTGTGCGTTGTTATTCAAAAATGTTTTCTGTCCTAATGAACAGAATACACTCCACTGACAGAGTTTGTTCAGTCTTACTGAAGAAGAGGGGCTTATTGTAATACTGTTGTAAATCAGATGAGGTAAGGAGTCTGCCGACATGGACAAATCGGTGAGTTATACTCTCCCTACGACAGAGGTTACCATTAATGCCGATGATGTCCACCATCAATGCCATTGATGGTGGACATTAGTCGTAGCCTGTTTCTTACACATTCCAGAGGGCAGTCCAACTATCGTTTGATTTGTATGTTTCTAATGGGTGAAACCTACTTTGATATCAGTTGATGGTATTGATCATAGAACATGACAGTTATTCCGAAAGCATAGGCTCGTCCATTTACAATACCTCTGTTGTAATAATAATCCTTATCGCCGATACAGGTACCGTCACAAATGTTTTTCATTTTCAGGTACTTCCCTACAGGTTGCAGACTGTTTGCTTCTAAGCCGGCATAAGCACGGTCTATCATAGGCATATACTTGTCAGCGGGTAATATTCCCAGTGCAATGCCTTTTGCTGCGGCATAGGCATACATGGCAGTACTTGAGCTTTCTATAAAGTTTCCTTCTTCTCCCGGATAGATGGGTAATTGATACCAGTGTCCCGTCTTTTCATCCTGCAATGGATATAATGTATTGAGTTTCTGTGTGAGAGATGCTTCCAGATACGGATAGTTCTCATCATTTTCGGGAAGAAGTTCCATTAAATCTACCAGAGTCATAAGAATCCAACCATTGCCGCGTCCCCAGAATTCATTGTTTCTGCGGTTGGGATTTTCCGCCCAACCGGGTTGGCAGCAGGGGTCCTGCGAAGGAATTGTATCATTGTCCCAACCATGATACCAGAGACCGGTTTCCGGATCTTCCAGTTTCTCCGCATGCTTTTTCAATTGGGAGATGGCTTCCAGAAGGAACTCTTTGTTGCCTGTCAGTTTGTACATCTGCATCAGGAACTCGCCTACCATATATACGGTATCATCCCATAATTCAATCACTTCTTCTCTGTGTGACACACCTCCGTTGGTAGCTCTGGGGATATTCTTGTATTGTTCGAAAATCTCATAAGCTTTGTCTTTGTATCGGCTTTCACCGGTGGTCTGTGCCAGATAGGCCAGTCCTAATCCGGAGATAACAGCGTTCGGATGATGACCGTTGGCGTCCCCGAAAGTGGAGTCGACAGCTGTTTGTATGTATGGAAACAGATAGTCTTTATCCATATTATTCTCACAACGTACAACGGCGGATTTCAAGAATACGGCTTCGTTCCAGTTCCATATATAGTCCTTTGCAGGCATATATTCTTCTACTACATACTGGGTAAGTTTGGCTCCCCATCTATTAATTTCTTTTTCTGGCGAACAAGAAAAGAGCGACATAATACTCAAGAAGCTTACACATGTCATGAAATTCTTTTTCATAATATAAAAATTATTGATTTACTTGTACTAATAAATAATCTATCGCCTTGACGGAGGCAGATACAGGGTATTTCTTTCCTGTCATGATGTTCAGAACCGGGATCTTGAATTCTATTATCTGGTCTTCATCTGAGAAATTAACGATATAAATATATTGCTTACCGTTGGTATCTCTCAGTTCGGCAATCTCTACCAGCGGATGGTTGCATTGAGCCGGAACCTTTATGGAAGAGTTACTGACAACTTCTTTTATAAGTTTGTCTGCAATGCTTTGTTCAGGTACGGTAGCCACGTAGTACACGATTCCTTTTCCATATTTGTTGCAAGTGATGGCAGGATAACCTTTAAAGTAATTTCCACTGAATGAAGCTGTCGGAGAAGCCGTCTTTACTTCTATTTGGTCGAACCAGAAATGGCATTGACCGGTCTGATCTCCATAAGTTAAAGTATTACTTTTTCGTCCAAACAGTGCTTCCTGCCCTTTCACTTCGATGCCTGCCAGTTGTTGCAGACGGGTGGTGACCAAAGCATCCGTCTTGTGCAGATGAATATCACGCACCCCGCTGATACAAGTTAGAAGAATTGTAGCACCTTGCCGGGCGGCTTCTTCCAGGCGTTGGCAAAAATCAGGAGAAGCAATGGCTAGATAAGGCACTACAATCAGACTATAACCGCTCAAATCTGCCTGAGATGAGATAACATCAGCCATAATTGATTGAGAGCGCAGAGCATGATAGTACTTATATACTTCACGCAGGTATTTAAGGTCAGGGCAGAATGTATAGCCATTCTCAAAAGTCCAATCCACTTGGAAATCACGGATTACCGCAGCTTTAGCTACCGGCAACATTTCACCTGTCCGGGCGTAAATCTCTTGTAATTCCTTGGCTGTCTGTTGTGCTTCGTAGAATTTACTTCGCTTTACATTATCGGATTCCATGACTCCTGCCATCAGATGTTCGTGTCCGGAATCGAAAGAACGGAAGGGGAAGAAAGTGGATAAACGACATCCGTAAGCCAGTTGCTGATGGTTCCATAAACGGGGATATCCCTCTTTTACGATCTCCTTTTGTGTAAGGGCCGTACGTCCGATCTGTGCTTCCGGCACCCATATAGACCGTGATTTGCCCCCTCGTATTATCTGCATGGCAAAAGATGTCATGGCAGGATCAAAAGGGTGTCCGATATCATTCCCATAGAGATGTTCCAAAGTCACATTTACAGGATAATTGTCGAACGACAGGACATCGCATTCATCTGCCAGTTCATAGAGATTCATGGTGGTCACAAAGCCACTTCCTCCGATATTAGTTGTCACTGTCATGCCCGGAGCCACGGCTTTAACCACATCCCGCTGCATACGGAAGAATTCTAATGCTACATCCGAATAGAACCGTTGATAATCCAGATAAATCCCCGGATTATCCATCCTGCGGGGGAGCCATACCTGTTCGAAGTTATCTAATGTTTCGCTCCAGAAGACGGTTCCCCAGGCCTTATTTAAGGCTTCTACAGTCTGATATTTCTTATTCAGCCATAACTGGAATTTCTTCAGGCATTCAGGACAATAGCAATAGGGCTCTTCAGTTGCCAGTTCGTTGTCTATCTGAAATCCGATGACGGATTTATTGTCTTTATAGCGTTTCGCCAAGGTGCGTGTAATGCGTGTGCAGTATTGGCGGTAATCCTCGTTGTTGAGACAGGCATGGCGCCGGCGTCCATAGGGCTTCCTCTGACCGTCTGCTCCCATGATCATGATGTCGGGGTGTGCATCGTGCATCCATTTGGGTATGGCGGCAGTAGGGGTACATAACAGAGATTGTATGCCATGCTGTGACAGTGTCCGGATAGCATGATCTAACCATTCCAGCGTAAAGGCTCCGTCTTTAGGTTCCATACTATGCCAGGCGAAGTCACCCATCCGGGCTATGTTGAAATGCGCTTCCTTCATGAGACGTGCATCCTTTTCAACTTGCTCTTTATCGGTATGTTCCGGATAATAGGCAGCTCCTGTATAAACTTGCCCATGAACTGAAATGAAACCTCCTAAGAAGACCAGACAGCTGATTAGTAACTTCTTCATAGCTCTATTCTTTATAGCTGAATGATAATGGGATGATTGATGCATAATGCCTCATGGGCTATCAGGTTGATGAATGCCTCCCGTTCCCGGAACTGTTTGTCTCTCAACTCCCAGGCTGCATAAGCCCGGTAATTGTAGAGTCCGTTTGCGTCAGGTTTCATTTTGACGCACCAGGTTTTTATAATATCTGCGTTTTCTTCCGGTGCATGGAAGGTTTCTACCAGATTGTAGGCAGGTACCAATAAACTCATGCCGAAATAGAAACTTCCGTTTACGGTCTGTTTGTCATGGGTGAGCATGGCATACTGTTTCCCTTCATATTCTTCTTCCGTGAAAGGTTGCGTATTTAGGTTATTAACAATGCCGGTCACCAGGAAGTAATTTCCGGGTAGGGTAGTGGTGCTGATTTTCTTTTCATACCCGTATTTTCCTGCCCATATACTGATTTCTTTGCAAAGATCTATCTTGTTATTTTCTATTTGCCATCCTTTATACGTCAAGCGAATAATGGAGCGGATCGGTCCCTCTGTAACTAGTTCGTAGTAGGTGGAGTCGATAACATCTTCTGTATAACTTGCGGGGACACCCATGCGTACTAGGCTGTCCGGAGTCTGCATGGCAAGTCCGCCCAAACCGAATGAGTTGGCTGCACTCAGAATGTCGCATCCCCATTCGCGTACTACCTGATATGTATTTGCCGGATGTCCTTCCGGACTGATTCCCACTGTATCCAGCACCATTTCAGATATTCTTTTACCGAAAACATCGCAACAGTTACGGCCATCGAAGTACTGGCGGAATCCCATTTTATCATTTTCCCAGGCAGGACCATCCATTTGATAAGGATACATCTCACTACCTCGTGGAAGGTTGTGCTTGTCGTGTGCATCCCGAGGCAGTTCTTCGATAATTCCGGGGGAGGTCATCTTGCCATAGCGGACATTCGTACGAGGGGTGAATACCGGATATTTCTCCGGAATAAGCCATTCCACTTTTAACCGGGTCTTTTCGGAAGGGGAAAAAGTATATACGAATGCCAGTTCATCCCATTCTCCGTCTCCGTCGAGGTCGTCCAGCTGACAAGGAATATATTCTCCCTGTCCGGTGGTTATCACAGGTTTGAGCAGCTTGTCTGTCGGATTGAGTTGTGCACGCGTTAATACAAGTGCTTCGTCTTCACGATTTATATCCAAAGGATTCTCCACGGTAAATTCCTTTAAACTCTGCGGAGAGTTACAACCGGTCAGGATTGCCAATCCTCCTGACAGGAGTAAACAACTCGCTATGAAATAATATTTTATATTCATGATTCTTCTGTTATTAATTGCGTATTACTTCCCATTCGTCACGGTTACCCATCTTTATTTCCAACTTGACAGGGCTTTTTTCCTGTTCTTTCCATTGAATATTTACTTGATAACCCTTATCTCCCAGATTGCTTATTTTTATGTTCCGGGATAACTTGATGGCATCCGTATTTTGGGAATGAGGTGCCAGGACAGATAACCAGCGTGTGGTTTTTCCGGCCTCCAGCGGACATTTGCTATAAACCGCATAATCATCATTCTTCCAATGTTTAGGCTGATACTGAATTCCGTTTTCCGATCCAGCTGGTGCATCGAAAGCAATAAAGAGACATTTGTCTCCTTCACCGTATTTATCAGTGAAAGCCCGTGCTTGTGCAGGGTAATGTAGCAGGGAAGCATCAAACCAGTCAGCTGTAGCCCCATCCGAATTTCCGCAACGGGGAGCGGAGGGGACGTGCCATACCGGACCCGCCACCAGCTTATCGGCAGCTTTTCCCGGCAGGAACTCATCCAATACGATCAGAAAACCTTCTTCTGTCAGAAGAGTGCTTCTTTTCCAGAACGAATCGTGGGTCCAGATTTCTTTGTAAGATACGGAACCATAACTGTCACCTGCCTTATTTTCAGCTTTAGCATCAGTCAGAATACCACCTTGCTGACGGTCCAGGCGTAAGTTATGTTTCATGTCGTTATCATTGAAGGCTATCAAGATGGGTACTCGTGTCCAACCCTTGATGGGAGTGACATATTTATATGATAATCCGATGCGGCTATAGTCTTCGTTCACATTAACCTGTTCATTCATTTTGATACGGAGAACCGTACGGCCATACTTCGTGCGGATGCGCAATACCTGTTTGCCCGTTTCTGCATCGGTTACAATGGCATAATCCTCTTTGGCTAATTCCGTTTCGGGGAATTGCTGTGTCTTGTCGGGAGCAACGAAGCCAAATGACAGTTTGTCCGTCAGTTTGTCAAACGGTACCAGTATTTTCTCTCCTTTATCTCCGGCAATGAACAGGTCACTGATATAAATATCTACGGGAACATCCGAAGGGCATACATTGCGTTTTTCATACCCGCCGAACCAGGTTCTTCCGGGGAATACCTTGCCGACTGATTCTTCTCCTTCGGTAGGGAGCAGTGCAAACTCCAACCTGATTTCATGCAGGTTTATCAAGTCATTATTTCCGGCCACGGCTTCCGGGTTTCCCCACATATAACCATAAGGAGCCTTCTGGTCAGTCAGTGCAAAATGAACATCAGTGGATCTTTGTGAATTGATGGTGTATCGTTTTGAAGGCATATACCCTCGGGTAACCCGCATATTGGCGGAAGAATGATACCATCGTCCGGAATGCACTCCCGTGGTCTGACGGAAAGGATACTGCGCATCCGGTTCGGAAACCAGTAGCGTATTGTTCCATGCCGGCCATTCATAGCGTCCTCTGTCGGCAATGATCATGGTGCCGTCTACTTCATAATGTATCAGGTCGCCACGTGTGTCGGAGATTCCACCATGGTAGAGGACATTGCAATCATCCTGAATCCAGAATTGGGCGAACGGAGCGCCTTCTTTACGTGAAGGTGCCAGTATCAGGCGATCTTTACTTTGGTAAGTGGCAGGGAAAATACATTGCACGGAAGCTTGTAGTTCCGGGGCTTTGGCTTCCATACCTGCATATTGGGGATAAGCTTTTTCAAAAGCCTCTTCCGGAAGTCTTCCGGTTTTCATGTTGCCTGCCAGGTATGTTTTTTTAAGTGCCCATAAAATAGTAGGATCGGGGCAGACTTTCATAATGGCATCAAAAGCCTTTACGTAAGATTCTTGGTCGTACGGTTCTCCATCTCCTGTAGAACATACCAGACCGGAAGAACTGACATGATTTCTGAATTTGTAATATACCTGTTTCAGCTTATCCCCTTTTAATTCCTTCTGCTTGCCAAGCTTCACACCTAAAGCTATCAGGCGGGGAATATTATGGGCCACATACGCAGGTTCATAACTGTCTCCCGGTTCATACCAGTCATTCCATACGGCTTCGGCATAAGCTTTCCACAATTTGGCATCTTGGTGTTTCGGAAACAATCTGGCAGCTGCCAAGGCTCCCATGGCATAATTTGCTGCCCGGTTGTTCGGACCGCGTTCTTCGCAAAAACTCATCTGACTGACAAGAGATTCGGACAGTTGTCTGAGTTCCGCGTCCATCAGTTTGTTTTCTTTAAGTATGCGTATGGAATCGAAAAATTTCTCGCGGGCAAAGAAAGATACTTCCAGAGGGCGGGATTGGTTCCGGGTAGACTTGAAGGCATCTAGGATGCCTAACAGAATGGTTTTGCCTTGAAGCATTTTCTCCTTATTGCCGGAGCTTATCAGATCATAGACAACGTAGATATCCTTATCGTTACTATGATAAAAAGTAACATGATCCTTGATTTCGGTATGTCGGAGGATTTCCTGTCGGGCTTCACTGCGCGTCATCTGGTCGAGTACTTTTTCTTGTGCACACAGTGGTGGTGTGCACAAGAAAAAGGCTGTCAGTAAAGAATATCCGGTGGTTAATACTATGTTTTTCATGTTTTGTGAGGTTAGTTTTTACTTTGTAAAGAACGTGATTTTATTTGGCAAGTAATGCATAGGCGCACCATAAAACCGGAGCTTGTCCATGGAGATCTCCCGTTAAAGCTTTACGGTTGCGGTAGTGTTCACTATTGTCTCCCAGCATGGTACCTTCGCATACGGCTTCCACATCTCCTTGTTCATTTACATATTTGGTTAAAGCTATCCAGGCGTTCCGGGCTACCGGGCCGTATTCTTCGACAGGTAACCAGCCTTTCTTGACACCTGTAATCATGGCGTATGCGAACATGGCTGAACCGGAAGTTTCTTCCCACATGGAAATATCGTCTACTACCTGTTTCCACATACCATTCTCATCCTGTGTATCTTTTAGTTTCTCCATCATTTTCAGATATCCTTTCATGATTTCCGCTCTGTCCGGATTGTCTTGCGGAAGCATCCGGAGCAGTTCGGACATACCGGCTGCCATCCAACCATTACCGCGTCCCCAACAGAAGGGAGCTGTTGGTGCGTGGTAGAACAGTCCTGAAGGTTGCTGTATTGAATCCAGGTAAAGCACCATTTCGCGAGCTGCTCTGTCTATATATTTACGGTCGTTCGTTACCCGATAAGCCTGCGCTTGGATAGTGGTGATCATATACATGTCGTCCAGCCAGAAGCGAGTCTGCCAGGAATAACCTTTGTCGGCCCATTCCTTTTGTTCCGGTTGGCAGATATCGGCATCTTTGAAGTCCCCATACATACTGCTTTGGCGTTCTTCACCTTCTTTCAGTTTCCAGTTGGCTGGTAATTCCCATTGAGAGTCGGCATACATCATGCCTAATGTTTTATAACGCTCTTTTCCGGTTTGCAGGTAAAGTTCCAGTGGCACGGCTCCGAAGACATTGTTGTCTACATGATTAGGCTTCGGCTGCAAGTAGGCCTCATTGGTGAATAAGGGTTCGAAACGGGCTTTCAGACGTTCTGTCAAGTCCTTGTTATCTGTTTCCTGAGCAAACCAAAGTCCTCCTAACCAAGTGCATACATCCGGATAGGTGATTTGTGTTCTTGGTTCGTTCACACGTAAGGGGCTGCCATATTGCGAATGCCCTTGTTCCAGAAACCGATTTGTAATTTTATTCCCGATTTCTATAGGGCTGGCTTCTTGTGGGAGATTGTCAAAGTACCCGTTCTCTTTAGGAGCACAAGATGCTAGCACCAACGCAGCCAATGCTGCTGTGAATAGTTTACTTTTCATATTTTCTTGTATTTTTTATATTGTTAGTTCGGATAATATTTCTCAGGTGTTATGAATGAAGGTACATAAGGTTCCATCCAGAATGCAGAGGTACGCTTGTATTTCAGTTTGGTATCCGGATACCAGTTAGCCCAGGATGCCGGATGTGTATCGGCGATAGGAGACTGTACGCTTTCGCCATACCCGTTCACAGTGGTAACGGTATATTCATAGACTGTAAACGAACCGGCATCAAGAGTTGGATTGTCTAACTTACCGGGGAATCGGCATGCTTTGATGACTCCGGCAGCTTCCATATCTGTATACTGATTGGCTTTACCTTCAAATATAAGTGTGAAATCTTTGTCACCGGCCTTTCTCCGGTATATACGATATTTCTGTGCACCTAATACTTTTCCCCATGATAAGTCTACCTTCTCCTTGTCTAAATTCAGGTGCAGTCCTTCCGGGTAATGTGGTGCTTGGTTAGTGGTATAAACCGGATACTCTTGGGCAAAGACGGCCGTATGATTTCTGTTTACAGACAGAGCCCGTACATGTATCTTTCCGGCAGGTTGCGGAGCCAGTTTGTATACTGACCGGGTGGTTGTGCCTACCTCCGTCCATGTTTGCCCATTGTCTCGTGATGTTTCTATTTTTACCTTTTTGGCTGATGCAGGTATATCCAGATAAATAAGTGTACCGTTAGGAGTATATTCTGTGTCGATAATATCGGTTGGCATTGGAGTAACTTCACGTGCATACTCTATGTGATGCTCTCCTGCGGGCAAAGAGATATTGCTTGTTCCCTGTTGTGCGATACCGTCGATATATAATTTTCCGCCGGACATTCCTTTTAGAGTTAACCTGGCTTTTCCATCACTCTTATAGCGTCCTTTGCAACTGTTGGCGTTTGTGCGGGTCATGGCAATTGCCGTACCGGCGTCCGACAATTCGATCGAAAAACCGTCGGCAGAAAGGAGTGTACCCTTCATTAAAGCAAGTTGCAAGTTTTCATTATCCATCCGGCGGATTACTCCGGCCTCTCCGGTGAATGATTCCTTTTCTGACTGATGGCTTATTCCTGTTCCATCACGGAAGATAACATCAGTACTGTGAGGAGCTTTGATGTACAATATATTAGATGGTGCATTTGGGGATTTGGGTACAAATTCGTAAATGCTTGTATGGGCCAGCAAAGCCGGGTTCACAACTTTCCCATGTAGAACGTTGATATCTCCTTTCTTGTGTGAAACCAATGTCAGCAGCGAACCGTCCGCATCCCGGTAGAAACCTTTGGAATGATTGGTTTCTCCTTTGGTCCAATGATCCGGGCGTGCTTTTTTGCCAAAGAAAACGATTTGCGGAAATTCATCTTCTTTCTGAACGAACCAAGAGAAACGGGCACCTGCTCTCCAATTCGTTCCGGTCTGATCGTAGAGTAGGAAGTAATCTGTACCTACCAGCAGGATGCTGCGTGATAAATATTCCGGCCAGGCAAAACTGTCTTTTCCTTTAGCGGAACGGAGTTCTGCCAGCTGCACTATATCCAAGTCATAAAGTGGAGCCACAAGTTCGTTCATTCCGATGTTACAGAAAGCCCCGTTTTTCATTACTCCGAAGTTAGTGATGCCATCCAGGTTATTTTGTACATGGTCGCCTACCACTTCGTTTTCATGCCCCGTATATATTTTACCTTTTGCATAGAAGTAAAGTCCGCCGGAGTTGCCTTGTCCCTGATGTCCCCAACGATAGTTAGGGCCTTTATCCACCTGGTTTAAGTGAATGGACAATTCTTCGTCTGTATCTACTCCTGCACGTAGAACAATGCCGTGTCCGGTATATTTCGTACTTCTTAAATGCGGATTGGTTCCCATGTTATGGGAAGGGTATTGTTTCTGATGGACATTCCCCCAATTGGTGTGTGTATCTTTGGTTTCAACACCCGGCCCCATCTCGCCGGTCCAATATAGATTTTCGGCTAAGAGCGGATCGTAGTATTGCATCCAGTCGGCCAACTGGTAAACGGAGCAATAGCGTGGAACAATCCGTCCCCCTCCGTGAGCACCATGGGGCGGATAACTTCTTTCCATCTTTTCTTTGTATTGAATGGGAGCGGTCATCATGTCCAGCATCCAGTGTCCCCGTTGTGCCATGTATTTTCCGGCAAAACGATTTTTGCCATCGAACTCTTTCAGTGCGATATTGGTAGCTGAGGTGGGACGTAAGAAAGCCCAATTATAGATACCCAGGCTTTCTACCCAACGTCCACCTTTGGATTCGAAGGCTTTTACTTCAGGACGTGTATAGAAGATACCGTATATTTCCAGTGTTTTTTCAAAGAAATTCGCCCATTCTTTGGCCATCGGGTGTTCGGGGTAGAGGAAAGACATCTGCCCCGGTACTGCCCAGCCGTCTGCTGCCATATTAGCGGTTCCCGCTAATGAAGTGCGGATGGTATTCATCGCTTCCAGTGTATTGATGTAAGCGGATATGAGCATCAGGCCGTCTATGGTCTGCTTTTGTTCCGTGGTCAGTTGTTTGTGAAGTGCCAGGTAATCTTCTATCCAGCTGCCGAAAAGTGGGCGGTGAGAAATGGAATGAATGCCGGGAAATCCATTTAAGCCTGTCATATAATAAGCCATTGGAGAGGTTATTATCTGCTGATAGAATTGTTTGGCAGTGGGTGAACCTATTTTCCCTGTAAAGGGAGTATCCGGATGCTTTGCATGTGCCGGATACTCCAGAATCCAATCTTTCACCTTATTTAAATTTAATAGCGCATACTGGCGGTGTAATAGCATAGCGTAGCGGAAGCCCATCTCATCCGAATGGTCTGCACCACCCTTGACTGCTATTTCGTCAATGCTTTTATTGAATTTGTTAACTATACCCTGTTTCTTTTCAATCGTGTATAAAGTTATGGCCGTGGACCGGCTGCCGGAATGGAGCGGGTACTTGAAATATAATTTCTGACCGGCATAACGGAAATATACAGATAGATCCGGAGTGGGCTGCCAGATTCCGTATTGCTGATCATCCCAGCGATTATGGTCATATACAAATATGCCTAATTCTCTGGCTGCATCCTGAGTTTCCCAGAAAGAGATTGCCGGAACCTGTTCGCGTGTTGAATTTCCTCCGAAGGGTAAGAGGCGATACAACATTTGCTTATCGGGCTCTTCTATCCAGCCCATTCCTGTCCAGTGCGGATCTTCCTGGCTCCAGTTGGTGTATATGGGTTGGTCGATGGGCAAACCTCCGTCTACTGATACTTCCTTTTGCCTGTCCCAGTTGCCATAACGGCGTGTAGGATGGAAGTTATCCCATTCCATATCTATAAACACCTCATCTTGTTTTGATATATTCTCCATTTGTTCGTCGAGGATGACGAAGGGATAACCTTGTATGACTTTTACCTTGGCATAATAAGAAGCCTGGTTATCTAATATATAATGTATTCCACATTCTATAAACAAGTCGCCTGATTCTAAAACGGACGTTTTTATCTCTTTTACGGTGCGTTGTCCGATGTGTAGCTTGTTATTGCCTATTTTTTGATGATCGTTCAAAATGGAAATTATGGGAGCGGGAATTGTGTGCCCCGGATTGATTCCTCCGGCAGGTATTTCCACACCGAAGCTTCCGTCACTGATCAGCCAGGTTGACGCCTGTTTCTGAAGTGTAACAGGTGAACTTTGCCGGGAGGCATTGTTTTTCCGAAGATACAATGTATAGTTAAATTCCCCTCCGCTTGGTAGCTCTGCGAAGAAGTTTATAACGGCAGATTTCAGTTTCCCGTTTTCAATGACTTTGTCTGATAATTGGAATGGAACAGAACGGCTCTGCTTATTATCGGAAAGGCTCAGTTCCGATTCGGACTGTATTCCTTCCGGAAAGTAAACCGGATAACTTAAAAGAGTGCGGGGCCAGTCGTATATAGACAGGTTTATACAATCTTTCCGGGAGAAATTCAGCGGCTTCTCCCTGGAAACGATGGCCTGTTGTGCAAAGCCTGTATTTGCAAAAAATAGTATTAGTAATAATGCAATCACGTGGTTTCTCATGGTCATAAACTTTACCTGATTTTTTTGCAAACTTAGGCGAAAAGCCTTTGACAGACTATGAAAATAGTGTCAAAGACTTGTATTTTAGACCTGCGACCGATTATTTACCAATATTCTTGATATATTCGGTAGGAGTTTGATTGAATACAGATTTAAAAACCTTACTAAAGTAAGCCGGATCGGAAAAGCCCACTTCATAGGCAACCTCTGCAATGGTCATGCCTCCGGACTGGAATTTTTCCACAGCCATTTTCATTCGGATATTTAGGATCAGTTTGTTGGGTGATAAATCGGATATCGCCTTAATTTTTCGGAAGAATTGTGTACGGCTCATACCTAATTTATTATATAGAACTTCCATGGATAATTCCGGATCCTGTGCATTTTCTGTAATTAATTCTACCAGTTTTTGCATGAATGGGTCCTCTACTGTGATTTCCTCTACAGGAACTTCCGTCCTCTCTAACTTCTGGCAGAACAAGTCTCTCAGTTTTTCTCTGTTTTTGATGAGGCTTTCTATTTTAGCCAGTAGTATTTGCGCATTGAATGGCTTTAATATATAGTCGTCGGCTAAAGCCTGATATCCATCTTTTACATGCTCTTCCAGGCTTTTTGCAGTTAGCAGGACTACCGGAATATGAGCTAAAGCCATGTCATTTTTTATAGCCCGGCAGAGCTCCAATCCGTCCATTACGGGCATCATGATGTCGCTGATAATCAGATCGGGCATCTGCTCTCTGGCTATATGTATGGCACTTTTTCCTTCAGGAGCTTCCTGCACATTGTAGGTCTTGGATAGTTTGGAAACAATGTATTGGCGCATGTCCTCGTCATCTTCCACTACCAGAATCCGCAGGCGATTATCAGAATCCTCGGGTATTTGCTGGTGATATTCCGGATCTACGGACAATACACTGTTCTTTTCTACTTTCAATGTATGGGTAATTGCCTGGTCAGTATAGATTACATTGGAATTGGCGTAGTGTTCCTTTCCCAGTTGCAGGCGTATAAAGAACGTCGTTCCTTGTCCGGGCGTACTTTCCAGCCATATCTTGCCAAAATGCAGTTTAACCACATATTGCACCAGATTAAGTCCGATGCCACTGCCGAACATTCCACCTTTGTTGCCGTTTCCTATCTGAAAGAAAGGATCGAAAACTTTGCTTTGATTCTCAGGAGATATACCTTCCCCGAAGTCTTTCACGGAAAGAACAACGCTGTTTTCCTCCATATTGGATTCTAACTGGATCTTTCCACCTCTGGAAGAGTGTTTTATTGCATTCGAGAGCAGATTAAACATTACTTTACTCATCAGGTCTACATCTACCCACAAATTGTTGCCATAATAGTTGTTGGAGTACGAAATGGTAAGTTCATGCTTGTTCAGCAATTCGGAGAAACTGTCAATCTGTTCGGTAATGAATACAGGTACATTCAGGCTGCTTAGTTTCAGTTGCATGGCTCCATGTTCTAATTTGCGGAAATCCATCAATTGGTTCACCAGAAGCAGCAGGCGGTTTGCGTTCTTTTGTATCTGTTTCATCGGATATTTTAAACCCGAAGGAAGCTGTTCATCATTGATGATATCGTCCACCGGACCGGTTATCAATGTGAGCGGTGTCCGGAGTTCGTGAGAGAAATTAGTGAATAACTCAATCCTCATCTGGTAGTTCTTCTCGATATTCTCTTTTTCTATCTGTTCGATTTGGCGTTTGTACTTGGCTGTTTTCTTTTCATAAAAATAGCGTGCTAATACTGCCAGAAAGACGATGATGAATAAGATATAGAGGGTCTTTGCCCACCAGGTGGCCCAGAATGCAGGATGTACCGATATGATAATGGTTGTTTCTACCGTGCTCCAGATTCCTTCGTTATTGCATGCTTTGATGCTGAAAATATATTTACCTGCCGGGAGATTGGAGTATATTACTTCATTATTTTCAATGTAATGCCACTCTTTATCCAGCCCTTTTAACTGATAAGCATATTTGTATCCCTTGGGAGAGATAAAGTCGAGCGCAGAGTATTTGATTCGTATGGATGAGTTATCATACGGCAGATCAACCTTGTTTCCTTCATTGAAGTTATTGATTTCAATATGGCCGGGTGCATTTTTAGAATTTAGTGATTCCACCAGGGATATCTGTACCAAAGGTGCCGTCTCTCTGTCATGAGACAAACGTGTCGGGTCCAGTTCCGCCAGTCCGTTGTTACCGCCTATATAGATGTGTCCGTTACTGGCTTGCAACAGTGACTTGTGCGAAACTTCATTCAAAGGAAAGCCGTTGCTACGGGTAAAATTAACGATGATCCCATCCGGTTTGATCTGTGACAATCCGTTGATGGCAGATACCCATATATCCTTGCTGGTACGATCTTCCAGAATGGCACAGATGGAATTGTGTACTAATCCGTTATCTTTGTTATAATGGTGTATTTCCTGTTTTTCCAGATTACATTTATACAATCCGTTGTCATAAGTGCCGATCCAGATGTTTTTGGCATGGTCCTCATAGAGCACACTTATATTCTTGTCATTCAGTTCCTCGAAGGTGGTCCGTTCACCTTTAAAGTAGTGTTCGGGATTTTCAGGTTGGTGCCTGAATATCCATAAACCATTGGTACGAACTCCCACTATCATGTCATCTCCATGTCGCAGAATATCTTGTGTCAACATATACCGGGTAGTGGCATTATAATTGGTCGATAGATTCCGGTCCAGCTTTTGCGTTTTCTCATCCCAGTAAGACAGGTCATCTTCTGCTATCCATAAGTGGTTTTCCGCATCTCTTGTCATTGCACGGATTTGTTCTTCACCGCTCATTGAGGCAATCACTTTGGTTATGGAACGGGTTCTCAGGTTGAGCGAATAAACTCCCATATTTAAAAAATAGAGGTAGAGCTCGTCCGGTGAATTCCGGTAAACATAGTATAAGTCCGTATCGTGTTTGGGAGAATTACCTCCGGATATATTTACTTCTTCTATATGCTTCGGATTGTTTACATCCATGGCTATAAGCCCCTTGCTATGTCCGATCCATAATTTACCTTGTGATTCGGATAATGAACCTACTACTTGGATTCCGGTGGTCTGCTGAGAGGAGGATGTTAAAGAATGATGAGTAAAAGTAAACAGCTTGGGATGATAATAAATGGCTCCCTGGCTGAAAGTACCTATCCATAATGCTCCTTGATTATCCTTATAGACTGTCATCAGGCGGTCCCTTATAGCAAGGTGTTGATCTACTTTGGTATAAAAGAAAGAGTGCTTAATGTCATAAGCCACCAGTCCCCGGTCGGTTGCAAGCAGCAGGGTGGAATCATTATATTCCGTGATGTCATGAATGTAATTGCTTTCTATCGGAACATCCGGATGAACCGTGTATGAAATTGGCTTGATTTCTTCTTCTTTAGGAAAGTATTGGTAGAAATTCTTTAGCTCTTCTCCGAGCCAGATGCGTCCTTTACTATCCGTAAATCCTTTCATTAAGGAGAAACGTTTTTCATTTTTGTGTAAAATCTTGTAGCGTTCAGTCCTTACGTCATAAAGTACCAGCCCCTGATTCACCACATCCAGCAACAGGGCATACGGGCTCGCAGCAGCCATCATGTGGATATAGGTATCACGCATATTTTTCACATATGAACACGTTCCGTCGCTTTTGAAAACATATAATCCTTGTTTGGTAGCTACCCAGATGTTTTTTTTAGGATCTTCGTGCAGGCCTACAACCACGGACGAGGGAAATTCTTTTCCCGTATACCGCTCCTGTAAATCGATAAACTTTTCCTGCATGGGGTCGAAGAGAACGATTCCACTGAAGGTACCGATCCAGAAGAGGCCGTCCGATAGTTGCGTGATACTCACAATATCGTTAGGCTGCTTGACTTCTTTGCTGGGCAGGTGATAATAGTTCTTAATTTCGTAACCGTCCAACCGGTTCAAACCGTTTTTGGTACCGATCCAAATGTAACCTTTATCGTCCTGGCAGATAGCCTTTACAGTGCTGTTTGATAATCCATCCTTTACAGAGTAGCTATTCAGCGTAATGTTCTGTGCCGATGCGCTAATATACCCTAATGAGAGTATGAACAAGATAAATAGATGCTTTGCGATATTCTGCATTATCTTCGGAAACATAAAATTCGAGTTATAAATTGAGCCCCTAAAGATAATGCAAAACATGCAATTCATACAAGCATAAACGCTTTTTATATGGTTATTTACGGAATACATTCCAACTCCCTTTGATATCTATTTGAACGGTGATTTCTTCCTTGTCGTTTTTTATTTGAACGGTGCTGCATCCGTCCTGAGTCCGTGCAGATAAAGACTGTGCGATATCAACGGCCTTTTCCTTTATGCTGTAGGGCACGATTACGGTAACAAATGTCAAAGGCTCGAATGGAGTGACACGTTGCCTGGAGAAGACTGTGGTGGGCTGTATCGTATATTCTTGTTTCTGAAATCCGTAACTGCGGTCGGACTGCTTTTCAAAATAGACCAATAATTGCCTTTTTTCTATTTCGTTACTGGATGCGTCTTTCCACGGTTGCCCTGCGTTTGGAGTGTCCCTGTATATTTTCTTCCCTCCGTGAGTACTGAACCAGTTTTCACCCCGTTCATCCATTTGATACAACTGCCAGATACTGCCTGCCGTGTATCCTTCGGTATCTTCACCGGGAATCAGATGATCCTGTAATATCAGAATACCTTCGGCAGTCAATACCATGCGTCGTTGCAGGGTGGAACCATCGACACAGTGATTGTCCAGAATCATTTCACCGTATGAGTCTTTACCTTTGTTCACAGCTTTGGCTGTCCGCACGATATTGGGATTGAACAGCACGCCCACTTCTTCATGTACATAGTCTTCCACTGGTTTTCTGATCTTGTTGTAGGCTCTAATCTTGAAACTCATGGGAGACTTGATTCTGCCATCAGTCGTGTAATGTTTCCAGTCGCAACCAATGTACCGGTAATCATTCAGACTGAAATCTGCCGCCACTTTCAGATTAATAAAATGAATACTGTTATCTTTCAAAGTAATACGTATCATCTTTCCGCCTTTCTCATTGTCTGCAAGTTCTACGCCGTCTCCCCATGCATCCAATGTGTTGCAATCATGCAGAATCTTTTCTCCGGCCTTGCCTCGTAGCCGAACCTTATCAATGCAGATCACTTCGCCCGGCTGTCCATTCTGAAAGCGGAAAGTGATGCTTTGAAATCCCCTCATTTGCGGATCACTTTCTGATATATGTGTGGATGAGCTGAAGTCAATCCAGTCTGTAAACCAACGGTTGGTCAGCCAGCGATTGGAGTTTTCACCGAATGGGAAACCATTGCTTTCTTCTTTCATCAGGATCACGGTGTTGCCATGACGCATATCCGTAGCATGACGTTGCACGCCGTGAAAGTGCGGGCAACAGTCGGTTTCAAAATAATTGATGGTTCCGCGCAGATTCGGATGTTTGTGAGAACCTTCGGCATAAAGATCACTCATGACAAAAGGAGTACCCGGAACGTGTGAAGCTGTTAGCAATAACTGGTCCGGTATACCACTTTGTCCTTTCTGGTTGATGCGTGTTGTCACCATGGCACCCCAATCCGGGGTAGAAGTCTTTGGAAGGAATGGCGGTAGCAGGGCTATTTCCGCAATCGAAGCCCATTCGCAGGCATCCCGTAGAAACCAGCCTCGTTTAGTGTATTTTTCGGGTAAATTGGGAAGTCCTGTTTTATATAATTTGCGGGCGGCTTCCTGATAGCTTGCATTACCTGTCAGGCGAGCCATCTTTTCAAAGACTACGATCCATTCAAAATAGGCAAAGAAGAAGTCATCTCCATATTCCGGCATGTAACCGCTGGGAGCCTGCTGATGAAGATAGCGTGAAAACCATTGTTCTATTTCGGGAGTCTGTAGCAATTCGGTCCGTCCGCTTTCTTGTGCGATGGTGATAATGTCGTTTAAGTGGATGGCTGAATATAAAGTAGCGGTCTCGTCCACATCCTTATTGGCATACCAGAAATTCCACATCGTATCTGTATAGGCTTTCCACAGGTTTGCATTGGGAGCATCCGGAAAAAGGTTATACATTCTGGTAAAGCCTAAAGCACGTTCCTGTCCCTGATTATGATCGGTAATGAAATGCGGTTCGAAGTGCAGGTCGGCAAAACGAATCACAAGTCTCCGGGCTTCGTCTCCTTTTAGGCGTCCTTCTTTTTTAAGTAATTTGTAGGTGGCTGCCACGTTGCGGGTAGAGAAGAAATCATCCCGTCCCCGCATCAACTGTTCGTCCTTTTCCCAGGCAGTGACGGCACATCTGAAAATCTCTTCGGACATATCCAGAAATCGTTTCTGTCCGGTAGCTTCATAGAAAGTACCGGCGGCGGTCATCAGGTGGGTGGTCCAACGGACATTGCGGTTTTGAATTTCCTTTCGGATGCGTTCTTTACTATATGGGTGGGTCTGGTTGTCAAAGGCTTCGACGGCTATGGACAACGGATCTTTGTCTATCACAGGATGCAGGTTTCCATATACCGAAACAATTCCCCAAAGACAAAGAAAAATGGAGGCAGACAATTTCTGTATCATACTGGATTTCTTTTGATAGGGTTTATTATAAGAGAGTGGGCAAACCGGATTTTCCGGCTTGCCCAACATACGTATACTCCCTTTGTTCTATGACAGAATTTTAATATTCAGGATTTTGCCACATGATTGTTCCGTCACCATAGGCATTGATTTCAGATTGTGGAATCGGTGCCAGCAGATTACGTTTTTCCATTGCATACATCGGTGTTTGGGTAGCTGTGTTGAAGCCTTCATTTTTGAGAGAGAAGTGTTTCTTCATTGCTTCTTCGGCAAGCCCCCAACGAATCAGGTCGGGCCAACGAAGTCCTTCGTAACAGAACTCGATAAAACGTTCGTGAACGATGTAATCGAATGTAGCTTGTTTGCTGTTCAGTCTGGTAGCATCGATGGCTTCCAGACCGGCTCTTTTGCGCACTTCGTTAATGATGGATAAGATTGTAGTGATATTCTCTGCATAGCCCACTTCATTCAGAGCTTCGGCATACATCAGCTTGACATCCGTGTAACGCAGAATAGAGATATTATTACCCCATTCGTCATAAGAACCGGGTTTCGTCTGCGTTGCCTTCAGGAACTTACGGGCTGTGTAAGTGTCAGCATGCTGGTAGTCTTTATCGTAATAAAGGTTGTTCACCATGGTAGCGGCCCGGCGGATATCGCCTTCTTCATAAACCCCTTCACCCCAGATGGACTCGGAAACCTGGGCGGTACCGGAAGGGCCTTTGAACGTTACATTATGAAGGAACGGAGCATCCTTTTCAAGATTGATACTGGAAGCGAGCAACATACTGTTGAACGTTTGGCTGATACCCAAAGCTTTACCGGTGGAACCGCCTATGTATTGCACTTCCCAGACACGTTCGGATGTATTGTCGAATTTATCATCGAAACAATCTTCATAGTTGTCGGCCATTTTATATAAAGCGGGTTCTTTGGCAATTATCAGCTCCAACCATTCTACTGCCTTTGCAGGATTACGCATATACAGGTAAGTACGTCCCAGCATACCGGCCATTGCATATTTGGTAATACGTCCCACTTCTGTGCCGCTTCTTTTTTCGGGAAGCAGGTCATAAGCCAGTTCGAAGTCCTTGATTGCTTGCTGGTAAGTCTCTTCCTGTGAAGAACGTTTCACTTTACGCAATTCGGCCAATGAAAGATCCGTAGTGATGAGCGGAGAACCTCCCCAACACCAGGCGAATTGCAGATAGGCCAGTCCGCGCATGGCATAAGCCTCGCCTTTGATATGATTTTTCTGATCTTCATCAGAGAAGACTACCCGGTCGATGTTGTCCAATATCTTATTGCTGCGTGACACCAGTACCCAGAGCGATTTCCATGCGGTTTCCCAGGTCTTTTCGGTAGAAGTATCCGTGAAGCGGGTGATGTTATTGTTCATATTTTTAATAGCGTCTTCCCTCAATACGATTGCTTCCAGATAGTTACGATTATAGACAGTCTGTAGTTGTGAGTAAACTCCGGCAATGGAGGCTTCACAATCAGCAGGGGTCTTGTATAAGCTCTGGTCTGTGTAAATAGACGGTTGGTTGACGTCCAGATAGCTGTCGCAGGAGGATAGACCCCACAAGCAACATACGGCTACTATTTTAGTTATTATTTTCATGATCGTTACTGATTAAAAGGTTACGTTTACACCGAATATATATTTTCTTGACAGCGGATAAGTATTGTAATCTGCACCTCTGAGCATCGGATTGGTACTGTAGCTATTGGTATCCGGGTTGCCGACATAATCGGTAAAGGTATGCAGGTTTTCTACTGTTCCGTAAATTTTGGCTGCTTTGATTCCCAGGGCATTCAGCCATTTCTTGGGCATATTGTAGGCCAGGCTGACATTCTGAATGCGTAAGAAAGTTGCGTCAAAGATTTCCAGATCTGTTCTGTGCAATTGTCCGTCCTGCTCGGAGTTGTCACCCAAACCGTAAGGAGTCGGTGTTTTTCCATCCCATGACATATCTACACCCAGTTCAGTAGGAATGGGGTTACCGTTCGGATAATCTTCTTTGTAGCAGTGCAACCATCTTCTCAGTGTGTTGTTGGCACCATATTTACCGCCGGTATCCAGGTTACGGGCACCAATCCAAAGTACATTACCTCCAATCTGTCCGCGCAGGAATATGCTCAACTCGAAGTCCTTATAAGTAAATCTGTTGGTGAAACCGAACATCACATCAGGTTCGTTTGAACCATAAGCTACTCTGTCGTCATTGTCGATAGAACCACTTCCGTCAACGTCTACGTATTTCACGTTACCGGGCCTCTGCTTCTTACCTTTTACGGTAGGAACCAATGGCTTGTTAGGATTATAACGTCCGTCAGCGCCTACTTCGAAGTCGGCTTCTGTCAGCAGGCCGTCTGTGAGGTAAGTATAGAATTGGGAAATAGGACCTCCTACTTTCGTGATGAACTGTGCGTTCCATGCATCGGTGATGATTTCATCGTTTCCACCTAAATCCAGTACCTTATTCTTGTTTCCGGAAAGGTTCAGTGTGCTCGACCATTTGAATGATCTTGTATTGATATTGGTTGTTGTCAGGTCAATTTCCCAACCACGGTTTTCAATAGAAGCCAGATTTGTGCGCATACTGTTGAAGCCGGTAGCGGCGGGGAGTTGCAAATTATACAGCAAGTCGTCCGTGCGGTTAATGTAATAGTCTACGTTCAACTGTATGCGGTTTTTGAACAGGGAGAGGTCGAAACCGAAGTCGAATGCTTTGGTCGTTTCCCATTTCAAATCCGAGTTGGCATAGTTAGTCGGGTAGATGGCTATTTGTGAAGTATTTCCGTAAGCGACATTTCCGGTAGTGAAGGTAGAAACATAGTCACTGTAGCCGATACGGTCGTTACCGGACATACCCCAGGAAGCACGGAGCTTTAACAGGGAGATGAACTCTACGTCTTTCATGAATTCTTCACTGTTGATTTTCCATCCGGCAGATACGGAGGGAAAAGTAGCCCAGCGATTGGAAGGACCGAAACGGGAAGAACCGTCACGACGCATAGATGCAGATACTAAGTATTTATCATCATAGTTGTAGCTTAAACGTCCGAAAAGAGAAGCCGTACGAACGATATTCTTAAGGGTGCTGGCCTGGCTCGGAGTGGCTCCTTGGTTCAAGGTAGGAACGTTATCCAGCGGGAAGTCGGTAGCTTTCATATCGGCAGTATAGATGCTGCGGTTTTCTATACTTTGTCCTAACAATACATTCATCTGATGTTTCTTCCAGAGAGTAAAGTCATAGCTCAATGTATTTTGCCATCCGGTGCGGCTGCCGGAGATCACTTTGCTTGAAGCAGTAGCGCTCTTTACGGACATTTTCTGTACGTCGAGCGGGAGGAAATATTCATCGATGCGGTTTTCAGAACTATAGTTGAACATAGACTTGAAAGTCAGTCCTTTGATGATATTCGCTTCTACCCATGATGCAACGTCGAAATTCTTGATATTTCTGCTGTCGGTAACCTGTCTGAGGCGTTCGTATGGGTTAACGTCATCCTTTCTGAATTTGCTGAAACCCAGCGAGCGGGTACCTTCGTTGATGCCGATAGTAGGAATCATGGTCAGGGCAGTCATGATGACTTTATCCTTACCCTCAGACTCACCTCTGTCCTGTGAAGAAATGGTAGGAGCAAAGTTCACACCGGCCTTGATGTGCTTGTTAATGTTCATGGAAGCGTTGATACGGAAGTTGAAACGTTCGTATCCGGTATGTTTTACGATACCTTCCTGGTTCAGGTATCCGGCAGAAGCATAGATAGAATATCTGTCGCCTTTGCTGGAAACCGATACTTGGTGACTGTGGGTGAAAGCTGTCTGGAGAATGGCGTCAACCCAATCAGTCTGAGGAAGATCGGAACGCAAAGTCCAGTCGGCTGTGTCGGAATTAGGGTTCAGCAACCAGTCCGGGTTCACGCGGTCACCGCTCGGACGGTCTTTATTGGGGGTATCCAGTGTGTTATTGCCGTCTTTTTGCAGCCACATCGCATTTTTCAGATACAGGTTGTATGCCATCCATTCTTTAGGAGACATCATTTCGGGCAGGCCTACGGCGTTCTGGAAACCTAAGTATGATTCCCATTTAACGACAGGAGCACCTTTCTGAGCCTGTTTGGTCTCAATCAGGATTACACCGGCAGAACCGCGTGCACCATAGATAGAAGTGGCTGCCGCATCTTTCAATACTTGGATAGACGCTACATCGGACGGGTTCACATTGCTCATATTTTCGGTGATGACTCCATCCACTACGATGAGGGGATTGGAAGAACCGTTGATGGAGCTGACACCACGTACGGTAATCTGCATTTCTTCACCCGGAATACCACTGCTGGTCTGGGTTTGCACACCGGCCAGCTGACCGGAGAGGGCATCACTCAGATTGGTGACCGGACGTCCTTCAATGGCTTCGGAGGTCATCTTGGATACGGAAGTCGTCAGATTACTTTTCTTCACGGAGCCGTAACCCACTACCACTACTTCATCCAATGACTGAGAATCTTCTTCTAATGTAACTTTCAGGTTTGTACTTCCGTTGAGAGCTACTGTTTTGTCTTTGTAGCCAATGAAAGAGACGGTTACTGTGGCCTTGTTGCTTTTCACATTTAAGGTAAAGTTTCCGTCGATGTCGCTGATCGTGCCGTTTCCCGGTACACCTTTTTCTACGATGTTAGCACCGATAATGGCTTCACCCGACGGGTCTGTTACAACGCCGGTAACTTTTACTTGTGCCCAAGTAAAACTACAGAAGCATAGAAGGAGTAAAGTCACCCAAAGTCGGGATTTTCCTTCCACACGTTTTGAGAGTGTGATTCTGTTTTCCATAAATTAAATTTTTTAGATACTATTAATTTCTTTAAATATGCATAAAGCAAGTTTGTTTTTCATTCACAAAAGTAGCCGATGGGGTAGGAAGGGATATGGAAAATCGTTTCAAAACCTATAAAAAAGGTCTCAAACGACTGTTTTTCCCAGCTTTGGTACGTTATTCCAATTTCCAGGTTTTTGTACCTTCCGGGGTGTGGAACAGAAGAACGTTACTATTGGCTTTTTGCTCCATATACTTGCTTTGAGATATGTATTCGGTATTCAGTTGTACTGAATTTCCATTCAGTTTATACTGTCCGCTATAGGCCGTTTCGGGGGAAAAGAATGTCAGTTCCAGCGTGTGTCCCTGTAGGTTGGTATATGAAATTCCCGGAGTTTCACTCGTTTCATAGTCGCCGGAACAGTTAAACTTTACCTTTTCGCGGATATCGTTGGCTAAATTCTCCAGTTCAGCTTTCATATCTCCCCGGGCATCTTTGTATTGTTCGGTGATTTCAGTCGTTTCCAGTACCCAGGAGCCTCTGCGACGCTTCTTGTCTTTCAGGATAAGAACATCGTGTGCTTTTATATCATATTTGCCGCCGGAAACTTCAAAAGCCCATTCTTCCGGAGTAGCGAAAGCGAACATCATAGAACCGGTGTGACATAATATCCATTGCAACCCGTTGATCTTCTTCACCATTCTCTTTTTTATACCCTTGCGACTGAATGGTACGTACATCTGATAGAAATGGGGGATATTCATATAGTTCTCTGCAACATTATATACGCCAATGGCACTTTTTTCGTATCCGAAGACACGGTGATAAGGATTCTCCCCATATCCCAGCTTGTTGGAGTGTGTCTGATAAATCTGAGGGCGTTCGGGGTTATCATGGCACACACTGAACACGGATGCTTCCGAATTATCCGATTGCCAGACAAGGTGTATGTTCTTAGTCTCTTTAAATGCGTAGGTGTATTGGAAATCTTTCAGTTTTTCAGGAAAAGCTTCCACTGTCTGGGTGGATAAACCGTAATTCGGACTTTGATAAGTGTAGCGGCAATAGTAATGCTTGCTGTCTATCCGTAAAGCTTTGAAATCGTAAGGATAGCTTTTCGAGTTGTTCAGAGCTTGCAGAAAAGGGAGTGGTTTTACAGTACGTTCGTAGGCCAGCCAGAAGTTGAAACAGCCGAAATTGTCTCTGTTTGCAGCTTCACGGAGGATGATACGTTCATCGGGGCTACCGTAGAATAGCCAGGTTAGCTGAACGATCTGTACACCGGTGCTCAAATTACCCGTATATAAATTCTTCCAACCTTTGCAACGGGGAGGGTTGGCACAATACAGGCCTTGATTCCAGGGTAACAGTAATTGTGCTATGATATGGTGGTAAGCTGCTAAAGCGTTTTTACGTATCTCCTCGTTTTTAGAGAACTCGGCAAGCATCCTGATATATTGAAGATTCGTTCCCAGATAGGTAAAAGCATCCGCTTCAGGACAGTTATGGGTGATGAATTGCTTTAATGTATGTACGATCCTGTCATGCAGGAATTCTTTTAGCTGGACGGAGGTTTTGCCGTCGGCATCTGTAAAGTCGGGCCATTCTTCGGCGCAGAGCAATCCGCTGGTCTGATGCATGAGTTTCATGTTCAACGTACCGTTATCTCTGGTATATTTGCCTATTTTCATGAAGGCTTTAATCTTTTCTCGCAGCGAATCCGGCATTTTTTCTTTGGTGAGCATGTATCCGTGCATGGTGGCATGGGCAAAGAAATCCATATCTGAGCCGGAGTTATAGAACGCTTCCACATGGTCCAGTTGATATTGATACATTTCGGTTAGTTTTTCTATGGCTTTTTCCTTTTCACAGGCACGCCATAAGCGGGCGAAGTAGAAAGGCGACACATATTTTATGTTACCGTTGTCTATCGGTTGGGTCTGTAACATCTGGTCGATGAGTGAATGACCGCGTTCTTCATAACTAGAACCGTGCATATAGGCTGTTTGGGCATTTACGGCACTTGCAGAAAGAAGTCCGGCCAACAGAAAAATAAAGTGGTGATAAGATAGAGTTTTCATGTATTTCCGTATTTGAGGGACAAATGTAAGCGCGAATCTTTTCCGGAGGTATGAAAATCGTATTCTATTTTAGTAAAATCATCTCTGAACCGGGACTTTAACACTCTCTGGCGGGCTTCATAGGTATTCATTTTGCTTCCGCAATAGTTTTGTTCCCTCTTGCTATAATTTTGTTTGCTTGCGGGAAAATGAGTACCTTTGCGCCCTGAAAATAAAGAAATAGGGTATGACAGGACAAAAGGCACCCACAGCGTTGGGAACAGAAAAGATTGGAAAACTACTGATGCAATATGCAGTGCCGGCAATTATCGCCATGACGGCATCTTCCTTATATAATATGGTGGACAGTATTTTTATCGGTCATGGAGTGGGCACAATGGCTATTTCGGGACTGGCACTTACTTTTCCTCTGATGAATCTTGCAGCAGCGTTCGGTTCGTTGGTGGGAGTGGGTGCTTCTACGCTGGTTTCTGTAAAGTTAGGGCAGAAAGACTACGATACGGCTCAACGGATATTAGGTAATGTGCTTGTCCTTAATATAGTGCTGGGATTAGCATTTACGGTAGTAACGATGATATTTCTCGATCCCATCCTTTACTTCTTCGGCGGTAGTGATGAGACGGTGAAGTACGCCCGCGAATATATGCAGATCATTTTGCTTGGCAATGTCGTCACCCACCTTTATCTGGGTTTGAATGCCGTGTTGCGCTCTTCCGGACATCCACAGAAAGCAATGTATGCCACTATTGCTACGGTTGTTATCAACACGACACTTGACCCTTTATTTATCTATGGTTTCGGTTGGGGCATCCGTGGAGCCGCTATTGCCACTATCATTGCCCAGGTCATTTCATTGCTGTGGCAATTCAAGATATTCAGCAATAAAGACGAACTCTTGCACTTTCACCGCGGCATTTTCCGCTTGCGTCGTAAGATTGTGATGGATTCGCTTGCTATCGGTATGTCTCCTTTCCTCATGAATCTGGCGGCATGTTTTATTGTGATCGTTATCAATCAAGGGCTGAAGCGCTATGGAGGAGATTTATCCATCGGTGCATTCGGCATTGTCAATCGACTGGTATTTATATTTGTGATGATTGTGATGGGACTGAATCAGGGTATGCAGCCCATTGCTGGATATAACTTTGGTGCCCAGCAATACGCGCGCGTCTCCCGGGTGTTGAAACTGACAATCATCTTTGCTACAGTTGTCACTACTTCCGGTTTTCTGATGGGAATGCTTATTCCCGAAAAGGTCGTTTCTATATTTACTTCTGACGAGGAACTGATAGCAATTTCGGCACGTGGTTTACGGATTGTAGTGATGTTTTTCCCTATTATCGGTTTCCAGATGGTGACATCCAACTTCTTCCAGAGTATCGGAATGGCCAGTAAGGCTATTTTCCTTTCTCTTACGCGCCAGATGCTTTTCCTGCTTCCGGCATTGATAATCTTGCCCCGTTTCTTTGGTGCGGCAGGTGTGTGGTATAGTATGCCATTCTCCGATTTACTTGCCAGCCTGGTAGCGCTGGTAATGTTGGTAAGGCAGTTCCGTAAATTCAAGAGAGCGGAAGGATAGGGCGAAAAACGTGTGACTTTTTTTGTTTCTTTCCTATAAATCCTTACTTTTGCTATCAGTAAACCAATATTTAGATTGAAGCTATGAATAAGAAATTCGTTGTGAACATCGGTCGCCAATTGGGAAGCGGCGGAAAGGAGATAGGGGAGAAGTTGGCAGCCCGCTTGGGCATCGATTTCTATGATAAGGAGTTGATAACTCTGGCTTCCAAGGAGAGCGGCCTCTGTCGTGAATTTTTCGAGAAAGCTGATGAACGTGCTTCGCAGGGAATCATCGGCGGACTTTTCGGTATGCGTTTCCCTTTTGTGGGAGACGGCGCCTTACCTACCCAGAATTGTCTTAGTAATGACGCGCTTTTCAAAGTGCAGAGTGATGTGATCCGTCAGCTGGCCTCTGAGAAGTCCTGTCTTTTTGTAGGCCGTTGTGCCGATTATATTCTCCGGGAGCATCCCCGTTGCGCCAATATCTTTATTTCTGCCTCGCATGAGGCACGTGTTGCCCGTCTTTGCGCTATGCATCACATTTCGGAAGAAGAGGCGGAAAATATGATGAGCAAGGCAGATAAAAAACGTTCGGAGTATTACAATTATTATAGTTATAAGACATGGGGGGCTGCGGCAACTTATCATCTCTGTATAGATTCTTCGGTGTTGGGAGTTGAGAAGACTATAGATTTTGTGGAGGAATTTGTGAAACTCAAAATCAAGTGAAGCGGAATTATTTATAATCTGATAAAATAAAAAAGAGAGGTCATACGAACGTGACCTCTCTTTTCTTTAAATATAGCTTGGCTTGTATTACATCATTGTCAGCAATATCATCTGTCCCGCCAGAATACGCAGGAACATTGTCAGCGGATAAACCGTAGAATAGCCTACTGCCGGAGCATCATTACCGGATGCTTGGTTGGCATACGCCAGCGCGGGAGGGTCTGTATTACTACCTGCAATCAATCCCATCAAAGTAAAATAGTTCACTTTGCAATAGAAACGGGCAATCATACCGATAATCAGCAAAGGAATTACGGTAATCAGGAAACCATAACCTACGTATGATAATCCGGAACCTTCTACTACAGTCTGTACAAAGTGCTCACCAGCTTCGATACCTACACTGGCAAGGAAAAGTACGATGCCGATCTCGCGCAGCATCAGGTTGGCACTCATGGTTGTATAAGTCACCAACTTCAATTTATGTCCGAACCGTCCGATAAGAATAGCAACCACCAACGGACCGCCTGCCAAACCGAGCTTCACCGGAGTCGGTATGCCCGGAAAAGCGATAGGAAGACTACCCAGTAGAATACCCAGGAAAATACCCACGAAGATAGTTACAATATTCGGTGTATCCAGACGCTTCAACTGGTTACCCAATACACCGGCAACCCGCTCTACCGCATCTTGCTGACCAACGACCATAACGCGGTCACCTACCTGCAATATCAGGTTCGGATCGGCAAACAAATCCATACCGGAACGGTTGATGCGGGTTACATTTACTCCATACATGCTACGGAAATGCAGGCTACCCAACTTCTTACCGTTGATTTCGGATTTAGTCACCAATATGCGACGTGAAACCATGGGCATATCTTGTTTTTCCCAGTCCACTTGAATTTCTTTGCCGATGAAAGCGATTACTGCTTCGGCATCTTCTTCGGAGCATACGATGAATACCTGGTCTCCGATATGAAATTCCGTATCTTGGTTGGGGATGCTGACGTGTCCATCGTGGCGTATGCGTGAACATACAAAAGGACGTCCCATAAACTCTTTGATTTGGAGGAGCTTCTTTCCGTCGATAGATTCGTTGCGAACTTCCAGATGCAGCATGTGCGGCATGTGCTTCATATCAGAAGTCTGTATAGAGAGTTCGTCTTCTTCTTTTTTCAGGTTCACCCGGCAGATGTAGCGGATAGCAATAATAGAACCGATAATACCGACAACACCGAGCGGATAAGCGCAGGCATATCCCAATGCGATGGGATCACCCGTGTAGTTCAGTTGGTTCAATGCTTCTTGTGCGGCACCCAAACCCGGAGTATTGGTGACTGCCCCGTAAAGGATACCTACCATCATGGGGAGGTCGATTCCTCCGTCGATGAAGTAAATGCCCAAAGCTACTGCAATATTCAGTACAACAATACCTACTGCAAGCATATTCAGTGTCATGCCTCCTTTCTTAAATGAAGAGAAGAACGACGGTCCTACTTGCAGACCGATACAGAATACGAATAGAATTAATCCGAATTCACGGATGAAATGCAGAATGTGTGTCTCACCCGTAAAGCCGAAATGTCCCATCAGAATACCTGTAAAAAGTACAAATGTGACTCCCAGTGATATCCCGAAAATCTTGATCTTGCCCAAAAGCACGCCGACAGATATTACGAATGCATACAAGCATACGATATGGGCGACGGAGGCAGGGTCCCATAACAAACTCTCTAACCAATCCATAGTTACTTTTGTTTATCTTTTTTTATTTGTTTATTAAATTTTGCGCAAAGGTAGGCATTAAAAGGGAGGTAGCAAAGGGTTTCCGGGAGTTTTTCTTTGGAGTACAGGTAGAGGTGTTAGAGGATGAGTAGTATACCTAAATATAAGTTTTTACTCTAAAATGTAAGGTACACTTTGCAATCATGCATATACATACGGAAATCATGCTTACTGAATGTCATTTCTCCATGCGAATTTTACTTAAAAAACCTTGTGTTATTAAGTTATTGAGTATATTTGCAAGTCCTATTTTTCGACAAATAGGCAAGTGAAGAGATTACTCATTATCTTTTTAATTATAAAATAAACTATGGCAGACAGTAAAGAAAAACTCTTCTCAGACTTTGCACCCGCCACCACCGAACAGTGGATGGACAAAGTAACAGCTGACCTGAAAGGCGCTGATTTTGAGAAGAAACTCGTTTGGAAAACAAACGAAGGATTCAAGGTGAAACCTTTCTATCGCATGGAAGACCTCGAAGGGTTGAAAACGACAGATGCACTTCCCGGTGAATTCCCTTATCTCAGAGGTACCAAGAAAGACAACAACGAATGGCTGGTTCGTCAGGAAATCAAGGTGGAATGCCCGAAGGAAGCTAACGCAAAAGCGCTGGATATTCTTAATAAAGGTGTAGATTCACTGGCGTTCCGCGTGAAGGCGAAAGAACTCAATGCCGAATACATCGAGACATTGCTCGAAGGTATCTGTGCCGAGTGTGTGGAACTGAACTTCTACACTTGCCAAGGACATGTAGTGGAACTTGCGGAAATCTTGGTGGCTTATTTCCAAAAGAAAGGATATGACCTGACGAAATTGCAAGGTTCTATCGGCTATGATTTCTTCGACAAGATGCTGGCCAAAGGTAAAGAAAAGGGCGATATGCTGGCAACAGCCAAAGCCTTGATTGAAGCAACCGCTGATCTGCCGGAATACCGCGTACTGAATGTAACGGCTCTGACATTGAATAATGCCGGTTCTTATATCTATCAGGAATTGGGTTATGCCCTTGCCTGGGGTAACGAATATCTGAATCAACTGACTGAAGCCGGAGTTCCAGCTGCTGTAGTTGCCAAGAAGATTAAATTCAATTTCGGTATCAGCTCCAACTATTTCCTCGAAATAGCGAAGTTCCGTGCTGCCCGTATGTTGTGGGCAAACATTGTGGCTTCTTATGATGCGGATGCTAAATGTGCTGCCAAGATGCGTGTTCACGCTGAAACTTCTACATTCAACCTTACTTTGTTCGACGCTCATGTGAACTTGCTGCGTACGCAGACAGAAGCCATGAGCGCTGCTTTGGGCGGTGTGGACTCAATGACTGTAAGTCCGTTCGACAAAACGTATGCAGCTCCTGATGAATTCTCTGAACGTATGGCACGCAATCAGCAGTTGTTGCTGAAAGAAGAATCTCACTTTGATAAAGTGATTGACCCTGCTGCCGGTTCTTATTATATTGAAAACCTGACCGTATCCATTGCTAAACAAGCTTGGGAACTCTTCCTCGCAGTAGAAGAAGAAGGTGGCTTCTACGCAGCGGTAAAAGCAGGTAAGGTACAGGCAGCCGTGAACGAAAGTAACAAAACTCGTCATAAAGCCGTTGCTCAGCGTCGCGAAGTATTGTTGGGGACCAATCAGTTCCCGAACTTCAATGAAAAGGCCGGTGAAAAGAAGCCGCTTGAAGCTACTTGCTGCTGTGGTGGTCACGACACTTGTGAAAAAGATGTTCAGACATTGAATTTCGACCGTGCCGCCAGTGAATTTGAAGCGTTGCGTCTCGAAACGGAAGCATCTGGCAAGCGTCCGAAAGCATTTATGTTGACTATCGGTAATCTGGCTATGCGTCAGGCACGTGCTCAGTTCTCTTGTAACTTCCTGGCTTGTGCCGGATATGAGGTGGTTGACAACCTTGGTTTCCCCACAGTGGAGGCCGGTGTAGAGGCCGCCATGGCTGCCAAGGCCGACATCGTGGTATTGTGTTCAAGTGACGATGAATATGCAGAGTATGCTGTTCCTGCTTTCAAGGCTCTGGATGGTCGCGCTATATTTATCGTAGCCGGTGCTCCTGCCAACATGGAAGAACTGAAGGCTGCCGGTATCGAGAACTTTATCCATGTTCGCGTCAACGTGCTGGAAACATTAAAGGAATTCAACGCTAAACTTTTGAAGTAAGATGAGAAAAGATTTTAAGAACTTAGATATATATGCCGCATTTCAGCCTGCAAACGGTGCTGAGTGGCAAAAGGCTAACGGCATCCATGCTGATTGGAAAACGCCGGAACACATTGAAGTGAAGCCTGTTTATACAAAAGAAGACCTGGAAGGTATGGAACACCTGGGCTATGCTGCCGGTTTGCCTCCTTACCTGCGTGGTCCGTACTCTGTGATGTACACACTGCGTCCCTGGACAATCCGTCAGTATGCCGGATTCTCTACTGCTGAAGAATCAAATGCATTCTACCGCCGTAACTTGGCTTCCGGACAGAAAGGCTTGTCCGTTGCTTTCGACTTGGCTACACACCGCGGTTACGACCCTGACCACGAACGTGTGGTAGGTGACGTAGGTAAAGCCGGTGTATCTATCTGCTCACTGGAAAACATGAAGGTTCTCTTCGATGGTATTCCTTTGAACAAGATGTCCGTATCCATGACAATGAATGGTGCTGTTCTTCCGATTCTTGCGTTTTACATCAACGCGGGTTTGGAACAAGGAGCCAAGTTGGAAGAGATGGCCGGTACTATCCAGAATGATATTCTGAAAGAGTTCATGGTGCGTAATACCTATATTTACCCGCCTGCATTCTCCATGAAGATTATTTCCGATATATTCGAATATACTTCTCAGAAGATGCCGAAGTTCAACTCTATCTCTATCTCCGGTTACCACATGCAGGAAGCGGGAGCTACGGCAGACATTGAGTTGGCTTATACATTGGCCGACGGTTTGGAATACCTCCGTGCCGGAACAGCTGCGGGCATTGATATTGACGCTTTTGCTCCGCGTCTGTCTTTCTTCTGGGCTATCGGTACAAATCATTTCATGGAAATTGCCAAGATGCGTGCCGCACGTATGCTTTGGGCAAAGATTGTGAAACAGTTCAATCCGAAGAATCCGAAATCTCTGGCTCTGCGTACGCACTCCCAGACTTCAGGTTGGTCATTGACCGAGCAAGATCCGTTTAACAATGTGGGACGTACCTGTATCGAGGCTATGGCTGCTGCACTGGGACATACTCAGTCTTTGCACACCAATGCACTTGACGAGGCTATTGCGTTGCCGACTGACTTCTCTGCACGTATCGCACGTAACACTCAGATTTATATCCAGGAAGAAACTTACATCTGCAAGAATGTTGACCCATGGGGTGGCTCTTATTATGTAGAGTCTCTGACAAACGAATTGGCTCACAAGGCTTGGGAACTCATCCAGGAAGTTGAAAAATTGGGTGGTATGGCAAAAGCTATCGAAACCGGTATTCCTAAGATGCGTATTGAGGAAGCTGCTGCACGTACGCAAGCCCGTATCGACTCCGGTTCGCAGACTATCGTCGGTGTGAACAAGTATCGTCTGGAGAAAGAGGCTCCGATTGATATTCTTGAAATCGACAATACAGCAGTTCGTCTGGAACAGATTGAGAACCTAAAGCGTCTGAAAGAAGGACGTAATGAAGCTGAAGTGCAGAAAGCATTGGAGGCTATCACCAAATGCGTGGAAACCAAGGAAGGCAACTTGCTGGAATTGGCAGTGGAAGCTGCCCGTGTTCGCGCTACATTGGGAGAAATCTCTTATGCTTGCGAAAAGATTGTAGGACGTTATAAAGCAATAATAAGAACTATATCAGGCGTGTATTCATCAGAAAGTAAGAATGACAGTGACTTCAAGCGTGCTTGCGAGTTGACTGAAAAGTTTGCGAAGAAAGAGGGACGTCAGCCCCGTATTATGGTTGCCAAGATGGGTCAGGACGGTCACGACCGTGGTGCTAAGGTTGTAGCTACCGGATATGCCGACTGTGGTTTCGATGTGGATATGGGACCGTTGTTCCAGACACCTGCCGAAGCTGCCCGCGAGGCTGTTGAAAATGACGTTCACGTAGTGGGCGTGTCTTCACTGGCTGCCGGACATAAGACATTGGTTCCGCAGATCATCGAAGAATTGAAGAAACTGGGTCGTGAGGATATCATCGTAATTGCCGGTGGTGTAATTCCTGCACAGGATTATGATTTCCTCTATAAGGCCGGTGTAGCTGCTATCTTTGGTCCCGGTACTCCGGTTGCCAAGGCTGCTTGCCAGATTCTGGAAATCCTGATGGACGAAGAATAAAGCTTTTATTAATAATTTCGATAATTTTAGAGAGGCAGGGTGTTTTTTAACACCCTGCTTTTTTGTTTTTAAGCGGTGTACACGAAAATTAGTTTGTTTTTAATTCCAGATTAATTCTCTTATTAACTGTCCCACCACATCTTTGCGATATTATTCTTACTTATAGAAGAACCATAATCTAATAATAATATCGCATGAAGAAATTACTACTTCTTAGTTTGTTAGCCTTATTGGCTTTAGGTGTAAGGTCGCAGTCTGCTGATAAATCCGGTAACTGGAAATTAATCGCGTCGGATGAATATCCGGCAGAGGATGTAGGGGTGGCTACCTATACTGTGACTACTGACTTTAATGCCGATCCTACGGGTGTGAAGAATTCGTTGGACGCTTTCCAGACGGCATTGACTAAATTGGGCGAAAATCGCCGTGGTGGTGTACTGTTTGTTCCGGCTGGTCGTTATCGTATTTCCGGAAAGCTGTTCATTCCTACCGGTGTGGCGATGCGTGGAGAATGGAAACGGCCGGTGAAAGGGAAGCCGGTGGAAGGAACCATCCTGATGGTGGATACGCAAAGTGGATCTGAGACAGAATCCGGTGCATTTATCACGATGGAACCGTCTACTGCATTGACACACCTGACTATCTGGTATCCGCACCAGGATCCAGATAATATAAAACCTTATCCGCCCACTATCTTGTACGGGCGTGACGGCGTATGGGGAAACGATTACTGTAATGTGCGTCATGTGACATTGGTGAATTCTTATAGCGGCATCGTGCTGTCGAGGAAAAACGGGGGCGGTTGTCCCAATATCTACGATGTGTATGGCACTCCGCTGTCACGTGGTATCGAGATTGATCATATAGCCGATGTAGGGCGTTTTGAGTGGATACATTTTTCGCCCGATTATTGGGCGGACTCCGGTCTGGAAGGAGCGCCGCAGGCAGGTGGAGCCTATGCTGACTGGATCTATAAGCATGGAACAGGCATTGTGATGCGTCGTAACGACTGGTCGTATACATGCTATGTGGATATTGAAGGCTATAATAAAGGTTTTAGTACCGGGCTTTGCATAGGAGGAGACGGTGCACCTAACGGACATAATTATGAGTTCAATTTGCGGAACTGCGAGACGGGTATTTATGTGGATGGTACTTCATCGGCAGGTATCATGTTTACACGGGCCCACATTGAAGATTGCGAAAAAGGGGTGGTAGTGACATCCGCCAGTACAGGACCGGTACAGTTCTATGGGTGTGAAATATCTGCCTCGGATGCGGCAGTATTGTTGGAACAAGGCATTTCTTCTAAATTGATGATGCAGCAGTGTACTGTCAATAAGGGGGAAGTAAAAGGTTTGGGAGGTGATCTCATCGTTTCGGATACGGACTTTAATAATGACGCGCCGCAAGTATATATTGGTTCTGATGCCCGTGCAATCCTTACAGGTAATCGTTTTGCGAAGAAAGCGGATATAAATAATCAATCCCTTTTTGAATGCCGCATTGATCATACGCCTGTAGAGATGAAGCCTTTGCCGGAGTTCCCGGAAATGAAAGTAACGGAAACCAAGCCTTTGCGTATGGCGTTGTATAATGTACTTGACTTTGGAGCCGAACCCTTTGTGGTACCATTTACTGCCAGCTCAACCAGTATGTGGCTTCAAATAGATATCCGTTCGGGACTGGAGATGGCTAAGGATAACACGGAAGCTATTCAGAAGGCATTGGATAAGGCTGCCAGTGAAGGTGGCGGTATTGTATATCTGCCCGGCGGGCGTTATAAAGTGCTGGGGAATCTGACAGTTCCTACAGGTGTGGAACTGCGGGGCGCTTCTGATTTCGCTACTATTCCACGTGGGCATGGCAGTATTCTTGAAGTCTATGCAGGGCGCGGGCAGGCACAGGGAGAGGCTTTCCTGAAACTCTCAGCAGGTAGTGGCGTACGTGGATTGTCGTTTGACTATCCCGAACAGGTATCTTCCGCATTGCCTACTGTAACTGAATATCCTTATTGTATTCAGGCGCTGGGAAAGGATGTGTATGTAGTGAATGTAGGTTTGCGTGCTGCATACAACGGTCTGGATTTGTTTACTTATAAATGTGACAATCATTATGTCGATTATCTGGCAGGACATGTTTTCATGAATGCAATCCGCATCGGTGGCGGTTCAGAAGGTGGGCGGGTCTGCAATATGCAGTTCAATACGATAGTGTATGCTTGTGGAGAAGAAACAAAGTTTGGTTCATGGCCCAACAGTGCAAAAGCAGATCAGGACAAGGCTTATTGGCAGAATCAGACAGAATTACGTTTCATCACCGTGGGCGATTGCCGTAATCAGATTTTGTACAATGACTTCCACTATGGTGGTTTCGAGGGCATCGTCTTTCAAGCCGACCAGGGTAAAGCCGCATCGGGTTGCTCCCTTGGATTGGGTATTGATGGTTCCTGGAATTCCGTGGTTTACGAGGCGCTCGATCCGGCTGGCTTTGATATGATTAATTCTCAGGTTGTGGCCCTTGAGGATAAAAGTACCACTTATACGGAAACCCGCTTTCTGACTACTCGTGCAGGCTTTTCGGGTGAGGTAACTCTTTTTGGTGCGGATTTCTGGGGAAGTGCCAAGCATGGTGTCGTTGTGGAAAGTGGAAAAATGAATCTGAATCTGGTGAACTTCAGTACGTCCGGAGGGACTTCCTTCATGAACTTTCCCAAGACTACAGGTACTATCGTTTTGCACAATGCTGTCGTAAATATGAAAGACGAGGCTGCCTTCATTTGCGAAGGACACGAGAAGCAGGCTTCTGTTACGTCTACTGTAACCGATGTGGCTGCCGGAACTATTGATAAGATAGCTGTGTGGGAGAATAACTTGACGATTGCACCTGTTTTCACTACTACGGATGCACTGTTAAATCGTCTGAAATGGAAGATCACGGCCAGTACGAACAATTCAAATGCGGGTAAAGCCATTGATGATGATGCCTCCACACGTTGGGATACAAGCGCTTCGCAGCAAGCCGGACAGTGGGTGATGGTGGACATGGGAGCGGCACAGAAACTGAACCGGATTATTCTGGACACATCGAAGAGCCCGAATGATGGCCCGGCAGGTTATGAATTGTATCTGAGTACCGGTGAAGGCGACACATGGAAGCTTGTTGCTTCGGGCAAGAATGCGGGATCAGTACAAATTATCTCTTTCCCGGCAGAAGCAACTTCAAAATTCAAGATTGTGCAAACGGGAACTAAGGGTAATTACTGGTCGATTCATGAACTTTATGCCGCTTGCGTAGATGATCCTTCAACCGGTATTTTACCGGATGCTTCCTCGTCTGCGGCAGAAATGTTTTACTACAACGGCCAATTGTTCTGGAGTGGCTTAGGAAATGATATGAGTACCCGGATCGAGATCGTTGACTTGTCCGGCCGACGGGTATTATCACAGCAAACAAATAACAATTATCTGAAATTGCCCGGTATGCAGAATGGCTTTTATATCGTCATAGCTACCAATGGTACGGATGTGCTGAGGAAGAAAATATTCTTCAAGGGGTAAGGTTTCAGATTTAATACGTGAAAGGACTTTTTATTTAGTACTTTAGTTATCAATGTGTTGTATTTACATTCTCTTTACACCGTGATGTAAAAGCATTTACTGCTGTATGTAACGACCTTTACCCCATATTGTAACGGTCTTTACCTCCTATTGTAACGGGTTTTACCTCGGCGTGTAAATGACATTTCCATTTGGAGTAAATCAAGTTACAGAGAAAGGAAACAGCCGTGTCCTCGTAAGGTGAAAATCATTCACCTGCCGAGAACACGGCTGTTTGTTCGTAAAATGCTGCTACCCGTCCGTTGTATGGCGGACGGTAGAAACCTTATTGCCAGTTATACTCCTCTACATAAGCATCGAAATACTCCTCTTGTCGCAAACCCAGCTTCTTGGCTAATGTAATCACTTCTTGCTGTTCGGCAGGCGACAGTAAGGTTTCTCCTTTCCGTTTCTGATAATATCTTCTGATTCCCCAGCGGCCAATTAACCCGTAGCGGAATGTTCCTGATGCACTGACAGCCAGTGCTTCCGTGGTGCGGACAAATCCTTTTGCATAATGCACCTTCTTATTGGAACGGTAATACTCGCATTTTCCTGCCATGGCTTCAATCGTTTTCGGATTCAGCGTAGGCGGAAAAGTAATGCTTGCCGGAGTATGGGTATATGCAATCCGGCGTAGGCAAGTGTCGGCATGAGGGCAATCTGCTGTCGCGCACAGACCAAAGTTATGGGGAACTTTTGCATAATCGAATGTTTCTTTTTCCATTGTGTTTTCAATTTAATGATTGTGCGGTAAAGGTACGATATATATTACGGATTGAGGTGGATTATAGAATGATATTCTGTGATGCTATGACTTGTTTTTATAAAGTATCTTTGACTGAAATGCCCGAACTCTCCTTTATAAGTGAAAAATCCGTTACTTCCGTATGATACATCAGTAACGGATTTACCCAGTCAAACAATCTGATTACTTAGTTAAATTCACGTATCTTTGTAAAGCTTCCAGGTAATAATAGTCTGCATAGTTCAGTGGTACATCTATTTCCGAACCGTGAGGAAGTGAACCGGTGGAGTGCATCAGTACAAATCCCTGATTGCTACCTTTTACTGCTAAATATTTATCGCTGGAAAGATTCTTCAGAATGGTTTCGGCATAGTCGAAATATTTCTTTTCTTTCGGAGCATAGGTGCTGAGCTCAAGTAAGGCTGAGGCTGTGATGGCTGCTGCCGAGGCATCTCTTGGAGTATTTTCGCCTGCCGGTGCATCGTAATCCCAATATGGAATGCAGTCGTCGGTAGTTACTCTTTTTATAATCATGTCCGCTATGTTTATGGCTTCTTGGAGGAATGCCGTATCTTTAGTCTCGCGATAACATGAAGTGTAGCCATAGACTCCCCAAGCCTGTCCGCGCGACCAGGCAGAGTCATCGTTCTTACCTTGGTGGGTCTGTTTCTTTTCTATACTTCCATCGTTGTTGTAGCTGACTACGTGATAAGAAGTATAATCCGGACGGAAATGGTTTTTCATTGTGGTTTGCGCATGCTTTACGGCAATGTCATAGTATTTGGGATTTCCTGAAAGCTTTGTGGCATTGAACAGTAAGTCCAGATTCATCATATTGTCGATGATGACGGGGAAATTCCATTCACCGAAGTCCCAGGAACGGATGCAGCCGATTGCAGGATTGAAACGTGCGGATAGATTATCTGCTGTTTCAATGATGACGGCTTTGATAGTGTCGTCAGGTGCCAGCCGGAGCGCATTTCCGTAGCTACAGTTGATCATGAAACCGACATCATGCGTATTTTTCAGACGGCGTATCGGATTCAGCATGTTGGTGTATTGAATAGCACGGCTCTTCAGCTTTTCGTCGCCGGTCATTTCGTAAGCATACCAAAGGCTGCCGGGGAAAAAACCGCTGGTCCAGTCTTCAATGCCGCAGATATATCTTTGCAGTAATTCCTTGGCAGAGGGGTTAGGACGTAAAGAATCAATATATGACTTATCTTCATGTTGCAGTTGACTGTCAAGGAAGTTTATGTCATAGCTGGAGTGCATAGAACGCGGTATTTGGTTAGTACCGGTCAATTCTTCAGCCGTCTTTTTTAGTTGACAGGAAGCGACGTCGAGTGCATTACTTATCCAAGGCTCTTCTTGAACCGGAGTGCTTTTGCAACCTGCAAGACTGATAAGAAGTGCTGTTGCGAGGAATAGAGAATTTCTTTTCATATAGTTTATATTTGATGATTTTTGTTGTTGACAAAAATAGGAATACCTAAGAAATATGTGATGCGAGCTTGTTGAAAGGAACTTTGGCAGAGTTTACAGTTTCAGATGCTATTACAGTTGATATTTCAGTAACTGTTTACTTCCGTTTATTATGACCTCTATTTCGATGGATTGCTGTTTCTGATCTGCATTCTTGATACGGGCTTTCATATCGGGGAAGTCTTTTTTATTTTTCGACGGATATATGACAGTGATAAAGCGTATTGTTTCCTTATCTTTTTTATCGGTGTTGAAGGAAAGGGCGACACGTTTTGTACGTTGGCGGTATGCTGTTGAGAACCAGCCCTCTTCTTCTTTCAATATTGTTTCTTTATCAGTAAAGCATTGTAATTTCACTTGGCTGTTTCCCTCAAAATCAGAGGTCAGGGACAGGTTCTTCGAATGAATGTCTGCTTTTCCGTCGCATAGTTGATAATGTAGATTTATGTTACCGGTGGCATTTCCAATGGCTTCATCGACAATGACAAAGTATTGCCGGTCGACAAAGAATATGGAGCGACGATGTTTTAAATCTTTATAACTGGGATTTTCTGTAACTAATATTTGTACATTTCCCTCTGGTTTCCATAGTTTGGTTATGGATTCCGTCATTTCCAGATTTTTGTTGTCTAAAGTCAGAGTGTTGTGTACCGCTGTTTGTCGAAACCAGTTACGGAGCTTCATTACTTCGTCATCGCCGGCATAGACATAGGAACCGCTGTCCGGGAACAAATTCTTTCCATTGAACCAAAGCTCAAATGTACCGTTGTCGGGCTGGCAATGCCATTCTCCTTTCGGACCGGCTTTTATGACCATGACTGTGGCATCTTGTTTCCAACCATTACGAAAGGTGAAGAAACCTGATTTCAAGTAACCTTGAGAAAGATTGACAGGGAGTTTTCCTTCTTTCCCTTCCGTAGCAAAGTAGCGGATTTGTTCGTTTTCGGGATACATTTTGGTCCAGTTTCTGTAATGTGCCAATATATGTTGCTTGTTATCCCTCTTTGAATCACTGAAACAGGGGTTCAGATAATCGGGATAGGAAATATTCATATAGAACATAATCATCTGTTCTACGGTATCAATAAAGGACTGTGGAAACTCTTGGCGGAAACCATTCGCATCTGCCATTTGTAAAGCCTTGTCGAAGATTTCGATGCAAGCCAGATGGTAGTGCGGGTCGAGTTCAAACTGTCCGCCATCTTCGTACACTTGCTTCTTAATCTCACGGTTCAGCAGGTCGATGCCGCTTTTACGCCATTCGGCAGCTTCCTTGAATTCGGGGAAGAACGTACCGGCATATAACATACGTTGCGCTTCAAACAATAGGTGGTTTCCCGCTTTTGAATAGTTGTGAAGAATATGATTGGCGTGCAGATGATAATTTACCAAGAATTGCGTCAGGAATTCAGGAGTGAATGAGGGGGAAGAAACAAACAAAGTGAATTGATGTATCTGATCCTGTAACCGGTGGCTGGTTTCCAGCGGACGCCATGCGAAGCGTACATTTTCAACGGTTCCTTTTACTTCACCCGCGCTTGCAATCTCATATTCTTCCTGGTTTACCGTTACCAAAGGATTCTTTTTTATCCAATCCAGATACTGGCAGGTCCATTCTTTGGCATATTTTTCGTCTTTGCTGATTCTATACGCCTTTCCCATGGGGGTAAACCATTTATGCCGGTGAAGCTGCCAACGAAGTTCATTATCCTGAACAGGCCAGTATTGCCAGTTGATATCTTTGCCGTAGTTGAAAGAAGGCTGGTAGCCATCGTGTACATAGAATGTGTGTTCCAGTGCCTCATCCGCCCACTTCTGCTCACGTTCGCTGATGCTCAGGTTGTCAAGGTCGATGGCAGGGTTTACAATTCCTTTACGATGAAGGTAGTAATTCAACAATGCTCGGGCTGCTTTATCTTCTTTTCCCGCTTTATGGAGAGCTTTTACTTGTTCCAGTCCGGGGTAATCAAGGTTGAGCAATGAAAACACTTCACTTGCAGAACCTTTTGCTTGTGCAGAAGAAAGAAAGACGGTCAGGAATAACAGGCAGATGATAGCAGGCTTGCTACATCTGCGAAATAAGTGATTGGTTAATAGTATATGGGGCATACTTTCAGAATTTGATAGATTAATGATAGAACGGATGAGAATAATGGTTCCTCATCCGTTCTTGATTTATTAGTTTTGGATGAATGGAGTTAATAAATTATTTAATAACGACAGTCACAAAATAATTTTCTGATATGGCACGTACTTCGTACTCTTCAGTCTTAACGATGGAAGTAGTGCTGACATCGGTTACGTCCATTTTCTTGTCCGGAGAAAAAGTCAGTACGCGGAAAGAGCCTTTTTTGCCGTTCAGAGTTTTGATATAAATGTTTTGTATTCCTTTTTTGGCATTTGGCCATACCATTTCGTAAGCTCCTGAGGCATCGGGCGTCAGTGTATTACCACTTTCGTCAACTACCAGATAGTCGGTACCGCATACCAATGCTTCTTCTTTCGGAGTAGCAGAAGTATAGTAATATACTATGGGACTGTAGCTACGTGTAAAACTGCTGTAGAATTGAGTGGGAATCGCAATGGTTTCACCCTGCTTTACAGAGTAACTGATATCGTTCCCACCGGGGATACCTCCCCATTTCTCAAAGCAATAATAATAGACATGAGCCAGAGCCGGGTCACCATTTTCCCATTCGTCATGGTCGTTGCTGCATCCTGTGAGCACGCAACTTGCGGCAAGGATACAAAGGAATGTGATTTTATTAAATAGAGTTTTCATATTTTCTTGTTATTAATCGTTCCACTTAGGGTTTTGTTTGATAATTCCTTCAGATGTAGATATTTCATAGGAGGGAACCGGATAAAGATAATCGCGTTCCGGATTGAAGCTACGGCCGGAAATATCTTCTCCTACATAAATATTGGGCTGGTCGTACAGCTTTACTCCTTTGTAGAAACCGTTTTCGTCAGTAAATTGATAATTTAGCTCCTTATCGGTCTTGGTACTCTCCTCGGGATTGAATAAAATACCTAATAGAGCCTGTGGCAACAGCTTTTCAGCGGTTTTCCAGCGTATGATATCATCATAGTGCATGTCTTCATCAATAAATTCCACGATACGTTCTCTACGTATTTCTTCAAGCATATTCAGTTGGTTGGTACTGACGAATTGATTGGACAGTGTTGCATCGAATCCTGAACGTTTGCGGATGAGATTGACTGTTTCATTCAGTTTAGTATCACTGATTTCACCGTTGTACTCATAGAGAGCTTCGGCATACGAAATCAGTACTTCGGCATAGCGTATGATCATTTTGTCAACTGTTTCTTGCCCATTGGTATTGAATTCGCTATTCATATATCCTTTTTTGATAGGATACCCCCTGCCACTGTGATTTACTTGATCGAAAGGACGATATTCGGCTCCTTTGAAAGCTACTTCTTTATAAGCAAAAATGGTCATTCTCATACGAGGATCACGATTCATAAATATATCATCATGTTTAACGTCTACTATATAATGAGCGGACTTTGTTCTTGGTAATCCGTCCGTATATAAATAGTTATCAATGATTTGTCGGGTAAGACTCACCTGAGTTGCTTTGGATGCTGACTGGTTGTGATAGACAATAGCATTGGAAGCACCGTTGGGACCGTAGATCTTTACAAATACATTCTCTTTATTCTGGCGTCCTTCACCTTCAAAATAGAAAAGGTTCTGATAATTGGGATAGAGTGAATGTTTCTTTTCAGTGTAGATCATTATTTCTGCTGCATCGATTGCTTTCTTCAGATGACTTCTGCTGTCTCCCCCTTGCAAGTTATGATACTTGATGTAGGTTCCTTCGTATAGACCGATACGGGTGATCATAGCTAAAGCGGCCGAACGAGATACACGTCCCCAGTTAGAAACATCGGCGAGTGCATCAATCTCCGGTAACCATTCGCAAGCAAATTCTAAATCTTGGTAGCATTGCTGTATGACCGTTTCGCGCGGATCTCTTCCTCTTTTAATATCAGGATCGCTTGTACTTGTGAAAACTTTTAGGATCAAAGGTACGTCTCCATATTTTTTTACCAAGTCGAAGTAATGGAAGGCACGGAAGAAGCGAGCTTCTGCTATCCAGCGGTTTTTGGCTGTTTCGGCTATTGGAGCTGTCTCTCCCTTGATGATAATATTATTGCAGACACCGATCTTATTGTACGGATCAGTCCAATCTGATGATTTTTCGGGAATACCGCGACTACCGGAAGATATCGGATCGGGAGTGGTTCCTAGCAATTCATCGGAACGCATATCATGTCCTCTTCCGGTTAGAAAGCCTGGAAGATCGATATACAAGCGATTACAAGCACCTCTTAAGTCTGCTTCTGATTTCCAAAATTTCGGATCGCTCAATGTTGTTTCTGGTTCTCTGTCCAGTGAGCAACTGCTTACAAGAATTACGCAGATAAGCAGTGAATATATTTTCTTTATCATAGTCTTTTTATCTCTTTTAGAATGTAACATTTAGTCCGATTGTCCAGCTGCGGAAGAATGGATAGAGTGCTCTGGTTGCATTATTTTCTGCTTCAGGATCCATTACCGACAGTATGTCTGTAAATTCAAACAAATCTTGTCCGGTAACATAGACCCTCAGTTTTTCCATATACTTTTTATTGACAGGTATTGTATAACCCAAGGTCACATTCTTCAAACGGAAGTAAGAAGCATCTTGCATCCATCTGTCTGCCGGTTTGCTATTGAAATTATCTCCCTTATATTGATACAGACGGGGCCAGAATGCGTCTTGATTATCTTTCGTCCAGTAGTCGCGATGAATGCTCCAAGGCATTTCCTCTGCTTTGAACAACGGGAACATGGAACCATTCAGTACTACGTTACGTTTACCTACCCCCTGAAACATGACTGCAAGGTCAAAACCTTTCCATTGAGCGGAGAGACTGATGCCATATAAATAACGAGGTGTAGTATTGCCCAGACAAACCAGGTCACCGGGGTTTTCCGGATTCCCATCGCCTACACCAATTGTATGGTCCGGATTACCTTGTGCCACATATTTTACGTCACCGCCACTAACTATGTTGTCATTGAATGATTTATAACCGGGGTGTTCTTCTTTATATTTGAGATATTCTTCTCGGCTCGACCAGAAACCATCGGTTTTATATCCCCAGATGGTATTGATCGGATAACCTTCCAATAAGGAAACAACACCTTCACCTACTACGCTGGCACCGTCGTATTGTACTAATTCATTCTTACTGTCTGAGATATTGAATCCTACTTGATAGCTGAAATCTTTGATTTGGTCTTTCCAGTTGATGTTGAAGTCCCATCCCCAAGTTTTTAGTTTACCGATATTCATTTTCGGAACGTTAATGCCTATTTGTGAAGGTAACTGGAGGTTGGACAACATTTCGTTGTTGAATTTCCAATAATATTCGAAACTACCCGTCAAACGGTTGTTCAGGAAACCGAAGTCGAGACCCAGATTAGTTGTTTCGATGATTTCCCAGGTTTTGTCTTCTGAAGCCATGCTTGACTGGTAGAACCATTTTTCACCTTGATAAGTGGCAGGTATCTTGTCACTATTTTGTTTGTAATCTATTAAAGGGAGATAATCGTACAAGCCTAATACGGCTCCGTTACCCAATTGTCCCCAAGATGCACGTAGTTTGAGACTGCTTACCCAGCCGAGCTTGAACCACTTTTCTTCATTTACTCGCCAGGCTGCGGAGACGGAGGGGAAAGCTCTCCAACGCTTGGAAGGGGCAAGACGTGAACTTCCGTCGTAACGTACATTGGCTTCGAACAAGTATTTTTCCTGATAATTATAGTTGATTCTTCCAAAGTAGGACATCATGGCCCAAGTGCCTATTTCATCGCTCAATTCGCTGTTGGTTGCAATGGAAGTATCGTAGTAATTGAAGGAGAAGAAATCGTTGGATAACATATTCTTTGCTGTACCACCCATCTTGTCCAAACGATAGTTCTCGTAAGAAGTACCTGCAAGCATACTGAAGTTGTGAGTGTTTTTCAGGCTGAAGTTGTAGTTGGCGGTTGCTTCCAATACGTCGTGATAGTCCGAATATTTTTCTTTAAACAGAGAATTTGCGGGATTTGCAGTACGTTGAACATTGCCGGCATAATTATACCAAGTTAGTGTACGCATGTTTTTTTCTTGCGAGGCGTATCCGGCTCTGCGGGAAGCACTTAAATTGACGCGTAAGTTCTTGATAAAATCTTTAATGGTCAACTGCGCTTTGCCGATATAAGATTCTTTTTTGACGGTCTTTTCACCACCGTTCTTCATTAGGTCGATAGGATTCAGCTGTAAGTCTCCATTGTAAGGGTTCTTATAGTTCTCAGCTTCGGGCTGCATAATGGGTTGACGTCCACGGTTCTCATAAAGTAGTTTGAAGATGTTTTCTGAGCCATAAGAACTTTCTGACGTGTTATTGGCTTGATATTGAATGTTGATGCCCAACTCTATGTATTTGTTGATTTTAGCATTCATCTTAGCCATTAAGTTATAGCGGTCGTAATCATCGGGACCGTATTGTAATAAACCGTTTTTATAGAAATAGTTGGCGGATAATAGGTAGTTTACTTTATCCGTACCTCCGCTGACTGATACAGAATGGTTGTGTTGCAAAGTGAAGTTTTTAGTGCCTTCTCCCAGCCAGTCTACGCTGTCAAATAAGTCCCAACGTCCGTTCTTTAGTGGTCGGTAATTGAAATTGGGGTTTCCTACCCAGGATGATTTTTCCGCATTCCACTCCGGACCACCAATGTCTAGGCGGGAATTATTGATAAAAGTCTGTTCCTCCCAAGAGGGAATGCGTTCGGGCATATTTCCCGGAACATTGAACGAAGCATAACCATTATATGAAATCTTGGGTTTACCTTCCGTACCGTTCTTTGTAGTGACCAATACGACACCTGCTGCTGCACGCGCACCGTAGATGGCACAAGAAGCTGCATCTTTCAATACTGAGATAGAAGCTATGTCTTCGGCATTAACTTGCGACAAGCTACCTTCCACGCCGTCGATCAACACCAATGTCTGAGTAGCATTGACAGATGAATATCCGCGTACCTGCAAACCTGCTTCCGAACCGGGTTGTCCGCTACTGCGAGTAATGGTTACACCCGGTAATTCGCCTTGAAGTGCAGAGAGAACATCTGTAGACGGCTTAGCGGCAATTTGCTCACCGTCGATAGCCGATACGGAACCGGACATGTTTACTTTCTTCTGAACACCATAACCGACTACTACAACTTCTTGTAGCATTTTCGAGTCCTCGGCAAGTTTGATTGTTATTCCGTTACATTCCGATGCTTTTCTTTCGACGGTGCTATAACCGATGTAAGAGAAGACGAGAACAGCTTCTGGGCTTGTCTGAATATTGAAGTTACCGTCAATATCCGTTATGACTCCATTTGAAGTACCTTTTTCCAAAATGGAAACACCGATTAAAGGTTCATTGCTGGTTGCATCAATCACCTTACCTTTGTAGGGGGTGTTTTGTGCTACTATTCCTATATTGTTTAGGAATAGCATGCAGCCAACAAGTAGGAGTGATATATAACTCCTTTGACATGTTTTTCTAGTCATGATGATCTTGTTTTAATGATTAAAAATATGATAAAAAAATGGTTTTCATTTAACTTTGCCGGTAGAAAGGTAATTTCCATCGTTTGCTTCTTTTATTTTCCATTCTCCATCTATCTCGTCATAGAGTAGAGAAGAATATTGATTCTTGCGCGAGTAGGGCTTTCCATTGATGATGGGAGCTTTCTCTCCGTAACTGAAGGTTGCTTTAGATTGGTTATTATGAATATACAGACTTGCCGGACGTTTGCTGTTCAACTCAGCTTTAATTATCCAGTCTCCACAATAAAAATTGTTGTCTGTGCGGATAACTTTCTCAACTTTGTCTTCATTCGTTTCTACCTGAATAACAGTTAATACACGATTGACCTTGCTTGGACCGAAACTGGCCGTTAACGACCAAGGTTGAGCGAAATTTTCTCCGCGTTCGGCTCTCTTTTCGTTCGGGGCGGCTGCATATTGGTCTGTTTGTGTAATGCTGCATTGTTGTTCGCTGAATAGCTGGGCTACGGAGTGAATATTGCTTTCCTTATCTTCTGTTATCAATGTAGAGGTAGCCTTGTCTATGCTAAATTTGACAGGACTATGCAATAGCCAGTCCCAGCTTACACTTTTACCAGACTCCAGTTCATCGTAAATAACGATAATATTAGGATGCAGCATGAAAATGTGCCTGCGGTATTTGGTTAATGATGTTTCTCCGAAACCATTTTCAGAGGATTGTTTCAGACTTTGTGCAGAGAAGTTTTTCTGCCACATGGGATATTCACTGACACCACAATAAGCATTGGAGGCGTCACCTAATGCATATGAAATGTTTTTCCCGTTAAACATGCGCACGATATTTCCGTAAGCCCGGGTGGTAAACGGTTGTCCGATGCCGTCCACTAAAAGTGTGTTGTAGGCACGAGTGTGTCGGTAAGATAGCAAATTATGCGGGTCGGCAAAATTCATGTAGTGACCTACCGCATAATAAATGGCTTTTCCTCCATATTGCAGGTTGAAAGCATTTTGATTGGAATGAGTATGGCTTCCTGAACCAAAAGGGCTGGAATGAAAACTCAGACTGAGGTTATTTTTATGGTTGGTTAAGTTACTGTTGGCAATCATCTCACCACAATCTTTAAACCATATGGCTTTTGGGGTATTAGCCGGTAGTTGTGTATGGGTGGGGCGTTTCTTGCCGCTTGCCATGCGATATAGACGTGTTTCGGATTCGGTTTCGTATCGGTTATTGATGGAGGAATACCAAGTGGCGTAGGGGTCGCCGGTGGTACGTGCCATGAAATCGGCAAAAGCGCTTCGGATACGTAGAGGCTTACCGTTGTTTTTCTCATGACCGTCTCCGAAGCCTGCACTTCTTGATCCGGGCATCCAACTATAAGTCATGGCAATGCCGGCATTCTGATACCAAGGGTGTTGCAGAAAATCGGTTTCAGTCAGATAACTGAATAAGGCAGGAACATAACACAGGCTGACTGCATTGGCACTGAAATAGTTTGTACCATTATGCCAGGTTCCGTCACGGTTGAAACCGGAAGCAGGGGCACGGGCTGTCCAAAGTTCATAACTATATTCCAGATACTCCTTTGCCAATGGATATTTGTCATAAATTACTAAAGCCGCCTGCATGAGATGACGGAAAGTGAATTGCCAAAAGTGATTATCGAAGATATGCGTTTCTTCTTGTCCCAATATGTGTTTTTCGTAATATCGAGAGAGTATGGTCATCAGAATTTCTTCAATTTGCTTCTGTTCCTGACCGGTGAAACGGTCGAAACAATTTTCGTAAGTACATGCCAGAGTGTAAGCCAGTTCACCGGCATTGAAATCATTGGCAATGACTTTGGAGTCAGTTTCTACGGCAAGCAGACACCGTACATTCTCCACCATTTTATTTGCGTAGAGGTCGTATTGCAGCATCTGATAGGCAGTATTTAGCTTGTCGCAGTTTGCAGCCATTTGGGTGATTTTACTGTATGGTTTGGTTTCAGTCTTATAACTTATGCTGAGTGCATCGCGTGCATCGTCAATCATTAATTCAAATTCAGGATGTGAGCGTACTTTCTTGCGCGCCTGTTCCAGACTGTCATTCAGGAAACAGTAAATTCTTGGAAAATTATCAGGGATGTTGTTCAGGAATATACTGACTTCCGGAGTGACAAACTTCGGGATATCATCTGTTACACTGAAACTATAAGTCTTGCTCCAGGGCATTTCTTTCCCTGTTTTGCTGACTGAACGGATACGCCAGTACCAAGTTCCCGGACTTAAAACCTGATGTGGATTGAACATACACCAGGGAACGGGTTTGGACAAGATACTGTTCTTTTCATCAAAGTTCTTGTCATTAGATAAGTTGAATTGCAGAAAGTCTGATGTCTTCATGCTTAGCGGCACCAATAGCGGTGAAGGATTCAGATAGAGTGTATGTCCTTGTTGGGGATAAGGAGTTTCACGTACATTTTCATGTATGCCTCCGTAGGCATTGGCATATAAAGATGTCAGTGTCATACAGAGTACAGTGAATGTAATCAATAATGTTTTCATAAATACGATTCCAATGTTTTTGTTCACTGGCAAAAGTATCGGAAAGAAGGACAAAGAGCGTTTGTATTTGTGTAAGTGCGTTTTAATATAAAACAAAAGACTTACAATAGTGTTGAACTCTCTTATAATATTGTCTTATTTGTGCTGAAAAGAAGAATCTGGAGGACATTTGAAAGATAATCAGGTAAAAAAAGCATCCGAGGACTCTGCTCGGATGCTTTTTTTATTCTCCTTTTTTTCCGTATTCCGACGGCAGGCAACCGAAGTATTTTTTGAAACTGGTGGTGAAGTAGGAAGGAGTATTAAATCCTACTATGGTGCTTATTTCAGATACATTATAATGACCTTCTTTCAGCAATTTACACGCCTTATTGAAACGTATTTTACGGATAAACTCATTTGTAGATTCTCCGGTTAGTGCTTTCATTTTCAAATGCAAGTTGGAACGGCTCATTAGCATTTCACGGGCAAATTCATCCGTCGAGAACTCTACATCATCCAGATGTTTTTCTACTACTTCCACTGCTCTTTTCAGCAGTTCCTCGTCTATGGGGTTGAGGGCGACTTTTTCCGGTTCGATTTCTAAAGAATTGGAATAGTGCTCGATGACACGATATCGCGTGCGAAACAGATTTCTTATTTTAGTAGTAACTAAAGCCATAGAGAAAGGCTTGGAGATGTAATCGTCCGCTCCCATTTGTAGCCCTTCCAGTTGTTCCTTCAAGTTGGTTTTGGCTGAGAGGATAATAACAGGAATGTGGCAAGTGTATAAATTTTGCTTGATATATTTGCACAATTTTAGCCCGTCCATAACCGGCATCATGACATCAGTCAGAATAAGGTCAATTTTGTGCTCTTTCAAAATATGAAGGGCTTCTTCGCCATTTTCTGCTTCCAGTGTCAGATATGATTGCCGAAGTTCATTGCTGAGATATTGGCGAATATTAGTATTGTCTTCCACAATCAGGATCCTTTCTCGATTCCGCTCATTAGTTTCTTCTGTTTCTCCCGTACTTTCTTTGACTTCATCGGTTTCTGTGTCCATAATGAACATGTCAGGTCGATTGGTTGAGTGAATGGGTTGTTCATTATCCGTTTCTGTTTCGGTGGTGAACTCTTCAGGGGAGTAAGCCTCTTCAAGTATGGGTAGGTAAATGGTGAAAGTGCTTCCTATTCCTTCGGTGCTGTTCAACTTGATTTCTCCATGATGCAACTCTACCAGACGGTATACTAAAGAAAGGCCGATTCCAGTGCCGATATGCTCATGATCTACCTTGTAAAAACGCTCGAAGATTTTATTTTGTTTACTTAAGGGAATACCTTGGCCTGTATCTTTCACTTGCAGCAATAGCCAGTTGTTTTCCTCTTTCAAAGTAATGGTGATGGATTGTCCTTCATCTGTATATTTGAAAGCATTAGAAATCAGATTATTGATGATAAGTTCCAGATAGCTGGGATCACATAAAACTTCGCGCTCTTCCAGTTCCGAATAGAAATTATAAGAGATTTTTTTACGTTGGGCTGCCCGTTCATAGAGGAGGAAATTTTTCTTGATGACTTGGTGAATAACGTTGGGTCTGACTTTAAGGTGGAATACTCCCAGTTCGGCACGACGATAGTCCATTAGTTGATTTACCAGATGTAACAAGCGGTTGGTGTTCTTTTGAACATGTTCCAGTTGTTTGTGTATCCAGCCGTCATTAACTTTATCGAGCACTTCTTGCAAAGGAGCTAATATCATGGTAAGTGGGGTACGCAGTTCGTGTGATATATTGATGAAGAACTGGAGTTTCATTTCATTCAACTGTTTCTGACGTTCTTTGTCGGCAAATTCCATCTGTATTTGCGCTTTCATGCTCTTCTTCATCCAGAAGTAATAGAAAATGAAAACGGTGGCAGCAACAAAGAGGATAATAAATAACGAGATAGCCCACCAGGTTTTATACCAGATAGGCAGGATGGTGATTTCTAGTTCACTAGGTTGTTCATTCCACTTACCATCACTATTGGCGGCTTTTACCAAAAAACGGTAAGTGCCTTGTGGCAGATTTGAATAGGAAACGATACGGGAATTGCTGGTATAATACCATTCCCGGTCATAACCTTCCAGCTTATAAGCAAAGGTGTTGTGATTGCCGGATATGTAGTTGGATACGACGAACTCCAATGAAAACATGGACTGTCTGGCTGTCAATGTAATGCTTTGTGTTTCGCTGATGTTTTTCTCTAATATGCCGGTATCGTCTCCCGGGCTTACTGTTTTATTGAACAGTCTCAGGTGATTGATGATAACGGGTGGGGTATAAGGGTTATCAGGCAATTGCTCTGGTTGAAAGGTGGTGATTCCGTTGATACCGCCAAAGTACATTAAGCCGTTACGTGCGTGGCAAAAAGCTTTGTTGGAGAATTGATTGCTCTGTATACCGTCATTACTTGTATAGTTTCGGAATTTTTCAGTTTGTGGTTGAAAGCGGCTCAATCCTTTATCTGTACTAAGCCAAAGATAACCATAAGAGTCTTCCATAATCCCATGAACAACGTTGTTGGGTAATCCATGAGTGGTGGTATATTGTTTGATTTCTTTTGTTTTCTCGTCAAAACGGTAAATTCCATCACGAGTGCCAATCCAAAAAATGCCGTTCTGTTTGGATTCGCATACACAGTTAGTCATTTTATGGGCGACTGGAGATTGTTCCGGTAATATGGAACAATGTTGTAGTTGGCCGTCTTTTTCAGTATATACTCCCAGGCCTTTCTCGCTGATTAACCAGAGGCGGCGTTTGCTATCACGAACAATATCCGTAATTTGCTGGTGCAGGAAAGGCGTTCCGTCTGCCTGAGTAGTTATAATGGTGAAAGTTTTATTCTTAGGATTAAAGCGTAGTAGTTCGCTGATTCCACTGACCCAAAATTCTCCGTTTTCGGTAGGTTCAAAGGTGTAGATGTTATTTGTCCTGTTATTGCGGATTGTTTCGATATGGCCCGATTTGCGGTTTAGAATGCTAAGGCCGCCTGTGTGTGTTCCTATATAGATTAAATTATTTTCTTCATCTATGTGAATAACTTTTATATCATTCGATCCGATACCTTCTTTAGAAGTGTAGTGCTTGAAAGTACGTGTGCGCGGATTGTAAAAGTTAACACCACCGCTATTTGTTCCTATCCAAAGATTATTTAGGGCATCCTCTTTTATACATCCTATAATTTTGCAGTTCAATGAGTTCTCTTTGAAGGTAGATTGTAGGTTAGAGAAACGGTCTTTGAAAGGGTGGTAGTAGTTTAATCCTCCGAAGTAGGTTCCTAGCCACATACCGCCTTGTGTATCCATAAAGATGCTGCGAACGGATGTTTGTGAAAGGTTACCGCTTTCCAATGGGTCACTGGTATAGATGTTGAAGTTATCGTCTTTTTCATTATAAATGTTCAGTGAATTAAGTGTTCCTATCCACAGCATGTTTTGTGAATCAAGACAGAGCGAACGGATATAATTGGAACTGATTGAGTTTCTTATTTTGGGATTATGGGTATAATTACTCACTTCTTGAGTTTGAAGGTTGATACAAAATAATCCGTTTCCTTCTGTTCCTACCCATAGACGTATGGGAGATTGTTGTAAAATGGTATATATTTCTTTGTCTTTCAGATCCTCAGATGCAATGCTTTCCAAAGTATTTGTTTGGATGGAATAAGTAAACAGCCCTTGCATACTTCCTATATAGATACGATCATCTTGCCGATAGAGAGAGATAGGTACAACGGAGAAAAGTGACGGAACAGGTAGTTCTTCAGAGTACTGCATGGTTTCCATATCAAACAGTAGTAATTTCTTTTTTCGCGAACAGAGCAGCAGTTTATTGTTCACTTCTACTATTCCGTCGATAGACATTTGCTTTCCATTTTCTATATAGCTGAAATTTTCAAATCGGTCCATATTGACATCGTAAAGGGACAGTCCTTCATCCGTTCCTATCCAAATTCGACCCTGTTTGTCTGTCATGCAGGTACGGATAATATCATTTCCTATACTGTGTGGGTTTTGATCATCGTGTTGGTAAATGGTAAAGTCGTAGCCATCAAACTTGTTTAGTCCATTATGAGTGGCAAACCACATATTGTTTTTTCTATCTTGGGTAATAGCAACCACTGTACTTTGTGACAAACCGTCATTGAGTCCGATATGTACAAAAGTGATGGGAGCCGGTTCTTGTGCAGAGAGGGGTAATAGAAGCAGACTGCTCAGAATGTATAGGAAGTATCTTATCATATTTTATAGTATATAAAGTTGTAACACAAAGGTATAATAAATATTTATTTTTGATTGGTAAGTGAAAGCTATTTATCGTATAATCGTATAAGAGAAAAAGGTTGAACGCTTTTTGAGGGAGGAGTTCAACTTTATTGGAGAGTGTTAAGCAGAAAAATCTTCTTTACCTTATTTATGGCTTGCCATTTTTTTGCCCGGTACATCGTGCAGTTTAGAACGACTAGAACGTATGTTATAGGTCTTCATCCACTTTTCAAGGATGTTTCGATGCTTTTGCAATTCTTTTTCGTATGCATTTTCCATTGCCAGATTTCTCATTTCTCCCCTGTCATTTTGCATATCAAAGAATTGCTCACGGTATCTTCCTTTATCATAAAGAACATATTTGTAATGTTCACTGCGTACTACCCAGCCTCTTGTTTTGCTTCCGTCGAACTGTGTCTCGGTGATTACATATTCCTGATGTGGTTTTTGAGGATTTCCTTCTTCTACAATTTTGCGGAAAGATTTTCCGGCTGCACCCTTAGGCATCTCAGCGCCTGTCCAGTCGCATATGGAAGCAAAGAAATCTACGCCGTTGCTAATGAGTTGGGGGAGTATTTTACCTGCATTCTTCTTGTCGGGCAGTGTGATGATAAGTGGAATATTTACAACCTCCTCATATAAGGCAGATTTTTGATTCCACTGGTGAGCACCTGCACCGTCGCCGTGATCACTGGAGAAGATTACCACTGTATTTTTCCAAAGCTTATTCTTATCGATGGCATCTATTATTTTTCCAATCTCTTTATCCACTTTTTCTACCAGGCGATAATAATTGTATCGATACATACGCCAGTCTTCAGGGGTAAAGTTGGCGGTAGGATATACATTATAATTATTTATTCTTTCACTCTCTATGACATCAGCGTCATAAGGATTTTTGGCGAAGTTGGCAGGCAGACCCGGACAGTGGCTTATATTGGGGATATCTATGTTTCCGTAAGGAAGATTTTGACTTCGTGCATATTCGCAGATATTATGAGGATTATCATACGAGACTACCAGAAAGAATGGCTTTTTATGATTGCGTGAAAGAAATTTGATGCAGGCTTCCGCCAATCCGTTATCATCATGTTTGTAGATGTTCTCGAAACCATATTCCTTATTGGGAATATCGAGTAAGGGCAGATGCCATTTGCCACCGTAAACGCAGTCGTAGCCGGCATTTTTTACTAATGTACCTAATGTTTGGGTTTGGAGATAGTCTGGTATTATTGAACCGTTGACGGATAGTCCTACTGCATCGGGGTAATGTCCTGTAAACATGGCTCCTCGTGAAGGTCCACTGAGGGGAGCGGTACAATAAGCATTTTTGAACATTACACCGGCGGCAGCTAACCTGTCAATGTTGGGAGTGTGTAAATCCGGGTTTCCCGCACAACTCATGGCATTGGCAGTCTGTTGGTCTGTGAAAATGTAGATAATGTTGGGACGTTCTGTGGCAGAAACTACAGATGAATAGAGCAGAGAAAAGCATGTTAAATGCTTCATTGGGATTCGTTTTACCATACTATTATTTTTTTAAGAGTTATAGTTTGTTTCAAAGGCATTTTTATCGTAGCTAAATTACTTCTTTTGATAGGCTTCGGCTGACACCACTGTTTTTTTTATAATGTGAGATGTTTTTTGACTTTTAAAATTGTGCAGTAGGTATTCACATTTGTGCAAATGCTACTTTTTGCCATCGATAATCACTTATTCTTTTATCATTCCTCCCTTTTTTGTACCTTTGCTCCGCTAAAAAAATAATGAATGATAGTTTGTATTGCCGAAAAGCCCTCTGTGGCGCGTGACATTGCTGATGTATTAGGAGCGAAAGATAGGAGAGACGGATACATCGAAGGGAACGGATACCAGGTTACCTGGACTTTCGGTCACCTCTGTACACTCAAAGAACCGCATGAATATACCCCGAACTGGAAATCATGGAGTCTGGGAAGCCTGCCCATGATACCGCCCCGTTTCGGAATAAAATTAATCAGTAATCCTACTTACGAGAAGCAATTCCATACGATAGAAACCCTCATGCAGAAAGCCGACATGATTATAAATTGTGGTGATGCCGGGCAGGAGGGAGAGTTAATTCAGCGTTGGGTGATGCAGAAAGCCGGTGCACGTTGTCCGGTAAAGCGGTTGTGGATTTCATCGTTGACGGAAGAAGCCATCCGTGAAGGTTTTGCCAAACTGAAGGATCAGAAAGAGTTTCAACCGCTCTATGAAGCCGGACTGAGCCGGGCTATTGGCGACTGGTTGCTCGGAATGAATGCAACCCGTCTCTATACAATGAAGTATGGACAGAATAAACAGGTACTTTCCATTGGTCGTGTGCAGACGCCAACGTTGGCACTCATTGTAAACCGGCAGTTGGAAATTGCGAATTTTGTGCCCAAACAATATTGGGAATTGAAGACTGTATATCGTGATACAACGTTTTCTGCCATAATCCGGAAAAGTGAGGAAGAGCTGATTCTGGAAGCTGAAAAGAATAAGGAAGCTATCGCTGCCGGGAAGAAGCCCAAAAAGGAAGAAGAAAACCGGGGTATTGATCCTATTGCCAGCCAAGAGCAAGGGGCGGCATTGCTGGAACAAATACGGAATTCTCCTTTTGCCATTACCGGCGTAACCAAGAAAGAAGGAAAGGAAGCTCCCCCCCGTCTTTTCGATTTGACTTCCCTGCAGGTGGAATGTAATAAGAAGTTTGCTTATTCTGCTGATGAAACTCTGAAAATTATTCAGTCATTATATGAGAAGAAGGTGGCTACCTATCCGCGTGTAGATACCACTTACCTAAGTGATGATATCTACCCGAAATGTCCGGGCATTCTGAAAGGACTGCGTGACTACGCTACGTTTACGACACCTCTGGATGGCACTACTTTGCTGAAATCAAAAAAAGTTTTTGATAATTCAAAGGTAACGGATCACCATGCTATTATCCCTACAGGGCAATATCCGCAGAACCTGACGGATATGGAACGTCGCGTATTTGATCTGATAGCGCGTCGTTTTATTGCAGTGTTCTACTCGGATTGTAAGTTTGCCACTACTACGGTGTTGGGTGTAGTTGAAGAGATTGAATTCAAGACTACCGGTAAGCAGATTCTGGAACCGGGATGGAGGGTTATATTCGGAACTCCGGGGGCACAGTCGCAAGAAGAAAAAGACCCGGGAGAGGAAGAAAATGTATTACCTGCTTTTGTGAAAGGTGAAAGCGGACCCCATGTGCCTGATTTATATGAGAAGTGGACGCAGCCGCCTCGTCCTTATACAGAGGCTACCTTGTTGCGTGCCATGGAAACCGCAGGTAAACTGGTGGATAACGATGAATTGCGGGATGCCCTGAAAGAGAATGGTATCGGCAGGCCGTCTACGCGTGCGGCAATTATTGAGACTTTGTTCAAGCGCAATTATATCCGGAAGGAAAAGAAAAACCTGATTGCTACACCCACAGGAGTCGAACTTATTCAGATTATCCATGAAGAACTGCTAAAGTCTGCCGAACTGACGGGGATCTGGGAAAAGAAGCTCCGGGAGATTGAAAAGAAAACATATAATGCTGCACAATTTCTTGAGGAACTGAAACAGATGGTTTCCGAAGTTGTGATGAGCGTGCTTTCGGATAACAGTAACCGGCATATTACAATTGTACAGGCTGTGCAGGAAGCGACTGCCGATACTAAGAACGGGAAAGCTGCCAAAGAAAAAGATGCTTCCAAGCCTAAGCGTCAGAGTAAACCGCGGAAAAAGGCTGCTGAAGCTAAATCTGTCACACCGGTTGCTGGTGCTTCGCAGACAGGGAATATTCAGACAGATGCAACTCAAACAGGTTCTGCCCAAACAGATTCTGTTGAGGGACAAGTTTGTCCGTTGTGCGGCAAAGGAACCATTATTAAAGGTAAAACCGCTTATGGTTGCTCTGAATGGAAGAACGGATGTACGTTTCGTCAGGCATTTGGTTCGGAATAAGGATACAGATAGTCTGAAAAGTATTCGCATGGGCAAAGATATAGTCTATGTGTTCTATTAGAAACTTATTGAAAGCATCGCCATCGGTGATTAATAGTTTTACCGTTACCAGTGGGTAGAGGGTGAGTGTTTCTGCAATATGTAACGAGAAGGAATGAAAGATACAATAATCTGCCGATTTTTCAGTTTATTAGAATGAGCAATGAAAAGTAATGGAGCATGAGATTATATAGGCGTTTTCTTTTCTTTTTTCTTTCTGTCGGTTTACTTCTCACTTCCTGTGGAGTGGGACGGAGTTTGCGCCAGGCAGAGCAAAGCTATGCTCGTGGTGAATACTTTGATGCTGCCCGTCATTATAAAACCGCCTATACCCGTACTTCTCCGAAAGATCGTTCGCAACGGGGCGTACTGGCCTATAAGCAAGGCGATTGTTATCGTCGCATCAATTATACATTGAAGGCTAAAGGCGCTTATATGAATGCTGTCCGTTATCGTTATCCGGATACTCTCTCTCATTTTTATCTGGCGGAAATGCTCCGTAAGAATGGTGAGTATGCAGCGGCTATACCTTATTATGAGAATTACCTTACTTACGCACAGACCTTGCCTGCCGGGAAAGAACGTAAAGACTCTCTGACACAAATCGGACTCACCTCTTGTCGTCTGGCGCAGGAATGGAAAAAGAAGCCTACCCGGTATATTGTAAAACGGGTGCCTATTCTTGTTTCCCGCCGTAGCGATTATTCTCCTATGTATGCAGGAGATGATCCCGATATCTTGTATTTCACCTCTACCCGTAATGAAGCGAAAGGTACTGACCTGAACGGTATTACCGGGATGAAGAGTTCTGATATATTTCATTCTAAACGGAATGAAAAAAAACAATGGCAGAAGCCTGAACCGCTTGCTTCGGAAGTGAATAGTGAGTTTGAAGAGGGCGCCTGCTCTTTTTCGTCGGATGGTAAAACAATGTATTTTACTCGCTGCCGGACCTTGCCCAATGCACCTGCTTATGCCGAGATTTATGTTTCTCAGCGTGCCGGGGCAGAGTGGGGAGCTCCCCAGAAATGTGTAATTCTGAATGATACGCTTTCTTCTGTTGCTCATCCGGTGTTGTCTCCTGCGGGTGATTATCTTTATTTTGTATCTGATATGCCCGGTGGGCAGGGAGGGCTGGATTTGTGGCGTATCAACATAACCCGCGACGGTTTCGGCTATGTCGACAATCTGGGACCTGAAATAAACACCTCTGCCGATGAGATGTTTCCTGCCTTTTCGCCGGATGGTACTTTCTATTTCTCTTCTACCGGACATCCCGGTATGGGGGGGCTGGATATTTTCCGTGCTATAACAGATAGCCTGACGGGGCGATGGCGTATTGAAAATATGCAGTCTCCGGTGAATTCACAGGGTGACGATTTCGGTATGACTTTTGAGCCCGGTGCTCCCAATCGGGGCTTCTTTTCTTCTAACCGTGGAGATGCCCGTGGTTGGGATCATATTTATAGTTTTGAGTTTCCTGAGGTACATCATGTCTTGAAAGGATTGGTGTACGATAAGGAGGGAGATGCGCTCTCTGATGCGCTTGTCACTTTGGTGGGGGATGATGGTACTTATTTAAAGATAAACGTGAAGAAAGACGGTACTTTCACTCAAGAGCTCGTACCGGGATGCCGTTATGCCCTGCTGGCTTCCTGTCGTGGTTATTTGAATGACAAAGAAGAAATGGCAACGGAAAATATTAATGAGGATCGCCTCTATGAACTTGAGTTTCCGCTATCTTCCATTACCCGCCCTGTACTGATAGAGAATATTTTTTATGAGTTTGATAAGGCTGATCTGACGTCAGAATCTACAGTGGCTCTGGATGAACTGATAGAGTTGCTGAATGACAATCCGAATGTTACCATCGAACTGTCTGCACATTGCGATTATAAAGGAAATGATGATTATAATCTTCGTCTTTCGCAACGCCGTGCAGAGTCTGTTGTACGCTATCTTATTAAGGGAGGGATTGATCCGGAACGTCTTACACCGAAAGGATATGGTGAACAGCAACCTAAAACAGTGACCAAGTTTACGCTGAAATCAGCACCTTTCCTGAAAGAGGGAGATGTGTTGACAGAAGAGTTTATAAAAAATCTCCCACCGGAACAGCAGGAGATTTGTAATGCGATTAACCGTCGTACGGAGTTCAAGGTGCTGAGGACGACGTATCAATGAGTTACAGCTACGAGCTACAAGCTAATATGAAATTCCACCACCGCTTCAATACCTTTTCTGAAAATATCGAGCGGGAAGTTTTCGTTGGGTGAGTGGATGGCATTTGATTCTAATCCAAAGCCCATGAGCACTGTCTTAATGCCAAGTACCTGTTCGAACGTTGAAATGATAGGGATACTTCCTCCGCGTCGCACAGCCAGTGGCTTTTTTCCGAATGCTTTTTCAAAACCTTTCTCAGCGGCCTGATAGGCAGGCAGGCTGATAGGACATACATAACCTTGTCCTCCGTGCATCGGTGTCACCTTCACTTGTACCGTATCCGGAGCAATACTCCGAATATAATCGGCAAACATTTGCGAAATCTTGTGGTGGTCCTGATGCGGAACCAGACGGCAGGATACTTTTGCTGTAGCTTTGGATGGAAGTACTGTTTTAGAACCTTCACCGGTATATCCACCCCAGATGCCGCAAACGTCGAATGAAGGACGACAACTATTACGCTCCAGCGTACTGTAACCTTTTTCTCCGAACAGTTCTTTTACACCAATAGCGGCTTTGTACTTTTCTTCATTAAACGGAATGTGTGCAATCATATCACGTTCTGCCTGCGGCACTTCTTCTACGTCATCGTAGAAACCGGGCACTGTGATACGTCCATCCGCATCTACCACTTTGGCAATCATGCCGCATAGTACGTTGATAGGATTGGCAACAGCACCGCCGAAATGTCCTGAATGCAGGTCGCGGTTAGGTCCGGTTACTTCTATTTCCCAGTATGCCAGTCCGCGGAGTCCTGTAGTGAGTGAGGGCAAGTCCGCCCCCAGCATACTGGTGTCCGATACGAGAATGACATCGGCTTTTAATAGTTCTTTATGATCTTCACAGAAAGATTCCAGACTGGGTGAGCCTATTTCTTCTTCACCCTCGAAAATGAACTTGACATTGTTCTTCAACATACCGTGCTTCACAAGGTATTCGAAAGCTTTCACTTGGATGAATGCTTGTCCTTTGTCATCATCCGCACCGCGTGCCCAGATGTGCTCGTCACGTATTTCCGGTTCGAAAGGTTCACTTTTCCACAGTTCTAACGGCTCTGCGGGCATCACATCGTAATGCGCATATATCAAAATTGTTTTTGCTGTAGGATCTACTGTCTTCTGTCCGAAAACAATCGGATTACCTTTTGAGGGCATCACCAATGCTTCGTCTGCACCGGCTTCAATCAGAAGTTGCGCCCAACGCTCTGCACAGGCCAGCATATCATCATGGTGTTCTGGTTTTGCACTGATACTTGGTATACGGATGAGGCTGAACAGGTCTTCCAGCATCTTGGGTTCATTCTTTGAAATGTATTTCTGTATTTCGCTCATAAATATATATAATAAGGTGAATTACTTTAACACCCTACCACTTCTATAATTGTGTAGTACGGTCAATAAGATAAAAATCAAGTATGGTCATGGCAGCCATTGCCTCTACGATGGGCACTGCACGTGGCAATACGCATGGGTCATGGCGACCGCGGGCTTTCAGTGTAGTATCTATCCCGTCTATGTTGACCGTATGTTGCTCCATAAGTACGGTGGCTACAGGCTTGAATGCAACGCGGAAGAAGATATCCTGTCCGTTGCTGATGCCGCCTTGAATACCGCCGGAGTGATTGGTTTTCGTTTCAATACGTCCGCAGTTATTGAAGAATACGTCATTTTGTTCCGAACCTTTTTGCTTCAGGCCTTTAAATCCGTCGCCGTATTCGAATGCTTTGGCAGCATTGATACTGAGCATGGCCGAGGCAAGCGAAGCGTGTAATTTGCCGAATACCGGTTGTCCCAGTCCGATAGGGCATCCTTTGATGACACACGTCACTACACCTCCGATGGTATCACCTTCTCCCTTGATCTTGAAAATCAGTTCTTCCATTTCCTTCGCCTTTACAGGGTCCGGACAACGTACAGGATTGGTATCTATAAGATCAAGGTCATAAGCGGTATAATTTTCTTCCAGACGGATGGGGCCTACCTGTGAGGTATATGCCATAATACGTACGCCCAGCTGACGGAGTGCTTGTTTGGCAAGCGCACCTGCCACTACGCGTGAAATGGTTTCGCGTGCCGATGAACGTCCGCCGCCACGATAGTCGCGAATGCCGTATTTCACCTTATATGTATAATCCGCATGCGAGGGGCGGTACACTTCCTTCATATTATCATAATCACTGGAATGTTGATTTTCGTTCCATACTATGAATCCTATGGGACATCCTGTCGATTTACCTTCGAAAATACCTGAAAGGAATTCTACTTTATCACCTTCTTTCCGGGCCGTTGTGATGAGGGATTGCCCGGGACGGCGACGATTCAGTTCCGCTTGCACGAAATCCATGTCAATGCGGATACCAGCGGGAAATCCATCAATGACGCCTCCGATGCCTTTACCATGTGACTCCCCAAAGCTGGTAAGGCGGAGAATGTTGCCGAATGAGTTGAACATAATCTTTTGCTTTAATGGTTTATGTATAAGGTTTATTCATGCCAAATCCTTTGAATAAAAGCTTTTGGTTGCATAAAGATAACAAATAGTTATGGATTTTTTCTCATGAAAAGGGAGAAATATTGTTTTTTTATAGAATGAAGCGTTTTTTATCCTGTTCTGAATTGTACCAGGATCGTACCCGAACTGTATCTGAACCGTACTTGCTTCGTACATTCTTCGGTCAGAAGTACCTTTAGGCGGAGAAACTGCGGACTTGGTACGGAGCAAGTGCGTCTCGGGTACGGCGAGGGTGCCCCAGAAGTGCTTGTGGGGCGATTGAAAAGGGCTACACCCTTTACCTCGGATGGCTACACCCTTTGGGTATGATAGCTACACCCTTTAGAGCAAATGGTGTAGCCCTGGATAAAGGGGAGAGACGCCTCCCATTTCTTATATAAATGGAGCATGGAAATGGTGATGTAAGAAGATCTTTTTAGAGAAAAGATTAAAAAAAGGACAAAAATATTAATGTATTGACCTTGTTTGATGTGATAAAAAGCGGTTATTTTGCACCCTAAAAGTGATAAAAGAAAAAGCACGGTTACCCAGTGATGGGGAGCTATTATTAACTAAACAACAAAGATATGAAGAAAAATTTGTTTTATTTGTTTGCATTGATCTGCTCAATGAGCTTGTTTACTGCTTGTGATGATGATGATGATGAAGTAAGTCCTTGGATTGGAACTTATAAAATAGCAGAATATACAGCAGAGGATTATAAATGGACAGAAAATGCGACTACAAAGAATTGGCCTATGACAGGCGCCTTGTATACTGATTGGCAATTTACTGGAGAAGATAATTATCCGGAATTTATTTCAGCTCTATTTCGATATTTGGGTGGTTCTATTTTGCCTCAAGTCTTGAATTCAATCACTTTAGACAAAAGTGGAAGCATAATTGCTGATTATGTTGCAAGCCCTGAAATAGCTATGGATGCCTCTTCTATAATATCCATTTTCTTTACGGGTGCTTTTCCTACTGTGAGTGATGTAAAAGCTAATTTTGTGACAAGTGGTTTTACAACTTCTCCTAAGGATCTGGCATATTGGAGTGAAAAGAATGGAAAATTTGTTGTAAAACTGAATATTCCTGCAATTTTAACTGCTGCTACTGGAAGCGATGCAAGTGGTATGGGGGAAATTATAGAAACTGTATTGAGTGGAGATCCGGCTACTGTTAAAGCTTTGCTTGGTGGTTTGTTGAATGCTGATCTTAGTGGAATACAAAATGCTACCATTAACCAAATAACGAGTTGGGTTAAAGATGGGATACCAATGAATATTAAAATAGCTGATAATGGCCATGTTCATATTTACTTAGATAAGAGTGCATTTGATAATCTGTTTACGCTTCGTAGTACAGGGGAAATTGATGATTGGGGAGAACCTGTATTAACAAACGACTTGATTATACTTTGGAATGCGTTGGTCTCAGGTGGTGTAGTACCAGAAGAAGCACAGGCGGCTGGAATGTTTATTCAGATGATAGGAGGATATTGGTCAGTGACGACGAACTTTAATTTAGGATTGGATTTAGTGAGAAACTAATTCAAATTTATAAAAATAGGATGAGGATATTCGGAAGAATATCCTCTTTTTTTTATTAAATATTATCTGTGAACGTGTTTGTAAAAATGTATGGAATTATACAGTCCTTTTTTTTGTTCTATAAATAATTCTTGCACTTGAAAACAATCAAATGTTTTTAGTTGTTTTTTTTATTTAGATAAAGAGGTTAATAAACTTTTTATTAAAAATAGGACATTAATAAGTAGAATAGACCTTTTAGATGTTCTTTAAAAGCTGTTATTTTGCGTCCTTGATTTATTATGATGCAAAAACAGAACATTATTGCCTTCGTAGAGAAGGCTTGTATTAACTAAACAACAAAAATTATGAAGAAGAATTTATTTTATTTGTTTGCATTGATCTGTTCAATGAGTTTGTTTATAGCTTGTAGTGATGATGATCCAGACTATTCTACAGCAATTGATGGGGAAATTGTAGGTAACTATAAAGGGACATTGAATGTAACAGTACAAGGTCAACTTTTGGGAAAGGATATTCCACAAAAAATATCTGTAGCAAAGGCAGGTCCTGCTGCTATCAATCTTTCTTTGAAAGATTTCAGTTTTATGGGTATACCAGTGGGTGATGTTGAATTGAGTAATTGTGAACTATCTAAAAAAGGTGATACTTACACTTTTACAGGAGTCCAGAAGCTGGATGTACAAACTTTATCTTGTACTATTAATGCGGCAGGTACTGTGGCAAATGGTCAGGTAAAGATTGATATGGATATTGCCGCTGTTGTGGATGGTGAGAGCCAACAGGTAAAAGTGGTATATGAAGGGAAACGTCTTAACGGCTCAGAAAGTAGTGAAGCAAAGATTCTCAGTTTTACTTTTGATCCAAGTAATGAAGCGAATGCAGTTGTAACCGAACAACCCAAGTTGGACGAAGCTACTAATACATTTACTTTCAAGGTACTTGATGATGCTACTTCAGAAGAATTGAAAGCTTTGGTCCCTACCATTAAAGTTTCTGATAAGGCTACTTATTCAGTGGAAGGCGGAACTACCGATTTCTCTCAGACTGTAGTTTATACGGTAGTTGCGGAAGATGGTACTGCTACTACTTATAAGGTGATATCTCCTAGTAAAACCTCTTTAATGAAGTTCCTTCTTGATGAATGGGAAACCGTAAAAGAAGGGAATTATGCTGAATATTGGGCTCCTCAACCCGCTGATCAGTTAGCATCATCTAATGGTGGTGTGAAAATGGTGAATGGTAGTGTTAATCCGGTGGGGTATCCTGTTATGGTAGAAGAAGCTGGTTATAAAGGAAAAGCTGCTAAGTTGGTTACCTTAGATGCGAGAGGAAACCCTTTAACTGCTAAAAATGCTCCTATAGCTTCAGGGTCCTTGTTTACAGGTAAGTTTGTCTTTAGTTTGGGAGCTGCTTTGTCCAATCCTCTGACGATGACTAAGTTTGGAATTCTTTATGACAAGATTCCTCTGTCATTAAAAGGAGTATACAAGTATAAAGGGGGTGATAATTATGTTGATGGCTCTGATAAGAATAATATAAAGGATAATCTTGATATTCAGGATGAGTGTGCTATTCAGGCTATTCTTTATGAGGCAGTAGATGTTGATGGTAAAGATGTTACTCTTACAGGTGTTAATGTTAATGTGTCGGAGTATCGTGTAGCTGTTGCGCGTTTAGAAGATGGCACTGATAAGGCAGAATGGACGGCATTCAATGTTCCGTTTGAATATCTGGAAGGTAAGGCTTATGATAAAGAGAAAACTTATAAATTGGCTATTATCTGTTCTTCAAGTAAAGAAGGTGATAAGTTTAAAGGTGCTGTAGGTAGTACGCTTATTGTTGATGAATTGGAAGTTTTGGGAGAATAAGAAAACTATATATCAGAATATAAAAAAATCCGAAAGTTTATAGCTTTCGGATTTTTTTTATATTCTGATATGATTTAGCTCTTTTAAAGGGGGTTAGAATGAATATCCAAATCCTACATTCAGATAAATAGGATACATGGCAAAACTAATAGTATTGAAGTTTTTCTTAAAGATATCATTTAGTCCCCAAGTCAGGTCAGCATAAACATTCAGATGCTTGAAGGCTTTCCATTCGCCACCGAATTGTATGCCCCATTGGAATCTGCGGAGATCATCGGAGAAATCGTAGGTTGCAACGCTTTCACCACTGAAGTCTACACGTGAACCTGTTTCATCGGGAGTACGGAGGTGTCCTTCGTAAACATGACCGGAGAAATCTCCTTCCAATAAATAAGAAAAATAAGGTCCGGCTACAAGCTTCCAACGTTTGCTGACTTTATAGTTAGCAAGGACTGGGACAGTAAGATAGGAATTCTTTACTTTGGTTTTTACACCTCCGGTCCATAGCCCTTCCAATTCACCACCATTAGTATTGATAATCTTCATACCATAGTTTTTCACGGTAGCCTCTGTCGTCATGTTCTTTGTTTCCAGACGCAAACCTAGAGTCAATCCCCATAATTTTTTCTCATCGAGCCATTTAGTGGCATTTCCTTCGATGGAAATCGTCATGCTGGGTACATAGCTATCTATTTTACGTATTTCTTCAGGTAATGGTAGAGGGGCAGTGCCACCAATACTGAATCCTGCTTTTAAAGAATATTCCCATCCGCGGAGGTAGGATTGGGTGATACTGTGAGTTCTATCTTCTTGCGCTTTTACAGATATGCTTCCCACTATAGCCAGCAGGAATGCTATAAAAATAACGTTATATTTCTTCATAATTATTTTCGTTTTTAGTCCTCACAAATCAATTCTACTTCATCTATATAAAGTGTGCTACCTACTGCACCTTTGAAGCGGTCACCATCTATACTGGAAGAGAAAATGATGCCAAGTTTGTATTTCCCATTCTGAAGCTTTTGCTCATCAATAGACTTGTTATTTTGAGGTTCGAATGGCAAATTAAATTCGGTCCATTGATCTGTTTCTACAGCTGCATCTGCTTTTATCTGTGCCAGATATACAAGTTTGTTGGATGTTTTGGCATTGGTACCATCCAGCATGAATGAGTTATCATCAGCTTCATACATGATGGCATAGATATCGAATCTATCCTTTACGCCACTTTGTGGTTGATTGTTTTCTGTATAAACAGGGCCGGCTTTGTATTTATAGTATCCTTTTAATGTTTTAGGATGTTTATAGAATTGAAAACCGAAAGTGGTTGCTTTGAGAGCGCCTTCTTGTCCTGCTAATGCTTTGGTTACATCAAAATTACCAATGAACAGATTACCAGCAGCAATGTACATCTTTACCATTTCACCGAAACTGCCGGTATCCTTAGTTTCCAATTTAACACATTTGCCAGTGTATCCGTTTTCTACCCGTACGGTAGGATAATCTGTCGGATTCTTTGCCATACCCGTTAATTTAAAGCCGGGGTTTCCACTGGACCATTGCAATACCTTTGATATGCCCTGTGAAGTGCTTGGAGCAAATTCGTAGAGGATATGATAGGGAGTGTTCTCTGTAACCAGTAACTCTTCAAAGTGATAAACAGTCGGTAATTCTGCCGGTATGATATTAATAGTATACATGGGCTTAAATTCACCATCTTCAGATGTTACTGTAAATGAGCGTGAATTGCCTGCTTCACTAAAGTTGTAGAAGTTTCCGGTATCTCCGTCTCTACTATTATTAGGTTTGATAGTTGCACCTTCTGGTAGAGTGAATTTCAACTCTTGTTTGGTAAGGTCTGCACCTTTATGTACATATACATCGACTATTTTCTCATTCGCATTAATATTGGCCAGTTGCACATCTGCACCTGTACAACCATCGATGGCCGCTTCAGAATTAAGCGCTTCGTCTTGTATACAAGAAGATATGGCAAATGCCAAAAAGAAACACGAGGTTAGCGTTTTAATCTTCATTTAATTCAGTTTTTGGTTATTAATAATATAAAACTCGGGCGCAAAGTTAAGTTTCTTTTTTGAAATAGAAGACTTTGCGCACGTATTAAAAACATTTTTTCTAAATTTGTGTCCATTAAAATCAGTGAAATAATGATAACGAAAACGGAGAGAAAACGGATAATAGACCTGATACATCAGGAAGTGGTGCCGGCTATTGGGTGCACAGAGCCCATTGCTGTGGCATTGTGCGTAGCTAAAGCAACAGAAACACTGGGGATAAAGCCGGAAAAAATAAATGTGTTGCTAAGTGCTAATATTCTAAAAAACGCTATGGGAGTGGGCATTCCGGGTACCGGAATGATTGGTCTGCCCATTGCTATTGCACTGGGAGCGTTGATCGGAAAATCGGAATATCAGTTGGAAGTGTTGAAAGACAGTACGCCTGATGTAGTGGAAGAGGGGAAACGTTTCATTGAGGAAAAGCGCATCCATATTTCGTTGAAAGAGAATATTGAAGAGAAATTATATATTGAAGTATGCTGTGAGGCCGGAGATGATAAAGCAACAGCTGTGATTGCCGGAGGACATACCACCTTTATATATATAGAACGTAACGGAGAAGTTCTATTTCAGAAACAACATACGGCAAGCTGTGAAAAAGAAGAAGAATGCCTGGAACTGACTTTACGTAAAGTTTATGATTTTGCTCTGAATACTCCACTGGATGAGATCAGTTTTATTCTGGAAACAGCCCGTTTGAATAAGGCGGCTGCCGAACGTTCTTTTGAAGGCAATTATGGCCATGGCCTAGGTAAGATGTTGCGTGGTACTTATGAACATAAAGTGATGGGAGATAGTGTCTTCTCACATATCTTGTCTTACACATCAGGTGCCTGTGATGCTCGTATGGCAGGTGCTATGATTCCGGTAATGAGTAATTCCGGTAGTGGAAACCAAGGTATATCTGCTACTTTGCCTGTACTCGTCTTCGCTGAAGAAAATGATAAATCAGAAGAAGAACTGATACGTGCCCTGATGTTGAGCCATCTGACAGTAATCTATATTAAACAAAGTTTGGGTCGTTTGTCCGCTTTATGCGGCTGTGTGGTTGCCGCTACGGGGTCCAGTTGCGGTATTACCTGGTTGATGGGAGGAACTTACGATCAGGTATCTTATGCCGTTCAGAATATGATAGCCAACCTGACAGGTATGATTTGTGACGGTGCGAAGCCCAGCTGTGCGTTGAAAGTAACCACTGGCGTATCTACCGCTGTTCTTTCTGCCATCATGGCTATGGAAAACCGTTGCGTGACTTCTGTAGAAGGTATTATTGATGAAGATGTGGACCAAAGCATACGTAATCTGACCAAGATAGGGTCGAAAGGAATGAATGAAACGGATAAATTGGTGCTGGAGATAATGACGGGGAAATAGTGATTAATGGTGAGTGATTAGTGATTAGAAACTGTGCAGTATAATAGCGCAGCTACTAACCACTAATCACTCACCGTTAATCATTATCTTAATGATTGCATCCGCATCCACACCCCTGGTGATCGTGATCGCTGCATCCACCGCCACAATCGTCACCACAGCTATCGCAACCGCAACTGCACCCGCCGCCACTCATCATACGGGCGATTTCAGCTAATTCTTCATTGGTTGCCGGGCGGCTTTCTATAACTTCACCTACAAAGTTCAGGTCGCAACCTGCCAAAGGGTGGTTCATATCCATTACCACTACGTCTGTTTTAATTTCTTGTACGGTTCCGTTGATGCGTTGACCTTCGGAGGTCATCAAAGGCACTACGTTACCAGCTACAATGCGTTCGCTATCGAACTTACCGTCTACTTCAAAGATTTGCTTCGGAAGGTCGATTACATGTTCTTCGTCAAAGTCACCGTAAGCGTCTGCACAAGCGATAGTGAAATCAAACTTATCGCCTGCTTTCAGATCTTTCACCTGATCTTCGAAAGACTCTAAAGTCAAACCCAGACCGGAAATGAATTGAAACGGATGTTCTGCGGTGGCTTCTTCGGTGAAATCTTTCTCACCATCTTCTATAGCGTATAATTTATAAGCTACGGTAATGTACTTGTTTTCTACTGTTTCCATTGATATATTCCTACTGTTTTTAGTTAGTAATTCCTGTTTTTTTCTTTTTGAAAGGGACAAAGATACGAAAATTTAGTTGGTGAATGAGTAAGCTCTTGTAATTTTCAGATTATTAAATGCTTCGTATATCCCTGAACAACTCTTATTCAGGGTAGCGAATTACTCAGATTTGCCTTGAATAAGTGATAAAATAAGATTTTAATGCGGGGTTTTCTTACGATTAATCATAATAATCTCATTTTTTTCTTCAAATTGTTTGGAGTTTATAAAAAAGCCCTTACCTTTGCAGCACGATTAACGAAAACAGTAAAGTAAATAAAGTTATGAACTTACATACATCTATTAACCTGGCAGTCCTGCATATTATTCGCGTCGTGGTTCTGGAATCAAGAGCGTGAGAAAGGTTGTGTATGTATTCGTACGTTAAGATATCAATTTAGGAGCCTTTCTCACCATATGTGAGGAAGGCTTTTTAATTAAAAGGAGATTTGAAGATGAAACACCAATTACGCAGTTCGTTCAGCACGCAAGGCCGCCGTATGGCAGGAGCCCGTGCGTTGTGGATGGCAAATGGCATGAAGAAAGAGCAATTAGGAAAACCTATTATCGCAATTGTCAACTCATTTACACAGTTTGTCCCGGGACATGTGCATCTGCACGAAATCGGACAACAGGTGAAAGCTGAGATTGAGAAACTGGGATGCTTTGCTGCCGAATTCAACACGATTGCTATTGACGATGGTATTGCGATGGGACACGATGGAATGCTTTATTCGCTTCCTTCACGCGACATCATTGCTGACAGCGTAGAGTATATGGTGAATGCGCATAAAGCGGATGCGATGGTTTGCATCAGTAACTGCGACAAGATTACTCCGGGTATGTTGATGGCAGCAATGCGCCTTAATATCCCTACTGTATTTGTTTCAGGCGGACCGATGGAAGCCGGCGAATGGAACGGTCAGCATCTGGATTTGATTGATGCTATGATTAAGTCGGCTGATGAAAGTGTAAGTGATGCCGATGTGGCTCAGATAGAACAACATGCTTGTCCTTCTTGTGGTTGTTGTTCCGGTATGTTTACTGCTAACTCGATGAACTGTCTGAACGAAGCTATCGGACTGGCATTGCCGGGTAATGGTACGATTGTGGCTACTCATGCCAATCGTACGCAACTGTTCAAGGATGCTGCCAAACTGATTGTTGAAAATGCTTATAAATATTATGAAGATGGGGATGACAGTGTGCTCCCCCGTAGCATTGCTACCCGTCAGGCTTTTCTGAATGCCATGACGCTGGATATTGCGATGGGTGGTTCTACCAACACGGTGCTTCACCTCCTGGCTGTAGCACACGAGGCAGAGGCAGATTTCAGTATGGATGACATCGATATGCTGTCACGCAAGACTCCCTGTCTGTGCAAGGTTGCCCCGAATACTCAGAAGTATCACATTCAAGACGTAAATCGTGCCGGAGGCATCATCGCTATCATGAGCGAGCTTGCCAAAGGCGGCTTAGTCGATACGAACGTAAAGCGTGTAGACGGTATGACATTGGCAGATGTAATCGACAAATATGGCGTTACCAGCCCGAATGTTTGCGAAGAAGCTGTGAAGAAATATAAGAGTGCTGCTGCCGGAAAGTTCAATCTGGTGCTGGGCTCGCAGGATGTTTATTATAAAGAACTGGATACTGACCGTGCCGGAGGTTGCATTCGCGATCTGGAACATGCTTATAGCAAAGACGGTGGTCTGGCAGTATTGAAAGGCAATATCGCTCAGGATGGCTGTGTAGTGAAAACGGCAGGTGTGGATGAAAGCATCTGGAAGTTCACGGGGCCTGCTAAAGTGTTCGATTCACAAGACGCTGCCTGCGATGGCATTCTTGCCGGAAAAGTGGTCAGCGGTGATGTTGTGGTCATCACACATGAAGGTCCGAAAGGCGGTCCCGGTATGCAGGAAATGCTCTATCCGACTTCTTATATAAAATCACGCCATCTGGGCAAGGAATGTGCACTGATTACGGACGGTCGTTTCAGTGGCGGTACGTCAGGATTGAGTATCGGACATATTTCTCCCGAAGCGGCTGCCGGAGGTAATATCGGTAAGATTCAGGATGGTGACATCATCGAGATTGATATTCCCGGGCGTGCTATCAACGTCAAACTGACGGAAGAGGAACTGGCTGCCCGTCCGATGACTCCTGTCACCCGTCAACGTGAAGTCTCAAAGAGCCTGAAGGCATATGCCAGTATGGTAAGTTCTGCCGATAAGGGTGCAGTGAGACTGATTGATTAACCGAGAATTGACAAATGAAATAGAATTCCATTATCCATTAATAGAATGAAAGATATAATAACAGGCGCTGAAGCATTGATGCGTTCCTTGGAACATCAGGGAGTAAAGACCATTTTCGGATATCCGGGTGGCTCCATCATGCCGGTATTTGACGCTTTATACGACCATCGGAAGACATTGAACCACATCTTGGTTCGACACGAACAGGGTGCTACTCATGCCGCGCAAGGTTTTGCCCGCGTATCAGGCGAAGTAGGTGTTTGCCTGGTGACGAGTGGTCCTGGAGCGACGAATACGATAACGGGTATCGCAGATGCTATGATAGACAGTACCCCTTTGGTAGTAATTGCCGGTCAGGTAGGTACGGGATTCCTTGGGACGGATGCTTTTCAGGAAGTTGACTTGGTAGGTATTACGCAGCCTATCACGAAGTGGAGCTATCAGATACGTAGTGCCGAAGATGTGCCTTGGGCTGTAGCCCGCGCTTTCTATGTTGCAAAAAGCGGTCGTCCCGGTCCTGTTGTATTGGACTTTGCCAAGAATGCACAAGTAGAGAAAAGTGAATATACTCCTGCCAAGTTGGATTATATCCGTAGTTACCAGCCTGTTCCCGAAATGGATGAAGAGGCTGTGAGTCAGGCTGCTGAACTGATCAATAGTGCTGAACGTCCGTTGGTATTGGTGGGACAGGGGGTTGAGTTAGGTGACGCACAACAGGAACTACGCGCTTTCATAGAAAAAGCTGGAATGCCTGCCGGTTGTACGCTGTTAGGACTTTCTGCTTTGCCTACCGCGCATCCTTTAAATAAAGGTATGCTGGGGATGCACGGTAACTTGGGACCGAACATCAATACGAATAAGTGTGATGTACTTATCGCCGTAGGTATGCGCTTTGACGACCGTGTAACCGGAAAGTTGGATACGTATGCCAAACAGGCGAAAATCATTCATTTCGATATAGATCCTGCTGAGATAGATAAGAATGTGAAGACAGATATTGCCGTGTTGGGGGACTGTAAGGAGACTCTTGCTGCCGTTACGGCACTTCTGAAACCTGCTACTCACCAGGAATGGTTGGATAGCTTCTTACCTTACGAAAAAGTAGAGGAGGAAAAGGTGATTCGTCCTGAATTGCATCCGGCAAGTAAATCCCTGAGTATGGGAGAAGTGATCCGTGCTGTAAGCGAGGCAACGAATCATGAAGCTGTATTGGTTACTGATGTTGGTCAGAATCAGATGATGTCTGCCCGTTACTTTAAGTATAGTAAGGAACGCAGCATTGTTACTTCCGGTGGATTGGGTACGATGGGCTTCGGGCTTCCCGCAGCAATCGGTGCGACTTTCGGATGTCCCGACCGCACTGTATGCGTATTTATGGGTGATGGTGGTCTGCAAATGAACATTCAGGAGATGGGAACCATTATGGAACAGAAGGCTCCCGTTAAAATGATTTTGCTGAATAACAACTTCCTGGGTAATGTACGCCAGTGGCAAGCGATGTTTTTCAACCGCCGCTATTCGTTCACTCCGATGTTGAATCCGGATTATATGAAGATAGCTTCTGCCTACGACATCCCTTCACGCCGTGTAATGACGCGTGAAGAACTGAAAGGTGCGATAGAGGAAATGCTTGCTGCGGATGGTCCGTTCCTGTTGGAAGCCTGCGTTATGGAAGAAGGCAATGTTTTGCCGATGACGCCTCCGGGTGGTTCGGTAAACCAGATGTTGTTGGAATGTTGAGATAACTACGAATTACAAATTATAAATTACGAATGAGTGAACACTTAAAGGAATTTGAAAATTTGTAATCGTAAATGGCAGCCTTGTAATTAGTAATTAGTAATTGGAAGAAATGGATAAGACATTATATACGATAATCGTTCATTCGGAGAACTTCGCCGGTTTGCTGAATCAGGTAACTGCAGTGTTTACCCGTCGCCAGATCAATATCGAGAGCCTGAATGTATCGGCTTCGTCCATCAAGGGCGTACATAAGTACACCATTACCGCATGGACGGATAAAGACACCATTGAGAAAGTAACCAAGCAAATCACCAAGAAGATAGATGTGCTGCAAGCACACTACTTCACGGATGATGAGATCTATCAGCACGAAATTGCATTGTATAAGATAACAACCCCGATACTGGAAGAAAAACCGGAGGTATCGAAAGTGATCCGTAAGTATAATGCACGCATTGTAGAGGTGAATGCTGTGTTTGCTATCGTAGAGAAGAATGGTATGGGTGAAGAAATCACCAATCTTTATGATGAGTTGCGTGCCCTCGACTGTGTACTTCAGTTTGTTCGTTCGGGACGTGTGGCTATCACCACCAGCTGCTTTGAGCGTGTGAACGAATACCTTGCCGACCGTGAAACTAAATATCGCTTGAAAAAAGAAAAGGAGCAAAATAATGAGTGAGAATAGTAATAAGGTAGGAAAATATCAGTTTGTAGCGGAACCCTTCCACGTGGACTTTACCGGACGTCTTACTATGGGCGTATTGGGAAACCATTTGCTGAATTGCGCCGGTTTCCATGCCAGCGACCGTGGATTCGGTATAGCTACGCTGAATGAAGATAATTACACATGGGTGCTCTCACGCCTTGCCATCGAACTGGATGAGATGCCTTATCAATATGAGGATTTTACCATCTGGACCTGGGTGGAGAATGTGTACCGCCTCTTCACCGATCGTAACTTTGCCCTGTTGGACAAAGACGGAAAGAAGATTGGCTATGCGCGTTCCGTATGGGCTATGATTAACCTCAATACCCGCAAGCCCGCCGATTTGCTGGCATTGCACGGAGGTGGCATAGTGGATTATGTGTGCGATGAACCTTGCCCTATCGAGAAACCCTCGCGAATTAAAGTGACCTCTACCGAACCGGTAGCTGCATTGAAAGCTAAATATAGCGACATCGACATCAACGGACACGTGAACAGTATCCGCTACATCGAACATATCATGGACTTGTTTCCGATAGAGATGTATAAGGAAAAGCGTATCCGTCGTTTTGAAATGGCTTATGTAGCCGAAAGTTATTACGGCGACGAACTTACACTCTATAAAGATGAGTTGGAAGACGGAGTTTTTGATATTGAAGTGAAAAAGAATGGTAACGAAGTCGTTTGCCGTTCGAAAGTAATATTTACAGAGAAATAATTTTATTAATCATTAGTTGGCGCAAGCCACAAATAAAAAACTAAAAAAGAAAATGGCACAGATGAATTTTGGCGGTGTTACTGAAAATGTAATGACCCGCGAAGAATTTCCTTTGGAAAAAGCACGTGAGATTTTGAAAGATGAGACAATTGCAGTGATCGGTTATGGTGTACAGGGACCGGGACAGGCATGTAACCTGCGCGATAATGGTTTCAACGTAATTGTTGGACAGCGTCCGGGAAAGACCTATGAGAAAGCAGTAGCTGACGGATGGGTACCGGGTGAAACACTGTTTGGCATTGAGGAAGCTTGTGAGAAAGGTACTATCGTTATGTGCTTGTTGTCCGATGCAGCTGTAATGTCTGTATGGCCTACTATCAAGCCTTACCTGACTCCTGGAAAAGCTCTTTACTTCTCTCATGGTTTTGCTATCACTTGGAGCGACCGTACAGGTGTAGTTCCTCAGAAAGATATCGACGTAATCATGGTAGCTCCTAAAGGTTCGGGTACTTCATTGCGTACTATGTTCCTCGAAGGCCGTGGCTTGAACTCTTCTTACGCTATCTATCAGGATGCTACAGGCAAAGCTATGGATCGTACCATCGCATTGGGTATCGGTGTAGGTTCAGGATATTTGTTCGAAACTACTTTCCAACGTGAAGCAACTTCTGACCTGACAGGTGAGCGTGGTTCATTGATGGGAGCTATTCAGGGATTGCTGTTGGCTCAGTATGAAGTATTGCGTGAAAACGGTCATACTCCGTCAGAAGCATTCAATGAAACTGTAGAAGAATTGACTCAGTCATTGATGCCGTTGTTTGCTAAGAATGGTATGGACTGGATGTATGCTAACTGTTCAACTACTGCACAACGCGGTGCTCTGGACTGGATGACTCCGTTCCACGATGCTATCAAGCCAGTAGTACAGAAATTGTATGCAAGCGTTAAGTCTGGTAATGAGGCTCAGATCTCTATCGACAGCAATTCTCAACCTGATTATCGTGAGAAGCTGAACGAAGAACTTCGTCAGTTGCGCGAAAGCGAAATGTGGCAGACTGCTGTTACGGTTCGTCAGTTGCGTCCGGAAAATAACTAATCCTTCTTGGGGATAAGAATAAAAATGCCCGAATACTTGATTTCGGTGTTTCAATGTAGTATATTTGTAATCGTAATCCTGATTTAGGTTCGGGAAGAAGACAAGGGGAGGAGTGACGTAAGTTGCCCCTCCTTTTTTGTATGATGGGGTATGAAATTACTGAAAACATATCTTCTTTTGGAGTAAAACATACGATGTAATCACCGAAAACATACTATCTGTTGAGGTAAAGCAAACAATGTAATGAAGGTGAATGTATCGTCTGTCGGTGAAAAACAGAATAGATAGACTGAATTTTCTCCGTTCTGTTAATACTTCGTAAATCTGCTATTGACAAGAATCAGGTAACTGCTCGGATAATAGTCTCGTATTGTCTCCGGTGACAGGGCGTTCAATCTTATAATTTTTACCGATATACTCAAGAAACTCCCGATAGAATTTATGCCGTTTCATCGTTTCCGCTTCGCCTAGTATTACCAATTTCATGCGGGCGCGGGTAATAGCTACATTCATTCTCCGTAAATCATTCAGGAAACCGATCTGTCCGTCCTCGTTGGCGCGGACAAGGCTGATGAAAATGACATCCCGTTCCTGACCTTGAAACCCATCGACCGTATTCACGGTGAACAGACTGCGGTAGGGACGCAAGACTGCACTTGCCTTGATTTTACTCCGGAGGTATTGCACCTGTGCCTTATAAGGGGAGATTATTCCGAAATCCACTCGTTCGTCCAGAATACGTTTACCACCTATACGCTGAATGTAAACTTCCAGTTCTTTCAGAAGGAGGTTGGCCTCTTCACGGTTGATGCGTCCGAAAGTCTCGCCGACAAATTCTTCCTTAAATTCCATATCCGAGGTGTCAATCCAGGTGATAGGTGTATCCCAGTCTAAAATGCCTCGGTGACGTATTTCGGGAGCGGCTTTCAGTTGCCCGCCGTAGAACCATTGTGAAGGGAAATCCATGATAGCCTCATTCATGCGATATTGGATTTTCAATAAGGAGACAACAGAAGGTTTTGTTGTAACTATCTGTTCCATCAGTGTATGTTCCAGTCCGGCGCGTGCAGCTTCGTGGCACTTTATGGTGGCCGGTAATTGGCAGTGGTCACCTGCCAGCACTATGCGGTCGGCCTTGCGAATAGCTATCCAGCAAGCTGCTTCCAAGGCCTGGGCAGCTTCATCAATAAAAAGTGTACCGAAGCGGCGCCCGTTCAGTATGCGGTGATTGCTGCTTACGAGGGTAGAGGCTATAACATGAGCATTGTCGAAAAGATCGGCGTTGATTTGTATTTCCAATTGTGTGGCACGGTCACGCAGACGGCTCATGCGATTGCGGGCGCTTTCACGTTCCTCGTAACTACCCCGATGTTTGCCGCCCATTTCACGCATGGCTTTGCGTATACTCCATAATTCAGAGTAGGCCGGGTGTCCTTCGAATCGGCGTTCATAAGTGAACGAAAGCATCTTGTCGTTTACCCGGGTGGGATTGCCAATGCGCAGGACATTCACACCACGGTCTATGAGCTTTTCACTGATCCAGTCGACAGCGGTATTACTTTGAGCACAGACCAATACTTGCGGTTCGCGATGTAATGTTTCATAGATAGCTTCTACGAGAGTGGTTGTTTTCCCTGTTCCCGGAGGCCCGTGTACAATAGAAACATCTCGGGAGTACAATACTTTATTCACCGCATTTTCTTGTGTAGAGTTCAACCAAGGGAAACGGACTGGGTAGAGCTCACGGAATCCGGGTTTCAAAGTTCCCAGCATGATATCTCTCAATTCTGCCAATCGATTGCCCTTGGCGCGAATTACATCGGAGAGGGCTTCGAACATGGTGCGGTAGGAAGTTTCATCAAAATAAAGCTGTACTCCAAGGTTTTCGGCGGATTGCACTTCCAGTATAGCACCTGCACCGGGCATCACAACAACCATACGTGTTTCGTTGGCATAACTGGTGGTACCAATGGAATTGAAATATGTGATCTTATCGTCGTATCCTTTACGGAAAAAACAGACAGGACGCCCGAATTCAAAATTATGTTCTATATCAGTATCTTCCGTATGTGTAATTTCTATTACTAATTGATTCAGTGAATTGTAGTAACTTCGTCCAGGAGTGACAGGATACCAACAGAGTCCCCGTTTCACCTTGCGGGAGATACCCATGGTTTCGGTCTGCCGTTTGAATTCTTCTTTTTCGAATTCATATTCCATATGCAGGAGCAGTTCTTGTTGCTGAAGATGGTCGGTTGGGGAAAGGAGGTTATTGCTCATATTATTATTAAATCTCTTACAAAGGTAATCATTCTTCGCTTTTGCACGAAGAAAAGCTTTAATTTGTTAAACCTTTAACTATTTTAGTTTGTTTATTATATTAATTTGTAATCTTTACAATATTGGAAAACTAAAAATAAATGTGATTATGGTGTATGACGTAACTATGTTAAAGGCCTTTTATGCTTCTTATAAGGGGAAAATGGAACACGTGCGGGCAGTGCTGCAACGTCCGCTGACATTAGCAGAAAAGATTTTGTATACTCATCTGTTTGATGAGAAGGGGGTAAAAGACTACAAACGGGGAGAAGATTATGTGAACTTCCGCCCTGACCGTGTAGCGATGCAGGATGCAACGGCACAAATGGCATTGCTGCAATTTATGAATGCAGGTCGCGAGCAGGTTGCCGTACCTTCGACCGTACATTGCGACCATCTGATACAAGCCTATAGAGGGGCTCGGGAAGACATTGCCACTGCTACCAGGACAAATGAAGAAGTATATGATTTCTTGCGTGATGTCTCTTCCCGGTATGGTATCGGTTTCTGGCAGCCGGGTGCAGGTATCATTCATCAGGTAGTATTGGAAAATTATGCCTTCCCTGGTGGGATGATGGTAGGAACGGACTCTCATACACCCAATGCAGGTGGCCTCGGTATGGTTGCCATCGGTGTCGGTGGTGCCGATGCGGTGGATGTGATGACCGGTATGGAATGGGAATTGAAAATGCCCCGTTTGATTGGTGTACATCTGAAAGGTGAATTAAATGGTTGGGCGGCTCCAAAAGATGTGATTCTGAAGTTGGCAGGTATCCTGACGGTTAAAGGCGGTACAAATGCAATCATTGAATATTTCGGACCGGGCACGGCTTCTTTGTCCGCTACCGGTAAGGCAACTATTTGTAATATGGGGGCCGAAGTCGGTGCCACTACGTCACTTTTCCCTTATGATGATCGTATGGCTACTTATCTGAAAGCTACCGGTAGGGAAGAAGTGGCAGAGATGGCTGATTCTGTGGCGGGTGATCTTCGTGCAGATGCCGACATCATGATTGCTCCGGAGAAGTACTATGATCGGGTCATTGAGATTGACCTTTCCAGACTGGAACCTTATATTAATGGTCCTTTTACTCCCGATGCCGCTACGCCCATTTCCGAATTTGCAGAAAAAGTGTTGGTTAACGGTTATCCGCGCAAGATGGAAGTCGGATTGATAGGTTCATGTACCAATTCATCCTATCAGGATTTAAGTCGTGCCGTTTCCCTGGCCCGCCAGGTTGAAGAGAAGCACCTGAAGGTAGCCGCTCCCCTGATTGTGAACCCCGGATCTGAACGGATACGGGCTACTGCGGAGCGGGATGGTATGATAGGAACTTTTGAAAAAGTCGGTGCTACAATTATGGCAAATGCCTGCGGTCCCTGTATCGGTCAGTGGAAACGTGAGACGGATAACCCCACTCGCAAGAATTCTATCGTAACCTCTTTCAACCGTAATTTTGCCAAACGTGCAGACGGTAATCCGAATACGTATGCCTTTGTCGCTTCACCCGAATTGACGATGGCGCTCACAATTGCCGGAGACCTTTGTTTTAATCCGCTGACAGATGTATTGGTGAATCGCGAAGGTGAAAAAGTGAAACTCTCCGATCCTGTGGGTGAAGAATTGCCACTGAAGGGATTCGCTGAAGGTAGCGAAGGGTATATAGCCCCCGGCTGTGAGAAGACTGAAATCAATGTGAATCCCCATTCGCAACGGCTCCAATTGCTACAGCCATTCCCTGCCTGGGAAGGAACCGATTTGCTGAATATGCCGTTGCTGCTTAAGGCACAGGGCAAATGTACTACCGATCATATTTCAATGGCAGGTCCGTGGCTTCGTTTCCGTGGACATCTGGAAAATATTTCGGATAACATGCTGATGGGTGCTGTGAATGCTTTTAATGGTGAAACTAACAGTGTTTGGAATCGTTCGACTAATGTATACGGTCCCGTTTCCGGTACGGCAAAGATGTATAAGTCCGAAGGGATTTCTTCCATTGTGGTAGCCGAAGAAAACTATGGTGAAGGTTCCAGTCGTGAACATGCCGCTATGGAACCCCGTTTCCTGAATGTCCGTGTGATTCTGGCAAAGAGTTTTGCCCGTATTCACGAAACGAATCTAAAGAAACAAGGCATGCTGGCATTGACTTTTGTGGATAAAGCCGATTATGATAAGATTCAGGAACATGATTTAATTTCGGTAATTGGATTGACGGACTTTGCTCCCGGCCGTAATCTTAAGATTGTCCTTCACCATGAAGATGGTACGAAGGAAAGCTTCGAAGCTCAACATACGTATAATAAACAGCAGATAGGCTGGTTCCGTGCCGGTTCTGCTCTTAATGCAAGATAGAAAGATGGATAAAATTACAGTACCTTTTATTACAGGTGATGGGGTAGGAGTTGAAATTACTCCTTCTATGCAAGCTATTGTGAATGCTGCCGTGCAGAAAGCATATAGCGGCGGGCGGCAGATTGAATGGATGGAAGTGTGGGCAGGCGAACGGGCTTTTGAAAAGTGCGGGTTGTGGTTGCCTGACGAAACGATGGAAGCTTTCCGCGATTATAAAGTGGGTATCAAAGGTCCGCTGACGACTCCTGTCGGTGGTGGCATCCGTTCATTGAACGTGGCATTGCGCCAGACACTGGACTTGTATGTATGCCTGCGGCCGGTTCGTTGGTATCAGGGCATCCACTCTCCGGTTCGTCATCCGGAGAAGGTGAACATGACTGTATTTCGTGAGAATACGGAAGATATTTATGCAGGTATCGAGTGGGAAGCCGGTACACCGGAGGCTGAGAAGTTCTATAAGTTTCTGCACGACGAGATGGGGGTAAAGAAAGTACGGTTCCCCAAGACGTCTTCTTTCGGTGTGAAACCTGTTTCAAAAGAAGGAACGGAACGATTGGTGCGTGCTGCCTGCCGGTATGCACTTGAGAATAATCTGCCTTCCGTGACGTTGGTGCACAAGGGAAATATTATGAAGTTTACCGAAGGCGGTTTCAAAAAGTGGGGCTACGAGCTGGCTGAACGTGAGTTTGGAGAAGCATTGGCTGACGGAAGGCTGGTGATAAAAGATTGCATTGCAGATGCTTTCCTGCAAAATACATTGTTGATTCCTGAAGAATATTCCGTGATTGCTACCCTTAACCTGAATGGAGATTATGTTTCCGATCAGTTGGCTGCCATGGTGGGCGGTATCGGTATTGCTCCCGGTGCAAATATCAACTACCAGACCGGACATGCCATCTTTGAAGCCACCCATGGCACGGCACCGAATATTGCAGGCAAAGATATTGTGAATCCCTGTTCCATCATTCTGTCTGCCGTAATGATGCTCGAATACTTTGGTTGGAAAGAATCTGCTTCTCTGATAGAACACGCCTTGGAACGAAGTTTCCTTGATGCCCGTGCTACCGCCGACCTGGCGCGTTTCATGCCCGGCGGCGTCTCTTTGTCCACTTCTGCCTTTACCCGGGAGATAGTGGAAAGAATTGAAAAATAATACTAACGATTAAAACGATACGAAAATGAAGAAGGAATATTTAGTGTATAAGCTTTCCGAGGATATGAAGGAAGCAGTTCGGATTGATACCGAATTATTCTCCAAATTTGATGTGAAGCGCGGCTTGCGCAATGAAGACGGCACGGGGGTGTTGGTTGGACTCACCAGAATTGGTAATGTAGTGGGTTATGAACGTATTCCTGGCGGTGGCTTGAAACCTATCCCGGGTAAGTTGTTCTACCGTGGTTATGATGTAGAGGATATTGTCCATGCTTTTGTTAAAGAGAAACGTTTCGGGTTTGAGGAAGTGGCTTATCTGTTACTGTCCGGTAATTTACCCGATAAGGAGGGGTTAGCTTCTTTCCGTGAACTGATTAATGATAATATGCCGTTGGAACAGAAAACCAAGATGAATATTATCGAACTGGAAGGAAATAATATTATGAATATCTTGGCACGCAGTGTACTTGAGATGTATCGTTTTGATCCTGCTGCCGATGATACTTCCCGTGACAACCTGATGCGCCAGAGCATTGAATTGATTTCTAAGTTCCCGACTATTATTGCGTATGCATATAATATGTTGCGTCATGCCACTTTCGGCCGTTCGCTGCATATTCGCCATCCGCAGGAAAATCTTTCTATAGCCGAAAATTTTCTCTATATGCTGAAACGTAATTATACACAGTTGGATGCCCGTACACTCGACCTTTTATTGGTGCTTCAAGCAGAGCATGGTGGTGGTAATAACTCCACTTTCACGGTTCGTGTTACTTCTTCTACCGGAACGGATACATACTCGTCCATTGCCGCAGGTATCGGTTCGTTGAAAGGCCCGCTTCATGGCGGTGCAAATATTCAGGTGGCTGATATGTTCCATCATTTACAGGAGAATATTCAGGACTGGACGAGTGTGGATGAGATCGACACTTACTTCACCCGTATGCTGAATAAGGAAGTTTATAACAAGACCGGATTGATTTATGGTATCGGACATGCTGTTTATACAATTTCCGATCCACGTGCTATCTTACTGAAAGAACTGGCTCGTGATCTTGCCCGGGAAAAAGGTAAAGAACGCGAGTTTGCTTTCCTTGAACTCTTGGAAGAACGTGCTATCGAAACTTTCGGTCGCGTGAAGAATAATGGAAAGACGGTATCGAGCAACGTTGATTTCTATTCCGGCTTTGTTTATGAAATGATTGGATTACCGCAGGAAATTTTTACGCCGTTATTTGCTATGGCTCGTATCGTCGGCTGGTGTGCGCACCGTAATGAAGAATTGAACTTTGAAGGTAAGCGCATCATTCGTCCGGCATACAAAAATGTACTTGAAGATACGACTTACATACCTATCAAGAAACGATAAATGCTCATTATCGCTGGGTTATGAGGTAAATGGGTATTCCAATATGGATAAATAGAGTATCTCAATTCCCCTCATCCATCGGAGGAGGGGAATTGAGATAGTACTATTTAATCACTTTAGTTCATTACTTTCCCTTATAAAACTGTTTTCCGTAAGTTATTTATTGTAATTTGTTAATATTAGGTGTCGGCTTCCAGCTAATTGGTTGTCAATGTTCTATAATAATTATGTCTCGGTGTATGACTGAGATACCCTAAGTATACAACAATACGTCAGATACTTTTCTTGTAGGTAACTTTGTACTCCTGTTTGAAATGAATTGCTGAATTATCACTTTGATTCAAAATTCATTGCTTTTGAAATAATTCACTAATGTATTTGTAAACTAATTAGAGGGAATAAGTTTTCTTTTTCCCCCTTTTTATATATCTTTGCCCGTACTTAAATCGGAACAAGTATGGAACAAGGGACTTTTCAGTTATTTCTTGGCGCAATGAGCATCATTGCACTGTTTGTTTTTATCGCACTTTATTTTGTCAAAGCGGGATATGGCATGTTCCGCACTGCATCTTGGGGTATTTCTATCAATAATAAATTGGCGTGGATGATGATGGAAGCACCTGTGTTTATTGTGATGTTGTTACTCTGGTGGAATTCTGCACGATATAATTCGATTGCCCCCTTAATATTCTTTCTCTTATTCCAATTGCATTATTTTCAGCGTGCCTTCGTATTCCCCTTCCTGTTGAAAGGAAAGAGCCGTATGCCGCTTGCCATAATGCTGATGGGAATGCTGTTTAATTTCCTGAATGGCTTTATGCAAGGAGAATGGCTTTTTTATCTGGCTCCTGAAACTCTTTATACACCGGACTGGTTTATGACTCCCCAGTTTATTATTGGAGCATTGCTATTCTTCACTGGAATGGGAATCAACTGGCATTCGGATTATGTTATCCGCCATCTTCGTAAACCGGGAGATACGAGGCATTACCTTCCATCGCAGGGAATGTATCGCTATGTCACTTCTGCCAATTACTTTGGCGAAATTATAGAATGGACAGGATGGGCTATATTGACATGGTCACTTTCCGGACTGGTTTTCTTGTGGTGGACAGTGGCTAACCTGGTTCCTCGTGCCAATGCTATCTGGCATCGTTACAAAGAAGAGTTTGGTGATGCAGTGGGGAATCGGAAACGTGTTTTTCCGTTTCTTTATTAAATAAGAAGTTGAAGTCTTGATATCAAAAACTATAATATGCAATCGATATGAGCAAGTTATTTACTCCTGTAACTTTTGGTCCGCTGACTTTACGGAATCGCACTATTCGTTCGGCGGCATTTGAAAGTATGTGTCCGGGTAATGCCCCTTCGCAAATGTTGCTTGATTATCATCGCTCAGTAGCGGCTGGAGGGATTGGAATGACAACTGTAGCCTATGCAGCTGTCACCCAAAGTGGTTTATCGTTCGACCGTCAATTGTGGATGCGACCTGAAATCATACCCGGATTAAAAGAACTGACTGATGCAGTACATGCCGAAGGTGCTGCTGCTGCTATCCAGTTGGGACATTGCGGCAATATGTCGCACAAAAGTATCTGTGGTGTTACTCCTGTTGGAGCTTCCACCGGTTTCAATCTTTATTCACCTACTTTTGTTCGTGGCTTGAAGAAAGAGGAATTGCCGGAGATGGCACGTGCATACGGTCGTGCTGTGAGGCTGGCTCGTGAAGCAGGTTTTGATGCAGTTGAAATACATGCCGGACATGGATATTTGATTTCTCAGTTCCTTTCTCCTTATACAAATCATCGTAAGGATTGCTTCGGTGGTTCCTTAGAGAATCGGATGCGTTTTATGGACATGGTGATAGAGGAGGTAATGAAAGCTGCCGGAACCGATATGGCTGTATTGGTGAAAATGAATATGCGCGATGGTTTCCGTGGTGGGATGGAAATGAATGAGACTATGCAGGTGGCAAAACGCCTGGAGCAATCGGGGGCTCATGCATTGGTACTAAGTGGAGGTTTTGTAAGCAAAGCCCCTATGTATGTGATGCGTGGTCAGATGCCTATCCGTTCTATGACTCATTATATGAATTGTTGGTGGCTGAAGTATGGAGTACGGATGGTAGGAAAATGGATGATACCGGCCGTTCCTTTCAAGGAGGCTTATTTCCTGGAAGATGCGTTGAAATTCCGGGCAGAAATTAAGATGCCCTTGGTATATGTAGGTGGTTTAGTGTCGCGTGCGAAAATAGATGAAGTGTTGGATGACGGCTTTGAAGCAGTGCAGATGGCACGTGCCCTGCTTAATGAACCGGGTTTTGTCAACCGCATGCGTGAAGAGGAGAAAGCGCGCTGTAATTGTAAACATAGTAATTACTGTATTGCACGGATGTATTCCATTGAAATGGCATGCCATCAGCATTTGAACGAAGAACTTCCGGTCGGTTTGAAGCGGGAAATTACAAAAATAGAAGCGAGAGGATAATGAGACAGAAACTTGCAGTTATAACTGGAGCGGATGGCGGTATGGGAGTAGAGATTACACGCGCTGTCGCTACTGCCGGATATAAAGTTATCATGGCGTGCCGTGATCCTGAAATAGCAGAAGAGAAACGCCAACTGATAATGCGGGAAACAGGAAATACAGCCTTGGAAATATTGCCGGTTAATCTCGCTTCTTTGTTTTCCACTGCCGCTTTTGCCAATGAACTTCTTCAGCGTGGAGAAGCTGTTACCTTGTTAATGAACAATGCCGGCACCATGGAAACGAAACGTCGTATCACCGAAGATGGACTGGAACGTACAGTGAGTGTTAATTATGTAGCTCCTTATCTATTAACTCGTAAATTACTACCATTGATGGGAGAGGGAAGCCGGATTGTAAATATGGTGTCCTGTACTTATGCCATTGGTAAGCTGGATTTACCAGATTTCTTTTTACGTGGGAAGAAAGGGGCTTTCTGGCGTATTCCGATTTATAGTAATACGAAATTGGCATTAACTCTGTTTACAATAGCTCTATCGGAGAAGGTGAAAGAAAAAGGAATTGTTGTCAATGCTGCCGATCCGGGTATTGTTTCCACAAAGATCATCACGATGCATATGTGGTTTGATCCGTTGACGGATATTTTTTTCCGGCCTTTCATACGTACGCCTCGCCAGGGAGCAGCAACGGCTATCAGTTTGTTGCTGGATGAAGCTGCTGGGGAACGTACCGGAACATTGAATGTAAGTTGCCATCCTAAACTACTTTCAGAGAAATTCCTTCATCATGAACAAATGAAGGAGTTATGGGATCAGACAGAAGAGATTGTAGCAAAATGGTTATAATGAAAAAGGCGCGGATGAAACTCATCCGCGCCTTTTTCATTATATTCTGTCTAAATAGAGAGTTCTCTCAATACATTTACCAGATCTTTCTTTATAGGCTTATCATTCTTGATAGCTTTTGTGAAAGGAACGTATACCACTTCATCATGTTCGATGCCAACCATTACATTACGTTGTCCGTCCATGATGGCATCGATGGCTGCCGCACCGAGCCGGCTGGCAAGGATACGGTCGTGGGCAGTAGGGCTTCCACCACGCTGCAAATGCCCAAGGATAGTGACACGTACGTCGTATTGAGGATATTCATTCTTCACGCGCTCTGCAAAGTGCATGGCTCCGCCTGTCAGTTCGCTTTCTGCAACAATTACAATACTACTGTTCTTAGATTTGCGGAAACCGTTTTTGATGAACTCTTCCAGTTGATCGACTTCCGTGCTGAACTCCGGAATGATAGCGGCTTCTGCACCCGATGCGATGGCACCATTCAAAGCAAGAAAACCGGCATCACGTCCCATTACTTCCACAAAGAACAGACGTTCGTGAGAAGTTGCTGTATCACGAATTTTGTCCACTGCATCCAGAATGGTATTCAAAGCTGTATCATAGCCGATAGTTGTATCTGTTCCGTACAAGTCATTATCAATTGTACCCGGTAATCCGATACAAGGCACATCAAACTCTTGTGCGAAAATGCGTGCACCCGTCAATGAACCGTCACCACCAATGATAACCAAGGCGTCAATACCTTCCTTTTTCATATTATCATATGCTATTTGACGTCCTTCGGGAGTCGTGAATTCCTGACAACGCGCTGTTTTCAGGATAGTACCACCTAATTGTATAATATTACTAACGTTCTGGCTTTTGAATTCTTTGATTTCGCCAGTAACCAGCCCCCTGTAACCTCTATATATACCCTTTACTTGTAATCCATTGTAAATAGCAGCACGTGTTACCGCACGAATAGCAGCGTTCATTCCCGGTGCATCACCACCGGATGTCAAAATACCTATGCACTTAACTGTTCCCATAACAATCTTTTAGTTTGGTTTAAATAATCTCGCAAAAATAGTGCAAGTTGAAAGCAAAATCAAAAGATCTTTTAATTTTGCTGAAACGCAGCCTATTTTCGCTCGGCAAAGATAGCAAAAAGCTGAGGGCGTGATTCATATTTAACGTTAATTTGTTGTTTCAAAACGGTGACTTATTGTCCTGTAAGTCGTGATTGAATAGCCTTTGAAATTTCTTCCATTAGCCATTTGGGAGTGGAGGTTGCTCCGCATACTCCGATAGAGGAAGCTCCGGTAAGCAGAGAACTGTCTATTTCTTCAGCACTGTCTATCAGGTGGGAATTAGGATTGACCTTTTTGCATTCGCTGAACAGCATTTTTCCGTTAGAACTTTTCTTTCCACTCACAAAGAATACCAGATCGTGCGAAGCAGCAAATTTCCGTATGTTCGGAATGCGATTGGCTACCTGGCGGCAGATGGTATCGTAATATTCGAACGTGACATCAGGTGATATATGCTCTTTGATGTATTCAACAATCTTCTGGAATTCGTCCAGTGACTTTGTTGTCTGCGAATATAAACGGATGCTCCTGGTGAAATCCAGCTTTTTAGCTTCTTCCAGCTTTTCTATGACAATTGCTTCTCCAGTAGTTTGTCCTACTAAACCAAGAACTTCCGCATGGCCGGTTTTTCCATAAATAACGATTTGTTTGTCCTCGGTATCTTTCTGAGTATATTCTTGCTTGATTTTCTTCTGCAAGCGGAGTACTACCGGGCAAGTGGCGTCGATGATTTCAATATTATTGCGGCGGGCGATTTCATAGGTCTCGGGCGGTTCCCCGTGGGCACGCAGCAAAACTTTGGCATTGTGCAGATGATTAAAGTCATCATGATTGATAGTGATGAGCCCCATCTCTTTCAGGCGCTCTACTTCACGGCTATTGTGCACGATGTCTCCCAGGCAATACAAAGTACCTCCATTGGTTAGCTCTTCTTCAGCTTTATTTATTGCAGTGACTACGCCGAAGCAGAAGCCGGAACCTTCATCTATTTCTACTTTTATCATAATATAACATATTGATATCGAGGTTGTAAACAGATTCTCAGAAGGGCTACACCCTTTGTCGTCCAAAGCTACACCCTTTGCCTTGGATGGCTACACCTTTTAAGGCATGAGGCTACACCCTTTTCCCTTTATCTCTTAACGGTTTTATTGAATTGCTCTTTCAACCATTCCTTTTGTTGAGGAATAGTCATGTCAGTATTGTCCAGCAGCAATGCGTCATCTGCTTTGCGAAGCGGGCTTACTTCCCGATTCTGATCGATATAATCCCGTTGCTTTACGTTCTCAAGTATTTCATCAAAACTGGCTTCTTGTCCTTTGGCTTTCAATTCATCATAGCGGCGCTGTGCACGGATCTCGGGTGTAGCAGTTACAAATATTTTTAGTTCTGCATCGGGAAAAACCGTAGTTCCGATATCACGTCCATCCATGACAATACCTTTGGAATTACCCATTGCCTGCTGCTGTGCCACCATCGCTTTGCGTACAAATCCTAGAGTCGCAATAGGACTGACGCGAGAAGAAACGCCCATACTGCGGATTTTATTTTCTACATTTACCCCATTAAGGTAAGTGTCAGGACGTCCGGTCTCAGGGTTTAATTGAAAGGAGATATGAATATCATCTATTTCTTTTCGGAGTCTTTCCGTATCAATGTCATCTCCCTGGAAGATGCCGTTTTCTATACTGTATAAAGTGACTGCACGGTACATGGCACCACTATCGATGTAGATGTAACCTACTTCACGGGCAAGGTCTTTTGCCATAGTGCTTTTTCCGCAAGAGGAAAAGCCGTCAATTGCAATAGTTATCTTTTTCATATTTGAATTATGTATATATTATAAGGTATATGATAAATTAAAAATAAGTGAGGATGAACTCACATGATATTTGGCGTATGCCATTCCCAGCTTCAATCGTTTTAATTGAATGCCTGTACCACAGGTGAAACCTGCCCAATGGCTGGAACCGTTTATTTTCATTTCTTCTCCGCGGCGGAAATTATATCCGGCTGCCAGATAAAAATTGTTGGTTGGCAGAAAGTCAATACCAAGGGCGATATGATTTAACAATTTTTTTCCGAAATTGTTTGCCACTGTGGTTGAGGCGCTCCAGTGTGTCAGGTCATGTAGTGTAAAGGAAAGCCGGAACGGGGCATGTGACAATCGTTTGCTGAATCCCAGTTGTACATCAATAGGTAATTTTTCATGCCGTTCCTCGAAGGCTTTAAGTTGTCCTCCCAAGTTGCGTGCAACGAGCGAGGCGGAAAAATCGGACTCCTGATGATAGTAGTTTAATCCAAGATCAACGCCGATGGCAAATGAAGAATACTTATCATAGTGGGAGTAAATAAAATTGGCGCGTACACCTCCACTCCAATAATTACTTAAATCATAGGTGTAAATTCCTGATATAGAGATGTCTTTGGCGGAGAAAGTTCCGGTTTCAATATTTTCCTCAGTCGTTTCTTTAAGCTCCCCATAGTCTACATATTGTGCGGTTATTGCCCAGGTGGAACGTTCACCGGCAGTACGTGCAAATGCGGCTCCACCAACGTTGACACCGTTCATGTAAAGCATGTAGTTCAAGTTGAGAGTTTTATCCGCAACGCAGGAAAGAAGGGCCGGATTTTGGACAGCCATAGTTAAATCATCCTCTATAATAGAAATGTTTTCTCCACCTAATGCTGATGCATGGGCGGAAAAAGGGAGTTTCAGGAATTGAAAGGCGCTGGTTCCGTCTTGTGCATGTGAAACGGAGAAAATCAGGAGTAATAGCGCCGTTATAAAAGACTTTTTCAACATTTCATTTAAAATTATTGCCAAAGATACGGTATTTTTAAAATATCTCGTTACATTTGTGGCACAAAAGCACAGGTGTGCTTTCTGAAGGATAAAAAAAACAAAAATGGGTGCATATTGTCTTAAAAAAGATAGTACGGCTGAACGTTTTGCGGAAAAAGTACTATATTTGCCCAAAATGAGAAACACGTTAAAATAATATTATAATTATGGAAATTAAGAAAACACCTAAAGCAGATTTGGAGAACAAGAAATCGACTTGGATGCTTATTGGTTATGTTATTGTGCTTGCCTTTATGTTTATAGCATTTGAATGGACGAAGCGCGATATCAAGATTGATACAAGCCAGGCCCTTACTGATCTCTATTTTGAAGAAGAAATGGTTCCTATCACTGAACAGGAAGAAAAAGTGGCTCCTCCTCCTCCTGAAGTAGCTCCGATTAACGAAACGTTGGAAATCGTAGCGGATGATGCTGATGTGGAAGAAACAGTTATCGCCTCTTCAGAAGAAACAGGTAAGGCGGTAGAAGTTAAATATGTGCCTGTAACTGTTGTAGAAGAAGAACCGGAAGAACAAACCATTTTTGAGGTTGTAGAACAGATGCCTGAATTCCCGAATGGTGGTATGGCTGGTTTGATGCAATTCTTGAGCAAGAACATCAAATATCCGACTATCGCACAGGAAAACGGTACTCAAGGTCGTGTAACAGTACAGTTCGTTGTTAACAAGGATGGTAGTATTGTAGACGCCAAAGTCATAAGAGGTGTTGACCCGTATCTGGATAAAGAAGCACTTCGTGTGATTGGTACTATGCCGAAATGGAAACCTGGTATGCAGCGCGGTAAACCAGTACGCGTTAAATATACGGTGCCTGTAATGTTTAGATTGCAGTAATACGTTATCTATATAAAAAGGAGGCTGCTTTTTGGCAGCCTCTTTTTATTCCTACTATTCCCCTAAATTTACTATCATTATGTTTACAGCTTCCGAGCTTCTCGAAAATTTTAATTCTCATATTGCTGGCTTACAATTTGCGCGTACTCCGAAAGGATTGTATGCTCCGGTAGAATATGTCTTATCTATGGGTGGAAAACGAATTCGCCCGGTGTTAATGTTGCTGGCTTACAATCTGTACAAGGAAGACGTGACCCGTATCTATGCTCCGGCCACAGGTATCGAAGTTTATCATAATTATACCCTTCTGCATGATGATTTGATGGATCGTGCAGATCGTCGTAGAGGCAAAGAAACTGTTCATAAAGTTTGGAATGACAATACCGCTATCCTTTCCGGAGATGCGATGTTAGTGCTTGCCTATCAGTTTATGGCAGAATGTCCTTCAGCCTTTTTGAAAGAGGTTATGGATCTTTTCAGTTTGACGGCACTTGAAATTTGTGAAGGTCAGCAGATGGATATGGAGTTTGAACAGAGGAATGATGTTACCGCAGAAGAATATCTGGAGATGATTCGTCTGAAAACTGCCGTGTTGCTGGCAGCGAGTCTGAAAATTGGAGCTCGTTTGGGGGGCGCTTCGGTAGAAGACGCTGATTGTTTATATGATTTTGGTATGCATATAGGTGTTGCCTTCCAGTTGAAAGATGATTTGCTGGATGTATATGGCAATGCTAAAGTGTTTGGAAAGAATATTGGTGGAGATATTCTTTGTAATAAAAAAACATATATGTTGATTAAGGCATTGGAGCATGCGGATACAGATCTGCGTAACCAGTTGAATAGCTGGATAAACGCAGAGACTTTCCAGCCGGCAGAGAAAATTGCAGCTGTGACGGAACTATATGACCGGATCGATGTAAAAGCAGTTTGCGAAAATAAGATATTGGAATATAGTAACCGGGCAATGGAAAGCCTTGCTGCTGTGAGTGTTGCAGTAGATAAAAAGGAAGAACTTAAAAAGATAATAGAAAATCTGATGCACAGGGAAGTCTAGCTGTGCTTTTTTTAGAACTATGCCTTATAGAAGATTACCAAATACAGACCAGGCGAGAATACGGGCACTGAAAGCAGTGGTTGCAAAAGCTGACACCCATAACCTCTATGATTTGGCAGTTTCTTTGAAGACGTTGACTGAGGCCCGGAATTTCTTGATAAGATTTGAAGCAGCCCATTCGTATTATGCTCAATGCTTTGAACGTCAGTCACAAGCAGGACGTAAGCATCAGGCCAATGTGAAGATGGCTCGTCTGTATGTTTCTCATTTCATACAGGTATTGAACCTGGCTATTATTCGTTCGGAAGTGCGTGCAGCTCATAAAGCTTATTACGGTTTACCGGCTGATAGTACAAATGTGCCGGATTTATCGACGGAAGCGGCTTTGGTGGAATGGGGACGCAAAATTATTGCAGGAGAAACCAAGCGAACCTCTCAGGGAGGGATTCCTATTTACAATCCTACTATTGCAAAGGTTAGAGTTCATTATGATATCTTTACAGAGAGTTATGACCGACAGAAGAATTTACAGGCTTTAACTGCTCGTAGTTTAGAATCTCTTTCTGCTATGCGAACTACTGCAGATGAGTTGATATTGGATATCTGGAATCAGGTAGAAAAAAAGTTTGAAGATGTTTTTCCCAATGAAAAACGATTGGAATTATGCCGTGATTATGGGCTGATTTATTATTATCGTACCGGTGAGAAACGAATGGAATAAGTAAGCGAATGAGATTGATAGATACACATTCCCATCTTTTTTTGGAGGATTTTTCAGAAGATTTTCCACAGGTTATTGAGCGCGCCCGTGCCGCAGGTGTTACTCATATATTCATGCCCAATATTGACAGTACAACTGTTAGTGCAATGTTGTCAGCCTGTGATGCTTATAAAGGCTACTGTTATCCAATGATTGGCCTGCATCCTACTTCTATTAACGCCGATTATGAAAAGGAATTGGAAATAGTTGCTCATGAATTGAAATCTTCCAGGGAATATGTTGCCATAGGGGAGATCGGTATGGACCTTTATTGGGACAAAACTTACCTGAAAGAGCAGCAAATAGCACTGGATAAACAGGTCAACTGGGCTTTGGAATATGATCTACCTGTAGTGATTCATTGCCGGGATGCCTTTGATTATATATATAAGGTGCTGGAACCTTACAAACGAACTTCTTTGAGAGGAATATTTCATAGTTTTACAGGAACCTCAGAAGAAGCCGCTCGTGTATTGGAGTTTTCCGGTTTCTCCATTGGAATTAATGGTGTGGTTACTTTTAAGAAGTCTCGCCTTCCGGAAGTTTTGGCGGGAATACCTTTGGAAAAGATTGTTCTTGAAACGGATTCTCCTTATCTGACTCCGGTCCCGAATCGTGGTAAGAGGAATGAAAGTGCTTATGTGAAGGATACTTTGATGAAGGTTTCTGAGATTTACGGGATGTCTCCAGAGGCTGTTGGGGACGTGACTTCGGAAAACGCTTTAAAAGTGTTTGGAATGCTCAAATAACATCGGAAAGATTTTAAAGTTTATTAATTTTGAGATTTTATTAAAGATAAAACGGGGAGAATGAAGGGCAAGAACGAAAAAAAGAATACATTTGTAGCTGAAAACGCTTGTGGTTCGCATTTTTTTTGTAA
>OKWR01000059.1_pt1 | contig 159465 bp, 115 predicted proteins | sample 1607101 | NCBI WGS metagenome assembly OKWR01 (sample SAMN04414076, study PRJEB24778) | human gut metagenome | material: faecal | host: Homo sapiens
CAGGCTTTCAGCCTGTCTTGATTTCAGGTATTCAGTTCCCTAAATTATCATTTATGCACTTACTCACCGCGCTTGCTTATGTACCAAGTTATTTTTTAAGCGTTACTGAATAAAAAGTTACGCAAAATGGAGAAACAAATCCATGATTTCGTTGTTAAATGTGAAAAAAGGCGTATCTTTGCAACTGAACTATTTGACATGATGATATTTTAACATATATCATGTCCTCCTTCGGTTAGGTTAAAATGTAGCGATTTGTATCTAACGACCGGATGAGCGTAGCCTGTATCAGTTATTGGTACGGGCTTACTCTTCCTGCGTTAAGGGTGCGCTACATACCTGACCTTAGGGATTGAGTAATGCCCCGTACCTTTATAATAAAGCCATTATAGCCGTATAGGGTTGATTTTAAACTTATAATCAAACACTATATGGCTAATTGGTTATCTACAAAGTCAGTAGCTGAGAAATACGGCATACCGAAAGAGCAAATCCGGGAATGGATTAGGTTACGTTATCTGACATGCTCTTCTATAGGCACAGAACCTTATGAAGACAATGACCCACTGATAGCTACTGACGAACTTGACAAAGCTCTCGAATTTAATTCACTAAAATCTTATCCTGATGATACTATGATGGAACGAGTGCGAAAAGAGCATTTGAATTGGCTTTATCAGGAAAAAGCCCGTCTGGAAAAAGTCAACGATAATTTATTAGAGGAAATTCATAAGCACACCCGACGGGAAACAGAACTGGGAGAGAACTTAGAGAAAATGATGAATTATACACATGAAATCCTTGAAATTCATGAGAAAATGATGAAAGATTATGAGAATAAGATATCCGGAAAAGGGGGAATTTGGCCTTTTCTTTATCACTTATTTATCATAAAAAAGAATAAGCCCCTCATCTAACCAATATATACATACCCGTTTTTTCCAATCCTTTTCATCTCGTGAATACGGAGCCCGCGATGAGCTCCGTATTCTTTTTATAGAATCGTATAATTGTACTGAGTGATATTCTGTTTTAATTCGTATATTAGCAAGTATAGAAACATCGAAAAAAAACAATTATACAATGAAATTTATTACAATTATTTTCTCAGTCCTTTCCAGCTTGTCCATACAGGCGCAACTAGTGACTTATCCCGGTACACTGAGTACCGGGATGCCGCACAATGATGACTATACCGTACGCGCACGCATCCCCGGCGGCGAATGGAAAGATTTGTTCGAATACAACGTACAGGTAGATATGGACAAAGTGCAGGACGCTTCCATGGTGCAATTTGATATGGGAAGTCCCGTAGAAGTAATGGTGAAGAAGAACAATGGCACTGTGCGCGAAGTAGCCATACGCCCTTTGAGTAAAGGCATTGAATACAAGCAGATACAAAACGCCATTCTTTTCACTTTGGAAAAGCCACAATATCTCTCCATCGAATTTAATGGCGACCGACTGCACAATCTGCATCTTTTTGCCAATCCCTTAGAAACAGAGAAATACGATAAGGTAGAAAAAGACATTATGTACTTCGGTCCGGGAGTCCACCGCCCTAAAGACTTACCTAATAATCAAATCCGTATCCCCAGTAATACCACCGTATATCTGGCACCGGGAGCGGTAGTAAAAGCGAAACTTCTGGTAGATAAAGCTGAAAATGTCCGGATTATCGGACGAGGTATCTTAGACCATCCGATACGAGGCATTGAAGTAACTGACTCAAAGAATGTGCTGATAGATGGAATTACCGTAGTGAACCCTGATCATTATACTGTGTTCGGCGGCGGTTCAACGGGAATCACCATCAAAAATCTGAAGTCCTTCAGTTGTAAAGGATGGAGTGACGGTATAGATATGATGTGCTGCCGCCAGGTACTTATCGACAATGTCTTTATGCGCAATTCGGACGATTGCATTGCTTTGTACAATCACCGCTGGAACTGGTGGGGAGGTTCATCTGATATTACCGTACAAAATTCTATTCTTTGGGCAGATGTGGCACATCCCATCAATGTAGGCGGTCATGGCGATCCGGACTCACCGACAGGAGAAGTGATAGAGAATCTGACTTTCCGTAACATCGACATCCTGGAACATGACGAGGATGACCCGATTTATCAAGGTTGCATGACAGTAGATTGTGGTGATAAAAATCAGGTTCGTAATGTTCTTTTCGAAGATATCCGGGTAGAGAATATTCAGGAAGGACGACTATTTTATGTAAAAGTACGTTTCAACGAGAAATATGATAAACAGCCGGGAAGCGGTATTGAAGGCATTACTTTCAGGAATATTACATATACAGGCATAGGAGAAAATCCATCGTTGATTCAAGGACTGGACAAAGAACGAACCGTGCAAAACGTGACGTTTGAAAATGTAGTAATCAATGGAGAACGGATGAAGGACTTGAAAGGAATAGTAACCAATGATTTTATAAAAGGGATTAAGATAAAATGAACAATCACGGAGAAATAACAGAAAATAATTGTCCCGATGTAACCTTATCACTATTTTAGCGTCTCAGATTATAAACCAAATGAAAAACAAATAATGGAATTCATCAAATCTTTATGCCTTGGCGGCATAACAACCACTATGCTCCTGAGCGGATGTACCCAGAAGAATATTACTTTAGAAGGCAAAGTAACGAATACATCCGGTGCTCCCATTGTATATAACATCACTACAGATGGCATTTACTTACCGAACAAGATTGATACTTTACGCTTAAATGCCGACAGTACGTATCAGATTACCTTACCTGTAAACGGGAACGAAAAGCTGACTTTTTTTCTATATGGTGAGCGAAACTTAGGTAGTATCTATCTTGCTCCGGGAAAACAGACGCTCGATATCGATGCTTCCAAATCCAATGAACTAAACCCTGTTGACGGCTTGACGAAAGAAAATGAAATACTCAAGAAATTGGCTGATCTGAATGAAAACGTATTTAATCTGCGTGCACGCCGGGGAGATATCTTTAACGTCGGCAAGGACACGGTTGCCTCATCCGTATATCAAAAGCTGACAGACTACGCTACTACATTAGAAAACGAAGTGGCAGAAGTGGACGATCAGCTCAGACAAAGAGCCATACAAGATATACGTATACAGGCTTTGATGGCATATATGAATCAGTATTTCGGTAACTACCGGAGAGGTTCCGAAACGCTCAAGAAGGAATGGGACGACGCATACGCCCAGATGTTGGATTTTGCAAACGTCGGTCAGGCTGAAAGCGTGTTCTCTCCTGCATTTGCAGATGTCGTATCGAATATGGCAGGCATAGATATTTTCATGAAACATGAAAGGCGCACGAATGATGACAATGAACGCAATCAACTGTTATTCGATTGGTATAAAACAAATCTGCAAGGCCGGGTACAGGAGGCTGCAATGGGACTTCTCATTCTGGAAGATGAAAGCCGTGAGTATTTTGCAACTGGTATTCCTGCATTATATGAGGAATTCAAGACATTATATCCCCAAAGCGTGCTAATGCCGAAATTAGAAACAGCTATACAAAAGAACAAAGCGTTCAATGAAGCCGAACTTCCGAAATATATTCATATATTGAATACGGACAGTGTACGTACCTTTAAGGAAATTACTGACTTATACCCGGGTAAAGTGATCTTTATCGACGTATGGGCTACCTGGTGCGGTCCTTGTCGTGCATCGTTTGCACACATCAAACCTTTGCAGAAATATGCTGCTGAAAATGATATCGTGTTATTGTATGTTTCCATCGATACTCCCCAGAAAGCTGAACTCTGGAAAAAAATGACAGGGCACTATAACTTAAAAGGAAAGCATGTCATCATCAACGAGGCTTTCAAAATGGAAATTTATGAGAAATTCGGGCGGAACGGTATGTTGTCAATCCCGCATTATGCCATTGTTAATAAAGAAGGAGAACTACAATTCCCATCGGCAGCCAGCCCGGAAGATATGGATAAGTTGACGGAACAACTGAAAGAAGCCTCTAAATAAAAGATTATTAACGAATACTAAGGCTCACCGAAATATAACAAAAACAGGCGAAGGTGTGTCAAAACTGGAAAGTAACTTAAGCTCCCCTCCTCCCGGGAGGAGGGGTGCCCAAAGGGCGGGGTGGTAGACAAACATATAACTTTAAATACTAAAGACTTACGCATTCACCTACCACCTCCCCCTACGGGTACTCCTCCTCCCAGGAGGAGGAGAATTGAGATAGTACTGCATTATGACACACCTTCTTGTTTTAAATCCCTTATTTTTGAGTGAAGCTTATTCCTCGTTCGTATTAATACTGTAAAAAACAAAGAATCATGAATAGATATAGACTGCTTTTTTCAATTATCCTCTTGCTGTTCCTTTCTCCCTGTTTGCGGGCAGGGGAATGGCAATGGTCTGTGACCCTTGACGGATTCGTCTCTAATGAAACGAACCGGAATCCTACGGCTTTCTTGTGGATACCCGCTGACTGTATGCAGATAAAAGCAATTATTGTAGGACAACACAATATGAGCGAAGAAACTCTTTTTGATAATCCCCTTTTCCGCGAAAAGATGCAGAAGCTGGGAATCGGCTTTGTATGGATAACTCCCGGTATTGATCAGCAATGGGATGTATCGAAAGGCACACAACAGATATTTGAGAAAATGATGGTCGACCTGGCAGAAGTCAGCGGATATAGCGAACTGAAGAATGTCCCCATCGTTCCCATAGGCCACTCGGCTATGGCTACCTATCCCTGGAATTTTGCAGCATGGAATCCGGAACGTACCTTGGCTATCATTTCCCTGCATGGCGATGCTCCGCGTACGAATCTTACCGGCTACGGGCGTGAGAACCTGGAATGGGGACGTACCCGTAATATAGATGGAATACCAGGACTGATGATTGAAGGAGAATATGAATGGTGGGAAGCCCGGGTAAATCCGGCACTGGCCTTCCGCATGATGTATCCTGAAAGTTGCATCTCATTTCTGTGTGACGCAGGACGGGGACATTTCGATGTGGCAGATGAAACAGCCGCATACATTGCTCTATTTCTGGAAAAAGCTATCAATCAACGCCTGACGGATGAAGTAACGAAAGACGGTAAAGTAAAACTGAATCCGGTAAACCCAACCAAAGGCTGGCTGGCAGAACGCTGGCATCCCGATCAGAAGAAGCGAGTCAAAGCCGCCCCCTATTCACAATATAAAGGTGATCCTCATGATGCTTTCTGGTATTTTGACCGTGAAATAGCGGAAGCGACCGAAGCACGATATACGCAAAGCCGCGGAAAGAAAGAACAGTATCTGGGTTTTGAGCAAAACGGCAGTTTACTGACATACGACAAGAAGCAGCATGTACGTGTACAACCCCGCTTCAATCCGGAAACCGATGGAATCACTTTCCACCTGAAAGCCGTATGTACGGATTCCCTGAGAATCAGACTATCTGATGAGCATGCAGATGCAACACCGATAATCAGTCGCATCTGTGGACCAGTAGAAAAGGTAAATGACACCACATTCATGGTATCTTTCTATCGGATGGGTATGAATAATCCGCGCCGTACCGGTGATATATGTCTGTTGGCAAGCCAGACAGGAGACCGGAAGTATAAAAGTGCTGTTCAGGAAGTCAGTATCCGCATCCCCTACCGGAATACGGAAGGACAAAGGCAGTATATATTATTTCCAGGATTACCCGATGTGAAAGCGGAAAGCGGTTCTTTATCTTTAAAAGCCACAAGTGACTGTGGACTGCCCGTCTCTTACTACATCAAAGAAGGTCCGGCTGAAATAGAAGGAGACCAAATTGTATCCACTCCTATCCCACCCCGCAGTAAATTTCCGGTAAAAGTAACGGTAGTTGCCTGGCAATACGGTATTGCTGGTAAAGTACAGACGGCCGAACCGGTGGAACGTAGTTTCTACATCCTGAAATAACTGTAACTACCAAATAGAGGATGTTTATTTAATAGGTTCGGCCGTTTGAATCTTAGGCGCTGCACTCCTACCATACTGCCACACCACTACCGTAACTTTTTATCTGTCTCTTTTACATGTTTCATCACAACTTCTGTTGTTTATAGGTTTTCAAAGATTTATCCTTAGTCACTTCAGGCATTAAACGAATGGCAGAACCTCCCGAAGCCCTCAGATTAAAATACAGAACAGTCTTGGCATTGACACGGAACTTTGAGACTCTGACTTTCGTTCGTGTAGAAATAGATTTGTCGCCATCCGTATAGATCTCAGCCACATAATCTTTTCCGGCAGGCAGAAAACTCAAATCAACCGGTAACGTCCGTGCCTCATTATTTGTAATTGAACCTATAAACCATTCCTCTCCTCTCCGGCGGGCTACAGTAATAAACTCACCGACTTCACCTTGTAAAACCTTCGTATCATCCCAGGTGGTGTACACATCATCAAAGAACTTTAATTCCGGTTCGTCCTGTGAATCCGAAGGTTTATCATACCAATACATATATTGCAGAGGACTGTAGTAGACAGCTGCTAAGGCCAATTGATGCGCCGGTGTAGTCTGGATGGACTTAGAACGGGGAACACCATAATTATCTTTTTCAACATTCAGCCTGCCAAAGTCCTGGCGATAGTAACATATTGTATAATCAGCCGCTCCGGCTACAAAGCGGGTAAAAGGCAACGTAACATTGTGAGTAGCATCCGGAAATTCTTCATTGCCGCGAATACCTTCCTGAGTCATCAGATTAGGATAAGTACGACTAAAGCCTGTCGGACGGTATTCATCATGAATGTCTACCATCAGCCCATAATCAGCACACTTTTTCACGGCTTCGTGCATCCATTTTGTCCACACCTGCGAACCTACCTGCACAAACCCAAACTTAATTCCAGAAATTCCCCATGATTTATACAAAGGAAGTATCTCATCCAGCTGTTGCTGCAAAGCCCGCTGATTAACATAGAGTATAACTCCGATGCCATGCTGCTTCGCATAAGCAACCACTTCTTTCAGATTCAGAGCATCTATTTTCGGATTCCTACGCGGATCAAGTGTTACAGTAGTGGCATCTGAAGCCTTATCATACTCAAAACCATACCAACCGGCATCAAAGTGGATATATTGCAGATTCCGTTTTACAGCAAAGTCTACCAAAGCTTTTCCACCTTCTGTGGTCAAGGTCACTTCACGCATCACTTTTCCCGGTTTAATCCAGGAAGTATCCTTAATCCGACATGGCGGATTAAGATTTAACAGAATATCGTTGTGTTCTAAAATCTCACCCGGCTTGTCAGCACACATGATTATACGCCACGGAGTAGAATAAGGTGCAATATCTTCTACCGGACCATACATAGCCGATATAATTGTATTCTTTTTAGTCGATGACACATTGAACTTCGTACGTACATAATCCACCACTTGCGCTTCAGCCAGGCAGACATATCCTCCATCTGCCAGTGTCAGCAGCAACGGACGGTCCGATTCGCCCGGCCAGTTTTCAAGAGGCAGATAAGAATACGGGGTCTGAGCTTTAGGGGTAAAATAGGCTTTAGTACCTTCGGGCATGGTATATTCCGTATACTCATCTGTAATCTTCAGATATTGTCCGCCCGGAAAATGGTAACGGAAGGCAATTCCCTCATCATAGGCACGGACATCAAGAATCAACTTATCACGTCCGTTCTGACGGTTGACAAGTATTTTCCATGCATTATAGCAGTCTTTAATTTCACTTCTTTCGCCATAGACCGGATGCCAGATCGTATCTTTCCGACTACTATCCACAGTTCCCATTTCAACTCCATCCCGCCACTCTACATTTGCATTGATTCCCAATAAGGAAGGTTTTACTGTCTGTTTTCCGTTCCAGGTCAAAGAATAATGTAACTGTCCACCGCTATCACTCAACGTAAACTGGTATTTTCCATCCGGTGATGTCATATTCACCTCCTTGCCCTGTACACTCAAAGACAAAGCTACACATAACACTCCTACAAATAATTTTTTCATATTTTCAAAAGTTAGTAAATTATTGTTTTTGATGTATCATCTTTTATTAAAAGACGTATAACAGCTTGTTTTTACTCAATATAGAAAGATTTAAATTCCTTTTTCTTTTATATGTGTTCTCGGATGGGTTGGGGAGATAAATGAAAAGAAGGACTACCTTCGTCTGTGAAGATAGTCCTCTAAATATCAGTCATCTGTTATACCTATTCCCATCCAGGATTATTACCAAGTTCCTGTCCATTAGACAAAGTATTTAACCATGTAACAGGAATAGGACGAAGTTTATATTTACTTTTAAAAGTAGTCTCATTTAATTGGGTCTGGATTAATCCACCTGTAATATTTGTAACATCCCAGTTATATTTCAAAACCCTTTCAGCCAGTTTTCCCGTACGTTGCAGGTCGTTCCAACGTGGTGCTTCTCCATAAAGCTCCAATGCTCTTTCATCCAATACATTATCCACTGTAACAGTACCTGCATATTCTTGCAATCCACTTTCCGGGGTATTATTCATGGCACGTTTACGTATCTGATTTATATAATACAAAGCATTAGAATTATCTCCCATTTTAACAGCAGCCTCAGCAGCAATTAAATAAGTCTCAGCTAAACGGAACAAATAAATATCACGAGTTCCATTTTCGACTGTTCCTGAGCTGTTATAACGAGTATTGCAATCTTTAAATTTCCAAACAGGAAGCCAAGCGCGTGATTTAGAGTTAAAGCTCTGATAACCTGTTTTATAATAATCATCATTACCGGCATCAGTATACGACCCCTCGGGATAATTATAGAAAAAACGCCCACGGTTATTGGCCGCTGTTTTCTCAGCATCTGTATATTGCTTATATCCACTCTCTCCGGGAACGGGGAAATAAATAACTGTATCCCCCTTTGCTACATTCACGCCATTCGTACTTTCAAACCAGTTTCTTCCATAAGCGCGTCCATCTATAGAAGTTGCCGGATCACCATTCAACGGGCTCATAAAAGTAACTTCCGTACGTCTGTCTTTTTTCCAGTCAAATAATAAATAACTATATTTGGTCGGCATTACAGAAGCATAATCATTACAATAAATCGAAGAAAATCCCAAATCAGTCCAACCTTCACGATAAACAAACAAATAGAATTCAGTCTGAATATTATTATTCCATCCTGATCCGGCAGAGAAATTAATACCAAAAATAATTTCATCGTTCTCTTCATTTGCCTGACGATGAACCATTGCATAATCATCCAACAAGACATGTCCGGAATTGTTAATTACATCTACGGCATCATCATAAGCCTTTTTAAAATCATCATCTTCCGCATAACTCTGATATCCGCGAGTTAAATAAACAAGGGACCGAAGATGTTTTGCCGCAGCTTTTGAGGCGCGTCCATAATTAGCCGAAGTCTGCTTCATTGGAAGAGAAGAGTCCATGACATCCTGCAAATCAGCCAGAATTTGTCTGTAAAAATCAGCACCACCATTCAATTGCGAAGTTGTAGAAGGTGAAGTCGGCTCTTCCAATATCAACGGAGCTTGTCCCCAATTCTTCACGATTTCAAAAAGATATAAAGCACGCAAGAACTTGGCTTCCGCAACCCGCTGAGCCAATACCCCCTTATCAATGCCATCAAATAGATCCTGATCTTTTGTAACTACCGCACCAGCCCGACCAATAGCGGCATTGACATTTTTCAACGATTCGTATACTACTGTCCATTGATTATAAACAGTAGCATTGTCATTAGCATAATCCACCGTATACTGATTTAATGCATTGGTAGCCGTACCGTCATTCTGAGTTCCCAAATCCGTACCAAGTTGGGTCAACAGAAAATAATTTGTTGTATTATATACCGATTTTAAAGTGGAATAAGCTCCATTTATAAGAGATTCATATCCTTCAGCCGTAGCATAATATTCTTCGGCAGACTGACTGGACCAATTTTTTTCATCCAGAAAAGACGAACACCCCGAAACTGCGAATACAGACGCCAGCAGGAGACCTTTAGTAAAAATATTTTTTGCTTTCATATTATCCTAATTATTTGAATGATAAATTAATACCGAAAATCACATTTCGAGTCATTGCATCCGATGTATTGATACTGACATTCAACTGTTCAGGATCAACCACATCCTTTGCACAAAAAATAAATGGATTCTGAACAGTTGCATATAGACGCAAATTACCTAATTTCATTTTTTCAAGAACTGACGGTTTGAAAGTATACCCCAAAGTAATATATGAAATTTTAAGAAAATCACTGGAGAACATCGTATGCGACATCTCTGACTTCGCATTCCCCCATGATCCTGCTTTACTCCGATAAGTACCCATGTTGCTAGGCTGTGCAGAAGCATTGGTAGGATTCTCCGGAGTCCAATAATCTTTTCTTAAGTTATTAAAATTGAGATTGTTGTTTTCCAATGCATACGAAACATAAAACTGGTTTCTAGCTCTTGCTCCCGCTTGGAAGGCCGCTTGAAATGACAGATCGAATTCCTTGTATGTAAATGTATTAGTCATACCACCTGTCCAATCCGGAGTACGTTTACCATCAATCACACGGTCTTTATCATCAATTACACCATCATCATTCAAGTCCAACGGTTTATATTGTCCCGGCTTACAACCATATTTAGCCGCTTCTTCGGCTTCATCCAACTGCCATACTCCCAATGTCATCAAATTGTAATTTATATCAATAGGCTGACCGATAATCCAAAGATTACTGTAGTCACCACTCATTCCTGCTAAAAATTGTCCACGGGAAGTCAGATCTTCCTTATATTGCAAATCCACAATCTTATTTTTGTTATAGGCAAAGTTCAGACTGGTTCTCCATGAGAAATCTTTGGTACGGATATTATCTGAATGAATATTTACTTCGAAACCTTCATTTCTGACAGATCCCACATTCGCTTTCACAGAAGAATAGCCGGTAGTAACAGGCACCGTCTTATTCATAATCAAATCTTCTGTCAAACGATTATAATATTCCACACTACCTGAAATACGATTATTCAATAATCCGAAGTCAATGCCCACATTATACTCTGTAGTACGTTCCCACCCTAAATCCAGATTCCGCAAATTATTGGGAACATAGCCGATAGACTCGCTTGAACCAAATGTATAATATTTAGCACCGCTAATAGAGCCCTGTGTCTGATATGCACTTACATTATCATTACCAGTCTGACCATAACTCAAACGTAACTTCAAATTGCTCAACCAAGACAGACTCTTCATAAATTCTTCCCCCGACACTCTCCATGCCACGGCAGCCGATGGAAAACTTCCCCATTTATTACCTTCCGCCAATTTTGACGAACCATCCAAACGGATACTTGCAGTCAGAAAATACTTGTCCTTGTACACATAATTGGCACGTGCCAGATAGGACATCAAATTTGTTTTGGTAAAACCTGAAGAAGAAGTATTGTTTGCCGATCCCCCAGCCAAATTGTACCACAAAGAATTATATGACAATCCATTACCAATTCCTTTCAACTTCTCATCCTGTGACTGCTGCATCGAAAATACTCCGGTCAAATCAACACGATGATCTTTCAACTGAAAATTATAATTCACAAGATTATCCCAAACCCAATCCACATAACTGTTTTTCGCATAATTACTGGTTGCCTTATTTTGTCCCTTATTAGCCTTCGTATATTTACCTCTGTACTGACCGATCTCCTCCAGATTTATATCCGGAGAGAAAGTAGTTTTCAATGTCAATCCCTTCACAGGAGTGACTTCTAAGTATATATTGCTTAACAGATTGTACTTCTTTGTTTTATTCAGTTCATTCTTCATGGTAGTCAACGCATTATATTGACCATTGGAATAAGCCCACATTTCCTCCCCTGTCACCAAGTCAGTCGGATGATAAGTAGGACGTAAACGGAAAGCGTCCTGCAACAGGTCAGAATTACCGGTATCACGTACAGAATGGGTTCCATACATATTAATACCAAATTTCATGTATTTACTAGGCTCTACATCTACCACCGCCCGAAGATTATAACGGGAATATTCCTGAGGCTCCAGCATACCATCTTCAAAATAATACCCGGCAGACAAGGCGTAAGTAGCCGTTTCATTACCTCCGGTAGCCGATATGGTATGATTCGTCATAAAGGCCAGTGTGGAAACCGCATCCACCCAATCAAAATAGTTACCATCCTGAATGGCCTTCAATTCTGAGGCTGTAAAAATTTGACTATCATCCACATATTCATTATTATTTCCGGCTCTCTTCGCCTCTCGCGCCAACTGCACATATTCTTCACCGGACATCATATCGGGCATATTGGTATATTTCCTATATCCGGCATAACCGCTATAGTCAATTTTCACTTTACCTATCTTTCCTCTTTTGGTAGTAACCATTACCACACCATTGGTGGCACGGGAACCATAGATTGCTGTAGACGACGCATCTTTCAGAATATCTATTTTTTCGATATCATCTGGATTCAGATTAGATAAAGATGCGCCTGGTACGCCATCTACCACTATTAAAGGAGACGTGCTCCCGCTAATTGTATTCAAGCCACGAATCAGAATATTATATTCACCACCCGGTTTGTTATTCGAACGCTGGATTTGTACACCCGGTAAAGCTCCCTGCATAGCCCCTACCGCATCCGTTCTACCACTTCTCATTAAGTCCTGAGTAGAAACGGAGGATACCGCACCTGTCAAATCTGATTTCTTCATCGTACCATACCCTACTACCACAACTTCATCCAGTAATTCAGAGTCCTCTTTCAAAGTTATTTTCAACGTACGATTGGAGCCAATTGTAATTTCCTGAGTCTGATAACCAACATACGAAACCTGTAATTTCCGGTTGGGAGAAACATTTAATGTAAAATTACCATCCACATCTGTTATGATACCATTGGTGGTACCTTTTTCCATTACTGTAGCTCCAATAACCGGTTCTCCCTGAACATCCACTACTTTTCCAGTAATTTTAACCGAATTCTGCAATACCTCCTGAGTTACAGGAGATATTGCCATACCATCCACTTGTTCCGCAGCCATTTCATTCAATGGTAAACAGGACAATGCTAAAAGCATAAAGAATTTGTCTTTCTTATTCATAGCATGCATTTTAAGTTTAACATAAAAATCACATTTAATTATTTAGTCAATATATCTTCAATGAACATAGATTAAACGGGAATAAACTTTCATTCACTCAAACAAAAGATTATTTTCGCTATTTTTTTTAGGAACATAGATAAGAATCCACATATTCTCGTAACACGTTGCGAGCAATATAGATTTGATTCTCTACTGTTCGTATCGATAATCCTAACTTTTCGCTGATTTCCGGATTAGAATACTCATTCTTATACTTCATTACAAATATCTGTTTGCATTTAGGAGGTAACCCTTTTATACGATTTTCTACTATTACAAAAAATTCTTTTGTCAAAAGAGTATTGTGCCCATCTCTATTCAATGCAGATATAAAGTCATTCCCAGAGACTTCTTCATAATGTTGTTCTATTTGCTTATGACGTATCAAATCAATACAGCGGTTATAAAGCGCTTTGTAGATGTATTTCAACACTGCACCTTCCGATACAAAATAATTAGTCTGCTGTAGCAAATTGATAAATACATCTTGTACAACGTCTTCAGCATACAATTCCTCTCCCATCGTTTTTTCAGCATAGTGCACGAAAAAAGTGTGATACTTTTTATAAATTATCTCGAAAGAGTAATTTCCAACCGGACAATATCCGGCAATCATCAATTGTGTATTCATAATAGATAAGATTAAGGAAATATTTATAAATTAGCCAGTATAGAACGTTTCTCTTGTAATCTCTTGAAACGGATTAATGCTTCAAGATAATAATAGTCCGCATAAATAATGGATGCATCAACTTCTCCACCACGAGGCATATGACCTACCGAATGTAATAGAAAAGCATATTTTGCATCTCCTGCCTTATAAGCAGAAGATGATAACATTTCAAGCATCTTTTCTGCCTGGTCATAATAATAATGTGAAGAGTCACGCTCGGTTACATAAGTAGAAAGTTCCAGTAAAGCAGAAGCTGTAATAGCCGCTGCGGAAGCATCTTTAGGTTCTCCAGAAGACAAATCGGGAGCATCAAAATCCCAATAAGGAATTAAATCCTCCGGTAAACGGGATAAATAAGCATCTGCTACTTTTCGGGCAAAGTTCAGAAAGCGCACTTCTCCCGTTTCACGATATACCATAGTATAACCATAAATAGCCCATGCTTGCCCACGTGCCCACATGGAGTTATCGCTCAGTCCTTGATGAGTCACACCTTTTATAAAATGTCCGGTAATCGTGTCATATACGGCAACATGATAGCATGAATAATCTTTGCGAAACTGATATTTCATTGTAGTATCGGCATGCTCACACGCTATATCATATAGACGACGTTCTCCCCCGTTTCGGGCAGCCCAGAATAGCAGTTCAAGATTCATCATATTATCAATAATAGTATTATGAGGCCAATTTTCCTTTTTTACCATACCCGGCCATGAAAGAAAAGTACCAACTTCAGGATTAAACAGAATTGAAAGAGAATCAGCAGCACGTAATAATCCTTCTTTATATTCCGCATTACCCGTCAAACGATATCCATTGCCCAAACTACACATCGTAATGAATCCCATATCATGGCTCCTTGCTTTTCTGTGAGTTACAGGAAGAATCTTTTGAGTATAGTTTTCAGCTGCAACTTTCCACATATTATCCTTTGTATTCTCATATAAATACCAAAGAATACCAGGCCAGAAACCTGAAGTCCATGAACCGGGACTGGTGAAATGCCAATTAACATCATCTCCATCGATCGAGTTAGGAATACCTCCTTCTGAGCCAGAAGGAACAATGGCCAATGTACGTAAAGCCTGGGCCTCACAATAATCAATATTGGTATTTACTGAAAATTCCCGGTTGAATTGCTTACAAGCAATTCCCACCACAAATAAAGAAGCAAGTAAAAGAATGGTCTTGTGTTTCATGATATAGCACTTTTTAAATGAACAAATTGATTTCAACGACAACAAAATTAGTAAGTTGAAATTCTTTTCAGACATTCTGAAAGGCGTAATAGATACCAACCTAAAGGCTGAAACGCATTTTCCAATAAATAGTTATATTTCAACACCTTAATTATATAAAAAGAAAGAGTACCAAATTATTTTGGTACTCTTTTCAGGATATTAGATTTCTAAAATGATATCTTTTTCCTTAATATACTCTGCAGGTGATTTACCCTTCAATTTCTTAAATGAACGGAAAAAAGATGTCCGGGAACTAAATCCACACTGCTCAGAAAGAAACGCCAAAGTATATTTGGAAGCTGATTTATCCTGCACGCGGATAATAAATTCTTCCACACGATATTGGTTGATATAATCGGTAAAGTTTATATTCAAATATAAATTTAGAACCTGTGACAAATCTCCCGCATTGCAGCCAATAGTATTCGCTACATCCTGCAACTTCAAATCCGGATTCAGATACATCTTATCCTTATTCATACATTCTGTTAACCTTTGTTTTATCCGTGATACCACTTCTTCATCCACCCTGGATTTCTGATACTTCTCCTTCTGTACTCCTTCGACTTGTACTGTATTCTCATGCATACCCCCTTTCATTTTTCTATATTTACCCAACAAAGCATAATAGCTATAGAGAAGTACCAAACATGCTAAAACACAAAGTACCACCATCCATAAGGTGAAAGAAAGTCCCCGTACCACTTCCACCTTAACCGTCATAACTGCACCCGGATTAGACGCCGCCCTTACTTTAAAAACATAGTTGCCAACTGGAAGATTCGTATAGGCTACTTGATTACCCTTCATCAAAGTCAACCATTCCTTATCATACCCTTCCATAAAATATTCATAAATATCCGTATTTACAACAGCATAATTCAAGGCAGAAAACGTAAATGCAATATTATTCTTGTCTGCAGGCAAAGAGATCTTCTCCATAAATGAAGAAGAAAAAGGCAACAATTCATCTCCAGTCTGAAGAATTCTACCAGCAACAGCTACTGATGTAATGGCAGGAGGTAATGGAATTACCTTTCTTTCATGTTTAGGCTGAGAAGTATATTTTACTAATCCCCTTTCATTGCCCCACCAAATAGAACCATCATCCGTAATCTGTACAGGGTTATTAAATATGTATCCGGGAATGCCATCATAAAGGGAAAAGATCTTGTGATGATTATCTTTGATATACAGTAAACCACGTTGTGTACTAAACCACAATCCTCCATCATGCGGATCTTCAATAATACTCATGACCGAATTATTGGGAAGGAAATCATCAACTGTCAGATGCTCAAAATTAGTAAAATGCTCATCAACTTTAACAACTCCCTCTTTATCGTCACAAAACCATAGATTTTTATGATTATCCTCATAAATATACCGTATGCTTTTTGTAAGCGGTTCTATATGTTCAGGAAATACATCCGACTTGAAAGTACCGGTCGACATATCATACAAAAAGACAGCTCCATTCGCTCCGATCCATATCCTATCCTTTGAATCAGCTTTTAAAGTAAATATTGAATTTATGGCAAGAGATGAATTTCTATTATTGTAATTTACATACTGTCCGGTCAATTCATTATAGACATACACTCCATAAGAACTCCCTATCCAGTACTTGCCCTCTTTATCTCTTTCACATCCGGTAAATGAATTCTGCTTAAAGCAATCATCCGGTTTAAAGAAAGACAGTTTACCCGTCTCTGCATGCAGCAAATACATACCGCCACCATAGGTTCCTATCAAATAATCTTCTCCCAAAGGTTTAACCGACAAAATAATATCCGAACGTAATATAGAAGACTTTATAGTGTAATGTTTCACTATATTCTCTTCTTCGGAAATATAATAAAGTCCGTCACGGGTACCTATTACTTTTCGCCCTTGTTTACCAATCCAAAACGCACGCACATTCAGATTATGGGAATCAAACTTATCCTTAAAAGAATAGATGGAAAAAGTATTCCCATGCGTAGGCGTATAACTCATTCCACCCATGTAAGTACCAATATAAAGGATATTTTTATCTTTCAGTAATGAATAAATAGCATTCGAACAAATGGCATCTTCCTGTATAGAATGTTCTATTGATGTTAGTTCTTGTCCAGAAGATGCTTTTATAATTTTGACACCACTTCCATTGGTTCCTATATACAATGTATCATTACCTACAGGTACCAAATCTTTAATACATCCATTACCTATTTGCGGATATATGGAGAAAACTTCCTGCTCAATATCAAACTTCAGCACGCCCTGGTTTGCCGTACCTAAATAAATAGTATTTCCCATCAAAGCCAGACAGCTATAGTAATTTAGTCCTTCTCTAATATTATTCTCAAACACTCGTGATTTTCCTGTTTCCATATTATAATGGATCAACCCTCCATTTGAAGCAATCCAAACACTATCATCCTCTCCATCTATAATATCCATTAGGACATTCACTTCAGACAAGGCATTGGAATCCAGCAGAATCTTTCTGAATACACCACTTTCATACAGAAATAATCCACGTGAACTACCAAGTAGTAATTTCCCCTTCTTACTCACAAAAACCACTTTTACAGATAAAGATTTGCCATCTAAAACAATCGGTTCAACCGTCTCTGTCTTACGATTAAACTTTATCAATCCTATATCTGTACCCACCCATAAATTTACAGAATCAGTCTCTGCTATCGAAAAAACAGTTCTCCCGGAAAATTGAGGATAAGTCGTTACATTTACCCCATCAAAACGATCCAATCCCATCTGTGTTCCTAACCATACGAAACCACGGGTATCTTTATATATAGCATTTATCGTGTTATGGGATAAACCTTCAGATACAGTTACAGAACGAAAAACAGGAGATTGTTGGATTGAATACAGGGATAATGGCAGCAACAACATTATCGCCATAAACAAATAATGAATGGCAAATTGAACAACTCTCCCTATATAGTAATATGTGTCTTTCATACATTCATAAAAATCGTTCATTTTCCCCCTTACTATTACTAAGAAGTCCGACAAACTTAATAATTTATTTGATAGAATGTATAGTTTTGCTCACTAAAACTTAGTTTAATCTCATGATGTATTATACATAGAATTATTTTTTCATAATTAAACTAAAAAGTGCGATGCCGATTTAGGTAAATCGGTACGTAAATACGCTATATACATATTGACTTCTATCAAATATGTATTAACCTTATTATTTTAAGAATATGATGAAAAAGAAATTTATTCCATTATTCATTCTTCTCTTTTATATGCTGAATATAAACAGTCAGGAGTTTACTCATCCGGGCTTACTTCATTCTGAATCTTCATTAAAAAGAATCCGGAAACTTGTCAGAAATGAGGCCCAACCGGCTTACGGTTCATTCAACATCATGCGAGGAATGCCTGAGGGAAAAGCTGATTATTGCATAAAAGGACCTTTCGAAACTATCAGCCGTGCCGGCAGATATGGTTATACCAAAGACCCTTGTGAACGAGATTTTAATGCAGCTTACTACAATGCCATTCTTTGGATAATCACAGGAAAAGAACCTCATGCAGACAAAGCAATGGAGATTATCAGAGCGTATGCAAGTACCCTAAAGAAAATAGAAGGTCCAGACGATCCGCTTTGTGCCGGCCTTCAAGGATTTATGCTGGTAAACGCAGCAGAAATCATGAGATATACATATACAGCAGATAAACATACCAACGGATGGGATGCAAAAGATACGCCCAAAGTAGAAAATATGTTCCGAAATGTATTTCAACCGATACTTACTACTTTCTACAATACCAAACCTTACACCAACGGTAACTGGGGAATTGCGGTAACTAAGGCACAAATGGCATTCGGCGTATTTCTGAACGATAAAAAGTTGTATGAAAACGCTATAGAGTTTTTTCTGAAAGGCCATGACAATGGAACTCTTCCCAACTACGTAGCAGAATCCGGGCAGATACAGGAAAGTGGACGTGACCAGCAACATGCCATGTTAGGGTTAGGATGCCTCTCGGAAATTGCCGAAATAGCCTGGACACAAGGCAGAGACCTGTATAGCGCTTTGGATAATCGCCTTATGAAAGGTTATGAATACCTAGCCAAATCCAATCTAGGCTATGAAGTACCTTTCTTTACCTGGAAAGATATAACCGGAAAATATTCAAACTGGACTACGTTAGGGGAAGAAGGAATGGGACGTTTCCGCTCATTATTTGAAATTGCATACAATCACTATGTTGAGCGCAAAGGGTTAGAAATGCCATATACACAAATTGTATTAGGCATGATACGTCCTGAAGGACCGGGATTTACTTGTGACAACCCGGGTTTCGGTAGCCTGCTGTTCTATTTGGGGAAGGACTTAAATGAAAGGAAAGTCCCCGGACAAATAAATGAGGATCTTTCCCAACTGGAAGGATGGGCTTTCGCCAATTGCTCTTATAAACAGGTGGATAATCTAATGTCATTTGTATCATCCGGAGTAAATATGCAAAAGAAAAGGATTTCTTACCAGGCAGGAAACTATCCGTATATTGCTGTAAAGGCACCCAAAATTCCAGCATCCGCAAATAAAGACTGGTTACAATTAAGCTATAGCGTTGCCAGTGCTCCGGAATTTTGGAAGTTAGATTCGGATAAGGCGAAAAAGATAGGAAAAGATATCTATGTATTCAAGATTACAGACTATCTGTCAAATAATGGAACGCACTTCACAGAAAGGCCAACAAACATTACTCTTATTCTCAATTTTGGGAATATCGGTAATGAACCGGTAATTGTGGAATGGATTCGCTCATTTGAAAAGCTGGAAGATATTTAAGTAATATAAAGTAATCCGTTGACAAGACTAGTTCATTTCTGTAGGGTTATGAGCTAAATGGGTATCTCGATATTGAGTAAATAGAGTATCTCAATTCCCCTCATCCGTTGGAGGAGGGGTGCCCAGAGGGCGGGGTGGTAGGTGAGAAATAGTTCCTTATTTTTATGATTCATAGGTATTTATCATTTCACCTACCACCTCCCCCTTCGGGTACTCCTCCTCCGGGGAGGAGGAGAATCGAGATAGTATTACTCATCATTTGATTCATTTCTTTCCTGATATGAGCTATATAGGAGTACAGCAAAAAGCATAACTATCTGTGTGGCAACACACTTGGTGTTCCACTAAGATCAGTCGTAGTGGAACACGAGTTCAGTCCTAGTGGGAAGTGCCTTCAGTCGTAGTGGGAAAATAGCTCGCTATACAGTTTTAAATTCCTCTAACGGGTTTTGAGTAATATATCCCTCTACTTCGTATATATAAAGAAAGAATTAATAAAAAAGTTATGAGAAACAAGAGTTTAATCCTTATGACAATCTGTGCGGCTCTATCAACCGGTCTTTCCGCTCAATCCATTTATCCCGGACAGCATGCCGGAAAAATGAAAAAAGTGACAACAGCACCGATACAGATAGAGAGTTTCGACTTAAAAGACGTGCGTTTATTGCCAAGCCGTTTTCGCGACAATATGATGCGTGATTCTGTTTGGATGACTTCCATAGCAACCAATCGTTTGCTACACAGTTTCCGCAACAACGCCGGAGTATTTGCCGGACGTGAAGGTGGGTATATGACCGTAAAGAAACTAGGCGGCTGGGAATCACTGGACTGCGAACTGCGCGGACATACAACAGGGCATTTACTATCAGCCTATGCGCTCATGTACGCATCTACCGGAAGCGAAATATTCAAGCTGAAAGGTGACAGTCTTGTTACAGGTCTGGCAGAAGTACAGGCAGCTTTGGGAAACGGGTATCTCAGTGCATATCCGGAAGAATTGATCAATCGGAACATACGTGGAACAAGTGTATGGGCACCCTGGTATACATTACACAAGCTCTTCTCCGGATTGATCGACCAATATCTCTATACAGATAACAAACAGGCATTGGAAGTAGTTACCCGTATGGGAGACTGGGCTTATAATAAACTTAAACCGCTGGATGAACCCACCCGGAAAAGGATGATACGGAATGAATTCGGCGGTGTGAACGAATCTTTCTATAATCTTTATGCCATCACCGGCGACGAGCGTTATCAATGGCTTGCTGAATTTTTCTATCACAATGATGTTATCGATCCGCTGAAAGAACAACGCGATGATTTAGGAACCAAGCACACGAATACCTTTATCCCAAAAGTTCTTGCCGAAGCACGTAACTACGAGCTGACGCAGGATAATGACAGTCGGAAACTGACTGATTTTTTCTGGCATACCATGATAGACCATCATACCTTTGCACCGGGATGCAGCAGTGATAAAGAGCATTATTTCGATCCACAACAATTATCCAAACATCTGACCGGATATACCGGTGAGACTTGTTGTACGTACAATATGCTGAAACTCAGTCGCCACCTGTTTTGCTGGACAGGAGATGCCAAAGTTGCCGACTACTACGAACGTGCACTCTATAATCATATCCTTGGGCAACAAGATCCTGAAACAGGAATGGTATCCTATTTCTTGCCTTTGCTCTCCGGCTCTCACAAAGTTTACAGTACCCGGGAGAATTCCTTCTGGTGTTGTGTAGGCAGTGGTTTCGAAAACCATGCTAAATATGGAGAAGCTATCTATTATCACAATGACCAGGGAATCTACGTAAACCTCTTTATCCCGTCAGAAGTAAACTGGAAAGCGAAAGGAATTACTCTGCACCAGGAAACAGCTTTCCCCGCAGAAGAGAACACTGTATTGAACATCCAGACGGACAAACCTGTCACCACTACGATCTATCTGCGCTATCCATCATGGAGTAAAAATGTGAAAGTAAACGTCAATGGAAAAAAAGTATCGGTAAAACAGAAACCGGGATCGTACATTGCCGTAACCCGCCAATGGAAAGACGGTGATCGCATTGAAGCTAATTATCCGATGAGCTTGCAACTGGAGACAACGCCAGACAATCCACAAAAGGGAGCCCTGCTATACGGACCGCTGGTATTGGCCGGTGAATCGGGAACAGAAGGTATGCAATCTCCGGCACCATTCTCTGATCCGGCATTATATAATGATTACTATACTTACAATTATCATATTCCGGCTGAGCTGAATACCACCTTACAAATAGACCGGAAACACCCCGGACACAGTTTACAGCGTACAGGCGAGGAACTGATATTTAAAACATCACAGGGCAATGTTTTAAGGCCACTGTATGACTTACATCACCAACGTTACGTTGTATACTGGGATTTAATAGAAAAGTAAAAATGAAACAAATTATTATTATAGTTTCTCTCATAGGTATCTATCTGTCATTCACATCATGCCGTCCTGCCGATAACCGGCAGGCGGCTTATGATTTTACGGCACTTGACTCCATTATCACCTCATGGATGAATAAAGGATACTATCCGGGAGCCTCAATCTGTGTAGTCAGAGACGATAGCGTTATCTTTCAGAAAAACTACAAAAACGTTACCCCCGACACTAAAGTCTATGTAGCCTCTGCCGGAAAATGGGTAGCCGCCGCAGTAATCGGAGCAGTGGTAGACTGCACCGAACTGGACTGGAATGATAGTGTAAAGAAATGGATTCCTGAATTTAAAAACGACATAAAAGGAATGATTACTTTACGTCAGTTGCTTTCGCACACATCGGGCGTCCGCCCTTATCTGCCGGAACCACGCGTAGACAATTACAATCATCTGGATTCGGCAGTCATGGAGATTCTTCCGCTTGACACGGTTTTCACTCCCGGCACCCGCTTTGAATATGGCGGACTTGCCATGCAGATAGCCGGCCGGATGGCAGAAAAAGCTATGAATAAAGAATTTGAGGAATTATTTCAGGAATTAATAGCCCGACCTTTAGGAATGAAAAATTCCCACTTCACGCCCGTGAATACAGATGGCGGACACGCTCCCATGTTGGGTGGAGGTCTCTGTACCACTTTGCACGACTACATGCATTTTCTTGATATGATCTACCACAATGGCGTATTTGAAGAAAAGCAAATACTGAAACCCGAAACCATACATGAAATGCAAGCAGACCAAGTGGGAAATGCAGAAGTTCATCCGGGTGAATATGTGGAACGCGCACTGAAAAAATATCATACTGGCATATATGGTTTGGGAGAATGGCGGGAACTTATTGATGAAGCAACAGGAGAAGCCTATCAGATCAGTTCACCGGGTTGGGCCGGCGCCTATCCATGGATCAATAAACAGGACCGGGTATATGGATTCTTCATAGCCCATGTACAGGGAAGTTCACAAAAGGAAGATGGCTTCTCGTCATTTTTTGGATGTCCTGTCATTTCACAAACTGTTTCGAACATTATTTCCCTAAAAAGATAGAATAGATTGAGTATCCTCATATCCCCAATCGTATTTATATAAAAACAATAAATACGAAAATATGAAGACTATCGGCTCAGCAATTATTATGTTAGTTCTCACTCCTTCCCTCTTTGCAGACAATGGCAAAGAACTGAAGCTGACATCTCCTGACGGGACACATGAAATAGCATTTTACCAGAAGCAGGTTTCACCCGCGGTAAACGAACTTTGTTATCGGGTAGATTACAAATCACAACCTGTAGTCAATGAATCACGTGCCGGGCTGGAACTGGACAACCGGATATGGGAAATGGCTCTGGGAGCACGAAACCTAAAACAGCCTGCCTGCTGGATGGACAATCTGGAAGTGGACTCTGTGACTTACCAACCCGAAACTGACATCACCTGGCAGCCGCTTTACGGTGAACGTAGCAGTGTACGCGATCATTACCGGGCCGGCACCCTTTATCTCTCCAAGAAAGATAACTCCGGCTACCGACTCAACATTGAGGTGCGTGCCTATAATGAAGGAGTAGCTTTCCGCTATTTCTTCCCGGAACACCCAAAGGCTATCTTTCATAAAGTAGTAGGTGATCTCACAGAATACACCTTACCGACAGGTACAAAAGCATGGACCGAACAATGGGCACAGGCTTTCTTTGAATACCTGAACATTGATGATATCAAACATCCGGTAGAACGTGCCCTTACGCTGGAACTCCCGAATGGTAAATGGGCTGCACTCGCAGATGCTGATGTAGACGACTGGTGCCTGACCAAATACCTTGCCTCCACAGACAAGAAGAATACACTGACTTCTGTAATGTATAGCCCTGTGGATGTAGTGACTTATTATGCCACTCCCTGGAAGATAGTCATGGCAGCCGACAAACCGGGTGAATTGCTGGAACACAATGATATCATCCAGAATCTGAATCCACCGTGTGAAATTGCCGATGCCGCCGCATGGGTAAAACCAGGCAAGATTATGCGCGAAACAACTATCACAACCGAAGGAGCTATTGCAACCATCGACTTCTGTGCAGCACATAATATCCCGTATATGCTTTTCGACTGGCAATGGTATATGCCCTGCACTTCACATGACGGGGATGCCACAAAAGTGGTTGCCAAACTGGATATGCCCCGTGTTATAGCTTATGGTAAGGAAAAAGGAGTTGGTATCTGGGTGTACGTAAACCAGCATGCACTCATGAAGCAAATGCGTGAACTTTTCCCATTGCTCCGCGAATGGGGAATTGTCGGAGTGAAATCCGGTTTCGTACAATACGCCAGCCATCGCTGGGCAACTTGGATGCACGACATGGTTCGCTTGGCGGCAGAGAATCATCTGCTGATGAATATCCATGATGAATATCGCCCTTCAGGCTTCAGCCGTACTTATCCGAATTTATTAACTCAGGAAGGCATTTGTGGAAACGAAGAATTTCCCGATGCAACTCATAATGTCACGCTCCCCTTCACTCGTATGATAAACGGTGCAGCCGACTATACGATCTGTTATTTCGACAAACGGCTGAAAACGACTCATGCTCACCAACTGGCAGCATCGCTCGTGTTCTACAGCCCTCTGCAAACTATATTCTGGTATGACAAACCATCGTTCTATCATGGAGAACCGGAAATAGAATGGTTTGAGAACTTGCAAACCGTGTTCGACGATACGAAAGTATTGGATGGCGCTCCCGGCAAAAACATAACAATGGCACGCCGGAAAGGTCAGGAATGGTTTGTTGCAGCAATGACCAACAATGAAGGTTCTGAAGAAGAAATACCTCTCACGTTCCTCGATAAAGAAAAGAATTACCTCGCCTGCATCTATACGGATGGGGGAGAAAAGATAAAAACAAGTACACAGGTAAAATGTACTTATCTGCTTGTCAATGCTTCACAAACTATGAAGTTCCAGCTGAAACCCAGTGGTGGAGCTGCCATAAGACTGGTACCTATAGACAGGCAGGAAATGAAGAAGTATAAAAAGTACAAAGGAGAAAGATTATAAAATATGATATTCCATTGAGTGAATAAACCGATTCGCTCGTATTAATAGGCAAATAACACATTAAGATCATTTTCAGTAGATAAAGGTAAGAGTTTGTTTAGGCAAAATCTTTGTTTTCAGGATATTTTAAAATGTAAATAAAAAGATGAAAAAGATATTTCTGCTTACGACATTGCTATGCGCTGCCTGTTGGCAGGTGGAAGCCCAATATGTCTCCAAAGCCTGGGTATCCGACCAGAAGGATGGCACATACATCAATCCGGTACTGCATGCCGATTATTCCGATCCGGATGTCTGCACGGCAGGTGAAGATTTTTATATGACGGCTTCCAGTTTCGGATGTGCCCCCGGTTTGCCTATTCTCCATTCCAAAGATCTGGTTAACTGGAAATATGCAGGCTATGCGCTAAAACAAATAGAACCCATCGAGTTCTTCAATGCTCCCCAGCATGGAAAAGGTGTTTGGGCACCATCCATCCGTCACCATAATGGAGAGTTTTATATCTATTGGGGAGATCCGGATCATGGCATCTTCATGGTAAAGACCAAAGATCCGACCGGAGAATGGGAGAAACCGATATTGGTAAAAGCCGGTCGTGGCATGATAGACCCTGCTCCACTATGGGATGAAGATGGAAAAGTATATCTGGTACACGCATGGGCAGGAAGTCGTGCCGCACTGAACAGTGTTATCACAATCTGTGAGATGAATGCAGAAGGAACAAAAGTGATAAGTGATCCGGTACTGGTCTTTGATGGTAATGATGGAATCAATCATACAATTGAAGGTCCCAAGCTCTATAAGCGGAATGGCTACTACTATATTTTTGCCCCGGCAGGCGGAGTAGCAACCGGATGGCAGTTAGTATTGCGTTCGCGGAATATATACGGTCCTTATGAGAAGAAGATTGTCATGGCACAAGGTTCTACCGACATCAACGGTCCCCACCAAGGCGCATGGGTTGATACGCAGACAGGGGAATCCTGGTTCGTTCACTTTCAGGATAAAGCCATGTATGGGCGTGTCGTCCACCTGAACCCAATGAAGTGGGTAAACGACTGGCCTGTAATTGGAGAAGATAAGGACGACGATGGTTGTGGAGAACCCGTAACCCGTTATAAAAAGCCCAATGTAGGCAAGGATTACCCGGTAGAAACACCTGCGGACAGTGACGAGTTCAATACTCGTCAGTTAGGACTACAATGGGAATGGCATGCCAATTATCAGGATACATTCGGATATACTTCCGACCTGGGATTCATCCGTATTTACGGACATATTCTCTCCGAAAACTTTGTGAATTTCTGGGAAGTGCCGAACCTTTTATTGCAGAAATTCATGGCAGAAGAGTTCACAGCAACTACCAAACTAAAAGTTTCCGCCAAAATGGACGGACAGCAATCCGGATTGATTGTAATGGGCTGGGACTATTGTTACCTCGGAGTAGAGAAAGAGGGCGATAAGTTTATATTGAAACAGGTGACTTGCAAGGATGCAGAGCAAAAGACACCCGAAACAGTCACTCGCCTGGCAGAATTACCTGCCAGCAGAAAGTACGAAGCAGGTTTGTTTCCCAACTACGAAAGAGACATCTATCTACGCGTAAAAGTGGAGAAAGGTGGTATCTGCCACTTCTATTACAGCCTGGATGGTAAGAAATATAAAGTTATAGGCATACCTTTCACAGCCCGTCAGGGAAAATGGATAGGTGCCAAAGTAGGATTATTCAGTACCACTCCTTATGGTAAGGAACGGGGATGGGTAGATGCCGACTGGTTTCACATAGATAAATAAAAAGACTGATTATATGAAAACAAAAGAACTACTGTTCGGTGCATGCCTGTGCATGCTTACAGCTTGCAACATGCCCGAGAAAGGAATGAATGTGGATGTATATGAGGCGCTGGATTACTGTGACGCCCAGGTACAACGCACTTTAACAGAGCTAAAAGCAGCAGAAGGTACTATCGACTACTCGATGATGCCCCGTAACATCATGGACAGCCTCAACACCTGGCATTGCCGAAAAGCAACAAAGGATGAATGGTGCAGTGGCTTCTGGCCGGGAATTTTATGGTATGATTACGAGTATACCGGCAAAGCAGCCATAAAGGAAGAAGCAGAGAAATTCACCGAACCGTTAAAGTTCCTGTCACAGATTCCGGCATACGACCATGACTTGGGCTTCCTGATCTTTTGCAGCTATGGCAACGGGTATCGACTGACGCATAGTCCGGAATACAAACAGGTGATTCTGAACACAGCTGATTCACTGGCAACCCTGTTCAGACCTCGTGTAGGCACCATACTTTCATGGCCACGCAATATAGATATGTTCGGTGGACACAATACTATCATGGATAATATGATAAACTTGGAAATGCTTTTCTGGGCTGCCAAGAACGGAGGGAACCCATATCTGGCAGATATAGCTGTATCACACGCTGATAAAACTATGAAATATCAGTTCCGTCCCGACTACACCTCCTATCATGTAGCTGTCTATGATACTTTGACGGGCGACTTCATAAAAGGAGTTACGCACCAGGGATATGCAGACAATACCATGTGGGCACGCGGACAGGCGTGGGCGATTTATGGATATACAGTAGTTTACCGGGAAACGCTAGATCCGCGGTATCTGGATTTCGTGCAGAAAGTGACAGATGTATATCTGGAAAGATTGCCGGAAGACTATGTGCCATATTGGGATTTTGATGATCCCAGTATTCCAAATGCTCCACGTGATGCTTCTGCTGCATGCGTGACAGCTTCTGCCCTGCTGGAATTATCCACCTACCTGCCAGACAAAAAAGGAAATGAATATAAGAATGCCGCCATAAAAATGCTGAAAAGTCTAAGCTCCGACCAGTATCAATGCGGCAAAAACAAACCGGCATTCCTTCTTCACTCCACCGGACACTTGCCGAATAATTCGGAAATAGATGCCGCCATCATTTATGCAGATTATTATTATATCGAAGCCTTAGTTAGATTGAAGAACTTAATTGAGAATAAAGCTGTCATATAAGAACAACGCTTTCCCCTCTTACTGTTTTGGTTTGAGGGGAAGCGTAAACCAAAACGTAGAACCTTCTCCCAATTTAGAATTCACTCCGATTTCTCCTCCCATATTCTGAATAATGAGTTGGCAGATAGGTAAACCTAAACCGGTACCCTGCTTAAAGCTATCCAACTTGATAAAACGTTCGAATATAAGATGGAGTTTATCTTCCGGAATACCAGTTCCCGTATCAGTTACATAATAATAGATGTCTTTCTCACGTACTTCATAACCATAGCGGATACTACCGGTTGATGTAAATTTACAGGCATTAGTCAGGAAGTTCAAAACCAATTGCTGAAGTCTGTTTTTCTCAGAATAAACAATGTAATCATCCGGCATTCCCGGCTCAAATATCAGATCAACTCCACTCTGCAAACGTGACCCTACAACTCCTCTCAGAGTTACCAATACCCCATTTAATCCAAATTCCGAGTAATATAAATCAAGAACTCCGGCCTCTATCTTAGATAAGTCCAGAACATCATTGATCAGTTGCAACAAGATACCATTATTTTTCTCTATGATGCTGACATACTCCTTCTTCTCTTCTTCGTCTTCAGTCATTGCCAATATGCTGGAGAAACCAATAATAGCATTCAACGGAGTACGAATCTCATGACTGATATTAGCAAGAAATGCGGATTTAAGACGATTAGATTCTTCCGCACGCTCCTTAGCAGCAATCAGTTCACGCTCTGCCGCTTTACGCTCCGTAATAAACAATGATGACCCCACCACGATCAAAGGGTTTCCTCTTTCATCATATTGTTCCACAAAGGCACGGGCTTCCATCCAGTCTTCCGAATCGTTGGGCTTATCCGGACGATGAACGCGGTATTCTTCTTTAATTTTATCAACTCTATTGGCACGTACATCCTTAAAAACTTGCCGGATGCGCTCTCTATCTTCCTCGCAAACAAAGGTTAGATAGTTGTTGATATCAGTCGTATAGGTCATTTCCGAAACTTCTTTTTTACCCTGTTCTATCGGTTTGTAAGAACTATATGTTATTTCATCCGTCCGTAAATCCCATTGCCAAGGTAGCAAATCAACAACCTCTAATGCCATAGCCATTTTAGAGTGAGTGAAACGCTGATTTTGCTCTACCAACTGAAGTCGTTCCAGAATCTTATTCCGGCGAAGTTGGAAAAAGAGAACAACTAACAATAAAACAATGCTGCCTACTACCAAAGCAGACTGGTACTTTTCAAGGAAGGTAGGAGGAGCATTTAAATAAACCGTTCCCAGAGGACAGTTTTTAGGGGATAAGCCAAAATCCACCATGTAAGGATAGTTAAAAAGAACCATGGACTTCGGATTATAATATGGGATATCCCGCGCTTGCTTGCCGTCAGCTACAGCATTAATCATCTTAACTATTTCCTCACAGTACAGGTTCATATCATATACACACCCACCAATGATAGTCCCATCCTCCTCAATACTTGAAATAGAAGAAGATAATGCGAAAAACGGGCAAGGCAATATAGAGTTGGCAATCACTTTGTAAGAGTTTGCCATCATAAGCATATTACCCGCAAACATACGTTTGTGGAACCATGAAGCAAATAGAATACCAGTTTCTTCCGGAACCACCCTCCGCAATGTATCCAGCAACTGATCCGGACTCCAGGTACCGGCTGACAGAAACTTATAATCAAGATCAGAATATTCTGTCTTAATCAGTTCAGTGAGTTGCTGGTCATAATCAATATCACGGTCAGTCTGGTCACCTATTAACAGTAAACTCTTCATCTTCGGGATCATACGGCGCATCAACCGGACACTTTCAGGAATAAAAGCACGCGCAGCCAAAAAAGTCATATTATACTCATTGTGCAAATCTTCCAAGTAGATACGATCTTTATATGGAACTATCTGATTGTATATATAGGTAGAATCCGGTCCTATATATCTACTTTCAGCACATACTATCAAAGGTATATCTCCCCAGTATTTACGTATATCATCGCGTAATATCAAAGGAGCATTTCCCAACATCAATACCGCTTTAGGTGAATTATGACCATAAGTAGAAAAAAGATTTTCTTTATATTGATCCAATATTTCAGGTGTTTCTATAGTCAAAATATTCATATATTCTACTTTCATACTTATATCTTTCCGATCATACTCTTTTTGCATGATGTGTGAAATGATAGTCTGACTCCATGGGGCACCCGATACATAACTGCTGATAATCAGCAAATCAGTACCAGAATTCTCTTTCTTATCATCGGCAGACGCCAGAGTAGAAAAAGATAAGAGGAAAATAAGTAAAAAATATCCTATATGTAGTATTTTCATGATTGCACAATTAGTCTTTTAGACTAACAAGTCAAGAACCGCTTTTGTTCAAGAATGGCAATTTTGTCCTGTGGAAATCAATATAATACCAGAAAAATATTTATACTTGCATTCAATAACAATCATAAAAAAATAATTCAATAAACAGTAATGGGAGTGTTTCTTGTCACCCCCATTGCTGTTTTATTCTCTATTCATCAACCGATGCTCCGCCATGCCTTCATACTTTGTATCCGGACGCCCGTAATTAGCATAAGGATAAATGGAAATACCACCGCGTGGAGTAAAAACGCCTGTAACTTCAATATATTTAGGATTCATCAGGCGAATCAAGTCTTTCATTATAATATTCACACAATCTTCGTGGAAAGCACCATGATTGCGAAAACTGAAAAGGTACAGTTTCAGACTCTTGCTTTCCACCATCTTTATATCAGGAATATAACTGATACGGATTTCTGCAAAGTCCGGTTGCCCGGTTATAGGACACAGGCTGGTGAATTCCGGACAATTAAAACGTACCCAGTAATCATTCTCGGGATGCTTATTATCAAAAGCTTCCAGCACTTCAGGAGCATAATCCTGCTTATATTCTGTTTTTCTTCCCAAAAGGGACAGTTGGTCTTTTAATTCGGTCATAACTATATTATCCTTTACTAATCAAATATTTCTCTAATCCTTCACTGCGTAACTTACATGCCGGACAATGCCCACAGCCATCACCTTGAACCCCGTTATAACAAGTCAACGTTTCGTTCCGTATCAGATCGAGCACTCCCAACTCATCTGCTAATCCCCAGGTTTCCGCTTTGTCAATCCACATCAATGGAGTATGAATTACGAACTGTTCGTCCATAGCCAGATTCAATGTAACATTGAGCGACTTGATAAAGGCATCGCGACAATCAGGGTATCCGCTGAAATCGGTTTGTGACACTCCTGTCACGATATGATTGATGCCATGCTCACGGGCATATACAGCAGCAATACTTAGAAAGAAGAGGTTACGTCCCGGTACGAATGTATTGGGATAACCGCCGGCCGGCTTTTCCTGATCCATAGGCAGCGTTGTATCCGTCAGTGAATTGTGCCCCAACTTACCGATAAAAGATACGTCCATTGCTTCAAACTCCACACCAGCTCTACACGCTATTTCCCGTGCCAGTTCCACCTCTTTCTCATGCTTCTGTCCGTACAGGAAACTCAAAGCAACTACTCTCTTAAACTCACGTTTTGCCCAAAACAGGCAAGTAGTAGAATCTTGTCCACCACTGAACACTACTAATGCAACTTCTTTATCCACAACGATTCATTATTAATTGCAAATGATGAATATAACAGTACAATTCGTGCTGCACAGGCATTCATCATGCAGTATTTATCATTACTTTAAATATCTTTGATTTTCAATATATTATAAGATATATCCTCATCGTACACATCACTACCGTCAATACGCTTGATAGCCGCCACAACACGGATAGTGACCGGAAGAATCAACACTTCATACAGGGATTTCAATACAATCTGAATACACATCATCACCAGTAATTCAGGCCAGGCAATAATTCCTCCAAAAGCAACAGGAAAGAATATCAGAGAGTCTGCCGTCTCCCCCACTACAGTCGACCAGATGGCACGGGCAGAGAAATGCCGTCCGCCACTTGCCACTTTCATGCGGCTCATGACATAAGCGTTGAGGAACGAACCAACCAGAAAAGCTGTCAGACTCGCCACTACAATACGCGGTGCCATTCCAAAAACAAAGTTGAAATGAGCTTCCCCCTCCCAAAATGGCGCAGCCGGTAATGCTACGGCTATCAATCCAAGCATCACCACAAAGAAATTCATAGCAAAACCACTCCAGATAATGAGACGTGCTTTACGAAAGCCCCACACCTCAGCAATGCAATCATTGATAATATAAGAAATAGGGAAAACCAGCAACCCTGCGGTAACGGTAATACCGAAAACCTGGATAACTTTAGTTTCAAGAAGATTAGCTGCAATCAGACAAACATTAAATAGAATACCCAGCAGCATAAAAGGTACAGATACTTTTTGCTTCATAAATCCTGTTTTTTACGTGGTGTTCTAGAATACACGACCGCTATTCACGGCATCATAAGATCGTTAAATCGGCTGCAAAGATACGTTTTCTTCTATTGACCGCAAAACCATTTCTAATTTAAGTTGTTCAAAGGGCATTCACCAAAACCTAACTTAATAATGAAGACAATCTTTAAAGTAATGTTTCTGTTGTGCGCCATCGGTCTCGTTCCGTCCGTGGCTAAAGCACAAGAAAAAGTGATTATTGATGACGAAGCACCTAACGGCATCGTCATGGTTACCATCGACAAGGCAGGCGACGAGATCGTCCGTATCATGAACGAATCACAGTTCAGGTACATCCACGATCCACAGGCACCTCGCTTCCTATTGATGGATAAAAAAGGAAAGTTCGCCCTTGGTATCGGCGGATATGTGCGTGCCACTGCCGAATATGACTTTGGCGGCATCGTGGACAACATGGACTTCATCCCTGCCTACATTCCGAATGCCAGCAAAGTAAAGAACCAGTTCCAAATGGATGCAAGTACTTCCACCATCTTCCTGAAATTGGTAGGGCATACTAAATTGCTGGGCGATTTCGTTGTATATACTGCCGGTAACTTCCGTGGCGGCGATAAGGTATTCCAATTGCGAAATGCTTATATGTCGTTCCGTAATGTAACGGTGGGTTATACTTATGGTGGGTTCATGGATTTGGCTGCATTGCCGTCCACTATCGACTTCCAAGGCCCCAATGGAGCAACTTTCTACCGTGCCACTCAACTTGCCTACACTTACAAAGGTCTGAAAAACTGGCGTTTCCATGCATCTATCGAAGTGCCAAGCGTAGATGGCGCCACGAATGACGAACTCAGCGTAGCCCAACAACGTATGCCGGACTTCGCCGCTTACGCCCAATATGGATGGGGAGCTAACAGTCATCTTCGTGTGGGTGGTATCGTGCGCAGCATGACGTATACCAGCACGCTCAGCAATCATGCATCCGATGTTACCGGATGGGGTGTACAGGCATCTACTTCGTTCAATCTCAGTAAGAAGTGGGAGATTTTCGGGCAAGCCACTTACGGAAAAGGTATCGGACAATATCTGAATGACATCAGCAACCTGAATGTGGACATTGTTCCCAATCCGGAAAAAGAAGGTAAGATGCAAGCATTGCCTATGCTGGGCTGGTTTGCCGGGGCACAGTATAATATCTGTCCGAAAATATTCGTATCCGGTACATACAGTATGTCCAGATTATATTCTGAGAATGGTTATCCCAACGATCAACCAAGCAGTTATCGCTACGGACAGTATCTCGTAGCCAATGTATTCTGGAATGTCACTCCAAACATGCAGGTAGGAGCCGAATACCTTCGTGGCTGGCGTACAGATTTCAGCAATTCAACACACCATGCCAACCGAATGAATTTGTTGGTACAATATTCTTTCTAATCAGATATATAAACAGGGAAGCCGCCTCAAAACAATGTTCGAGACGGCTTCTTCTATCATATTAGAAGTAATTATGAAATCAGAACCTGTAATCAATACTAAGGCCGAACACCTTATTAGTACGACTATAAACATTTGTACCACTCAATCCGGTACCATTATAGTTTTGAGACACTTTAGTATAGTCATCATAGGTAGTCCACATATAACCAACGTTCAAGGCAGCTCTTTCACTTAACTTCAACTTGGCTCCAAAGCCCAGAGTATAAGAATCACAAGAGAAACTGGTATCACTCTGATAATTGTCAGACAATCCGTAATCTGTAATCTGTCCACCACAGCTCACTGTCAGCTGTTTGGTTACATCCCACTCAATACCTGCCAGATACTCGTTTGTTCCCTTTGTCAGAAACTTCTGCTTGCCGTCAGCCATTCCTGCATTCTTATCGTCAAAGAAGTGATATTCTACAGATGCGCGCAATACCGGTATGAATTCATAGGCAGCAGCCACGGATAGCATGGAAGGGATATCATTCGGAGTATTCACACCATGCTTGAAAGCAGCCAACACATCATTAGGATGGGTGTTTTCTTTCGTACTGTTTTCAATATTCAAGTTAGTCTTGAACTCATATTTCGCACCTATGTTCAGCTTGCCAAGTTTTGCATCCAAACCGATAACCGGAGTCAACCCCCAACCGGTCTGATCACAATCCAAACCAATCGGAGACATTACAGGTGTACCACCCAAATTTTCTTTTAAGGTGGCAGTCAGGAAACCTTTATATCCACCTGTGAAATAATTCATACGTCCACCGGCAAATGCAGAAAGCCATTCATTAATCTTATAAGTCAAACCCAATTGAACAGAATAGATATATTGTCTACCATCCATAGCACTATTGATGTCATACATGTCGGGAGTCACGATAGGGCCCTCACCTTTCAAATATTTTTGCAAACTTCCTTGAAATATACCTGCCATAGCTGACGAGTCGAACATGGGCAGACCATCGTCAAACGAAGCCTTTCCACCACCACCGGTGATTGCAAAGAAACCGGAAATAGTCCAGTCACCACTCTTATACGCAGCAAAGATGCTGGGAATAACCGGTGCAGCAGCTTTCCCTTTATAATATTTAGTGAAAGGTTTGTCAGAAGGAATAAGAATAGGCTTACCGGTATTGGGGTCCATACCACCAAAACCTTTATAAGTCAAAAAACTGGCATCGATATTTCTTGTTTGGAAAGCACTCTGAATACTCAAAGACATATGAAAACCATCATTCGGCAAAAATGCCAGACCTGCCGGATTGGACAAAGCACCATCTATTTCTGTTGTAGCACCGCGGGATAACATGCGGAGAAAAGCAGCATGCTGATTTGTATTCGTCAGCAGTCCTCCTGCAAAAGTTGAAGTTGAAACGATTAGCATCATAAAGCTAATCAAGCTAATTTTTCTCATCTAAATCTTTTTTAATTGTTAGCGGGCGCAAAGGTACAATAATATTGCACATCAGAAAGTGATTTGTGCAAAAAAAATGCATTACAGACAAAATTTAATTGAAAAAAGAAACTGTTTCTAATGAAACGAATAAAGAAAAGATATGAAGGATGTATAACAGAACCGAAAGGAGACAATCCCGTAATCATAAACAACGAATCACAACCTCACAACCAACTAATCTCAAACATGCAAGGAACTAATCTCTGCGCCGCAAGAAATTAGTTTCTTGCAAGAGCAGAATTAGTCTGCCGCAAGTGTGCAATTGACAGGGAAGGCTACCCGTAATCCTCCGCTACTTCTGAACCTTATCATTCACACACGTGTTATTTATATTATATATACTAAATTCTAAAAACTTCAGAAATCATGGCATATACAATTGCTTTTTTCGGCACCAAGCCCTATGACGAGGCTTCGTTCAATGAAAAGAATAAAGAGTACGATTTTGAACTCCGCTATTATAAAGGACACCTGAACAAACACAATGTGATACTGACACAGGGTGTGGATGCCGTCTGCATATTTGTAAACGACACCGCAGACGCAGAAGTGATCCGCATGATGGCGGACAATGGCGTGAAATTATTGGCATTGCGTTGTGCCGGATATAACAATGTAGACCTGAAAGCGGCTGCCGATTGTGGTATCACAGTGGTACGTGTGCCCGCCTACTCGCCCTATGCCGTAGCAGAATATACCGTGGCTCTCATGCTATCGCTGAACCGGAAAATTCCACGCGCCACCTGGCGTACACGAGACGGTAATTTCTCTCTGCACGGACTGCTTGGTTTCGATATGTACGGCAAGACGGTCGGCATCATCGGTACGGGAAAGATTGCCAAGAAACTTATCATGATTCTGCGCGGTTTCGGCATGAACGTACTGGCTTATGACCTATACCCCGACTATAACTTTGCCCGTGAACATCAAGTGGTGTACACCACGCTGGACGAGCTTTACCACAGTTCGGACATCATCTCCCTGCACTGCCCACTCACCGAGCAAACCAAATATCTCATTAACGACTACTCCATCAGCAAGATGAAAGAGGGCGTAATGATTATCAATACCGGACGCGGACAACTGATTCATACCAACGCACTGATAGAAGGATTGAAGAACAAGAAGATCGGTTCTGCCGGACTGGACGTGTACGAGGAAGAAGGCGAATACTTCTATGAAGACCAGTCGGACCGCATCATAGATGATGATGTGCTGGCCCGTCTGCTTTCCTTCAACAATGTCATCGTCACCTCACACCAGGCGTTCTTCACCCGTGAAGCATTGGAGAATATCGCCACTACCACACTTCAAAATATCAAAGACTTTGCAAGCGGAAAAGCCTTGGAAAATAAAGTGATATAGCTACGAGCTACAAAGCTACAAGTCCTTGCAGTATGATAGCGCCCATATAGCGCAGCTACTTGTAGCTCTGTAGCTTGTAGCTCAGTAGCTCACAAAACTTTTTCAAAATCAGTTTGTTATCTAAACATATCATCCATTTAAAAGAAAGGAATTAATAATGAAAAAAGTAATAGACAAAGCGGAAAGCCGTGGACGTACTCTATATGATTGGCTCGACAGTCACCATACATTCAGTTTCGACACCTACTATAATCCGCGCCGTATGAACTTCGGTGCCCTGCGCGTACTGAACGACGACCGTGTAGAACCAGGTAAAGGCTTCGGTACCCACCCGCATAAAAACATGGAAATTATCTCCATCCCCTTGAAAGGAAAGCTGAAACATGGTGATAGCCAGAAGAACAGCCGCTCCATCACACCGGGCGATATACAGACCATGAGTGCCGGTACCGGTATTTATCACAGCGAAATGAACGGCAGTGACACTGAACCGGTAGAGTTCCTGCAAATCTGGGTAATGCCGGAGAAACTGAACACACCGCCTGCTTATCAGGATTATGACATCCGCCCGCTACTGCGCAAGAATGAACTGACACTGATTGTTTCACCGGACGGTGACGCTCCTGCCAAGATGCTGCAACAGGCATGGTTCTCCATCGGAGAGATAGAAGCAGGCAAAAAGATCGGCTACCATATGCACCAGTCGCATGCAGGTGTATACATCTTCGTGATCGAAGGTGAAGTGAAGGTGGACGACACGGTACTCTCACGTCGCGACGGCATGGGTATATATGACACTCACAGCTTTGAGTTGGAAACACTGAAAGACTCGCATATCCTGCTGATGGAAGTGCCCATGTAAGTCTTTTAGATAAAAATAACAGCTAAAAGCCAAGGTTTGTGTAGCGTTTTTCGTAATATTGCGCTATAAATTGATCCTTGCATGAAACTTGATTACATTTACCATAGCGGCTTCGCGATTGAAGCGGACGGAGTGACAGTCATTATCGATTACTACAAAGATTCCTCTGAAACGGAATATAATAAAGGTATCGTTCATGACTATCTGTTGGGAAGACCCGGAGAACTATATGTGCTCTCTTCCCATTTTCACCCCGACCACTTTAATCGCGAAGTTCTTTTATGGAAGGCCGAGCGCCCGGATATTCACTACATTTTCTCCAAGGACATTCTAAAACATCGTCGCGCCACACGTGAAGATGCCACCTATATAAATAAAGGTGATGTGTACGAAGACCCGAATATTCGTATCGAAGCATTCGGTTCCACGGACATAGGCATCTCTTTCCTGATCGACCTGCAAGGCATCCGGCTGTTCCATGCCGGAGACCTGAATAACTGGCATTGGAGTGAAGAATCTACCCCACAGGAAATCCGGAAAGCGGAAGGCGACTTCCTTGCCGAGGTGAAGTACCTCCAGCAGACCGCCCCTTCGGTAGATGTAGCCATGTTTCCAGTGGACAACCGCATCGGGAAAGACTATATGAGAGGTGCGGAACAATTCGTGGAACGGATAAAAACCGCTATCTTTGTACCTATGCACTTCAGCGAGGAATATAAGGGCGGAAATGCTTTCCGGGAGTTTGCCGAAAGCAAAGGTTGTCGTTTCCTGTCCATAACCCGCAGAGGCGAAAGTTTCGATATTACTCAATAAAACATACGCATTATGAAAAATTTGACACAGTTTCTTTTTATGCTGTTATGCATCTGTCTGCCAGCCACAGCGTTTGCAGACGCCAATAAAGATAAAGATGACGACAGCAAGTATCTGGCAGGTGCAGTACCCGAAGTAGATGGGAAAGTGGTATTCACCAAAGAATTCAGCATTCCCGGCATGTCGCAGGAAGAAATCTTCAAACGCATGCAAAACTGGATGGAAACACGGCTGAAAAAAAATGAGAACACCAGCCGCGTAGTCTACACCAATCCGGAAGAAGGACAAATCGTAGGCACGGGAGACGAATGGATCGTGTTCAGTTCGAGTGCTTTGTCTCTGGACCGCACAAAGATACTCTATCAGATTTCCGTTGTCTGCGCACCTGAGAAGTGTACGATGGAAATAGAGAAAATCCGCTTCAACTATCGCGAAGGCAAAGAGAAATATACGGCAGAAGAATGGATTGTAGACAAGTACGCACTGAATAAAGCCAAAACCAAATTAGTGCGCGGACTTGCCAAATGGCGTAGAAAAACAGTAGATTTTGTCGACGACCTGGCTCTTGGAGCAACCGAAGCCCTCAGTGCAAGCACCGCTAAAAAAGCAGCCGAAGCAACCAGACAAACGGAAGCTAAGAAAGAGGAAAAGAGTGTTGTAAACTCCGGTCCGATAGTGATTGTGCCTAAAGCAGAAGTTGAAGTGAAGACTCCGACGGAAACCAGCAAAGTCACAGTAATCCCTGCCACTCCACTCACCCCGGCTACTCCTGCAACGTCAAGTACAGTGCCCGGCTACAAAGAAGTAGCTCCGGATCAATTGCCGGCAAATGCCATCCAAATGGGTGCGGGCAAGTTAGTGCTTGTAATCGGCTCGGATGCTTTCAACATGACCATGATGACAGCAAATGCAGGTGGCTCACTGGGCAAATCATCAGGCAAGCCTGTCATTTTCAGCTTCCTTTCCCCCGATCAGCCTTACGAACAGATGGAGGCGGCGGAAACTTACACAGTTCGCTTCTATCCGGCAAACCAAACTGAACCGTCAGTTGTTTTGGAATGTAAAAAGATGCCTTCACAGGCTCCGATGGAAGGTCAGCCACGCATGTATGTGGGTGAGATTCTGAAGGCATTCATTAAATAATTACTAATTACATGGAAATAAAAGCTAAATTCGATCATTTTAATATCAACGTTACCAATCTGGAGCGTAGTATTGCTTTCTATGAAAAAGCATTGGGATTGAAAGAACATCATCGTAAAGAAGCTTCAAACGGCTCCTTCACATTGGTTTACCTGACAGATAACAGCACAGGTTTCCTCCTGGAACTGACTTGTCTGAAAGATCATCCGCAAGCTTATGAACTTGGAGAGAACGAAAGCCATTTATGCTTCCGTGTTACCGGTGATTATGAAGCTATTCACCAATACCATAAAGAAATGGGTTGGGTATGCTTTGAAAATACAGCTATGGGACTGTACTTCATCCATGATCCGGATGATTACTGGATAGAAATGCTTCCGGCAAAATGATGATAGCATGGTAAAATGATAAATGGTAAGATGAGGAAATGTAATCCTATCATCTTACCATTTATCATTTTACCATGCTATCATCTTATTTATGACGATTCGCCCTTTTTTTCCGTATATCCGCCTTCATCTTGGCGGCACCGGAACCATGTTTCCCGGTAATATACGTTTTCTTCTTAGCTTTAGTTTTCACTTTTCCATCTTCCTTGGGTTTGTCTTTCTTTCCTTTAAAGACGATACCACCCATTATTGCATCTTCTATACTCATATATATTCGGTTTCTATTATTGTATTCATAAGCTGAACAAAGTATGGCTTTATCATACATTGACCACAAAGATAGCTTTTTTCTACTAATAGACTACATTTTTCGTATCTTTGCGGACAACTTTTAAAGATTGAATAGAATGAACACTACGTTGCTTTCTGCTGATAAAGACCCGATGGGGACCGCTATTGCCGATTATTACAAACGACATAAGGCCGAACGGCTACGGGTTTTCTCTTCACAATTCGATGAAGATGAGATTCCGGTAAAGGAACTTTTTCGCACGGAAAAGCAGATGCCTCTTTTGGAACGTACCGCCCTGCAACTAGCTACAGGAAAGATTCTGGATGTAGGAGCCGGAAGCGGTTGCCACAGCCTTGCCTTGCAGGAAGCTGGCAAAAATGTACATGCCATTGATATTTCGCCGCTTTCAGTAGCAGTAATGCTACAACGCGGTGTACGGCATGCCACATTGCTCAATCTGTTCGATGAGCATTTCCATGAGACATACAACACTATATTAATGTTGATGAACGGTTCAGGAATCATCGGCAAGTTGGAGAACCTTCCTGCCTTCTTTAAAAGAATAAAGCAACTGCTACAACCCGGCGGCTGCATCTTTATGGACTCCAGTAATCTGCGCTATCTGTTTGAGGAAGAAGACGGAAGTTTTGTGATCGACCTGGCAGGCGACTATTATGGAGAAGTAGATTTCCAAATGCAATATAAGGATATTCAGGGAGAGCCATTCGACTGGCTTTACATTGATTTCCAGACACTCAACCTTTATGCAGCCGAAAATGGTTTCCAAGCGGAGCTGATAAAAGAAGGAAAGCACTATGATTATTTAGCCAAGCTGACCTTAAAATAAGGTCAACCTAGACTTTCTGTTTACTATTTCTTTGACAGCATTTCGTCAATCTTCTTCGTCAGTGCAGCAAATTCCTCCTCATTGTACAGGCGGGTCAGCATCACGATGCGTCCGTCTTTATCAATCAGTACATTGCGGGTAATTCCGGCATTGCGAAGCGCATATTTGGCAAAGATATCTGCACCCGGATCCAATCCCAAAGGATAAGTAACACCAGTTAACTTGCCGAATGCAATCACTTTATCCAACGGTTCATCACGGTCAATGCCGATAAGGGCAAATGCAGAATTGTCTTTGTGCTTCAACCAGATATCCTTTTCTATGAAAGGCATTTCTTTGCGGCATACACCACACCAACTGGCTGTAAACTGTAACATCACCACTTTTCCACGGAGTTCGGAAAGGGTAACTTTCTTACCGTCTGTCAGGGTAATGGTAAAGTTGGGAGCCATCTCCCCTACTCTTACAAGGTAGCCGGTGCTATCGGCAGCTACTTCCTGTGCTTTGCCCGACAAACCGCAAAGGGCAAACAGGATAAAAATCAAACTCTTTACTACTTTCATCGATCTCATACTTTTAAGTTATTCTCAAAACGGGAACAATAATGGAAGTACAAAGATCATCACAATTCCCATAATTATCTGTAAAGGCAAACCAACTTTAACATAATCCATGAATGTATAACGTCCCGCAGGCATCACCAATGCATTAGGTGGAGTAGAGAATGGAGAAGCGAAACACATACTGGCAGCTACGGTTACGGCAAACAGGAATGGATATGGGCTCAAACCCAACTGTATGGCAGCCTGAAGGGCAATCGGTGCCAAAAGTACTGCCGTAGCCGTATTACTAATAAACATAGTCATCAGCGAAGTAGTGAAATAAATACCTGCTAATAACACATAAGGCCCGTAACTACCCAGTCCGTTTACCAGCGATTGAGATACCAAATCGGAGGCTCCGGTCTTTTCCAACGCCAGTGACATGGGCATCATAGCGGCAATCAATACAATACTTTCCCAGTTAATAGTTTTATATGCCGCTTCCACATTTCGGAAACAACCGGTAAGCACCATTAGCAGACCTGCAATCATCACTGCCGTAACCGGAGCAATGGGGATGAAGTCGAACATCATCATTACCACCATTCCCAACATGATAATGGCAGCAACAGGTGCTTTATGATTCAATGTAACTTTGGCAGCCTCAGCAAGCGGTTGTCCAAGGACTACCCAATCGGATGGATCTTCACTCAAACGCGCTATATTCTCCCATGTTCCCTGCACCAACAGCGCATCTCCCGAATGCATCTTTTCATCCTTCAGATTCTTCAGTATATACTGTCGTTTACGTTGGATACCCAGAATATTCACACCATATTTCTCTCTGAAACCAGAATCCTTTACCGGCTTATTTACCAGATTGGAGGCAGGCATCAATACAATCTCAGCAATACCAATTTCTGTGAATTCAAGTTCGTCACTCTTTGATTCTACGGCACCTTCCACCTCATGTGTATCCAGCAACTTCAATGTATTTTCTTCTGCAAAGCGCTCTACATTCGTAAAATCGCCCAATACATACAAAATATCATTCTCCTGAATAATGGTATCAGCAGCTGCCATTTCCTGGGTCATCGTTTTAAAGAAATGACGGCGAGAAGAGGATGACTGACGGCGAACTTCCATTATACCCACATTATAACGCTGTGAAATACTTAACTCTTGTATAGTCTTTCCCGTTAAAGGTGACCTACCCTCCACCCGTACCCGGCACAAGTTCTGAAACAGTTGGTATTCTCCTGCCAGCTCTTTCAGCGATTTATTCTTGTTGCCCTTACGGTCCTTATGACCTTTCTTAGTCAGGAAGATTTTACTCAGTGGAATCAATACCACCAATCCGACAGCCACACAAACCAGTCCGACAGGAGTAAATGAGAAAAAAGTGAGGGGGGGATATCCGGCAGAGGTCAATGCTTCCTGAATCACAAGGTTCGGCGGTGTACCGATAAGTGTCATCATACCTCCCATGCTACTGGCAAATGCAAGTGGCATCAACAGACGGCTGACATTAATCTGTGTTCCCATGGCCATACTGACTACAATGGGAAGCATCAAAGCTACCGTTCCGGTATTACTGACAAAAGCACCGATGAATGCCGTCACCAATACAATAAGAATGAAAAGCTTTAATTCGCTGTCACCGGCTAATTTCAGGATACGACTACTGATCATCTTTGCCAAACCCGTCTGAAAGATAGCACCGCCCACAACGAACAGTCCTATCATCATGATCACAACAGAATTGGAAAAACCGGTCAGCGCTTCTTCCGGGGTCAGAATACCGAATATAATTAGTAACACCAAAGCACAAAGCGCCACCAAATCCGAACGCACTTTGCCACTCATAAAGAATATTGCAGAAAGAAATAAAACAATGAGAGTAATATACATATAGATGTTAAATTTGTCAGTTATTAAACAATTCAACAGTGAATTTTGTTCTAAAGCGTTGCAAATATCACAAAAATCAGCACAATGAACAATAGGGTAAATCCTTTTTGAACTAAATAAACGACAAATATCTCACTAAATTATAAATAAAATATAGATTATTAGCATTATATTTATAACTTTGAATCCGGGAATGATATTATGGGCTCCCCCCTTTTATCAGTTAAATTCTATAACAACAATGGGAAACGACAACACAATTACAGGCACTTTCAATGGAACAGTCCACCTGGAATACCTGCCATGTATCAATTATGCAATGATACACAACCATGTGCCTTCATGCAATTTCTGCGAACTCATGAACAGTGATGAAGTCGATTGGAACAATATCAAAGTTTCGATAGATGGAGAACTTATTAAGCACTCAGAGAGTATTCTTGAAGTCATTCCGCACGGACAGAACATTCAAATCAACAACCTGGAAATATCACCTGAAAATGGAAAATTAATCGAATTGACAGAAGGCATCGATACTACCTTTCATCTGGTTGTTATGATTTCCGGTGAGATAGCCCATCAGCAAACGTTTCCTATCAAACTGATGGCATACGATCAGTGGAGCGGCTCCAGTATCATGCCCGAACTCTTAGCTACATTTGTTATTCCCAATCACCCCATACTTTCAAGAATAAGCGTAAGAGCCTCACAATTCCTCGAAAAGTGGACCGGAAATTCCGCCTTAGACGAGTATCAGACACAGGACCCCAACCGAGTACGTGCACAGGTAGCTGCTATTTATGAGGCTCTCCGGTCTGAGTCTTTAATATATTCTACGGTTCCGGCCAGCTTTGAAACTTCGGGGCAGCGTATCCGCTTGGTAGATAATGTACTCACCAGCAAGCTGGGTACATGTATAGACCTGACTTTACTCTATGCTTCCTGTCTGGAGGCAAATGGCATTCATCCTCTTTTAGTCTTATTGAAAGGACATATATTGGTAGGCGCATGGCTTACAGAAGATATTTATCATCAAACCGTAGGCGATGATGCTTCCTTTCTACTCAAAGGGAGTGCAAATGGCATCAGCGACATTGTATTAGTTGAGACAACCGCAGTGGCATCCTCTCAAAACATCTCATTTGAAGAAGCCGCTACAATGGCTCAGAGAGAACTTAAAGAAGAAAACAGATTCGAGCTGTTTATCGATGTATATAGGTGCAGACTGGATAAAATCCGCCCATTGCCGCAACGCATAAACCATAACGGTGAATGGCAAATAGAAAACAGTGGAATAGAGCATGAGAACGTAACCCAAAGAATACACCAACTGGACCGGTATGAAATAAAACTGGAGGACAGCAAGGATGAAATAACCAAGCAGATTATTTGGGAAAGAAAACTGCTGGACTTTTCTCTACGTAATAATCTGATCAACATCCGGCTTGGCAGAAGAGTCATACCATTCATATCTTTCGAAATTGACCATCTGGAAGATCATCTGCAAGCCGGAGAAAACTACCAGATATTACCCAGTCCTGCTAAAAGTAAAATAGAACCTGGTGAGACAGGGCTCTATGATTCTTCTTTATGGAAAGGGAATTTGGAAAAATTAGTAATCAGCGAACTGAGAAACAAAAAACTTCGTTCTTATCTGACCGAAAGCGAACTTCAGAACTCACTCAAATTTGTATACCGTACATCGCGAACCGCCATCGAGGAAAATGGCGCCAATTCACTGTTCCTCGTTTTAGGAGTCCTGAAGTGGTACGAGTCTTCTAAGAGTGTGAAACCACGCTTTGCTCCTATCTTACTGTTACCGGTAGATATTGTGCGTCGTGGAGGCTTAAGTGGATATATCATCCGCACCAGAGACGAAGAAATCATATTGAACATAACGCTCGTCGAACTATTGAAACAACAGTTCAGTGTTAATCTTTCCGGGTTGAATCCGTTGCCAAAAGATGATAGTGGGGTAGACCTGAAAAAGATATTCGCTACGATTCGCACCTGCATCCGTAATATGAAAGGTTGGGACGTAGTAGAAGAATCCATGTTGGGGTTATTCTCATTCAACAAGTTTGTCATGTGGAATGATATTCATACCAATGCAAGCAAAATGAAAGAGAATGCCATTATAGCCAGTCTGATGGAAAATCGCATTCAATGGCAAGATACAGCTCCGGAGATTGACGCCAGAGAAATAGACAAAAATCTTGAACCTATCAATTTTGCCATTCCTGTTGACGTTGATTCTTCGCAGCTTGAAGCTGTCATTGAATCAGGAGAAGGAAAGAGCTTCATATTGCATGGTCCTCCGGGAACCGGCAAATCGCAGACCATTACCAATATGATAGCCAATGCTCTGTATAAAGGGAAACGTGTGCTATTCGTAGCGGAAAAGATGGCGGCACTTTCTGTAGTGCAAAACCGTCTGACCAAGATAGGATTAGATCCATTCTGCCTGGAAATACATTCCAATAAAGTCACTAAATCCCATTTTCTGGCGCAGCTTCAGAAGGCTATAGAAGTCATTCATATCCAGTCTCCCGCTGAGTTTGAAAGCACTTCAAAGCAATTATTCGAGCGTAGAAGAAAACTGATCGATTATATGGAAGCATTGCATCATTCCCATGCTTCCGGTTTCTCTCTTTACGATTGTATTACACACTATTTATCGATACAAGGAGATGAATTGTCTATCGACTTTTCTCTGTTGCCCGCCATCACGAAGAATCAACTGATAGACTTTTGCGAAAAGATCCAGGAACTGGATACAGTTTTTCAGATAACAGGACATCCGCAAGACCACCCACTAAAAGGCCTGGAGCCATACGATACTTCCATAGAAAGCTCTCAGAAACTACAAGCCGGAATCAGGCGCTTTATAAATTTATTCACCTCAATTACCGCTAACAGAAAGTTGCTTTCAAATAGCCTGGGAATCTCGATACCTGATAATTGGGATGGGATCAACTGGATGGGCAAGATAAGTAACCAACTTCTATCCATCCCATATCTGAACAAAACGCTATTGGAAATAGGTGGCAATACCGATTTGATAGAAGAATGGAAAGATGTTGTCCTGTTCGGCCGTAAACGAGACCAGTTACAAGCTGAACTGGGCAAAGAATACGCACTTCAAATTCTGGAAGAAAATGCATTTACCCTTCAGCAAGAATGGAAAGATATCGAAATGAAATGGTTCTTACCTAAATTCTTTGCAAAACGTTCTTATCTGAGAAAGCTCAGACTTTACAATACGAATTTGCAGGCAATGCAAATACCAAGCCTGTTAGAAAAGCTCAATGCTTATCAAAATAATAATAAGGTCATTCAAGAACAATCTTCCGAATTGTCATCTTCTTTCGGTTTCTTAGGAAGAAAGAACAAAGAGAAATGGAATGATATTGATTCTATACTTAAGAGTCTTCCGACGATTTACAACACTTTATCGGAATATGCAGCAATAGTTCAACAGCCATTTGCAGAAGTTCTGAATCAATTTGCAAATAAAATTAGTATTGACTGGAACATATTCCAGCAGTCTAATGAAAACACATTCAAGCAATTGATCGATACATCCAGCGAATTGAATACGGTTCTCAATGAAATTAAAGGTTTATGCTACATACAACTGCCGGATAATAATCTTGAAATGAAACTACCGGTTCTACTGAATACCTGGTTAACTCACTTCAATATGATTAAAGACTGGGGACAATGGTGCATCCGTAAGAAAGAATTGGAATCTTTACATTTAACCATAGTTATCAACTATATAACAGATAAGCATAAAAGCGGATCGGAAGCTGCTGATGCATATATGAAGGGCATTTATCACCAATTAGCGCTAAAAACCATTGATGCAGATGAAACTTTGCGTCTTTTCAACGGATTGCTATTCGAAGAAATGATCAGCAAATACAAACAGTTGACTGTAGACTTTCAGGAGTTGAGTAAAAAAGAGCTGTACTGTAGATTAGCGGCCAAAATCCCATCACTGACAATGGAAGCCGCCTCCAGTTCCGAAATAGGAATTCTAAAAAGGAATATTTCAAATGGAGGACGCGGCACATCTATCCGGAGAATTATAGATCAGATACCAACTCTGTTGCCCAAGCTATGTCCATGTATGTTGATGAGTCCGATATCAGTGGCTCAATATATAGATCTGGATGCAGAGAAGTTCGATCTTGTTATCTTCGACGAAGCATCACAGATGCCTACCAGCGAGGCAGTCGGTGCAATAGCCCGCGGCAACGCATTAGTAGTAGTAGGTGATCCCAAGCAAATGCCTCCGACAAGTTTCTTCTCCTCTTCACAAGTTGATGAAGAAGAGGCTGAATTTGATGATATGGAGAGTATTCTGGATGATTGTATCTCATTATCCATTCCATCCCGTTACCTGACCTGGCACTACCGGAGCAAACACGAAAGTCTGATTGCTTTCAGTAATTCCCAGTATTATAATGGAAAACTATATACCTTTCCTTCTGTGGATGACAGAGTTTCAAAAGTACGCTTAGTTCAGATAGATGGTACGTATGATAAAGGACGTACACGCAGCAATCATGCCGAAGCGGAAGCCATTGTGAAAGAAATACTGAACCGGCTACGTATACCTGAAGTTCCAGAAAAGAGCATAGGTGTCGTATCCTTCAGCCAGGTGCAGCAAAATCTGATAGAAGATATGCTCATTGAGGAGCTGAACAAATATCCTGAATTGGAAGAAAAAGCTTTCCAAAGTAATGAACCTATTTTCATCAAGAATCTAGAAAATGTGCAAGGTGATGAACGGGATATTATTCTTTTCTCTATAGGATACGGTCCGGACAGGAACGGCAATGTATCTATGAATTTCGGACCATTGAATAATCAAGGCGGTGAACGTCGTCTGAATGTAGCCGTATCGCGCGCACGTTACGAGATGATTATATTTTCAACCTTACGCTCCGAACAAATAGATTTAAAACGCACAAAGTCTAAAGGTGTGGAAGGCTTAAAAAGATTCCTTGAATTTGCAGAACGCGGCACCTCACCTGTTCCGGCCATCCAGCTCCAGAACCTGCAACAAAGTAATCTCATCACTTTAATTGCACAAGAACTTACTCAGCGTGGTTATAAAGTGGAAACTCTGGTAGGGCGGTCTAATTTTAAAGTAGATTTAGCGATTGTTAATCCGCTGCAACCAGACACATATATTCTGGGAATCTTATGTGACGGAAGAAACTATTATGAAACAAAAACCACCAGAGACCGTGAAATAGTACAACCGAATGTCTTGCAAATGCTCCACTGGAATGTGATGCGTGTATGGTCTGTCGACTGGTTTGAACATAAGGAGAACGTCGTGAAGCGCATTATCAAAAAGCTGGAAGATTTAAAAAACACAAAAGTAGAAGAACAGCCTCCCCTCCTTCCGGCAGAGAATAATGTTCTGAAAACATTCAGTATAGAGAATGAACCTGTTGTAGAATTGGTGAACAATCGAGAAAAAGAGTATACATTCGCTAACTTGCCCGATATCGGTTACAGTACAGATATCGATACCGTAATAACTTCTTCCTATCAGGTTAAAAAACAACTTCAACAAATAGTCAAGATTGAACAACCTATAACAAATACTCTACTATATAAAAGGATATTACGAATTTGGAATCTGACAAGAGTTACCACCCGTTTACAGCTATTTATCGACAGTCTTCTTAAAGATGCATATAAAGACCCTTTATCGGGAGATACTATAATTTACTGGGAAGATGAAGAGAAAGCTAAAGACTGCGACTTTTACCGCATCAACTCCAAACGCGATATTCTGGATATTCCAATCCTGGAAGTAATGAGTGCCGCCCGCTATGCCATAGAGCAACAAATATCCATGCCGACTGAAGATCTGAAACGGCTGACTTCCCAACTTCTCGGTTTCAGTAGGAAAAGGAACAATCTAGATATGATAACGGAACAGGCCATACAATTGCTGATTGACAAAGAAATATTCAGCCATGCGAACGGAATGGTATCCATGAACAATTAGGGTTCATGGCTACTTTCTTACGAAGGGGAAACAGGATGAAAAAGAATGTCTGCCTAATAGTCTTCGATAGTGGAATTTCCGAATATATCCTTTTTAATCATAATCGTATTACCATTATCATCTTCAATAATCGTATTACCTAAAATGTCTTTTTTGACTGTTTTTATTTTCTTGACTGACTATCGAATATTCGTAACTATCCTCTATAGAATTAACACTATAGCTCTTCATTATATGGGGAGCTAAAACAAACTGAACTGTAAATTAGGATAAATAGAATCTTTTTCATGGCATATTTCTTTGGGGTTGTAACAAAAATAATATGGGAAAATGATAACTAACTGATGAATTCTATATATATTGATAGGGAAAAAACTAAAATTAATACTTTTCATGTGCTACAATCGTATCGTTTTAGGAGGCTCGGACTACATGCGGTCTACACTCGCACGATTTTCCACCCCAATAGCAGGGTAACTAAGTTACTGAAAGTCAATAAACAACAAATGCCCCAAGTATTTCTACTCAGGGCATTTTGTTCGTTTTGAGGTTCCTGGCGGATTCGAACCGCCGTACACGGTTTTGCAGACCGCTGACTAAGCCACTCATCCAAGGAACCAATCTTTTCTCATTTGCGGTTGCAAAGGTAGTACATTTTTTGAAAACTCCAACTATTCGCAGCAATTTTTCTTCTTTTCTTTTTTCGTCGCACTACACTCTGCACGCTTCTCATCCATCAATCGCTTTAAGTCACAACCGGTTACGCAATTTGCACATGGGTTACCATTTCCTTTTGTCCGGCGAAAAAAAGCATAAGTTCCCCATCCGATCCGGACAATACACAACAGTAACAGGATTGCAACTATCCATTGTTGCCAATTCATCATACAAATAATCCTCCTATTCTATAAATGGCAAATGCCATTACCCACGCAAGCAACGTGGTATACACTGCCGTAAATAACGCCCATTTCCAGCTACCGGATTCTTGCTTGATTGCTACAATCGTAGCTATACATGGGAAATAGATCAATACAAACACCATATAACAGAAAGCTACCAACGGTGTAATCGGAATACGTTCGGCAAGACTTACGGCATCCGCTTCAGCATCATTCGTATAAAGCACCCCCAGTGTACTTACCACTAATTCCTTAGCGCCCACACCTGAAAGTATACCGATACCAAGTTTCCAGTCAAAACCCAAAGGTTCAATCACCGGCTCCATAGCCTTTCCTATCTGTCCGATGTAGGAATTCTCCTGCTGTTCGGCAACCGTCTCATACGCATCATGGTCAGGATAATATCCCAACGCCCATATTACGATGGAAGCTATCATGATGATGCCCCCCATTTTACGAAGATATTGCGCACCTTTCTCCCAAGTATGCCGGAAAATGGCCTTTGCTGTCGGCAAACGGTAAGGTGGAAGTTCCATTACGAACGGAGTATCATCCCCTTTCACCAAGAAACGGCTGAATAAACGCGCCATCAATATCGCCAACAAGATACCTATTGAATATATTAATAACAGTATCAAACTACCATTGTTCGGAAAAAACGCGCCTACCAGCAACAAATAAATAGGCAGGCGAGCACTACATGACATCAACGGATTGACGAGCATAGTAATAAGTCGGCTTTTACGGTTCTCAATAGTGCGCGAAGCCATAATAGCAGGTACATTACATCCGAAACCCATAATCAGAGGAATGAAGGATTTACCATGCAGCCCCATCTTATGCATAATCTTATCCATGATAAACGCGGCACGTGCCATGTAACCGGAGTCTTCCATAAGCGATATGCAGAAATAAAGAATAAGGATGTTCGGCAGAAAGACAATCACACCACCAACACCACCAACAATGCCGTCTACCAACAAGTCTTTCAATGGTCCGTCCGCCATATTGGCATGTATAAAATTGCCGAGGGTTTCTACCAACCACTCAATACCCATCATCGGGTATTCGCCGAGCACGAACGTCCCCTCGAACATAAGATACATGAACAGGAAGAAAATGGGGAATCCCCACACACGGTGCGTTACAATGGAGTCTATCACACGGGTAGTATGTTCTTTATCCAAATGATTATCCACAAAGGTTTCTTTCAGCGCACCGGATATAAAACCATATTTAGCATCGGTAATTGCCTGATCGCAATCCTCATTCAGCACGTCTCGAATACGGCGACTTTCCTGATCACGGACAGCAATGATTTCTTTGCCATTGGGTAAAGTTTTAATCAACGTTTCCAAGTCCGGATCATTCTCCAAAAGCTTGATGGCAAGAAAACGGGTGGAATACTTATGACGGATATCTTCATTCTCACTAATCACCCGCTTCACCTCTTCAATGCTGCGTTCCAGTTCGGGACCGTGATTAATGTGAATATGACGATAAAATCCATGATGACGCACCTCTTCCTCTTTATGAGCTCCACCGGTATAGCCGGGCACATATTCCCGATGCCATTCGCGCAGGTCATTCAACACTTCGGTACGTACTTTGCCTTTCTGATCGAGGAAGTCAGCACCTTCGTAAATGCTGATAACAACATGAAAAAGATCTTCGATGCCTTTACCCGTACGCGAAACGGTAGGAACCATAGGGACACCAAAGAGTTCACTCAGTTTCATGTAATCCAGCGTGTTGCCACTGGCTTCCAATTCATCATACATATTGAGAGCCATCACCATACGTACGTTCATATCAATTAGCTGAGTAGTGAGGTACAGATTACGTTCCAGATTAGATGAGTCTACCACATTGATAACAATGTCCGGAGTTTCATCAATAATATGATGACGAACATACATTTCTTCAGGACTATATGCTGATAGCGAATATGTACCGGGCAAATCGACTATGCGGAAATGATAGCCCTGGAAATTAAAGTAGCCTTCCTTGGCATCCACTGTAACTCCACTGTAGTTACCAACGTGCTCGTGTGAACCGGAAGCAATGTTAAACAGAGAAGTTTTTCCACAGTTTGGATTACCTACTAAAGCAACATTAATGGTACGGCGCTTACCGAGGGCGATCCGTTTCAGTTCTTCTTCACCCGGATAGATATCTTCACTCATTCCCAGATGATAATTCGGTTTTGTCACTTGCTCTTTCGCCTCATGTTCACTGAGTACTTCAATCATTCCCGCCTCCTGACGACGCAAAGAGATTTCATACCCCATTACTTTGTATTTTATGGGGTCTTTCAGCGGGGCATTCAGCAAAACCTCTACGGTCTTGCCTTTAATAAAGCCCATTTCTACAATTCGTTTACGGAAACCGCCATGCCCCAGTACTTTAACGATTACACCCTTTTCTCCAGTTTTTAATTCGGACAAACGCATAGTCTTCTCTCTTTCTTTAATTTGGATGCAAAGATAAATGATTTGTATTTAGCCTACAAATTATTTAGATTGTTTTTAAATAAGGAGGGAATATCCTCCATTCTCCACTTTGTTCCGAAGAATTAGAAAGAATTTAATCCGTTAATATTATCTTTGCACCATTATGAATAAAAAGAAAATAGCGCAATATATTGACCAGGAGAAGCTTTTCACACGAGAAGACAAAATACTGGTAACACTGAGTGGCGGAGCGGACTCAGTAGCTTTGTTGCGTCTACTTCTTGATATGGGGTACACCTGCGAGGCGGCACATTGTAATTTCCATCTGCGGGGCGATGAATCGGTTCGAGATGAAATGTTTGTCCGCGAACTATGCTTGCAACTGGAAGTTCCGTTATATATCCAACATTTTCAAACTACGGAAGAAGCGGAAAAGCGCCACATATCCATTGAAATGGCAGCGCGGGAATTACGTTATGCCTGGTTTGAACAGCTCCGTCTGCAACAAGGCGCCGATGTTATTGCCGTGGCCCATCATAAAGATGATAGTGTAGAAACTCTCCTGCTCAACCTTATCCGTGGAACAGGCATCAACGGGCTATTGGGTATCCGCCCCAAAAACGGAAACATTGTCCGTCCCTTGTTATGCCTCGACCGGAAAGAAATAACCGAATACCTGCAAGCAATCGGACAATCTTACGTAACGGACAGCACCAACCTGCGAGACGAATATACGCGCAACAAGATACGCCTCAACCTTTTGCCCCTTATGCAGAAAATCAATCCCTCCGTAAAAGAAAGCCTTCTCCGCACCGCAGAATATCTGAATGATGCAGCTCTCTTATATAAGAAAGGCATAGAAGAAGGTAAGCGGAAAGTACAAACCGGACAAGACATTCTGATCAGCGCTTTGCTACAGGAGCCTGCACCAGAAACTTTATTATTTGAAATTTTATCTCCATTAGGATTTAACGCTACACAAATCAAAGATATTTTCAACTCCCTGAATGGGCAACCGGGAAAGATATTCCTCAGCAGAGGATGGCGTGTGATTAAAGACCGGAAGTTTTTACAAATAGAACCGGTCTGTTCAGAAGATACTTCAACAGTATTCTCACCGGATGATCCTGCCCTGCCCTTTTGTCTGATAATGGAAGAATTAGAAGTCACGGATGATTTCGTCATTCCCCGCGACCGAAATACTGCTTGCTTCGATGCAGACAAACTAAAACAGCCCCTCACTGTCAGACGCTGCCGACAAGGCGACGCATTCGTTCCTTTTGGTATGACCGGGCGAAAAAAAGTCAGCGATTACCTTACTGATCGGAAGTTCTCCCTTTCCCGCAAAGAACAGCAATGGGTGCTTTGCAGCGGTTCCCATATCATTTGGTTGATAGGTGAACGTGCTGATAATCGTTTCAGAATAGACGCTCAAACACGGAAAGTTATTATCCTGAAGTTTATCCCTTAATTAATTGCAACAAGTATCTTTTAGAAAGTGATATGACAACTAATCCCTTTTTCTTCTTTTGAGAAATAAGGAGAAACAAATATATTCTTATACCGCTTACGGAAGAAAGTTTTTGTAATAGTTGGATAAAGCCAATAAGCCGCCTGGGTACTCAGTATTCCGATTCCGGCTCCGGCAAGCACATCTGTCAGCCAATGGCGATTATTGTACATACGAAAGAAGCCTGTGCCGGCAGCTACTGCATACCCGGCAACACCTATCCATGGAGAAACGTCCCAATATTCCTTACGCAAAAACTCCGCACCCATAAAAGCGGTTGCGGTATGCCCCGACGGGAAGGAGTTACGACTACTCCCATCAGGACGTTCTACACTGGCTGTCATTTTAAATGTGTTTACCGTGATACCCATTAGCGCATAGGCAGTGGCGAGGATTATGGTACGATCCGTAAAGCTATGCCTTCCTTTTACACCACACAAATTCAAGCCATAAACAGCAAGCATCGGAGCATACTGCGAAAAATCATCAATCGTGAATTTACTGTCAATGTTTTCCCGTAGCTCATCGCGTAGCTCCCGGTTCTGATATTGCAGCCAATGGCTTTCCAGCCCGATGACCCCTACTCCAATCAAAGCTGCAGGCAAAATGACCTGCCGGATGCGGAAACGATAAGAGTTATTATCCATTACCCGAACCGTATCTGTTTTGGCAGAATCCTCCTGCGCCTGTCCGATCACTGAAAATGCACAAAGAACAAGCAATATAAGAATTTTACATACTCTCATCATATTCTAACTTCGCAGTGTGTTTTATACTCTTGTTTCCACCAAATGTATAAGAAATGCCGACATAGAAAATACGGGGATTACGGCGTTTTCCTACTTTCTGTTTCAATTCGGGTGTATCAAGCCTATACGACTTCCGATAGGTATCGAACAAATCGGTAACCGAAGCCAATACGGAAAGATTGATACTCGGGATATCATACTTCATACCCAGATTGATGCAAGAATCGGCATCTCTACGACCTTGAGGCACCAGTGTGACAGAACGATAACGTGCATTGAGCTGCATCATATAATGTTTGAACGGCATAAAGTTGGCATTGAACAACGTGCTCCATGAGAAAGTATTCCTGTGTCGTGAAAAGCCCAACTTTTCTGCATTGATCTGATTGAAATATCCGTTTGCATTCCAGATAAAAGAGAGCCAACGATTGATAGAATAACTCCAGATCAGCTCCAATCCTGCATTGTGACTCTGATCCAGATTCTCTTTAGTAGTCAGCAGTACGCCACCGTCTATATAGCGTGATACTTCGGTAATCTGATTGGTAAGATAGCGATAATAGACTGTAGTCATCAACGATGCATTTGTATTATTGTGCCACAGCCATCCCGCCTCCACCGAATGTATCTTCTCCGGTTTCAAATCAGGATTACCCGCCGAAAGACTGAGTGGATTGATACGCTCGGCAAATGGATTCATATCACTACCTTCCGGACGGTTCACACGAAGGCTATAGCTTAGTTGAAGTTCATTCTGCTCATTCAGTTTGCGGGAGGCATGTAATGTTGGATAAATATTGGTATAGTGCTGCTTCGTGATGCTGTCAAGAGAATAAAGATTGTTCCGGATATCAGCATATTCTCCACACAGTCCGGCCATAAGGCTCCACTCTCCCGGATTCATTTCTAAAGTAGCGAAGAAAGAATGAAGGGTGCGATGATGGGTAAAATCACTTGTACGGTCAAAATCAGGAATGAAAGCCGCGCCATCCCAGTTCTCCACATGATAATTCTGTTCGGCACGAAGCGCCTCCAGCTCATAACCCGCAGACAGTTTTGTCCGTTCCGACAAATGATGCCGCCAATGCACTTTTCCGATATGCAGATAATTGGCATCCCATACCCACTCATTATCTTTGGTGTCATTCTCCATTTGCATAGTAGAATATTCATTCTGTTCGTCTTCACTTTCGGAAGAATAAGTATAGTTCACGCTCCATTCATTGCCCTTTCCATAGGTGTGGGCATAGAGAAGGTTTCCTTCCCACATGTTCTCCCTGGCATCAGCCCTGCGATTGCGAAAATAAAAATCTTCCAAATGATGATTTATATCTTCCGTAACAGATTCTATACGCTCACTTCGCAGGAAATGACGGCGATTATAGCTTCCTGAAATTTCCATGACATCATGCGCCGAAAGATTTGCTCCCATTCCAAGTCGTAATGTGTGCGACACGGGACGACCTGTGCCGAAAGTCGTCTGATTGATATATTCCGTGGGCGATGTACGATTGTCAAAAACACTACGGTCATAGCGATCTTGCCGAAAGGCATAGCCACCAAAGAAGTTTACCCCATTGATGCCGTAATTCAAATTAACTCCAGCATTGTAACGGTTGTGGCTACCGGTATTTGCCGTTAAAGTGCCATTCAGTCCCGCCTTACTCTCCTTTTTCAATACGATGTTGATAATACCGCTCACGCCATCGGGTTTATACTCTGCCGAAGGATTAGTAATTACCTCAATACGTTCGATACTGTTTGCGGCAAGTTGATTCAGAGCATCAGTCCGTGTCCTGCCATTCATCAGTGCGGATGGTTTTCCATTAATAAGGATAGTCACATTCTCATTACCACGCAGGCTGACCGTACCTTCCAAATCCATCTCCACCGAAGGAATATTCTGCATCAAATCGCTTACCGAACCTGCCGAACTCATCAAATCCTGTTCTACATTAAATACCCTACGATCCAGTTTGGGCACAAAAGTGGATTTTCGCCCGGCTACCACCACCTCATTCAACACCTGACCTTTATCGTCAATCCACAATACACCGACATCAACCGTCTGATTGCCATTGCCTATGGCAAATATTGCAGATCGTGTTTCACCATAACCGACATAGCTACCCACCAGATAATATCGCCCCGTTGGCACATCTTCCAGCTGAAAGCATCCGATAGAATCTGTCATGGCTCCCGTCACAAGTTTTTGGGTTGTTGCCTCGTACAAAGCTATCGTAGCGAACTCCACCGGTACTTTATTCGTTTTACCGCTTAATATTCCTGTCACTTTACTGCCATTTCCTGCAGCGAATGCAATCGTAGTCCAACAAATGACCACGACGCCTAAAACAAATCTTTTCATACCTTTTTCTTACTTTTATCTCAAAATTCTGAGGCAAAAGTAAAAGGCAAATTAGAAGACATTTTGAATATTACTGGGGAAGACAATCTTTTTAAGGAGAATTTTTAGAATACGTCAACTGATTATCAAAAAGACGTTGACGGAATTTATTCATTTCCCGTTAGAGGAATTTACAACTGCATAACGAGCTATTTTCCTACTACGACTGATCTTAGTGGAACACCAAGTGTATTACCACACAGATAGTTATGCTCTTTACAGCACTCCTATATAGCTCATATCGTATTAGTAATGAATAAATAGATATGCGGACGACGCGGACCCATTTAATTCATAACCGAAAAGCTTTGAAATAATTTCGCCAACAAATTACCTAACCTACATAATTCATACGCAGGAGTTAGAGGAGTTAAGCAGGCTAAAATACACTGAAAACACATGGTGATTCTCTTCGAAAGCGTATTGCACCCTCCATCCATGGTAGTCGCAAATGGCTTTTACAATAGAAAGTCCAAGTCCATTCCCAGCCGCCTTTGTATCATCAGCACTGAAACGATGAAAAAGTGTACGGGCATCAAGAGATACCCCATCCGCCGGATTACTGACCGCAAAACAACTATCGCAAAGCGAAAGTCTAATCTCTCCATCCATTGCAGCAGTATGGCGAATGGCATTGACTACAAGATTATTCAACAGGCAACTTAGCAGAATCGCGTTTACCTTGTGCACAACATGACACGTCCGCTGGTCAAAAAAGGAAATGTTCAAATCACTGTGCAGTACATTGTAAGTAGGCATTGCCTCACGAATAAAGTTGCCTAAGTCGACCTCCTCCATCTCTGTGTACTGTGAATTCTCTATTTTTGCCAAGAGCAGCAAATTGCGGTTCAAATGTTCCATCCGGGTGTTGAGATCGTAAAGATCGGAAACAAGACTCATTGACCGCTCGTCCAGTTCTTCCTGCATCAACAAGTCCAGTTTACTGCGAATAATAGAAATAGGCGTTTGGAGTTCATGCGAAGCATTCTCGGTAAACTCTTTCTGTATACAATAAATCTCCTTATCTTTCTGCATCAGCTTTGCCAACGAATTGTTGAACCGGACAAATTCTTTTATTTCGGTTTTCTGAAACTGAGGCACTGTACTTTGCGCCAAGTTGAACTGTTCTGTCTTCCGCAACGTATCATCAAACGGCAACCACAGGCGATGTGTAATGAAACGCATCATAATAAACAAAGCAAGGCTCAAGACCAGAAAAATAAGCAGGAACTGAAGCATCATTCCCACCATAATATCCCGTTCTAAATCAATAGGTGGAATAGACGTCCCCAATTGCACCGCCTCGATAATATCTATCATATCCTCCGCATAGAAATACTTGGTGAGCAGGAAAAACACGGGAGTGGTCAGTATGAAGATCGCCACCGTACAGACAAGGAATCGGGAGAGTGTTTTATTCAAAAGACTTCTCATGACTCTATAGTCCATTTATATCCGGTTCCATAATATGTTTTAATGCAATCCGCCATACCCACATCCGCCATTTTCGCTTTTAAGTTTTTGATGTGGGCATAGACGAAGCTAAAGTCATTCATCATATCCGCCATGTCGCCGCTAAGATGTTCGGCCAATGCGCTCTTAGAAACAACGCGACGACGGTTTTCAATGAGGAATAACAAAAGTTCATATTCTGTTTTGGTCAAATCGAGTGTGACAGTTCCGACACTAACCACCTTACCGAGCAAATCAATACTTATCGGACCATTCTGTAAAGTATTGCTGTTCGTAAAACATTTCCTCCTCAACAAAGCAAAGATGCGCATACTCAGTTCCGGCAGATGAAAAGGCTTGGCTAAGTAATCGTCGGCACCGATCTTCAGTCCCGCCACTTTATCGTCCAAAGAATCCTTTGCCGACACAATGATGACTCCCGTCTGAGGCGATATACTTTTTATTTTTCGCAGCACATCCAATCCATTCCCTCCGGGAAGCATTAAATCCAGCAAGATACACTCATACTCGTAGAGTTCTACCTTCATGGCAGCCTCGGCAAAGGAGAATGCCTGTTCGCACAGATAATCTTCCCGACACAGAAAGCTCACAATGCTGTCGGACAATTCACGCTCATCCTCTACTATCAATAATTTCATAGTTCCTAATTTTAAATACAGACACAAATGTATCGGAGAATTCTGTAGAAATTCTGAATGAAAGGAGTTTATTGCATGTAGGATTATAACTATAAAATAATCCGGCCCTCTTTCTGCCGCACAAAGCAGTCTGAAAGCAGTGAAGCAAACGGAGTATCATACGTACGCGCCTTAAACGAACATCCTTTGACGCATGCGCAACACTTTATGCACTTTTCGGCAATCGTATTGCATTCGTCACCTTTCAATATAGCTCCCGAAGGACAATGTACAGCGCAAACACCACAATGCGTGCAAAGTTCCACATTCACTTCCGGTACACGCGGCAAAGAAACACCACTTTTACGCAACTTTATCACCCGGCGCAGAAACTTGAACAACGGCAGAAAAGGCTGACGCGGGCGCTGAATACGATTCACATCCACCGGATACAAGTGTTCCATGTCAGTGGCGGCATTTATTTTCGTCCGTATCTTCGCACCAAATTCCTCCGCATATTGCAAATCATTTGCATCCGGACGCCCTGGGGCAATCGGATGTTGTTCCGTACTATACGAATGTTCTCCCACAAAAGTAGCTCCGGCAATGACCTTGAAACCCTGGGCAGAAGCAAATTCATCCAACTCTATCAAAGCCTTTTCATACGCGCGGTTACCATAAACCACTACCAGCACAACCGGAGCTCCCGATGCATGGATACCCTGCAAACGCTCCATAGCCAAAGGAGCTACCTTGCCGCCATACACCGGCACAGCAATAACAGTCAGTGTATTCTCCGGAATATCTACTTCTGCAGCATGTAGTGTTAAATTCGTAGTAGCAACATTTGTTAGTCCTGTTCCGCGAACAATTGCCTCGCCAACTTGTTTAGAAGTACGAGTAGGCGAAAAATAGATGAAATGAACTTCGTTTATATCCATAAATATATGCGCTTTTTCTTGGTTTATCAAGCAAAGATAAAGTTTTAAAATTAAAAAAAAGACGAATTGTTTATGAAACCAAAAATATTTATTACCTTTGCACCGTTGAAACATTCTGTAAACTCCTAAGTGCGGGTAGCTAACAGTTTTCCGGTTCAATAATAAATATCCCATAATCATTATATTAAATAAAGGTATATTTGCCACGTTGCTTGTGACGACAACCGCAGCTGTGTGAACATATCTGTCCAATAACAAAAGAAATTTTAAACCATTCACATATATACTGTATGTATAATATCATTCAATTGAACGACAAAAATTTGTCGGAACTTCAATCTATTGCCCAAGAACTGGGTATTAAAAAGACAGACTCACTAAAAAAAGAAGAACTTGTTTACAAGATACTTGATGAACAAGCCATCGCAGGTGCTACCAAAAAGGTTGCTGCTGAAAAGCTGAAAGAAGAGCGTAAAGTGGACAGACAACAGAAACGTACCCGCGTGACCGTAAAAAAAGAGAGTACTGACAAAGTCTTCACCGCCAACAAAAATGGCGACCTCACTAAGGCAAAAGCTGAAGCTTCAGCAGCAGCCGCTAAAGTACAACCGATAGCAGAAGTAGTAAAAACACCGGTAGCAGAGGCTCCTAAAGCACCGGTAGCGGAAAAAGAAGTAGCTGTAGCAACTACAGCAGCTCCTGAAAAAGCTGAAACACCTAACTCTACAAAGCGCAAACCGGGACGTCCGCGTAAAACTAAGGTAGAAGAAAAAGCTCCCATACCCGCACCTGTACCTGTTGCAAAAAAGGAAGAACCTAAGAAAGCTGAACCGGAATTGAATTTTGAAACAGAAGCGCCTAAGGTTAGCAAGAAAGTCGTAGTGGAAGACAGTCCTATCTTGTCAGAACCCGAAGATGACTTCATCCCTATCGAAGACCTTCCGACCGAAAAAGTGGAACTTCCTTCCGAACTTCTCGGCAAATTTGAAGCAACTAAAGCTGAAACACCCGCAGTTCCTGTAGTTGAATCTGTTCCTGCCAATCAACGTCCGCGCCTTCGCCCCCGGGACAACAATAATAATGCTCCTTACAATAATAATAATCGGAATAACAACCCACGTCCCGTACAACAGCAGCGTCCTGCACAACAGAGTGCTAACAATGAGAATTATTCTCCCGCCCCCGAACGCAGACTTGTGGTTGAACGTGAAAAAGTATACGAATTCGATGATATCCTGACCGGTACAGGTGTACTAGAAATCATGCAGGATGGTTACGGATTCCTTCGTTCTTCCGACTATAATTACCTTTCTTCACCGGATGATATTTACGTATCGCAATCTCAAATTAAACTGTTTGGCCTGAAAACCGGTGATGTCGTAGAAGGTGTAATCCGTCCTCCCAAAGAAGGTGAGAAATATTTTCCATTAGTAAAAGTGGAAAAAATCAATGGGCGTGACCCGGCCTTCGTACGTGATCGCGTACCATTTGAGCACCTCACGCCATTATTCCCCGACGAAAAATTCAGATTGTGCAAAGGCGGCTATTCGGACTCCATGTCTGCTCGCGTAGTAGATCTCTTTGCTCCTATTGGTAAAGGCCAGCGTGCATTGATCGTGGCGCAACCTAAAACCGGTAAGACCATCTTAATGAAAGATATAGCCAATGCTATCGCAGCAAATCATCCGGAAGTCTACATGATTATGTTACTTATCGACGAACGCCCGGAAGAAGTAACCGACATGGCACGTACCGTAAATGCTGAAGTCATTGCTTCCACTTTTGACGAACCTGCCGAACGCCACGTGAAAATTGCCGGTATTGTACTGGAAAAAGCTAAAAGACTGGTAGAATGCGGTCATGACGTAGTGATCTTCCTAGATTCAATTACACGTTTGGCACGTGCTTACAATACAGTATCTCCGGCTTCCGGTAAAGTACTTTCCGGTGGTGTGGACGCCAATGCACTTCATAAGCCCAAACGTTTCTTCGGAGCTGCCCGTAATATTGAAAACGGTGGTTCGCTCACTATTCTTGCTACTGCCTTGATTGATACAGGTTCCAAGATGGATGAAGTTATCTTCGAAGAGTTCAAGGGTACAGGTAACATGGAATTGCAGCTCGACCGCAATTTGTCCAACAAACGTATCTTCCCAGCTGTCAATATTGTTGCTTCCAGCACCCGTCGTGACGACTTGCTGCAAGACAAGCAAACTTTGGATCGTATGTGGATACTTCGCAAATATCTGGCTGACATGAATCCGATTGAAGCTATGGATTTTGTGAAAGACCGCATGGAAAAAACCAAAGATAATGATGAGTTCCTAATGAGCATGAATAGCTAAAACTACAGCTAAAAAGACAAAATCAACAATAAATAGGATTATATATACAAAAAGGGCGAGACATTTTCGGATATCTCGCCCTTTTTATTTATTTTTGTCGCAAATAATCAGATTTCATTATATAAACATTTAATTAATCAGGTGAGGCTCAGTAAAACGATCATACTATTTTTGTTGATGCTATTTTACAGTGCTTACTACATCCAATCGAAAAATCTGGATTTGGTAAATGAGCGTACACATCTAATGGAGTACTTGATGGATAATAATCTGGCCTATTCTCAAGAAGTCAGATTGCATGATATCACCCAGTGGGAAGACGAGCTTGTTGACGCATTTCGTAACAAGAAGGACTATAAACACATGTTCCTCATGCAGCAAATGGCTGCCTATGCACTTGTATCTGATGGACATGTCAATGAAGCATTGGAAAAAGCAAATGCCATGCTACAGCAAGCTACCTTAATGAAATATGACATAGGAATAGCCATATCACACTATGCCATTGGTGATACTTATCTCAATGCCAATATGAATAATGAAGCTATTGAGGAATATGAGATAGCCATACAAAAGCTATATAAAATTGCAGATTCCGAAAAATTACAAGAAAAAGTACTTATCCAATTAATCCCCACACTCATCAGATCAGGACGATTAAACGAAGCTAAAGACTATTTGGAGCAGATGGAGCAAGTAAAAGACTATAGACATAGCCGCTTCATAGAAAATATCTTTCAAGCCTATTATTATCTCCACGCAAATAATCTGGAACAGGCTCGGGAATACATTCAGGAGGCAGAAGAATGGTATGAATATTATCCATTCTTTTTTCACAGTTCTATTTTGAAATACATCCAAGCCGAATATGCCAAGCAAATCGAAGATGACGAACAAGCCATAAAATTATATAATGAACTGACCGTTAGCACCAGTAGCGCCAATGTCTACAACAGATATCTGAAGATGAAGAATTCATTGGCACGGCTGTATATCAAACGTGGAAGAGCCAAAGAAGCATGCGAGATATTTCAGGATATCAATGCCGCACGAGATTCTATCAATGCGCGTAACTACTCCTCGCAAATTAATCTGTTGCGAACCATATATCAGGTAGACCGACTTGAAATGGATAATCAAAATGAACGTAACCGATTATTGTTTTATTCTATCATGGGGTGTATCCTTATTTTAAGCATATCCATTGCATCGGTACTCTACATCCGTAAGATCAATAAACGACTGATAGCATCCAGGCTAAAACTGGAAAAAGCACGGCAGATTGCAGAAAATTCCATCCGCACCAAGAGCGTTTTTCTGTCGAATATGAGTCATGAAATACGCACGCCTCTAAATGCTTTATCCGGCTTCTCTGCTATCCTGACGGATGCTAATATTGATATCAGTACCCGGCAACAATGCAATGAAATCATTCAGCAGAATTCAGATTTACTGTTGAAACTCATTGATGATGTCGTAGATCTTTCTAGTCTGGAAATCGGCAAAATGCAATTTCTTTTCGCTAACAATAATGCTGTAGCTATATGCCGGAATGTAGTGGATACGGTAGAAAAGATAAAACAAACATCCGCTTCTGTACTGTTCCAAACTTCTTTAGAGAACTTGGAAATCTATACAGATGAAGCACGTCTTCAACAATTACTAATCAACTTACTGATTAATGCCACTAAATTTACCACAGAAGGAAGTATTACTCTTTCATTAGAAAAACAGTCAGAAGAAGTTGCTCTGTTTGCCGTATCAGATACAGGTTGTGGCATAGCCCCGGAAAAACAGGGTACAATATTCAATCGTTTCGAAAAGCTGAATGAAAATGCGCAAGGTAGTGGATTGGGACTTTCCATTTGCCAACTGATTGTGGAACGTTTCGGTGGAAAAATATGGATTGACCCCGAATACAAGAATGGTTCCCGTTTCCTGTTTACCCATCCTATTGCCTCAACTGGCAGAAAGGAGGTATCAGAATGAAACGTCTCTTATTTATAGTAGTCCTTTTACTTCAAATCTTTTTCACATTTGCAAACAGACCAATCAAACGATCACCTGTTACCGATAGTCTTATAACAGAGTTGCAAACACTTCCACATGACACGACCAGACTAAAATTACTCGAAAAGCTTGTGCTTACGGAGCAGAATTCTCCGCATTATATAGAATATGCAGAAGAAATGTTCAACGAAGCGCAGCGTCAAAAAAATGCTAAATACATCTGTAGCAGTACCTATTTTAAAATTCTATATTACTATAATAAAGAAAAAATAGACAGCGTCAGTAAATTGGTTGATTATGTAAAACCCATTGCTGAACGCATGAAATACTACCGTTTGTACTTCAACGCACAAAAACTGCTTATATATACCTATATTTATAGCGAAAAGTATGAATATGCCATCAATGAAGCATTGGAAATGCTCAAGATAGCAGAAGAGCTGGATAATGTAGATGGATGCATAGCTGCATATTCATGTCTGGCAAGTGCCTATCATGAAACCAATCGCAAGAAAGAAGAAGGAGAAGCGCTACGCAAGGCCTATCAATATGCTTCCGAGCAAAAGACAAGCAGTACGCAAGTCAATGTTTTGGGCCAACTGATTATGTTCAGCAATGACCAAAATGATTATAAAAAACTGAAAGTATATTTAGATGAAAACAAGCAGCTAATGGAGGAAATGTTAGCCTGGGACCCTGACATGTACGAGTCTTATTTCAACCTCTATCTATTTTCAACAGTATTCCAGTCCTACTACTATACAGGTATAGGAAAAACCGACTCTGCCCAATATTATATAAAGAAGGCACAAGATTTCATAACTCCTCAAAGTTATCTCCCTTACATAACCATGTATCATGATGCCTATGCCAAGTACTATCACCACACTAAAAATTATCAAAATGCATTAGTACACATGGATTCTACTCTGATATATATGCAACAATCTAAATCGGCATTAACGGAATACGCCAAACAATTATCCCGCAAAGCTGATATCCTGCTGGAAATGGGCCAATATGCAGAAGCATTACCACTATACGAAAAATCTAATCACATTCAAGATTCATTGACTGCTGCCATATCAGCCAAGCAATTGGAAGAAATCAAAGAAATATACCATCTTAACCAGCTAGTATGGGAACGCGGGAAACTCAGGAATCGTGTACAAACCAGTATTCTCCTGAGCCTTGGAATCATACTTGTGCTATGTATCACTTATATGCTCCGCATCAACCGAATACGAAAAGCATTGAAAATTTCAAAAAAAGAGACCCAGAAAGCCACACGTCAAACAGAGCGGGCCAATGAAATGAAAAACCGTTTCTTGTCTAACATGAGTCATGCCATCCGGGTTCCTCTGAACGGAGTATTGGGTTTCTCACAAATCATAGCAAACGAAGTGGAAATTGACGAGCCTACCCGTAAAGAGTATGCAGACATCATTCAGCAAAACACTGAACAGCTAATGCGTCTGGTAAACAATGTTCTTGATCTATCCCGTCTGGAGGCTGGTATGATGAAGTTCCAATTAAGTGACTATGACATTGTACAACTTTGCAAGGATTCCGTAGGAATGGCACAAATGCAGAATTCAACCTTGCATATTCATTTCCACAGTGACATTGACGAGTATATTGTTTATACTGATACAAACCGGATGATGCAACTCATCGTCAGTATTCTTACTTGCCCCTCTCCATCTTTCAAAGAAGAACGTGATCTCCAATTCACTTTAGATAAAAATGGAGAAATATTATGCTTCAAGATCACGAACTCTCCATTGGCAGACCTCAATTATGCCAATCAGGACTCTGCTTTACGTAACGATGTCAACCTTTTATTACTGAAACACTTCGGTGGTACTTATCAGGTAATCCATGACAGTAAGGAAGGACCGACTATTCTTTTCACTTATCCTGCTACCTCAACTGAATAATATTCTTGCCTCAAAAGAAGGTAGATACAGGGATTTTTTGTACTTTTGCGCCTCAATAAGAGTAATTTGTAATTTATAAATAGTAATTATATCATCATGTTCGATAATTTAAGCGAAAGACTGGAAAGGTCGTTTAAAATCCTGAAAGGTGAAGGAAAAATCACCGAAATCAATGTTGCGGAAACCCTGAAAGATGTACGCAAAGCACTGTTAGATGCCGACGTTAACTACAAAGTAGCCAAAACTTTTACAGATACGGTTAAGGAAAAGGCATTGGGACAAAACGTGTTGACAGCCGTAAAACCCAGCCAATTAATGGTGAAGATCGTGCACGATGAGCTGACCCAGTTGATGGGTGGCGAGACTGCAGAAATTGACCTGGAAGGAAAACCGGCTGTTATTTTAATGTCTGGTCTGCAAGGTTCCGGTAAGACAACTTTCTCCGGTAAGCTGGCACGAATGCTGAAAACAAAAAAGAACAAGAAACCGTTGTTGGTGGCTTGTGACGTATACCGCCCTGCCGCTATCGAACAGTTGCGCGTATTAGCAGAGCAAATTGGAGTTCCAATGTACTCTGAACCGGACAGCAAGAATCCGGTGAAGATTGCCGAAAACGCCATTCAAGAAGCTAAAGCGAAAGGATATGATGTAGTCATCGTCGATACAGCCGGACGTCTGGCAGTAGACGAAGAGATGATGAACGAGATTGCCGCTATTAAAAAAGCAATCAATCCGAACGAAATCCTGTTCGTAGTAGACTCCATGACTGGTCAGGATGCTGTTAATACGGCCAAAGAATTTAATGAACGTCTTGACTTTAATGGTGTGGTACTGACAAAATTAGATGGTGATACCCGCGGTGGTGCAGCTCTTTCTATCCGTTCGGTGGTGAACAAGCCGATTAAGTTTGTGGGTACAGGTGAAAAGTTGGATGCTATCGATCAGTTCCATCCCTCACGTATGTCAGATCGTATTCTTGGTATGGGTGACATCGTTTCATTGGTGGAACGTGCCCAGGAGCAGTACGATGAAGAAGAAGCAAAACGCCTGCAAAAGAAGATTGCCAAGAATCAGTTCGACTTCAACGACTTCCTAAGCCAGATTGCACAAATCAAAAAGATGGGTAACCTGAAAGATCTGGCTTCCATGATACCGGGTGTAGGTAAAGCTATCAAGGATATTGATATTGACGATAATGCGTTTAAGAGCATTGAGGCCATCATCTATTCGATGACTCCGGCAGAGCGCAGTAATCCGGCCATCCTGAACGGTTCGCGTCGTCAACGTATTGCCAAAGGTAGTGGTACGAATATTCAGGAAGTAAACCGCCTGTTGAAGCAATTTGACCAAACCCGCAAGATGATGAAGATGGTAACGGGTAGCAAGATGGGCAAAATGATGCCGAAGATGAAATAATAAAGATAAACTGCAAGCATACCAATCCCGCTAATTTCATATTTTAAATGAAGTCAGCGGGATTGTTGTTATATTCGGTTATTTACTCTATATTTGCGATACTCTTTTAGAACTCCAATGCAAGATAAATTATAATCAAAACAAAAATATTTATATGACATTAATTGATGGAAAGGCAATCTCTGAACAAGTAAAACAGGAGATTGCTGCAGAAGTAGCAGAAATAGTGGCAAAAGGTGGTAAACGCCCTCACCTTGCCGCAATTCTTGTAGGCCACGATGGTGGCAGCGAAACGTATGTTGCTGCCAAAGTGAAAGCATGCGAAGTTTGTGGATTCAAATCCAGCCTCATCCGTTATGAAGCGGATGTTACGGAAGAAGAGCTCCTTGCTAAAGTACGTGAATTAAATGAAGATGTAGATGTTGACGGATTTATTGTACAGCTCCCATTACCCAAGCATATCTCCGAGCAGAAAGTGATTGAAACTATCGATTATCGTAAAGATGTAGACGGATTTCATCCCATCAATGTAGGTCGCATGTCCATAGGATTGCCTTGCTATGTATCAGCAACTCCTAACGGCATTCTTGAACTACTGAAACGCTATCAAATAGAAACTTCCGGTAAGAAGTGTGTAGTATTGGGGCGTAGTAATATCGTCGGTAAACCAATGGCTGCACTAATGATGCAGAAAGCCTACCCGGGAGACGCCACTGTAACCGTATGCCACAGCCGTAGTAGAGATCTTGTAAAAGAGTGCCAGGAAGCCGATATCATCATCGCCGCATTGGGGCAACCCAACTTTGTGAAAGCTGAAATGGTAAAAGAAGGCGCCGTGGTTATCGACGTAGGTACTACACGTGTGCCGGATGCTACAAAAAAATCAGGCTTCAAACTTACTGGAGATGTCAAGTTTGATGAGGTTGCTCCGAAATGTTCATTTATCACTCCTGTGCCTGGCGGTGTAGGACCGATGACTATCGTTTCTTTGATGAAGAATACATTGCTGGCTGGCAAGAAAGCAATATATCAATAATAAAAATACCGAATACCGGAAGGAGACTATTGTGACCACTTGACTCCTTTCGGTATTTATCTTATCCAGTGGAAACCTAATCCACTCAAAGTCATGAGACAAACAATTCCTCTTGCATTACTTTTCTTCTTTATATCGTGTTGTAGCACAGCACAGGAACAAGTGGTGCCGGAATCCACTGACACAATCCCTCCTGCCAAAATCACTCTATTATTTGTAGGTGATCTGATGCAACACCAAGCCCAGCTTGACGCCGCACGTACAGATAAAGGGACTTATGACTACTCTCCCTGCTTCTCTCTCGTAAAAGAGCAAATCAGTGGGGCGGACATCGCTATCGGCAATTTAGAAGTACCTATCGGTGGAAAACCTTATAGTGGTTATCCGGCTTTCTGCGCACCTGATGAATATTTATATGCCATTAAAGAAGCCGGCTTCAACGTTCTATTAACAGCTAACAATCATTGTCTCGACCGCGGTAAAAAAGGTTTGGAACGTACAATTCTAATGTTAGATTCCTTACGTATCCCCTACACCGGAACTTATAGAAATGAAGAAGAACGTTGTCAACGATACCCATTACTCATTCACAAAAATGGTTTTCGAATTGCCCTTCTTAACTATACCTATGATACCAATGGAGTTAAACCATCCTTTCCCAACATAGTGAACTATATTGATAAGAAAATCATGTTACAAGATATCGATACAGCACGATCATGGCAACCTGATGTTATCATTGCCTGTATGCATTGGGGAAACGAATACCAATCGCTACCCAGTCGCGAACAGCAACAATTGGCTGATTGGTTATTGAAACAGGGCGTTACCCATATCATCGGTAGCCATCCTCATGTTATACAACCTATGGAACTACGCACTGATAGTATTACCGGAACACAACACGCTGTAGTATATTCCTTAGGGAATTTTATCTCCAACATGAGTAAGATAAATACTGACGGAGGACTCATTTTCACATTAGAATTAGAAAAAGACACCACAACATCTACCTCCCCACAAGTTCGAGTACAACGTTGCGAATATAATTTGGTATGGACAGCACGTCCCAATCTCACCAAAGAAAAAAATTATGTGCTTTATCCTATAGATTCCACATCTATTACAAAGCTCCCGGAAGCTGCACGTAACCATCTGAATATCTTCGTCAAAAACTCCCGAAAGCTCCTCCAACAGCGCAATGCAGGAATTAAGGAGAATAAAAAATAATGCAGATTTCAATAAAATATTTCGCCAAATATTTGCAGTATCAAAGATAATACCTATCTTTGCACCGCGTTTGAGAAATGACGCAAACATGGTGACTGTAGTTCAGTTGGTTAGAGCGTCAGATTGTGGTTCTGAATGTCGTGGGTTCGAGTCCCATCAGTCACCCAAAAGAAAGAGGAAATTCAGCAATGACTTTCCTCTTTTTTGTTGTATATCAGGATTTTGAGAGGATTAATCCGAAAAGATGTCGTAAAGAACCATATTACAAGTAACGTTTTAAACCTACAAGTAGATAGAGTTTGTTTACCCTAAGATTATGGCAACATTTAAAGCAATCATTAAAAAAGAAAAGATGCGTTCCTATAAGACCTGGACACAATCAAGCAAAAATGATAGTAGAAATCCATCCTATTATCAAAGATTTAGTTAATAAATATAGAGGTAAAGATAGAGTATTCAACTTTTATGAGCGTTTTTCTTCTATGGCTGATTTAAACCGTGCTATCGACATTGGTTTAAAAGAAATCAGTAAAGAACTTGATATTGAAAACTTCAATTCTATGCGGCCAGGCACTCAATGGCAACAATCGCAATAAACAAAATTGGCATAAGTAAATACCTAGTGAATGACATGTTAAATCATGTAGATACCTCCATGAAAATAACAGAGCTTTATTATTTTAGTTAAAAACTGTAAGTTCCACCGCATTCTTATCGTTTGCAGGGGTATTATCATCAACCAATGGCAGAAGTTCCTCTACTCTTGCCAAAGCAAATTCATATTGTTCTTTACTAACTTTATTCATATCCTGTATCTTAAATGGTTGAACAATCTATTTTATCATATTCTTTATGGGTGCATACTTTCCGAATAAAAATATAGCCCATTGTAAACTTTACAATTACTATCAGTCGATAATTGTTACCTCTAATATTGAATACATAGTGCTGATTGCCTACATAATCAGCAGCAGGAAAATCTACTTTAATATCAGATAGGTTTTTCCATTCTACTTTTTCTGCTATATCATACCAACGTTCTAAGGCTATGCGTGAATCTTCATAGCCTTTCGTTTGGTAGAACTCTTTCAATTTCTTATGTAATAGTACAATAAAAACATGAAGCAATAAATTCAACTACTGATTCGCATAACTTGTTAAAAGCACTGCAAAGTTAGTATAAAATCAACCCTCCACATGCCCATGTTTCTGTAAAAAAGGCAAATTCCTGAAACCATAAAAAAGGCTTATTTGTTATTTTAACGTTCGGAATTATCAGGTGTGCCGCAAACAGTCTCTTTGTTTCAAAAAGTTGAAAGTAGATAATTCTACATTTATTTTTTGTTTGACGACACCTGATTTGCGAATATTATGACGGAGCATAAATCAACAGACTCCTGATATTAAAGACAACATGTATAACTAAAATAAATGATTATGGAAACAAACGAGAAATTAATTGCAGTCGTAGAAATCGGTGGTGACAAAGCAACTCAATTCTGGGCAAGAGCTGATGATTTGGCGCAAGCATACAATGAGAAATCAACGGATATAATCTATTCAGTAAAGAAACTTCCTGATTCTGATAACCTGTTTCACTTCTTCGCTACCTCCAAAGAAGAAATGACACAGGAAACCTTGTTGGAATGTAGCCGTGAGTTCCTGGATGAATTACTGACATTAGTTCCCAGCGAATGCGTCAGAATATCCGTAGTCGGACCTAAAGCAGGCTAAAAGAGTATAAGCAAAGGATTGGGCAGGCAGAAAAGAGGCAGATAAGAATACATTCATTATCTTTGCAACTGTTTTTGTAAACCCAATCCTATATAAAATGAAGTTACTCTGGCTCGACCTCAACAGCTCATACGCACATTCTTCCCTGGCACTTCCGGCACTGCAAGCCCAGATTGCCGATGATACTTCCATCGAATGGGATATCGTATCAGCCACTATCAATGAGAATGTAGGCCTGACCGTCAATGAAGTCTACCATCGCCAACCTGACATACTTGCCGCTACAACCTGGCTTTTCAACCATGAGCAATTGCTCCATATCCTTTCAAGAGTAAAAGCGCTCCTGCCACAATGCTGCATTGTATTAGGTGGTCCTGAGTATTTGGGAGACAATGAATACTTCCTGCATAAGAACCCTTATGTCAGCTGTGTATTCAGAGGAGAAGGAGAAGAAGTATTCCCGCAATGGCTCACATGCCGGAACGAACCGGAAAAGTGGAATACCATTCCCGGACTCTGTTACCTCGACTCCAACGGCCAGTACAGAGACAACGGAATAGCACGCGTACTGAAATTCTCAGATCTCATACCTCCCGAAAAAAGCCGCTTCTTTAATTGGAGCAAACCTTTCGTACAGCTGGAAACGACACGAGGCTGTTTCAACACCTGTGCATTCTGCGTCAGTGGAGGCGAAAAGCCTGTACGTACACTGTCCATAGAAGCTATCCGCGAACGCCTCCGGATCATTCATCAACATGGCATTAAAAACGTGCGTGTGCTCGACCGTACTTTCAATTACAATACCCACCGGGCAAAAGAATTGCTTGAACTGTTTCTTGAATATCACCCGGATATACGTTTCCACCTGGAAATACACCCTGCACTACTTTCCGAAGAACTGAAAGAAGAATTAAAACATTTGCCCAAAGGTCTGTTACACCTGGAAGCAGGTATACAAAGCCTGCGTGAACCTGTACTCGAAAAAAGCCGGAGAATGGGAAAGCTGACAGATGCACTAGAAGGCCTGAAATTCCTGTGTTCTCTACCCAATATGGAAACACATGCCGATTTAATTGCAGGACTTCCACTCTACCATCTTTCAGAAATATTCGAAGACATCCGTGTTTTGGCAGCATACGGTGCGGGAGAAATACAACTGGAATCTCTCAAATTACTTCCCGGCACGGAGATGCGAAGAAGAGCGGAAGAATTGGGTATCCAATATTCTCCACTTCCACCCTATGAAGTGCTTCAAACCCGCGAGATCAATGTAAGTGAATTGCAAACAGCCCGCCAACTCTCCCGCCTGCTGGATGGATTTTATAATACTCCGGCCTGGCAGTCCATCACCCGGAAACTCATTCTGAAAGAAGAAAAATTCCTGTATCGGTTTCTGGAACATCTGATACAAATAGGTTTGATAGACCAACCGATGAGTCTGGAAAAGCGAGGACTCATCTTGTATGAATTCTGCAAACACAACTATCCGGAGTATCAGTTAGAAGCCAGCATCGCTTGGATAGAGGCCGGTATGTCACTGAAAAAACTTCCGGCAGAGAAGGTTAAGACCAAACGGCAGGTTCCTCCGGAGAACTGGCAAGTACTGTATGGCCAATACAAGGATAATCTTCGCCTTTGCTTTCTGCCTGTCAATGAGGAAACCAATCAAGGTTATTGGTTCGGCTTCGAATCAGAAATACAGAAACCGGAACCCGTATTCAAAGCAATGAATTAATTGAAAAGATAAATGGAAGACAAGACCATAGAAAAAGTAGATTTCTCCATCGAAGAGCTGGAAACAAATTATTATGAATGTACATTTGACAAATGTAATTTTTCAGATAAATCAATCGGAAGAGTTATATTCGAAAAATGCACATTCAAGGAATGCAACCTTTCATTAGTAAAAACCAGTAATACCTCTTGGCTTGATGTCCTGTTCACCGATTGCAAAATGACAGGCATCAACTTCAGTCTTAGCAACCGCTTCGGTTTGTCCGTGGAATTCCATAATTGTCTGCTGTCTTATGCACTGTTCACCGAGATGAAACTCAAAGGAACCCGTTTCACAGGGTGCGACTTGCAAAACGCAGACTTCATGGAAACCGACCTTTCCAATGCAGTATTTAAAGAATGTGATCTCTATTACGCATCTTTCCATCACACCAACCTGGAAAAAGCAGATTTCACTACTGCACGCAATTATGCCTTGAATCCCGCTGCCAACCGTCTGAAAAAAGCGAAATTCTCCCGCTATGGATTGGAAGGATTGCTCACAGGATTAGGAATAGAAGTTGTCGATTGACGTTTCCTTGTGCAACTTTGGAACAGGTGCAGTACCACAAGGCAATGTAACCCAAACAGTTGTACCCACTCCTTCTTCCGAAGTCAACCCAATAGATCCACCCATACAATCCACAAGGGATTTACAGATAGGCAACCCTAACCCGACTCCTTGTGTAAAAGCGTCCACTTTTTCAAAACGTTCAAAAACAATAGACAATTTTTCTTGCGGAATACCACACCCCGTATCCGTTACTTTAATCTTAATACCTTGCTCCGCAATGCCATAAGTAATATCAATATACCCTTCCTGCGTATGCTTCAAAGCATTGGATAAGAAGTTATTCAATATCTGTTTCACACGTTTTGCATCCAATTCAACCATATAATCCTGCCCTGTATTATGAATACGAATATCCAGTCTTCCGGCCGTTTTCACCCGATATTCAGTAGCACTTTCCATTATCAGGTCGGACAGACAGAACCATGTGGGATGCAGATCTATATACCCCGCCTCTATTTTCGAAATATCAAGAATATCATCCACTATTTTCAGTAGAAGCGCATTGTTGTGGTTGATCAGATTACAAAGCTCTTTCTTTTCCGCTATATCTTCCGTATCTGCCAATATGCCGGAGAAACCAACAATGGCATTTAAAGGAGTACGAATCTCATGACTCATATTTGCCAGAAAGGCCGTCTTCAACCGGTTGGCCTCCTCTGCTTTGTCTTTCGCATCCCGCAAATCATTTTCCAGTTTTTTCCTCTCGCCAATGATCTGGGTACCTCCGATCAGCACAGCAGGTTTTCCATTCTCATCATATTCATATACGGCACCATAGATATTCCTCCATGATAAAGTATTATCTTCATTCTGGTATAAGAATTCTTCATCGATAAGCTTGGCAGAGTCTTTCTCCAATCCATCTATCATTTCATATATCCTCTTTCTGTATTCCGGTAATATATGCGACAGGTGCTCATCTGCGTTCACGACTGTAACTTCCTGCTCATCTTTCTCCAAATCCCCACCCCAGATAATTTCTTTACGTTTCAAATCCCATTTCCACAGTTTCAGCTTAATGGCTTTCACCAGCAAACGCTGTTGAAGGTTCTGCTGTTTCAACTGCTGTTGCTTTTGCTCCAATTCTTGCATCAAGAGATTATAGGGCTTCATCAGCTCCTGCTTACCATCAATACCGGAGAGGCGGTTGCGAATCTTATTATATTTTTGAAAATAATAGACTGCCGCTATCAGTGAAACAATGAAAGCAAACAGAGTTATTAAATGTAAAATATACATCATAATTCAAGTTATCTTCATGAGGGTGAATGTGTCAAAATAAAGATTAGAGTTACAAAGGAACTCAATTCTCAGAAAATACCTTGAAATATATTTTATATAGTTATTAAAGATAGTATCAAAAGTTATTAAGAAAAGTATTATATACCTAACACACAATACTTTAAGTATTAATATCATTTTGGGCATTCTTAAACTCCATAGGAGTCATTCCCGTCCTTCCCTTAAACAACTGATGAAACGTAGGCATGCTGCTGATACCCGATGACTCCGCTATAGCACGCAAAGTATAATCGGGGTGTTCTTTCATTAAATATATCGCATAATCCAAGCGCAGGTTATTGATATATCCACTCAGGTTAGTGTCCGTATTCTCCTTTATCATCTTGGCAAAACGAGTGTTATTCATGCGGACAATTCGGGTCAATTCCTCCCTCGACAAGTTGGGAGAAAGATACATTTTATCCCGTTTTATGATGTAATCCAACTTCTCGAAAATCATCTTATTCATCTGCTTATCCTGCTCTTCGTTAGCACCGGACTCATCTTCCACCTTTTCGGGAAAAGAAAGATCTTTCGCTATGCCCGACTGTGAGCGGTCCATTTCCTCCTGCATGGAGAATTGCTCATTGATACGTTTTACCAATGCTTTGTTCTTGTTTCTGATTACACGATTTTGCTGCCAAAGTCTCCACAAAAAGAATAGCGCCAGCAATGTACCACTCAGAATGCATATCAGCGTAATGGTACGTATCTTCAACTGAAACGCCTGCTCTGCAATACGTGCTTCTTTCTCATTCAGCTCGTAGAGCGTATCCAGTTCCAGTGCAGCATTCTGTTTTTCCCGCTGATAAATGCTATCTTTTATTGCAGCGATAACCCTTTGAAGATCTATAACCGTTTTATAGTTCTCTAATTTTGTATTAGCCAGTATTTCCAGATTCAGGATAGTGAGATACTGGTTGTTCAATGTATCCTGCTGTCGCATCACTTCCTTAAAATCACGACAATTGTCCAATACGGCCTGGCATTCTCCCAAAAGTAATAAATAAGGAGTGGCATCAAATTTACCATCAGGAGTAGAAGAAGCATTTGTCGACTGATATTTCTTATAATAAGCAGCCGCACGCTCCCGGTCTCCCGTTAATTGGAAAAGATAGGCCAATTTGGAGTATATATACGTAAATTGCAGATCCAGTAGATCCGCACGGATTTCCGGTTGTTTACTCATCTTGTCAAGCAGCTTTTCACGTTGCAGACCTATTTCTAAGGCATCGTTTGATCGCTTGTCAGCAATCAGATATCCCATCTTCACTCCATAAAAATAAGAAAGCATTACCTCGTGATCTTCATTTTTAGAGTCATCAAGCAAACCAATAGCCTGATCAAAAAACTGATACCCCTCTTCTTTGAAAGACAGCATTCTTTTGTTCTCTCCCATGCAAAACAGCAACTTACATTCGGACTGTATATCTTTAAGTTCGCGCGCCAGTTCCATACCCTGTACAGCATAGCGCATGCTTTCCTTATATTCACTTAGCAGATGAGACAATTCGGCCATAGCCACCGTCATCGTCAACAGATGCGAAGGAGCATTGTGAGAAAGAGAATCGTGAACATAAGCCTTGCGGGCATAATGAAAAGCAGATTTATTTCTATACATATTACGATAAACCACGCTGCGCAGTTCATCAACGACATTCAAAGGCATTGCACCATTTGCTTCGGCTTCGTCCAGCAATTGCAAGACCCGGTCGGGTTGGGTCATGTAATTCTTCATCATATACTCTTTGGTATATTGTTCCGGCACACGCTTGTCTTCGCCTGCGCAGACAGGCAAAGACAAGAATCCTAATAAAAGGAAGCATAAGTAATAGAAATGTCCCATCACATCTTTATTATTCTTCTGTGTCTATTTTCTGATGAACTGCACAATCTGCGCAAATGCCCTTGATAACGTAATTTATTCCAGTCTGCATAAACCCTTCCGGAAGGTTGACCGTTGGGGCATGCACACTTCGGATGCAATACGTCTTGTGGCACTGCTCACAATAAAAATGCATGTGTTGGTCTTCCACCGTACACATACAGCAATCTTCGCAAACCGCATATTTCAGCGAACCGCTTCCGTCATCCACTCCATGTATCAGATGATGGGAAAGGAACAGGGTCAATGTCCTGAAAATGGTAGATTTATCAACCGTATCAAGTTTCTCTTCCAGGTCGGTGACGGACACAGCCCGCTTCATCTCCATCATAGTACGGAGAATCAGCAGACGCATGGCCGTAGGCTTTATATCCCGCAGGGACAATTTATGCAAATATATTTCTTCCATATTTCTTAAAACTTCTTTCTCAATATACGGACTGAATTCAGCACCACCAACAAAGCTACGCCGACGTCAGCAAACACTGCCGCCCAAAGGGTGGCAAATCCGCAGGCACCCGCCAGCAACACCAACACCTTCACCGTAATAGCACCTACTATATTTTGCATCACTATCCGTCGCGTTGCCCGCCCTATAGAGATGGCGGTTGCAACTTTGGATGGCTGATCAGTCTGAATAACGACATCCGCGCTTTCGATGGCAGCGTCCGAGCCTAACCCTCCCATGGCAATGCCCACATCACTGAGAGCCAATACAGGGGCATCGTTCATGCCATCTCCGACAAATGCGACAGACATACCCGGAACAGAATTGAGTTGTTCCAAATGAACGGCCTTATCTTCCGGCAATAAGTCGCCGTAGGCTTTGTCAATTCCCAATTCCTTTGCAAAGATATTAACAATCTCTTGTTTATCCCCGGATAACATTTGAATATTATCTATTTTTAAAGCCTTTAATTTTTTAATAGCATCTACCGCATCCTCTTTCAGAGTGTCTGAAAGTAGCAAATGCCCGACATACTTTCCATCCACGGCACAGACCACCACTGTAGCTACGCAATCCGCAAGTTCTCCGGGTACAGCTATCTGACGGTCGATCAGTAAACGGATATTACCGACCAATACCTGATGGTGTTCCACCTCAGCTTCCAGACCATATCCGGCCAATTCGTTCAGAGAGGTCACAACCGCAGGTTTCACACCACGTCCGGCAGCATAGTGCACAATGGCTTGTGCCACAGGATGGGTACTCTTCTTTTCTACAGATGCCACTAAACTCAGTAATTCATCTTCGGGGATATCTGTTGCCTGTATGGATGTCACACGGAAACTACCGGTAGTCAACGTACCTGTTTTATCGAATACAACTGCATTGATACGGGTTATGGCATCCAGATAATTACTTCCTTTAAACAAGATACCTGTACGCGAAGCCGCTCCTATTCCGCCAAAATAGCCCAATGGGATGCTGATAACCAATGCACAAGGGCAGGATATTACCAGAAATACCAATCCCCGATAGAGCCAGTCATTGAACACATAGTCAAATCCCGGATGCACAGCCGCAACAAGTGCAGGAAGGGCAACGATAAGAAAAGCCAACAGTACTACAATCGGTGTATAAATACGGGCGAACTTCCGGATAAAAAGTTCCGCCGGTGCTTTCCGTTCCGCCGCATCCTGAACTAAAGTAAGAATACGTGCCAGAGTGCTATGGTCATAAGGCTTCGTCACTTGTATGCTCACTGCCTGTCCGCTGACAATCATACCGGCAAGTACCTCGCCTCCTTCGGAGACATTGCGCGGCATACTCTCCCCCGTCAGTGCCGAAGTATCGAAGACGGCATAAGGATTTTGCAGGCTACCATCCAAGGGAACGCGTTCGCCGGGCTTCACTTCGATCACTTCTCCTACATTTACCTCACGGGGGGAAACGGTAGTCAGTCCCCCCATTCGGTATACGTCTACCTGTTCGGGACGTACATCCAGCAAATCTTTGATATTACGGGATGCCTGGTTCACAGCCTTATCCTGCAACATCTCTCCAATGGAATAGAGCAGCATTACTGCCAGTGCTTCAGGATATTCTCCGATATAGAAGGCTCCAAGGGAAGCCAATGCCATCAGCGAAAACTCGTTGAACCAGTCTTTTTGCAAAATACTCTCCCAGGCTTCGCGCATCACGGGCAGTCCGACAGGCAGGAAGCCTATAAGAAACCAAAGAAGCTCGACAACCGGATTAGCGAACCACGTCCATTCCTTATGCTGGAAGATAATACCCAGCAGAAGGAAGACACCGGACAACACCGGAGCCCACCACTTCCGAATGAGAGATTTCTCTTTTTCTTTGCTCTGCGAATGAGTATGTGAACAACAACACTGACATGTACTTTCCATAATCTTCTTACTTTTTTATTTGGTACAAAGGTAAGGAACAGGAAATGCAACCGGGTTGCAAAGAACCTATTGACAACTTATTATAAATTATTTCTGTAATTGCGTAGAATTAAAATCCTATCCGCAAGAAACTAATTCTGTTTATGCACATTATTATTCTTACAACATATATTATATTTTATTACAACAGTTGTGTTTCTTTCTTACAACAACTATTGTAAGAAAGAAACACAACTGTTGTAAGATTAGATTTTAGCATTTTGAAGAATAGTTTCTTGCATCCCGAAGATTAAGCTGATTGACAAGAGGACAAGTTATTAAACATTCTCAAAAAGAGCAACCACCGTCAAACTTTTATTGTAGATAAACAGTTTAATATAGAAATATAAATAACGAACCATTATGAAAGATGTAGTACTAATAGGAGCCAGCGGTTTTGTAGGAACCGCTATCCTCAATGAATTACTGAACAGAGGCCACAAAGTAACTGCCATCGTACGCGACGCGGCTAAGGTGACTGTCAGCAATCCGAACCTGAAAGTCGTTCAGGCAGATGTGACCGATGCCGATGTTCTGATTGAAACCTGTAAAGGAAAAGACGCCGTCATCAGTGCTTATAACCCCGGCTGGAAGAATCCCAATATTTACGAAGAAACGCTGAAGAACTATCCGCTGATAGTGGATAGTGTGAAGAAAGCCGGCGTTGAGCGTCTGCTTATCGTGGGTGGTGCCGGAACCCTGTTCTACGCTCCCGGAAAGATGGTGATGGATGCTGACGATGTTCCAGTCCAACTGTTGCCCGGAATCAAATCCCTCGGAGAATTCTATCTGAATACACTTCGCAAGGAAAAAGATATTGACTGGATATTCCTCTCTCCTGCCGCCAACATGACACCGGGAAAACGTACCGGAAAGTTCCGTTTCGGAAAAGACGACTTAGTGGTAGATGCAAATGGAGACAGCAATATCTCCGTTGAAGACTATGCCGTGGCAATGGTAGACGAGCTGGAACAGAAGAAGCACCACAAGGAGCGCTTCACAATAGGATATTAAACAAGGCTATTTCAGAAAATAAATTCTTTAAATTTCAAAACAGAATAAATGCCGGCAAATAAAGAATCACTCTTCTTTTTTGCCGGCATTTGTCTTTTTACCAAACTTAATTGAACCAACCCTATTTATTCTGCATTCCTTTTCAGCCATTCCAACCTGCGCATATCAGGCAGGTGCTTTACCTTGAAGTTCTCAAACTTAACATTAAACCCGCCTCCGTCGGGACAGGCAGCCATGAATCCAACCTTCACTGGAATATTATCCTGCAACCATGCATTCCGCATCATCGTATAAGTCTTGTCATCAAACGAATAGAAGATTTCAACAGCATCCAGCCTGCGGACAGCTTTAATCCAAATATAAGGAACAGGCTTATCCAACGTGATTACGCTCCAGTCACTGGTCTTGTGAGTCACCACTGTACTCAGATTGAATTTTCCGTCTACAAACTCAATACCTGCTTTGATGTAGTTTTCATGATCGATGCGCAACATCAGTCCCGCCTGATCAAAGCGTGCCTTATAATCGCCCGTCACTTTCACTTTAACTTCGAATTCACCGCCATACGTTGCATAATAGAAAGGGGCGTCATCCACAGTAAAGCCATAATGAGAGATACGCCAGTAATCACTCTGCGGAGTGACAAACATTGAAAGACTTTTATCCTTTATTTCCCACTGTTCAGGTTCGTTGAACCACTGCATTTTTTCCAACGTCTGTGCAAAAGAGGCTTCCACCCCAATCATCATCAACAGACTAAAAAGTAACTTTTTCATTTCCCGTGTCATTTTAATGAATTATTATTCTGATATATATTTAGCCCTGTCCGCTTCGGTAATCGTACGTAGCACACGGCAAGGATTACCGACAGCCAGTACATTGGCAGGAATACTTTTTGTGACCACACTTCCGGCACCAATAATCGTATTATCACCAATCGTCACTCCCGGCAACACACAGACCTGGGCACCAATCCACACATTATTTCCGATAGTGATAGGATAAGCATATTCAAGTCCCTGGATTCTCTGCTCCGCATCCAAGGCATGTCCGGCAGTATAGAAACCACAATTCGGAGCCACAAAAACATTATCGCCAAATGTAACTTTGGCTCCATCCAGAATAACGCAATTCACGTTCGAATAGAAGTTCTCCCCTATTTCTATATTATATCCGTAATCACAATAAAACGGTTGTTCTATCAAGAAGGATTTCCCGGTCTTGCCGAACAACCGGCGGATAATGCTCTCGCGTTCTTTCTTTTGTGAAGGGCGCAGGCTATTCAGTTCATAACATACTTCTTTGCAAGCTTCCCTCTCCGATACAAGCTCCATATCATTATTGGCATCATACAATTTCCCGGCTTTCGCTTTTGCTTTTTCACTCTCCATAATTTATTGTACTTAAATAAATAACCATTAGTTTTCATTACCTTTGCAAAGGTAAAGGCTTACAGATAAGTCGGCAATACTGATTAATAACCATTTTTCCCATCTCCATGCCGTATGGACATCGTAAATAAACTGAAGAAAGAGTTACTGAAACAAGCGTTCACCGAGGAACAAAAACAAACGGAACGCCTGAATGAGTGCAAACATATAGCTTCCATATATGCACAGACCGAAAATGCCATAGCAGTATTGAGCGATATGAAAGCAAATATTAGTTATATTTATTACGGCGGGGTAGCCGAGAATCTGGGATTGTCAGAACGGAATACCGCCAAAACCATTCAGTCTATATGGGAAGAAGAAATATTCAGCCACATCCATCCGGACGACCTACAGGAAAAGCATTTGCAGGAACTCCGCTTCTTCCACTTCCTGAAAAGTGTTCCTGAAAAGAAACGTCCGGACTACCACCTCATACACAATATACGCATGCGCGATCATTCGGGCAGGTATGTACACATCTTGCACAGAATGTTTTATATAGCGAGCCACTCAAACGGAAGTGTATGGTTGTCCTTATGCCTTTACAACTTTTCAATGGATACGTCGTTAAGTTGCACCATTCTTAACTCAGCAGACGGGCAAACCCTCGAACTGGAAAAGCAGAATTGCAACGACCTGTTGTCAGACCGAGAAAGAGAAATCCTGCAATTGATAAATAAGGGGAAAATGAGTAAGGACATTGCCCAAGCATTATCCATAAGTGTAAATACCGTAAACCGGCACCGGCAAAATATCCTGGAGAAACTTCAGGTAAACAATTCAATAGAAGCTTGCCGGATTGCTAAAGAATTGCACCTGTTATGATAAGAGAAGTAAGACCAGAATTAATATTAACTCGCTAAAGTAGATTTATGAAAGCAAAATTCTTTTTAAGCTGTATGGCGCTGGCAATCTTGTTCAGTGCATGCAATACCACCAACCGCACCCCGAAGCAGAAGATAGAGCAACAAATAGATTCTGTTCTGAAAGATAAAAAAGCTACGGTAGGTGTTGCCGTACTCGCCAATGATGAGATTGTAGCCGTTTATAATAACCAAATCCATTTCCCCCTGTTAAGCGTCTTCAAATTTCACGTGGGACTGGCCGTTTTGGACAAGATGGATAAAGACCACGTCGGTTTAGACAGTCTTATCGAAGTAAAGTCTTCTCAACTGACGCCCAACACATACAGTCCGTTAAGAGATAAATTCCCCGATCAGGATATTACAATTTCCCTCGGAGAGTTGCTGAAATACACCATTTCGAAAAGCGATAACAATACATGTGATATCCTTATAGAATATGCCGGCGGTATAGACCAAGTAAATGAGTATGTGAAATCGTTAGGAATAAAGGATTGTAATCTTGCGGCAACGGAAACCCTCATGCATACCTCCGGAGATGCCTATCTGAACTGGAGTACTCCGGAAGAAGTAGTAAGGCTATTGAATATAGCCGACAAGCACCCCCTGTTTGCAGCCCAATATAAAGATTTCCTGCAAGCAATCATGCAGGAAACCTCTACCGGTAAAGATAAGCTGAAAGGCCAGTTGCCTGCCAACGTAATCGTAGGCCATAAGACCGGCTCTTCCGACCGGACTCCGGAAGGGATAAAGATTGCTGATAACGATGCAGGCTTTGTTATTCTGCCCAACGGACAGAAATATTATATAGCTGTCTTCGTCATGGAGTCGCAGGAAACCGATGCAGATAATGCAGCTATCATCGCCAGTATATCCAAAATTGTATATGATACTTTAAACTCAGATATCCAATGAATAAGAACACTGATCCCCGCTGGCTCGAATGGGTCAAGGAATTACAATTCATAGCTCAGGCAGGACTGACCTACTCCCGCGATCCCTTCGACATCGAGCGTTTTGAACGTATCCGGGAAATATCGGCAGAGATTATGAGCCATCAAAGCGATCTGCCGATAGAGAAAGTAAAAGAATTATTCTGCAATGAAACCGGTTTCCAAACACCTAAACTGGATACCCGTGCCGCCATCTTTAAAGACGGGAAAATACTTCTGGTAAAGGAAAAAGCTGGTGTATGGTCTATGCCCGGTGGCTGGGTAGACGTCAACCAAAGCATCAAAACCAATACGGAGAAAGAAGTCAAAGAAGAAGCCGGACTGGATGTAAAGGCCGTACGCCTGATTGCTTTGCAGGATAGAAACCTGCACAACGTGCCTCCTTATGCATACAATGTCTGCAAAGCCTTTGTTCTTTGCGAAGTAACAGGCGGAAGTTTTCAGAGCAATATAGAGACTACCGAAAGCAACTATTTCTCTCTGGACGAGATACCTGCATTGGCCGAAGAAAAGAACAATAAAGAACAGATAGGCATGTGTTTCGCCGCCTATCTGGATGAAAATTGGAAGGTACCATTCGACTAAAACAACAGGCTGCAAATCTATTCCATTTCCAGTATCTCTTTCATCTTCGGACGGAAATCATCGCCCCATGCCTCAAGCTGTTCGATAATGGGAACGAGTGTTCTGCCCGCTTCCGTTATGGAGTATTCCGTGTGAGGCGGAAGTACTGTAAATATCTTCTTCTCGACCATGCCGTGCATTTCCAGTTCTTTCAACTGCTGATTGATAACCCGAGGACTTGCATCTGTAAACAAACGATGCAATTCACTCGGGCGTTTAGGGCTGGTGAGCAATTCCTGAATAATACAGGACTTCCATTTACCGCCTATCACCTCCATCGTTATCTTTATGCCACAATCAATATCAAAAGGTATTTTCTTCTTATACATAGAGTCAAGTTTGCACAAAAGTAATCATATCAGAGGAAAACTGCACAAAAGACTACAAAGCGTCAATCTCTTCTGGCGTTAGACCGGTAGCTTTAACTATAATGTCAATAGGAGTCTCTAATTGCTTCATGTTACGGGCAACGGTCAGGTAAGCTTCCGCGCGTCCTTCTTCACGACCTTCTGCACGACCTTCTTCACGTCCTTCCTCACGTCCTTCCATCTTGCCTTCCAGTTTGGCTGAATCCAGCACATCATTCTGAATCATCACAGCACTCAAATGCTCATCATAAGCCATACGTTCTTTAGGAGGCATGGAAAAATATTTCAGTTTCTCACGAGCTTCACTCAAACCGGGAGCTGTGGTATCAGGACAAATAGTGCCATACTTCAAGTATTTCATCCATTCTTCAAGCGGGGTGGCAGCCACCTTATCAAACTCATTCACACGAATCAAGATGTATTCAGGAAATATCTCAGCAGGCATTCGAGGTACGATAGCATCACGCTCTTTGACATTCACTTGCAGGCGGTCACCTGTATGCACACCTACAAAATGATTTTGACCATGATACAGGTAGTCACTACCCTTCCCGATATCAAAGTAAAGAATACTGATAGAATATATTTTCTTCACCTTATAATAAGTCTCGCCCAACGAGATGTGTTCAGTGATGGCCTTGGCAACGCCATAAAGAATCCGTTCCAGATAATAAAGTTCACGAGTGTTTTGTATCTCGATAATAATAATCTCATCCTTACTGTTACGCGCCTTAATATCCACACGATTGAATTTATCTTCGGCAGATAGCTGATTACCTTCACTCTCCAGTATTTCCAGAATAGTAACTTTCTCACCCAAAAACACGGTGAGGAAACCTTCTAATACACCAAAGTTTGCCTTCTGACGGAGCAAGCGTTTTATTGCCCAATCGAAACGCACATATTTATCTTGAAGCTCTTCCATATTATCTGAGTATTAATTGGAATACATTAGTTTACCTACAAAGATACAGCTTATTAAGAAAAGGACAAGCAAACAGGCAAAAGAAAGTATGCCGGACAAACAAAAAACATCTACCAAAACGTTTCGCATTCATTACATTTTATCACTAAAAATTTATCGCTTAGATCCCATTCTCGTAAAAATGAAATAAACGCTTTTACAGGTAGGGATAAATTTATCAGTATATGAATTATTTAGCCGTACTTGTGTATTACTCCGCCACTTCTTATTTTTGTACCTAAAAATGAGAAAGTATTTATTATCAGCTGCACTCATTATTGGAGTCGCTTCAATGTATGCACAACAACCCGTAAAAAGTAAAGATATGAAGAAAGAAACCACCCCTCTCCGCCTGATTTATCCGCAATGGCAAGGCGGAATCGTAGATCATTGGATGCCGGATATTCCGGCAGAAGACTCTTCCAGAGGTTATTATTTAGGTGCCCAGTTACTGAACCTGCTGGCTCCGGACAGCAATCAGAAAACCGTGGAAGTTCCGGTATCTCTCGATATAAACGACAGAACAACGGAAAAGGGTATCAGCTCCCGTAATGTAATTGTCAAACAAAGCAAGGCTGCACTCGATATACTTAACGAAAACAAACCGGACCGGATTATCATCCTGGGCGGAGAATGTTCGGTCAGCGTTGTTCCGTTCACTTATCTGGCTGCCCGATACCCGAACGATGTAGCCATAGTCTGGATAGATGCGCATCCGGACATCAACCTGCCTTATGATGAATACAAAGGGTATCATGCCATGGCCCTCACCGCTTGCTTGGGAATGGGTGACGAAGAGATTATGAACTTGTTGCCCGGTAAGTTTGACGCTTCCAAAGCATTAATCGTAGGGCTGCGTTCATGGGACAAAGGCATGCAGGAACGGCAAAAGGAATTGGGCATAAAAGGTCTGGCACCGAAAGAAACAGCGGACAACAGTTCCGCCATTATGGAATGGTTGAAAAGTACCGGAGCTTCCAAGGTTGTCATCCACTTTGACCTGGACGTGATAGATCCTGCCGACATGATAGCAGGCGTCGGCGTAGAACCGGGCGGAATGAAGACCGAGGAAGTAGTCCGCGTGATTAACGACATTGCTTCCGAATATGACCTGATAGGATTGACCGTAGCCGAACCAATGCCACGTATTGCTATTAAAATCAGGAATATGCTGAATCAGTTACCTTTATTAAAAGAGTAAGAAAAGAGAAACTCACAAATAATCTCTATATTTGTATGGTCTCAAACAAAAACAACTGGAATCTATAAAAAATACGGACCATGCATACGATATTGATTATTGAAGACGAACCAAGAGTAGCCAGCCTGCTCAAGAATGGACTGGAAGAGAATGGTTATCAAACCATAGTGGCTTACGATGGCATCATGGGACTACGCCTCTTCCGTGCCCATACTTTCGACCTGGTGATTTCCGATATTATCCTGCCCAAGATGGATGGCTTTGAACTATGTAAAGAAATCCGCAAAACGAATCCAAGCATCCCTATCCTGATGCTGACAGCCTTAGGCTCTACAGATGATAAACTGGATGGATTCGATGCAGGAGCCGATGACTACATGGTGAAGCCTTTCGATTTCCGCGAACTCTATGCAAGAATCAGGGTACTGCTGAAACGTAATAATGAAGCAGCCGCACCGCAGCCCCGAGAGATCAGATATTCCGACCTGTACATTGACCTACAAGGAAAGAACGTAACCCGAAACGGCACTCCCATCAAACTTTCACCCAAAGAATACAACCTGTTGCTCTACATGGCCGAGAATGCAGAGCGGGTTCTCAGCCGCATAGAGATAGCCGAAAAGGTCTGGAATACTCACTTTGATACCGGAACCAACTTTATCGATGTATACATCAACTATCTTCGCAAAAAGATAGACAAGGACTTCGACACCAAACTGATCCATACCAAAGCCGGTATGGGCTTTATACTGACGGATAAACTATGAAGATCAGGACAGCCTTAACCCTGCGGTACACCTGTATCACAGCTGCCGTGTTCCTGGTATTCATCACTGCCATCTACTACGTCAGTGAACACTCGCGTAGCAATGCCTTTTTCAGGAATCTGAAAAGCGAAGCAATCACCAAGGCACACCTGTTTCTGAACAACCAGGTGGATGCCGAAACCATGCAATCCATTTACCTGAACAACAAAAAGTTCATTGACGAAGTAGAAGTAGCCGTCTACGACACCGACTTCCGGATGTTATACCACGACGCCTTACAAAACGACATCATAAAGGAAACTCCGAAAATGATAGAGCGCATCCTCCAAAAGAAAGAAATAGACTTCTACATCGAGGATTACCAGGGAGTAGGCATCATCTATACTTTCGGAGGCAAGGATTACATCGTTACCGCCGCTGCCTACGACGGCTACGGATATGCCAAGCGGGAAATCCTGAAAGAGACACTTGCCCTATTACTGTTCAGCGGACTGACCGTGCTGATTATTGTAGGTTACCTCCTTGCCCGGAGCGCATTGACACCCATCAGAAGCATCGTGAAAGAAGCGGAGAACATAACCGCCTCACGAATCAACAAACGCCTGCCTGTCAAGAATGAGAAAGACGAATTAGGCGAACTGAGCCTTACCTTCAATGCCCTGCTCGACAGACTGGAAAAGTCATTCAACTCGCAGAAGATGTTTGTCAGCAACGTGTCTCACGAACTGCGTACCCCTATGGCTGCCCTTTCTGCCGAACTCGATCTTGCCGTGCAGAAAGAACGAAGCCCGGAGCAATACCAAAACGCCATCCACAACGCGTTGCAGGATTCGCAAAGAGTGATTAAACTCATCGACGGACTACTGAATCTTGCCAAAGCGGATTATGAACCGGAACAAATCAAGAGAGAAGAAATCCGTCTGGACGAACTGTTGCTCGATGCAAGGGAACTTGTGTTGAGGGCGCACCCCGATTTCCATGTGGAACTCGTATTCGAGCAAGAAGCCGAAGACGACAAGGTGCTCACGGTGATCGGAAATAGCTATCTCCTTACAACAGCGTTCGTAAACCTCATCGAAAACAACTGTAAATACTCCCCGGACCAAACTTCCTTCATCCAGATTTCTTTTTGGGAAGAATGGGCCATCATCCGCCTTTCGGACGACGGTGTGGGTATGTCAGACAAAGACAAAGAGAACTTGTTCCAACTCTTTTATCGTGGCGAAAACAAAGATGTGGCATCCGGCTACGGCATCGGCATGACTTTGGCACAAAAGATACTGAGCCTGCACAAAGGGGAAATATCCGTCTTCTCGCATCCGGGTGAAGGGACCACTTACGTCGTTAAGCTCCCGCATATCTGATCTCTCTAATGGTTTTCTAATATTACTCTAATAAATCTCTAACGGCTTCCCCACGAAGCCGTTCTTACTTTTGCGTCGTGAAATAGAAACGCAATTAGTAACTTCAAAAAAGGAAAGAGATTATGAAGTGGAAGAAAAAGTTACAACAGCCTCAGTATGCATTCAACTCCGAGAAAGTATTCCTGACTGCCACACAACCGGCAAAATCCGTTTACTCATACCTGCAAACGACAAGGCTCGGGTTGACAAGGGCAGAAGTTGAAGACCGTCGGCTTACGTATGGAAAGAACGAAGTGGTTCACGAACAAAAGAAGAATCCGTTCATCGTATTCATCAAGACTTTCATCAATCCGTTCATAGGAGTACTGACCGGATTGGCAATCATATCACTCATCATCGACGTACTCATGGCAGAGCCGGGAGAACAGGAATGGACGGGAGTCGTCATCATCGCCGTCATGGTAGTGTGCAGTGCCATCCTGCGTTTCTGGCAGGAATGGAGAGCCAACGAAGCCACAGATTCGCTGATGAAAATGGTGAAGAACACCTGTCTCGTGAAGCGTGCCGGAAGCGGTGAAGAAGAACTGGATATCACGGAATTGGTTCCGGGAGACATCGTCTTCCTGGCAGCCGGAGACATGATTCCGGCAGACATGCGTATCATCGAATCAAAGGACTTGTTCATCAGCCAGGCTTCCCTGACCGGAGAGTCGGAACCGATAGAGAAGTTTCCGGAAGTAAAGGAAAAACAATACCGGAAAGGCAGTATCGTGGAACTGGATAACATCTGCTACATGGGTTCCACCGTTATCAGTGGCGCAGCCAAAGGCATTGTGTTTGAAACCGGCAACAGGACTTTCCTCGGTACTATCGCCCGCAACCTCACAGGACACCGTGCTACTACCGCTTTTGACAGAGGAATCAGTAAAGTAAGTCTGCTGCTCATTCGCTTTATGTTGGTCATGGTTCCATTCGTCTTCTTCATCAACGGGTTTACGAAGGGGGATTGGTTCGAGGCTTTTATCTTCGCCATTTCGGTAGCCGTGGGACTCACGCCCGAAATGCTTCCGATGATTGTAACTGCCAACCTCTCTAAAGGTGCTCTGTCCATGTCGAAGAAGAAAACGATTGTCAAGAATCTGAATGCCATCCAGAACTTCGGTGCGATGAATATTCTCTGCACCGACAAAACGGGTACGCTGACATGCGACAAGATTGTTCTGGAAAAATATATCAATGCAGATGGCAGCAATGACGAAAGCAAGCGAATATTGCGTCACGCCTACTTCAACAGCTATTTCCAGACCGGATTGAAGAATCTGATGGACAAAGCCATCCTCTCACATGTAAAGGAACTAAAGCTGGAACATCTGAAGGATGCTTACACCAAAGTGGACGAGATACCGTTCGATTTCATCCGCCGGAGAATGTCCGTAGTGATAGAAGACAAACAGGGAAAACGACAAATCATCACCAAAGGAGCTGTGGAAGAGATGCTCAGTATCTGTTCGCACACGGAATTCAATGGAGAAGTACAGGCTCTGGCGGATGAGCTGAAGGTCAAAGCTCAAAAGATCAGCGAAGAAATGAACCGGAAAGGGATGAGAGTACTGGCCGTTGCTCAGAAAAGCTATATAGAAAAGGCGGGCAATTTCTCCGTAGGCGATGAGAAAGAAATGGTTCTGATTGGTTTCCTGGCTTTTCTCGATCCCCCGAAACCCTCTGCGGCAGAAGCCATTAAGCAACTGCACGAATATGGTGTGGAAGTTAAAATCTTATCGGGGGACAATGACATTGTAGTGAAAGCCATAGGTCGGCAAGTCGGTATCGACACAAGCTATTCATTGACCGGACCGGACATTGAGAATATGGATGAGGCCATTTTGAAAGAACAGGTAAAGACTACCACCTGCTTTTCCAAATTGACGCCTCTGCAAAAGACACAGATTATTTCCATCTTACAGGAACAGGACAATACCGTAGGATTTCTGGGAGACGGCATCAATGACGCTGCAGCCTTACGGCAATCGGACATCGGCATTTCGGTAGATTCCGCAGTGGACATCGCCAAGGAAAGTGCCGATATCATCCTGCTGGAAAAAGATCTGATGGTACTGGAAGACGGGGTACTGGAAGGCCGGAAAACTTTCGGGAATATCAATAAGTACATCAAGATGACGGCAAGTTCAAACTTTGGCAATATGTTCAGCGTCATGTTTGCCAGTGCATTCCTGCCGTTCCTGCCAATGATGCCGATCCATCTGCTCATCCAGAATTTGCTGTATGACATTTCGCAAACAACAATTCCGTTCGACCGTATGGACCCGGAGTTTCTGAGGAAGCCACGCAGATGGGATGCATCTGACCTGAAACGTTTCATGATTTATATCGGTCCGATCAGTTCCATATTCGATATTGTCACTTATCTGGTAATGTGGCATGTATTCGGATGCAACAATACGGAACACCAATCCTTGTTCCAGTCGGGATGGTTCATCGAGGGGCTGCTTTCGCAAACCCTGATTGTACACATGATACGTACGCGGAAAATTCCGTTCATACAGAGCCGTGCCACATGGCCCGTAATCGGTATGACTTCTTTAGTGATGATTATAGGAATTGCCATACCGTTCACATCTTTCGGAGCATCCATCGGTTTGCAAGCGCTTCCATTGAGTTACTTCCCGTGGCTGGTGGGTATTCTGCTTTCCTATTGCGTACTGACTCAACTGGTAAAGAATTGGTATATCAAGAGATTTTCGAGTTGGTTGTAAAAGAAGGCCCTGCTTTTCTTCTTTGTCAGACGATACTGGCGGATGAAGAAAGCAGGGCTATTAGTATCAACAAAACTATAGTGTCATTATTCAGATAAAACTATCATCAATCAAAAAATCTGTTATTTAGAGAAGGACTCGTCGCATACTTCGGTGATTTGTTCATAAGGAATACATCCATAGCTGCGGTCGTCCAGATAACGCAATGCTACATACGGCACATCTGCTCCGGAAACATACATTTGCAATATAGATATCACCTCTGCCATACGCGAAGTGTATGAGCCATTTCGCTCATTGCAAATCTTCACCCACACGCGGTCTCCTCTTTTGATGGGCAGTTCTATATTCTTCATAAACTGTATAATTAATGCGTTTGTTGGAATTACTTGCATAGTAACGGCAAATAACAAATGCAAAGTTGCGTCTTTTTTGACAGAAAAGCAAACAAACCCTAACAAAATATGAATAAATCTTATATCGGACAGCAAAAACAACATTAAGATTAGTCCCTGATACATACAGTTTCCGATTCTTTACCTCAGCAGGCAAAAGGAATTGTGTTTCCGCTTTATCCTTTGAAAGTGGAATGCTTCTTTGTGTACCTTATTATCAGGAAAACTTCTTTTTACCATAAAATGATGCCGTCCGAAAACCCTTTTCCGACCTGTATCAAATGGTAGTTTGCCGTTACTATGCAAGTAATTTCACCTCAACGAAGTACCATACAGCATATTAAATCTGCCATCTTTCTTCTTTTTACTTTTCTTCACCAAGGAAATCACTTGCCTGTTTATTCTGTCTATCACCTCCGCATCAAAAGGTTTCAGATAAGTCATCGTCACCCGAATGGACGAGTGCCCCAACGACTGGCTTATCAGTCCCACAGGTACACCACTATGATAAGCAAGTGTAGCCCATGTATGGCGTGCGGTGTACGAACTTACGGAAACACCGGGCAATAACTGTTTCATCAACCGTGCCAACTCCCGGTTAAAATGTCGCAATGTTTCTTGATAACGGTGGTGATGTTCCTCCATGAACAGTCCTCCATGCAGAAGCGGGAACAGATACTCTGAATCCGTCTTGTCCCTGTACTTCTGCAACAGCCTCATCGCATCGGGCGGCACATCCACCACCATCAGTTTCCCCGTCTTATGCCGATGGTAAGTGATGCGTCTATTTCTCAAATCCGACTTCCGCAAGTGTGCCAGGTCGATGAACGGCATGCCGCGCAACATGAACATCAGCAAGAAGTAGGTAAGCACCTGTTGCTGATGCAATGTCAGCATACTGAAATCTGTATTTCTGAGTCGCTCCATCTGTTCTGCCGTCAGCGCCCGCTTGGTGCGCGACTCTACCTTCGTATAAACATCCTTGAACAGCACCGGATTGTACCCCTCTGTACCCGGTGACATCCAGCGATTGTACACCGCCTGCAATGTACGCATGTAAGTAGAGATAGTGTTCGGACTGGAATGTTGTCCGGCCAGCCACTCCTCATACTCTTTCAGGCGCTTCGGAGTGAAGATCTCCTGCATGGACAGAGAGGTTGTAGCAATTTCCGGATGCTTCTCCGCAGCATGAAACTTCTCATAGGAACGCAGTGTGCAAGCATAAACATGCATTGCCGGAAACTTTCCTTCCCGCTTCAGCATCCTGATAACTTCCGCCATGTAAAGCCGCAAGTCACTCTTCGCATTTTTTCTTTCTACATTCATAAAGCATTGATTTTAATTACGTGATTTAAAACTGCTTGTACCACAGAACGTACGTGCAGTAGTAATGTTTATGAGTGCCAAAGATAAAGCTAAAGGAATCCGACAAGAGAATATTTATAAATGATACGAATCTGGTATTGAATTTGATTTATATCGATATAAAAGGAAATAATTCATCATTCTAAACAGGGCATTTGTCACAATTTATCAACATTAAAAAAACATTTCATAAACAACTGATTATCAGATATATTATAACGATAGTATCTCAGTATATGACTGAGGTACCCTAAGTATCATACTGAGATACCCTATATATCATACTGAGATACCCTATATATACGACTGATCTCAAAGACATCTTACTTTATAAATATTTACCACTCATTTATAGGACGTTTATTATACTGTATCATCGTTTTACCCATAACGGGAAAGAAAGGAATAAAAGTGATTAGTGTTTAGTGATAAGTGATTAGCGCCATTCGGTATATTATTTTTTAGACGCGGATGACACGGATAACGCGGATTTAAAAGGCTGCGCTATAAAAGTGGATAAAAAAAAGATCCGCGTCATCCGTGTCATCTGCGTCTAAAAGATTATTTATCATTTAGTTCATAACCCTACAAGAAAGAGTTAATTCAACTCCTGATTCTCATAAATTGTGAAATAGTAGTAATTCTTTCCCTACCCGTTGAACTAATGCCTTGCGCACTCTGTTCTCTGACCAAAATAGAACATTAATTTAGTTTTTAACCATTAAACCTGTTTAATTATGACATGTAAAGATTCTCACTTTTTGATTGGCCTGGGAGTAGGTTCAATCTTAGGAGCACTGGCTTACGGCTTTGCCCGCAGTGCAAGAGCAAAAAAAATGAAAGCAGAAGTATTCGATGCCCTGCACAGAATTGAAGGACATACCGAATGCCTGATCGAATCTGCTAAAGAAAAGGCATTGTATGCCGGAGAAAAAGTAGCTGACAAAGTAGCGAATGAAACATCTGTCATCGCTGAAAAAGCCAATGACATCAAAGGTAAAGTTCACTCTATGGCTGATGAAGCTAAGAAGTAATCAATCTGCTCATTACCGTAAAAACAGAGGGAGGCGGGGTATCATGCCCACAATCTCTCTGTTTTTTCATTATATGCTCGTGATTGAATGGGCCTCACTTACCAATGAAGCTGGATAATCGCAGATTTCCAATATCTTAATTGCATTATGCTCGGTCGCAACTCCGCGTTTCAGCTTGTAATCGAAAGACAGAATACCGTCTTTCACCGACTCGCTGAAATAGTATAATTCGTATTCTTCTTCCAGCATATCGGCCAGTTCCAAATCGTGCGTAGATACAAATACCAGATTATCACTTTTCACCAGCCAGGAAAGCACAGCTTTCGAAATCGCTATCCGTTCCTTGGTATTGGTTCCTCTGAACAATTCATCGAGCAGGAAGAGGTGATTTCCATGACTGCTTTCATTTACAAAATCCTTGATAGTCATCACTTCCTGCATAAAGTAACTCTTATTTTCCATCAAGTTGTCTCCCTGATGGATGGAAGATAGAAGAGAAATCCGGGTATTTATCTCAAATACTTCTGCGAAACAGGTATGAAGTGCTTTCGCTGCTAACAGATTCACTCCTATCGTACGCATGAAACAGGTCTTACCCGCCATATTCGAACCGGTTATCAATGCCGACTTCTCATGCAGTACCATATCGTTCGGAATACAGTTTTCTATCAGAGGATGATACACAGCCTGTGTACGCAATCGCTCCCCTGCCTTGTTATCTCCCGGCAAGCAGTAATAAGGCAACTCCTCCCTCAAGATGGCAACAGACAAAATAGAATCCAGAAAACCGATAAAGCGGTAAACATTGTGGATAACCGTCGCCTTCTCTTTCAACAGATGAAAAGTTCTGCCTACCGCATACGCCTCGTGGAGAAAAAATACCCGGATTAATTCCGCTACCACATAAAGCATAATAGCCATGTCGTTATCGAGACTGATATTGAAACGGAAATAAGAAATATACTTCTTCAGACCTTCCACAGCTTTCAAGTCAGTCGTGATAGAAGGATCTACAGAGACAAACTCCTTATTCTGCGCCAGCTTTCCCGCCTGTCTTATCATCTTCAGAAGCTGAGGTATGGAGAAAAAGTATCTCTGGATTTTCGCCTTATTACGATAGTGCAACACCGCATTCGCCACAAATGAAAAGACAAATAAAGTAAGAAACACTCCCGAATGAGTGATCAGCATCAAAGCCAGAAACAACAAAGGCAGAAACCGGCATATATTAATAAGAACCATCTCCTTAGCACCAATCCCTGTGTTGTCGTTTTCCAGAATGGATACAATGGAATAAGCATCCGGCTTATCCAATTCCTTCAATGCATTACTCAAAAGAGTACGCAATTCCGCATGAGTTGTCAATGAAGACAGAAGGGCTTCCTGCTTTTCCATGCCAGAGGTTTTATCGGATAGCAGAAGATAATACAAGTATTGCCTGCCTATGCTGGAATGACAATAATCGATCTCGGCAAACAAATCGTCCAGATTCAGGTCGTCAATGGTGTTAGCGGATAAACCGGTTTCGCCCTCGGCATTTCTATAAAGGAAATAGTTAGCAATTTCGGACATGGTGTATTCTTTGATTATTCAGTAAACAACAAATCTATTAAAATCAACTGGAAAAGCAAACCCTTTTAGGGATATTGTTTTACCTGAACCACTATTCTTTCATGAAAAAGCAGCGATTCACTGAAATCGGGAATAATTGCAAACTATACATGTGATATCGTTATCCCCCACCCCAACGGAACCGCCTACCTTTGCAACATCAGAAAATAAGAATAAAACTCTAACGGAAAACAGTATGAAACAGAAATTAATAACATTAGCAGGTTTGCTGATTTCGGGAACGATTTTAGCACAAAACGGAGGAACAATTATGAAGAAGTATGAAAATCAACTGCCGCAGGAAGGCAGAGGCAATGTGCATGTAGCCTATCAGGGAAAGGCTATCGACCAAATGATTTATGAGTTCATGGAAGAGCAGGGCATACCGGGCATGACGCTCGCCATTGTGCAAGCACCTTACATTCCGCGCGTAGTGGGCTACGGAGTAACAGATTTTGAGAAAGGGAATCTGGCAGCTGCAAAAACACTTTGGCCTATCGGCCCTATTTCACAAGGCTTCACGGCAGTAGCCATCATGCAGTTATATGAAAAAGATAAACTGGACCTGAACGATACTATTGGCAAGTATCTTAAGGATATTCCGGAGAACTGGAAAAATATCAGCATCCTCCAGCTGATGCAACATAGTTCGGGCATTGCCGACTACCGTTCGCAAAAGGGCTTCAATGTATCTGCCGATTATCAGCCCGAACAACTGATAAAAACGGTAGAAGCTATTCCACTGGCTTTTGAACCGGGTACAGACGTAAAGCAGAGTGCTACAAACTTTCTGTTGCTGACTTCTATTATTGAGAAAGTAAGCAAGATGTCGTATCACAACTTCGTGAAGAAGTATCAGATAGATTACCTCGGTCTGCAACAGACCTATTTCGGAGAGGATTTAGCCAGAGTAAAACAAGAAGATGTTACAACGACTGCCAATGTACACCAGATTTTCAAGAAAGATAAAGACTACATCAACCCGTCAGAGACGACTACGGGATATATAGAAAAGGATGGAAAGTTAGTTGCCGCCCCTGCTATCAGCTCCTCCTCAATGAAAGGTTTTTCTGATATATGGGCATCTGCCGAAAATGTCAGTCATTGGGACATCGGCCTCGCCGGAGGTGTACTGATAGCTAAACCGGAAAACCGAGAAATGATCTATAAACCTACCCAACTGGCAAATGGAAAGATTATTCCTGCGATAGCCGGCTGGCAGTTCTACAACCACAAAGGTCTGATGGATATAAAAGGAAACGTATCGGGACATTCAGCTTTCCTGAGCCGCTTTACGGATGCATCGGAGTTGGTATGCGTAACTCTGCTTGCCAACAAAGAAAGGGTTGACCTGACAAATCTGGGACGCAAAATTGCTGCTGCCTTCGATAGCAACAAGATGGGAACAGGTAGCAATGATAACCTGCTCTACACTTACGAAAGCCAGTTCAGCGTAGCAGAAACAATGACCCACATCGAACAGACTCTGAAGACTATGGGGATACCTGTATTTGCAAAATTCGACCATGGCAAAAATGCTGAAGAGGTAGGTCTTGAACTCCGTCCGAACCAGGTTATCGTTTTCGGTTCACCCAAGGTAGGAACCCAATTAATGCAAGAGAATCCCAGCATCTCCATTGAATTACCACTGAAGATATCTGTCTGGGAAGACAAGAACGGTAGTGTATGGGCTACTTTCCCGCAAATGAAAGTGATGGGTGCAGAATACGGTCTTGATAAAGAACCGGTTATAGGGAAAATGCAGGGGCTGTTAGAAAAGATAGTTATTCAATCGGCAAGTGTATATTAAGTAAAAACAGAAACACAAAAACTTTATATAAAAAACGGAGCGGGGATATGTCCAAAAGAATGGATCCCCGCTCTACTCTTGATATAATTCAAAAACATAGATCCCATATACCACAAGCCCTCTCAAGCTCTACCAATGAAGCAGCATATCCCTTCATCGTCTCCAGATATCCCTGCTGCACCTCATTGTAGGTGCGCTGGGCAACCAGCACATCCAGAATGTTCGTTTCTCCCCTCTTGTACTTGTAGACCATTCCGTCGAGCACCTTGCGGGAATCTTCGAGTACGCCGGCTCTATATTGAAATACTTTCTTTTTCTCCGCCTCATAGTTGTACCAAGCCTGGTGAATCTCCGCCTGTATCTGCAATTCCATATCCCGCTCCCTAACTTCCGACTGAGTTATGCGAAGTTTAGCCGCCTTTATCGCTCCCTTATTCACATTCGAAAATTTCAGAGGAACCGATACTCCGCCAATGGCAGAACGGGCCGGAGGAAAAAATCCATGCCAATCTCTTTCATAAGATGCGGAAAGGGCTATATCGGGACGACGTTCAGCTCTTGCCAGCTTGTACTCACGGGCACTGACTTCTGTGCCCTTCTGTGCTACAAGCAGGTCTATGCGATTGTCCAATCCCACCTTTATCAACTCTGCCAACGCAAAATCCCTGCTTAATTCCTCCCAATTGCCCAATGGGATATTCAATGTATCAGCCGTAGCCCCCATGCGCCGGTTGAGCATCACCAAAGCTGATTGATAAGCCGCCTCCTGAGTGTAAACGGCATTCAGCAAAGTCATGGCTTCGAGCTTTGACTGGCGGGCATCGTTTTCGGTAATCTCACCGGCAGCATAGCGCAGACTGTCCGACTGGCTGAGTTGCAACATATATTGATATGAACGGTTCTGTACGCCAAGCAGCTCTCGCTGAAGGATGGCTTCGAAGAAAAGATCGGAGGCATCCGCTCTCAAATCCTGAAAGCCTTGCTCCAGCAACAGTTTTTCAAGTTCTGCCCGGCTGCGTGCAAGCCGAATACGGTTTCCACGCTTGTTACCCAATTCAAGAGAATAGGAAAGCCCCAATGAAAAGTTATCACTACCCGCTTCAAACTCCAGTTCCGGATCGGGAAGCACCTTCTGCGCAACCGTTTCCGCATCAGCTATGCTGACATTTAATCTCTCTGCCAGATATCCCAGATTACTCTTCCCTACCCGATTCAGATATTCCGTAAAAGAAATATCCTGCTGCGGATACTCACGGACTTGAGCAAAAGACGGAATACATGTCATTCCTGACACCAGCAGTATGAGTAAAACTCTATATCGTAAGTTCATTTTCATCATTCTTCTTTTTAATAAAAACACGGTTTTCAACTAAGTAATAAAACACCGGAAGCACAAACATGGAGACAAGTGTCGCAAACATCAACCCATATACGATGACCGTTGCCAACGGGCGCTGTACATCGCTACCGATTCCGGTTGCCATCGAAGCAGGAAACAATCCAAGTATGGTGGTGACGGAAGTCATCAGAATAGGACGAAAACGTTGCCGCGCCCCTTCCACCACAGATTGGCGAAGTTCCATTCCCGTCCTGCGCAACCCGTTGATTTGTGACACCATGATGATACCGTTCTGTATGGAAAGCCCGAACATAGCTATAAAGCCAACGGCCGACGATACATTCAGCGTCATGCCGCGCACATTGAGGGCAAGCATACCTCCAAAGAGTGCCAGAGGTACAATAAGCAGTACCAAACCTGCCTGCCGGAACTTTCCGAACGTTGCATAAAGCAGAATGAACATGCACATCAACGTCAAGGGAATAATGACCGCCAGTCGGGTATAAGCTCGTCGCTGATTCTCAAAAGCGCCTCCCCACTTGACGGTATATTTACTTTTGTCATAATCCACCTTTTCACTGATTGCCTTCTGTGCCTCACTCAGGAAAGACGACAAATCGCGCCCGCGAAGATTCAGCTTTACCGTCAGATGGCGCCTGTTCATCTCCCGGGTGATGGTACTTTCACCAATGCTCAACCGGATATTGGCAACTTGTGAAAGGGGAATCTTGGCACCGGTAGAAGAAGTCAGCATAAGTCCGGCTATCTTTTCGGGAGTATCGCGGGCATCCTCTTTATATTTGCAGGTAATATCGTACTGCCTATCGCCTTGGTACAACTGGGCTACGGCTTTACCGCCAATGGCAACTTCTATCAAATCAGCTACATCCGAAACCTTCAGGCCGTAACGGGCAATGGCACTACGATCCATAATAATCTGCAGTTGAGGCAACGGAGGTTCTTGGTCGATGTCAAGATCAACGGCACCTTTCACTGTTCCCAACACTTGGGTTATATCTTCCGCAAGGCGACGTGTCTCACGGAAATCCTCTCCATACACCTTCACCACCAGCTCGCTATGCGCACCGGCTATCTTATCCATCACTCCGTCTATCATAGGCTGACTGAAGCCGACTTTAAAGCCGGGAAGAGTCGCATACTCCTTTTCCAGTTCCTGAATCAGGTCGTTTTTGGTCTTTCCCTTGGGCCATTCACCATAGGGTTTGACGCCGATGGAAACTTCAAAATGCGAAGGGGTGAATGGATCGGTTCCATCGTCATTGCGCCCCGCCTGCACCATAATATAGGTTACTTCGGGATACTTCATCGTACGGGCACGCAAGGTATCGGAAAACTCTCTCGACTTTTCCACCGAAATGCCGGGCGGCAGGTTGACTTGCAGCCAGATGGAGCCTTCGTCCAACTCCGGAAGGAAGTCTTTACCAACCGTAATACTGAGGACGATGCCCGCTACCAGAAATACAACCGATGGTATAATCGCCTTCAGAGGAGCATCAATGACTTTCGCTACTACACTTGCATATTTCTCTTTCAACTTCTCCAGCCAGCGGTTCCTATAAAGCTTGCGCGGCTTGCGATAGATGGCATAAGCCAGTCCCGGAATCAGTAAAAGTGCAACCAGAAGTGCCCCTATCATGGCATAACTCATCGTGAATGCCATCGGTGTGAAAAGCTTCCGCTCCACACGTTCAAAAGCAAACAGCGGCAGGTAAGCCGTAATAATCACAATCGTGGAGAATAGAATGGGACGCCCCACTTCCTTGGTACGCCGAGCTATGCTTTTCTCTTCCAGGCAGTTTTCAGGATGATCTTCACGTTTCTTGAGAATGGTTTCCAGCATGACAATAGCACCGTCTACGATAATACCAAAGTCAATGGCACCGAGCGAAAGCAGATTAGCCGGAATATCCGTAAGATGCATCAGAATGAAAGCTATAAGGAGGGAAACAGGTATCGTGACAGACACCAGCAATGCCCCACGCCAGTTTCCAAGAAACAGAATGAGCACTACGATGACCAAAGCCATTCCCATCAACAGGGTATGAGAAACTGTACTCAACGTAGTATCTACCAGACTGGTGCGATCCAGAAAAGTATGTATATGCACTCCTTCCGGAAGCATCTCGTGATTCAGTTCATCCACTGCCGCATGAATACCTGCAAGTACCTGTGATGGATTCTCATGTTTCAACAAAAGCACAATTCCTTCCAGACTTTCAGAATAGTTGCGCATACGGTCTGTATAGCCCAATACGCCTTTTCTTTCCAGATTTCCATATTTCAAGGAGCCTATATCACTGAGAAATACAGGCACTCCGGAGGTAGTACTGACTACGATATGCCCCAAATCGTCCAAGTTCTCTATCAGTCCGATACCACGCACCACATAGCCCAGATCACCACGATTCAACACACTACCTCCCACATTGGCATTATTATTCTCGATTGCTTCGATAACCTGAGTAAGAGATAAATTGTATTGCTCCAACTTATGCGGATCTACTTCTACCTGGAACTGAGTGGTTATTCCCCCGAAGTTGGTGACATCGGCCACTCCAGGCACTTCCTTGATGCGGGGGATGATGACCCAATTCTGCAAGTCGGTCAATTCACGCAGCGAATGCCGGTCACTCTCAATGATATAGCGGTATACCTCTCCTACAGGCGATGTCAACGGGTCGAGTCCCGGAACCGCACCATAAGGCAGTTCCACTTCGTTCAGTCTTTCCTGTACACGCTGGCGGCTCCAGTAGTCTTCCACCCCATCTTGAAAAACAATGGTAATCATGGATAGTCCGAAAGTGCTTTTACTGCGCATAACATGCATGCCGGGCAAGCCGTTAATGGCACGTTCCAGTGGTATGGTAATCTGCTGTTCCACTTCCTCAGCTGCCAGACCGGGAACTTGGGTAACAACCTGTGAGGTCACATCTGCAATATCGGGATATGCTTCTATCGAAAGTTGTTTCCACGAGTAGTATCCGAATACGCACAACATGGCAAACAGACAAAGCATCACCCATCTTTTCTGTATAACCGAAAGCATTATTTCCTTCTTCATGATTTCCTATTTTAAGTAGTATCCTCCTTCACTGATAATTTCATCTCCCGGCTGCAGGCCTCTGTTTATGACTGCTACCCCATCTCTGATGACCTCCACTTCCACCGGCCTCCGCACAAAAACTTCCGGAGCCTGCCGGACGTACACGTAGCTGTCCTTCTCTCCCTGCAACAAAGCCTTTTCAGGTATCTGAACCTGCTCCATAACCGGACTGAGAAAATGCACGGTAGTGTACATCCCCAATTTAAGAAGTCCTTGTGAATTATCACAGACAGAAAGCACTTGGATAGACCTCGTCTCCGCATCTACCGCCTCTTCCACATGATAGATATTTCCTTTAATAGTAGTGCCGGGCAATGCCGCTACTTCAATGTCCAAACTACTGCCCGAAGCGATAAACCGAATATCTTTCTCTTTCACCTGCGCAGCAATCCACACACTCGACAAGTCGGCAACGATGGCTATAGGTTCAGTATCATCTTTCAGGTACTGCCCCGTCACAATATTATTCTCTATCACTTCTCCCGAAATAGGCGAACGAACGATAAGCGGCTGTCCCAGAATCATCTCCTCCGGATCATCCACTTGATACACCTTCAATGCGGCGGAAGCATTCTCAAACTCTTTATCGGCTACCAGCAAAGCATTCTGCGCCTCTTCCAGTTCCTTTTGCGAACTGACTCCATTCTTTATTAGATCTTCCTTACGCTTCAAATCTTTTCTGGCAAGTTCCCTCGATGAAAGAGCCTGAAAATATTCTTTCTGTGCAGTCGTAAAATCCGGTGAACTGATTTCGAACAGAGGAGTGCCTTGTCGCACGGTTTGCCCTATCCGTATATACGACTTCAGCACCCGACCTGCAAACGGAGGGGCAATATAGGCATAGCGGGTAGGAATAGGTCGCACAATGCCGGAGGTTATTACTTCTTTAGAATAAGGTTCGAGCCGGGATTCCGATACTTTTATTTTCTCATTCAAAACGTGGTCTGCTACATAGACTGTATCCCCCTTTATGCGATAACCACTCTTCTGTTCCTGTTCCGTACTCTGTCCGCATGCCGCAAAAAGCAACGCACCACCCAGCAGCAACATTGGCAAAATTCTCTTCTTCATCATACTAAGTTTAATATAGTTAGAACCAATTTTCGGGCACAAAAATAGCGGACAAGTCCGCAGGGAGCCGTTAGAAAACGATTAGAACAATATTAGAATCTTATTAGAAGATATCTCAGCATAAGAAAACAGGGAGATCCGGACTTCTACATCCGAACCTCCCTGTTCTATTCTTCTATCTACAGATACAAGTTACACTTTATCCGCAATGGAAGTACTTATTGACAAGTTTCAGCATTTCCTCCTGATTGTCATGCACTTCACTGCGTAACGTACGGTCTTCATAGGACCGCAATTTACTGATAATTCCATCGACCATTGCAGGGCTGAATACATGGTACTGTTCGAAAATAGCACGTTGTTTTTCCAGGCAATCGGCAGAAGCGGCACAGCTATCAGGAAGTTGAGCCAATTGTTTCAGTTTATCCTCATTTTCTTTCTTATGAATATTCACATTCACATAGGTCTTTTCCGCAATCTCCAAAGCATTTTCAATTTCAAAACCATGACGACATGCTACGGCCAGTCCGGCTATCAGTTGGTACAAATCGGCAGAACCGTCCGGAGAACGCATTTCCACGGTTTGTTTCTGCGTAGTGTCATAGTGGCTGGGAGCTTCCAACGGATTAGCCAGCATACACATATCGGTCTTTGCCGACCATCCCAGCGGAACACGTACCAATACAGACCGGTTACGATCTCCCCAACAGATATTTGTCGGAGCTTCCTGATGCGGAACCAAACGGAAATAAGAAGTAGGATTCGTATTGCCGAAAGCCGTAATGGAAGGTGCAAGTTCCATCATTCCCGCAATAGCCTTGCGGGCAGTTTCGGAGAGTACACCGTCTTTCAGCATCTGGTTTTGACCGTCTTTCATAATACGCATATGGATATGCAATCCTGAACCGGCCTTTCCAGCTGTTATTTTCGGAGCAAACGTAATGTCATATCCATATTGATAAGCCAGATTACGGATAACCCATTTCGCAATCATCAACTGATCGGCAGCCAGATCGGCACGCACCGGCAGGAATTCAATTTCATTCTGCTCATAGATTTTACCGTCGAGCGTGAAATTACCTACTTCGGAATGCCCGTATTTAATCTGTCCGCCCGCCTTTGCAATATGCAGCATACAGTCGGTACGGAAGTCATTGAACTTGGCATAAGGAGCAGATTCATGATAGCCACGTTGATCAGTGGCAGGGAACAGGCCGCTATCTTCTGATATCACATAATATTCCAATTCGCCCATAGCCTGGAATTCCATTCCGGTTACATCAGTAAAGGCTTTGCAAGCTTTACGCAACGTATATTCCGGTGAACTTTCCAATAGTTCGCCATCTTTATTGAAGTAAGAGCAAAGCATGGAAAGTGTTGTGGTTTCAGCAAAAGGATCGATAAAGGCTGTACAAAAACGCGGCACTACATACAAGTCGCTACTGCCCGCTTCAATAAATGGGAAAAGGCTTGATCCGTCTACACGTTCACCACAAGTCAGTATTGCATCAAGGTAAGCAGCGTCGTTAATGACAAAATTCAATGTTTTCAGTCGCCCGTCTGCTGCTGGATACATGAAGTTCACCATGCGGATATCGTTCTCCTTGATATAAGAAATAATGTCTGCTTTCGTAAATTCGGAAGCCGGTTTTTGAAGAGCAGCCACCAACAGGTTGGCGCTCATTGATAGTTCATGATTCATACGTTGGTTGTTTTTTAAGTTATTATATGGTTAACAATGTGTTGTCATGCAATGATTCCCCACAAAGATAATATTTTATAATAACTTCAATAGATATGGTACTCAAAAAAAGAAACAGTTACTATTCCTTTTTTCCGTCATATCCCCACTTTACGTAAATAGCACCCCAGGCAAACCCTGCCCCAAATGCTGTAAAGATGAGGTTATCACCTTTCTTTAGCTTATCTTCAAAATCCCAGATACAAAGCGGAAGTGTGGCGGCACTCGTATTCCCATAACGTTCGATATTGACCATCACTTTCTCGGCTGGAATCTCCAGGCGCTGCGTCACAGCAGTGATAATGCGCTGGTTGGCCTGGTGGGGAATTACCCAACTAATATCATCTTTACTTAAATGATTTCTTTCAATGACAGCCTCACAAGCATTAGCCATATTGGCCACAGCATATTTGAAAACCGTACGTCCTTCCTGATAGATGTAATGCATGTGATTATCCAGTGTATAATACGAAGGAGTACATACAGAACCTCCCGCCTTAATATGCAGGAAAGGCAGTCCCTTACCATCCGTTCTCAGCACTGAATCCATTACACCCAAATCTTCTGTAGTAGGTTCCAGCATGAAGGCTGCCGCACCATCACCGAAAATGGGACAAGTGGCACGATCGGTATAATCTATGATTGAAGACATTTTCTCAGCCCCTACCACAATAATCTTCTTGTAGTTTCCCGAGCGAATAAAGTTTGCTCCCGTCTCCAGTGCATACAGGAAACCGCTGCAAACCGCCTGCACATCAAAAGCAAAAGCACGTTTCAATCCCAGTCGCTCACACAAGATGGAGGCTGTAGAAGGCAGGCGATAGTCAGGAGTGGTAGTAGCAACAATCACCAGGTCTATTTCATCCGGTTGAGATTTCGTACGCTGCATTAACTGCTTGGCAGCTTTGCGGGCCATATACGAAGTTCCCAGCCCCTCTTCATGCAAAATACGTCTTTCCTTTATGCCTATACGCCCCATAATCCATTCATCGGTGGTATCGACCATTTTGGAAATCTCATCATTGGTTAGGATATAATCGGGTACATATCCTCCAACTCCTGTAATTACTGCGTTTATTTTCTCCATAAACTCTACCTAGTTTAGTAAATTCTGATTATAGGGACAATTATATATAAGTGATACATAAGCAAATGCGGGCGCAAATATACAGAAAAGACTATGAATTCCAAGAATTGGCCAAAAACACTTTGGTCTTTTACCAATGAAAAGGAATAATTGACCAAATTTTCGTTGAATATTATTTCTTAATCCAAATATTGACGATTTCGGAGATAAACATTTGATGTTTGGAGGATTCGTTTTTATAAGCTTCTTCCATGATTTTTGATTTATAAGGCTCGGTCAGGTTGGCATAGTCCAACTCCTGAACAAACCGATTACCGGTAATAAAATCATTGTTTTCATTGATATTAGGATAATTAGGTCATTAATCATTTAATGTACTCAAGGATAATCAATTTACTGAAAACTCCGATATTTATCAAAAAAAGAGAAATGAAAGTAAAGTCTTTACTACGAAACAGTTCATCAACGGGTAGTCAGAAAAGTCTTCTCAACTTTAGGAAGCGTTTGTTCGATAAGAATTTTATTCATAAATTCACTTGGACTCATGTTATGACACCGCTTAAAATTCCGAACAAAAGTACCAGCAGTTGCATAACCACATTGTTCCGGCAAATCTTTAAGGGCAATTGAAGGATTTTCTCTCATCAATTGTTCGGCATACTGAATACGGAAATTATTCAGCCAAACACTGAAACCTTTATCACAGAATCTATTGATGCTAACCGATAAATAAGAACGATTCGTATTCAGTACATCAGCCAACGTCTCTATCGTAAGGTCACTTTTAAGGAAGTATTGTTCATCACGAACTTTATGTAAGGCTTGCCAGAATAAAAGTTCATATTGATCCATAGATACAGAATGTGATTCAGGCATATCTCTTTCATCGCATTTCTTAATCATTCCTTGAAGTCTATAATTTACAGCACCTTGTTTCTTCAACTTGCGGTACATAGATATAGACTTGAATGTAGCTGCTACAGAAATTACCAAGAGAAAAATACAAATTGCAGCCACATGTGTATTTATTCTATTTACATCTTCACTCTCATTAAGCTCATGCTTCAATTCCTGAATCTTTAAACGTTCTGCATAATTCTTTTTATCGTTCTTCGCTTTAAATTCCAAATACGTTTGCAGAACTGAATCTCGTCGAGCTAATAAATCCAGCGCCTTTTCATATTGCTTAGTTTCACGGCAGAAAGAACTAAAATTGGTAAGGGCTTTTATTTGGAGCTCCATCCGAACGGGCGTTTTAACCATCTCTTTCATTAAAGGTTCAACAATCATAAAATATTGACTTGCTTGTTGAATCTTACCTTTTTTCCACAATAAATCAGCAAATAAATAACAAGGAGATAAAAAACAATTGGGTAAAACAACATTCTTACCTTTTCTTTGATAATAGTTACATTTTTCATTATAAGCTTTCATAGCTCTATCCAAAAATGCAGAAGCGGAATCTTCCTTCCCTTCAGAAATATAGGTTTCAGCCATCATACAATTTAGAACAATTTTATTGCTTCCTTCTTCTGACAACAATCTTTTAGATAAATAAATACGTGCATTATCAGGCTTATTTAATTCCATGTAGTTTTTTACTATTTCATTCTGCACGGAAGAATTAGATGTCATTTCCTGGCTTATCTGATTATAATATTCCAATGATTTTGAGTAATACCCCGCCTCACATAAATACTTTATCAACATTATGCCGGAAGATTTCCGTAAGTCTACAAATTCATGCTCTACAGCTAACTGATAAGCCTCTTCATATAGCGGCAAGGCATTATCGTAATCTTCCAACATCACAAAATGTTTTGCTATAGTCAGAAGACACTTACCTATATCTTCTGGCATATCAGCCTCACGATATTGTTTTAACAATTTATACCAAATAGAAAGAAATTCTTCTTGATTTCCCCGTTCATTAAACAATAATGCTTTCATTTCATTCACTTGCCATTCTTCTTTCTGTGTAAGTGAATGATTGGTTTCTAACATTTCTATCCATTTAAGTCCCTTAGAATAAGCACCAAAAACTCCAAATCTATCCAATTTATTACAGATTGTAACTAATTGAATTAGAATTTCTTTTCTATTTCTACCAGAACTTAAAGGCAAAACCTCCATTAAAAGTTGTTCTTGCTTTCTTACTCCATCTATTTCTTTTTCGTTCCTATGCGATATTTTAATTATATATGCTAGCCTATTCCGAGAAGGCATATCTCTAACTTCAAATAATAAAGAATCAAAAGAAGCTGATAATATCGGCATTTTTAACAATTCTTCATCCAAAATTCTGTTATCGCCAAGGCTAGAACAAGCACTACATAAGAACAGAAAAAGAAATAGATAGAAACTCTTCACGTAATATAACTATCTAAAGGTTATCGCCCTAAATGCACAAGCACTGGCACAATCTTCACATTCAGTGCAGTATCTTTCTTCTTTCATTTGTACTTTCTCATTCTCTATGTAAAGAAGCTCCAAACTACATGCATCCACACACTCACCACATCCCGTACATTTGTCAATGTAAATAATCCATCTACCGACAGGACCCGGACTTAATTTTTGTCCATCCAAAATTTCTTTTTTTTCCATAACTCTATTGTTTTTTAGTTAGTCGCCTCAAAACTACGGAATCTATTTAGAAAAACAATCCTATTTGTACAGAAATATTTTCCTTATTTGAATTAAATAGTTTTTTAGAAGCATTTTCATATCCCGCCGTCAATCGCGCAAACCAAGTAAAAGAAATTATATGAGTATAAGTTAGTGATAAATGTAATGCCAATCTGGGCTCTGTTAAGTAATTGTACTCTTGTTCCAATCGATCCATATTCTGCCATAATTTGATTGCGGGCGTATTCTGTCCTGATTGCAACTGTTTTTCAGCTATCATAGTTCCACCTCCTTTACCGTACTCTGCCCCAATAGCTAAATCAATTCGGGCATTAGATAATAAGAAATTTCGAGTAAATGTAGAATATGCAGTAAAACGGCTCACAGTTTGCGTATATTCAGCCGGATAAAAAAGCAATTGACTTTTTGTCTGCTTAAAGTCAATTCCCGAAACGATAGAATAACGACTATTCCACTCATTATAAAGTCGATAGTAACCATACGTCAACCCATATTCATTAATACGGGAAGTAGAACGGAGAACCTTCCCCGAAGAATGCCATGTACCCATGTTCTCTTCCTGCTGCTGCAAAAGATCATAACTATCCGACTTGTCAAACAAAACTTTCCAACTCCATTCATGTCGATTCAGTGAAGAAACTAATGAGCCTATCCCTTTATAATCCAGTTTCCAGCCATCTGTTTCACTTTCTTTCTTGTTTTGTATGCGGTCACTTACTATATTTTGTCTGACAAGGTTCCCTCCTATTTGTTGAAATAGCCGGAAGCGTCCATAAGCTCCCTCTTCTTGTAAGAATCCTCCTAATTCCTGTACAGAATAATACCATTTTATGTTTTCTCCTTTAGGCAAAGTTTTAAAGTACCCTAACGGATAAGAAACGAAGAAAGGATATGTCGTATGAGTACCTATATTTTGATAATCTACCGTTTCTTTACGATTGCCATAAAATATGGAAGCACCCAAACGATGGTTTCCATACTCATAACCAACTCCGGGAGTTATTCTCCACTCCATCCATTGGTTTTCATTCCGGGGATCTGCATCCTTGACATTCAGGTCAACTAAATAATCAAACCTCGAACCTATCAGCCAATGCGAAGAAACGGGTAATGAAAATGCACCGGACAGTTGGTATTGTTCCGAACGTTGATCGCCACTCACTGAGTCACAAAGATTTATTCCACGCCAGCAGTCACCGGTCATCCCATTCCAGTTCACCTCTTGCTTTCGGTTATTCACATATCCTATTTTTCCATATAAAGAGACATTACCTATAGTCTGATAGGATTCACCAAACACCGCATACTTATTGGATGAAGCCGGCAAACTGACATTACCAAAGTTTCCATCTTCAAACCTATACCCCACTTCCGCCACAGAGAACGAGCGGAAACGGTTGAATGACATTCCTACCGGATTAGCTCCTGTCAGCCAATTATTCTGCTGATAAACCTCTTGCATAGAATAGATATGCAATGAATCAGACTGCGCATATACGGGAATCGCCGACAGAAGCCATAAAATAAATAATGTACTCCGCATAGTTGCTTGCTTATTTTTTCAAAGACGGTTCGGATACGACAAAGTCCTCTGCCGCATTATTCGTATCCTGATAAATGAAATGCCCGTTGGTTGATGCTGCACTTTTACGTATCAACGATTTCCCGGAATAATCTCCTTCCGGAATATACACAGGTTCATGGTTCAGTTCGTCAGGCACACGCTTATTGGCAAGCTTGGCTTCATTTTCCACACACTCCACACAATCAATCACCCACTCTTTCGGAATCATCAAATAAAATTTAGTCTTATTAGAAGCTTGGGGCCTGTTTTCCCTGTTCAATGGATTATTTATATATTCCTCCGCACTAATACCTTCAAATCCAAATATCATGAATGTGGGGCCAACCACCGGAAATGAATACATCCATGCGGTCGAGTTAAGATTTAAAAGCAGGTTCAATGGTTTCACACCGGGTGCTATGGTCTGTTTGCTCAAACTTACATGCCAAAATCCCCAGTCAACTTTAGATAAATCAACTGAATTAGCATGCTGATATTCGCCTCCGGTATGATCTACAGCATTCGTTGCAATGGTAGTTTCTGCTCCCGGCAATAAAGGATACTCCTTACCGCTACCCGGAAATTGCCAGGTCATATCAGCAACGGGAATCCGTTTCATATCCGTATATTTCACCCAGAGAGATACAATACCCGGCATCGGATCCACCAAAGCCAGACACAATCCATCCAGATAAATAGTCTCATCAGAGTTATTATAGAGTGTAACATATTGGTCAGCCTGGTAATCTGCTCCCAACTCTCCTTTACAGCCCACATAATAAATCTCTTTAATGACCAATGCATTTATTTTAGAACGAGCCAGTTGCAACTGAACTTTCATTACTTCTTCACCCTGTTCGGGCAATAACGACAAAGATTCCAATCTTCCACTGAAAATAATTCCGGAAGCAGATTGATAATGTACGGCAACTGTATAATATCCATATTCCACATTAAACAGAGCTACTCCATCAGAAGAACATGAAGAGGTATAAACCGTGCCTTGATCTTTATTTGTCAATACCACCTCCATCTCTTCGAAAGGCAAGGTCACTTCATCCGTAGGAGAAAGTAGTTGGACACTCACAGAGCATGAAGAACTATTTTCATCCCCGGTACAAGCACAGAGAAATAACACGAAGAAAAACAATACATAATATTTCATTCTCATTCAATATCTAAAATTTAATACAAATACTAATTTTAAAAGCGGATACTAATTTCCGCACCATAATATAAATCCGGATTCACAACTGTATATTTCTGTATGCTCCGCCGATATCGTTTCGGATTGGATTGCAGCAGGTTATTGGCACAAAAGGCAACCGAAACATGACGTCCTATCTCTTTAGTAACCCAAAGATTCAATAAGAAATAAGGTTTATACGAGTCCTTCAGAAAAGCGGTAGTTGTATTCGCCCTGATCACTAAATCAGCAAAACGTTCATCCGTCGCCATGTCCGGCGTGAAAGGATGTTGGTTTCCCTCTCCATCTATATAATAAACCGGATTCAGGCACTTCTGATTATTACTATCCGTGTACACAGGATTATTAAACCGGCTCTCCATTCCCCGCTGTTGTTTATCCATCCACACAGCCTGAAGCGTCAGGCTCGTGATCAAACCGATTCTGGGAATTTGAGTAACACACTGAAACCGACTATTCAATTGTTGCCAGATTTGAGTATTCGCAACAGAAGGCCCTGTTTCATAAATACCTACATAAGGGTAAGCTTTTCCATTCACTTCTATCTGAGGATGCAAGGCAGAAAGTGCCGTATTCTTTTCACATACATCCAGATATCCGCCACTTATGTAAAATGAAGAACGCAATGCCTTTGAGTGAATCGGACCAATGGTATACTCAACACCTTGTTTCTCCTGTTCTATACCATTCTGGGGTGATGAATAGGTGGCAAACGTAGTATTCAAAGTATATAGAAGAAGTTCACCATCATTCATGACACCCTCATCCGTCAATTCCGGTTGTTCTCCTTTACTGATCAAGGGGGAATAGCGGCGATAGGAAAAAGGTTCGGCAAGTTGGGAGGTACAATAGCCATTTTTGAGATGTTCCTTAAACCATACCACATCCGCAGTAACACCTCCTATCCGGAAATTCACCCCTATTTCAAACTTCTGATTAACAGGCAAACGCAAGTCGGAGTTAAAATTACGGTCAGTTACAAACGTATGCATGACGGTCAGACGCTGATTATTCTCAGCATCATTGTACGTAAAGCAATTCATATCCGTATACGATTTATCGGGATACAAATAAGCAAGTACAGGCATCTTATGCATCAATCCCCACCCCAGACGTACACTGAAACGACTCAGAAAAGCATCATCCGTTCTATCAATAAATATATGGGAAAGATTGATACGCGGATCAACAGAAGAGTTCCGGCGCAGACGCTTAGTCGGCAACTGAGTAAAACGTACTCCTGCCTGCACTTCGGTCCGCATCTTCCCATAACGGAGAATAAAGTGATTTTCAGCAAAAGCAGAATACTTATATAATAAAGGTATATCCCGATAAGACCTTGTCCGCACTCTGAGCATTTCCAAGGGAGGGTGAAGAGGATCGAAACATATTCCTTTTCCACGATTCCCTTCCACCTCAGCATGAAGCCCCAGTTGAAAATGGTTACTGATATTCTCACCCATCGTTTTTCTGTGATTGGCAGTCAACGATACATCTCCGTTCAACGGTTTGCCTTCAACGGATAACTGAGAGAAATAATGGGGAGGCAGGAACACTCCGGCATGTTCACCTGCCTGTGCGGTATAGGTGGTAACTTGCTGCGTTCCCGAATAATATGTACTGGATTCATTCTTCTGGCTTCCATACGTAAACCCCAGCTGATATTCCAGATTGGAAATCCAGGAACGATTCAATTTCCACTGTCCGTTAGCAGAAAAGGATATGTTTTGATTCCGGTTTTTCCGAAATTCACCATCCACCGTATTCTGCCCTCTTTTATCATTGTCCTTCATCCAATAACCACGCATATTAAGACGCAAAGTAGCCGACCGGAAATCCTTTGCATAAGCCGCTTGGATTCCAAATCTTTGAAAAGATTCTTCAAAGACTTGAGGCGATTGATTTGAAAGTGCATAATCCGCTCCTAAATAGAGAGTTCCCCCATTATTACTGATCGCAATGCCCTTCCCCACAGAAGCAAGTTTCTCCGTAGCTGTCAGACGAATGCCGATAGTAAAAGGTTGTATCCCGGCTTTCGACTTAACCAGAACAACCCCACTGGTCACATCTCCATAACGTGCCGAAGGAACACCACGTATCACCTCGACCGACTCCACAGAAGATGGAGACAAAGAACGCACGTCGAAACCGGATAACACCGTGCTATTAAAGAGGCTTCCCCTACCTTCAAGCCCCATTTGCTGCATATTGGCATTATTATTCATGCGAAGTCCATCCACCACTATGGCTGTCCCTAAAGCATTAGTCGTATTTTCATAAGTTGCACTGCGGATGGTAAAGGCAGCCGGAGCATTCAGATCCGGATTGCGTACAAGAACACCGGGTAGTAATTGAGATAAGACAGAAAGGTCAGTAGCCTGTATATGGCGAATAGCATCCTGCCCAATGACAGAACGGGTTCCCGGAGCATCTGATTGAGTAGCAGTAACAATCACCTCCTGTAACCGGATGTTGCGAAGAGTATCTATAGCCAGTATCTCAGTCTGTCCATATACCGCCAGCGAACAAACCAAAAAAGCAATCAATATAAAACCCCTGTAACAATTATTCATTTGTACAACCCAAGATGGCAGTTTACATACCTAACGAGTGTTATATAACAACCCTCAGATTAAGGGGCAAAGGAAACAATTTTCTACCAACATTTCATTACCAAACTTAAAAAAATGCAGAATAAAATCACTCTTTTCAGACTTTTGTATGTACATTTGCAAGCAACAGAACAACAATACTATGCCATTTTTCATATTAAAGACACTGCTTATTTGTACTTTTCTGCTGACTTGGGCTGTACTAAGTCTTGCTTCTATCTCTCTGATTTGGAGAAACAAGCATAAAAAGGATTTGGTTATATCATTAGCACCAATCCTACTAATATACTGGGGATTAATGTCATATAGCACATTATACGAAAATTTCTTCCTGCTTCAGAGAACATCCCTCTTACCCACCCTATACTGTTGGGGACTGACTTTTCTCCCTCCTTTACTCTATTTCTTTATCCGCTTCCGTATTACCGGAATATTTCCCCAAAAGCCACAATGGTGGAAACATTTGTTACCCTCGATGCTATTGTCGTGTTGTTACATACTGATGTCAGTTTTAAGTCCGGTGACAGATCGCTTAACTTACAGTTGGGCTGAAATTCTATCATCGTTCCCGGCTTGGTGGACACTTTTCCGTTTAACGTGTATAATAACAGGAATCACACAGACTTTCATTTACATGTTGCTTTTGCGAAATATGAATGAAACAGACTGTATATTCCTAAAATCAGCTTTCGATATTCAAAGAAAAAGCATCCTAATATCAGGGTTCTTCTTCATGTTCTTACTGAATATGTTTACTTCTTCATACATCTGCAATCTTTTATACAACCTTTGTATTGGTGTATTAAGTGGATATATCTTTTATAATTCTCTCTTACACCAATTCGTAAAACAAAAGCTCAAGTCGCATATTTATCGGGAAACATTGTCCCCGTTCCCAGTGAATAACCTAAATCAACAACCAGAAAGCAAATCAGAAAAAGAAGTCGTAGAAAAAAAGGTGCTCATAAATGGAAAGAAGAGCTCCAAAGTATACTTGACTCCTCAAAAAATCAATGAAATAAACCAACTATTACAAACACCGGAATTCATTTATGATCAAAAAATAAAATTGGAGCAATTCGCTCAAAGACTGGCAGTCAATTCTACCTATTTAAATAGATATTTCAATCAAGAATATGGATGTAGTTTTCTTCAATATCTTACGTCACTTCGCATCGAACAAGCAGAAACGCTCCTAAAAGACTCGAATGCAGAAATAGAAGACATCTGTTATAATACAGGTTTCAACAGCCCTTCTGCATTTCACAAAGCTTTTAAAAACCGATATGGTTACTCTCCCTCGGAATGGAGAAGAAGATGTCTCACTGAAAAGTTGAATGCAGGCGTTCAATAAAAAGTTGGTTCAAGTTACTCTCACTACTCTCACTTTCAATGTGAATCGTTGATAGTTAATACATTAAGTGTGGTGGCAGTAAAAAATCCAGTGTGAGGGTAAGTGGCTTACTCTCACTTTCGCAGTCAACCCGTATCAGGACGATGCATTTATTTATTTCATATTAGGCTTTATTCTACTGAGAGCCAGCGATATATCTCTTTATCCTTAGGAATAGTCGGGTGTTGACCTTGGTTAACAGGCCTATCAACCTTGGTTAACGAGCCGATTAACCTTGGTTGACAGGCTCGTTAGCCAAGGTCAACACCCAATAAAGCTTATTGGAAAATGCAACACACACAGGGTAAAAACAAATGGTCCCCTGTTTGCTTTCTAATCACTATTGAAGCTTTTACCGCAAAACACATGGGCTGAATCCTGTTTAGCACACACTTCATATCATCAAAAAAAGGCTGAAATCGTAAAAACAGGAAGACCAAGCCCAAATTTTCCCTCTGTATTTCAAGCACTTATAATTATTATTTTAGTTTACTGATTTTAGTATTTAGATTTCCCGGTTTCCAGCTATTTTTGCCTGTGTTCATTTGAGGTCTCTCTTCAAATGAAGAATACAAATAATAAACTGCCGGATAATCGCTATGAAACACTAACGGTCACCCAAGACAGAAAGTATTAAAAGCAGACTGAAAATCAATATATGATAATCAACAAATACAATATTAATATTAATTTTTATTCTTATGAGAAATGAAAAAATAGACATGAGTAGGGAATCGGATGCTTTCCGTATCTCCCAAGAAGGAGTGTATATTATTACAGGTGCCAATTCAAAACATAGAATTACAGTATCTGCCGGAGTACATGCAACAATTATTCTGCAAAATGCCAACTTATGTGATCCGGAAAACATGGGTGTTGCATTTCATATTGCGGAAGACTGTCATATCACGGTAATTCTTGAAGGAACCAATATACTACACAGTGGTCGTGAAATGGCTGCAATCCAATCAAGAAAAAACTCCGTCCTGATCATTAAAGGCGACGGAAAATTAATTGCATACGGTGGAGAAGGTGCCGCCGGTATAGGATGCGGATATGCTACCGAATGTGGTGACATTATTATCGAAAGTGGAACCATAGAAGCCTATGCAGGTTATCAGCACGAGACTTCTTGGCGCGCGGGATCTGCAGGAATAGGCGGTGCCGGTCAATATACAGGTCGAAAAAGTAAATGTGGAAACATAACTATTACAGGAGGAAAAATCATAGCTAAATGCGACAAAGGGAACTGGGATATTGGTCCGGGCGATCAAGGAACTTGTGGCAATGTCAAAGTAAATGAGAATGTAATAGCTCCCGGAGTGCGTGTATATAGCCCTCATTTAGGTACAGAACAATATGGAGATTTGAAACACGTACCTATATCCAATGCAGGATTGGTCATTCTCTTCCCATTTCTACCAATGCTTTTTATAAGGCTTAATATGTTAAGCCAAGACCGCAGAAGTCTCAATAGTAACGAATCAAAAGTACGGGCTATATTCATTTTACAACGCCTTATATCAAATGAAGACAGGGAGTATGATGAAAAAGATCTGTTCCTCAACCGTTTGTTAATAAATTATCCTTTCAATGAGCCACTCCCCAGAAGAGTGGAACTAAATCAAGATGAACTTAACACAATAGATTCTCTATTGGAAGCAACAAAGACTAATTGGTCAAAAATGAGGAACACTTCAATGAGAGCCTTCCAAGAATCATTTTTGAACAGAACGGGATTTATAGAAAAAACTGAACATGAATGGATTCTAACTGTAGAGGAACGTGCATACGATATATTATTGGATAGCATTCCCTGGTCATACAAACTTGTACGGTTACCATGGATGGAAAATATACTCAGGGTTAACTGGAGATAAAACCCAGCTCGGATAACAGTTCAAAAAATCACTTTTACATTTAAGTAATCAGTATAGAAGATAAAAGTCTTCTATACTGATCAAACACTTTATGCAATCGTTATTGAAGAATCCAAGTAAACATCCTGAATGGTATTCAATAATTGAACACCCTCTTCCATTGGCTTTTGGAATGCTTTTCGTCCGCTGATCAATCCCATTCCACCGGCACGTTTATTGATAACCGCCGTAACAACAGCATCACGCAAATCCGATTCTCCATGAGATTCACCGCCGGAATTAATCAAACCGACACGCCCCATATAGCCATTAGCAACCTGGTAGCGACAAAGGTCGATAGGATGTGAAGTTGCGAGTTCAGAATACATTCTTTCATCCGTTTTACCAAAGTGAATAGCTGTGAATCCGCCATTATTGGAAGGAAGTTTTTGTTTTACAATATCGGCCTTGATGGTCACTCCGATGTGGTTGGCCTGTCCGGTAAGGTCGGCTGCCGCATGGTAATCTGTACCATCTTTCTTAAAATCATTGTTTCTGAGATAGCACCAGAGGATGGTTGCCATACCTAACTCATGCGCATACTCAAAAGCCTGAGAGATCTCAACAATCTGACGGCGACTCTGTTCTGATCCGAAATAGATAGTGGCCCCCACAGCCACCGCACCCATATTCCATGCCTCTTTCACTGTTCCGAACATTACCTGATCGTAAGAATTCGGATAAGTCAGCAATTCATTATGGTTCAGTTTCACAACAAAAGGTATTTTATGGGCATATTTACGGGCAACAGCCCCTAATATACCAAATGTGGATGCAACTGCATTACAACCTCCCTCGATAGCCAGTTTCACTATATTTTCAGGATCAAAATAGATCGGATTAGGAGCGAATGATGCTCCGGCTGTATGTTCTATATCCTGATCGACCGGCAGAATAGATACATATCCGGTATTCGCAAGGCGTCCATGTCCGTACAAAGCCTGCAAGCTATTAAGGGTACGTACATTTCTGTCAGAATCCACCCAGACCTTATCAATCATATCAGGTCCCGGAACATGAATTAGTTTCTTATCTATTGTCTTACACGTATGGTTCAGGTAATATTCTGCCTGTTGTCCCAACAAATCAACTGTTTTACTCATTATTATATCCGTTTTAAGTTATATGATAAGAAACAGTTTTCACTTGTCTATTGTTTCGTCACTTCACAGAATAAGCAGTTACCAGAGCTAACCTTGCCATTAAATAACACACGGTCGATTCGGCCCCCTGATTCAAATTTATGTTATTCTCCTCCAAGCCGTCATAACACCCTCCGGTGGTCGGATTGTAAATAATCTGATGTAAATGGTTGTTTCCCAAAAACCAGTTGAAAGCATCAGTTTGCATACGAAGGTATTTTTCCTCTTTAAATACCTGATAGAATGTGCCTAAAGCAATTACCGTTCCCGCCACATCTACCGGTTGCTCTCCAAATCCATGATGTTCTTCTCCTTTATGCATCCATCCTTGATTAGAAATCACTTGAAGGCGATTTCCCACAAATAACTTCTTCAATAAGAATTCGAAAGCTTCCCAAGCTATCTGCTTATACTCCTCCCGACCGATGGCCTGATAAGCCAGCAACATTGATTCCGGCAAAATGCCGTTATCATAAGTGAGATATGTCTCAAACCATAACCACTCTCCACCTGCCGTCCGGCGATAGCACTGAACGAGCTTATTAGCCAATAACCCGATATAGGCATCTGCCTGAGCCGACGGACACACACGGGTGTAGTAATAGAGCCCTTCGAGCATAAAAGCCATACTACGGGGAGACTCTATCCGGCTGAACTGCTGGAATGTCCGTTCGAAAACAGCCATTGCTTCTTCTTTCCACAAAGCCGGGAAATGTGCCGAACAAGAGATGAAATAGCCTAAAGCGCAAATGGCCCTCCCATTACTATCATCCAATCTTACTTCTTGATTTTGCGAAGTGAACAGTCCATCCTGATCCACATAATTCAGAAAAGAGCCATCCGGTTGCTGACAGTAACGAATAAAGTTCAGATAAGTCCTGACATAGCGTTCCTTCACCTTCCCTTTTCCGGTGGCAACAATCTGACATATTGCTATCAGTGCTCGCGCCGTATCATCCAGTGTATATCCCGTAGAGCTATCCGGGCGATTCCCTTTCGCAAACTGAATAATCCCCCATTGCCGACTCATACGCCGGATATGTGAGGTATTCACAGGAGGTAAAGAGTAAATCAACTCTTCCTCCGGCTCACCGGTCCGCTGAAAAAGCAGAGTGTAAGCAATTGCAACATTTTCCCAAGCTGTGGCCGCCGTCTTCTGCAAACCTACCAGTTTCATCTCAGTCCGCAGACTTTCATCAGCAAGTAAACGGTTGGCAGCTATAGCCAGTTGAACCGAGTCTTTAAAGTCAAAGATGATACCGGCATCATCGCTCAGCAACTCCAGTGCATGCGGAATAGGAGTAGCTATGATCGGACAGCCGCAACTGATGGCATAAACAAATGTCCCGCTGACTGCCTGATTCGGATCGCTCGAAGTGAAAAGATACACATCTGTCAACTGCAAATATTCCAACAGAACGGGCAATTCAAGATATTGATTAATAAAGAGTACATGTTCTTCCAGATGCAAATCTTTTATTTTCTCTTTTAGCAGATTGCGATACTTCTCCCCTTCCACCTTCAGCACTCCCGGATGGGTTTTCCCGATGATAAGGAAGATTACGGAAGGATTCTCTTTCACGATATCCGGCAAAGCACCCAAAGTGGTCTCTATACTTTTTCCGGGGCTGAGTAAGCCGAAAGTAGAAAGGACACGCCTACCCGAAAGTTTATAAAAACTCTTCAGCATATTCTTATCCTTAAATGACACCAGATGAGTACCATGAGGAATCACCTCGATTTTACCATCATCTGCATGATACACCCGCAACAAAATGCGCCGGGAATTTTGCGTCATGACTACCAGATACTTGCAGGCAACTATCATTCTCCTCACACTTCCATACATATCAAGAGAAGGTTGCGAAAGAACGGTGTGGAAGGTAAGAATCACCGGTTTAGATAATTGCTCCAGCATTTCAAGGAAAGCTTCTTCCTGCTCCATATACAATCCGAATTCATGCTGCACAAGTACAATTTCAACTTCAGAATCTTCATTCAACTGCTTGGTCAAAGTAGCAAAAGCCGATGCATCCGAAGTGTTGAGAACATACTCTACCGCTTGCTTCCGGGTATAGGCATATTTCTCCGTACCGGACTCTACCGCACATATCCTGATGGAATAAGAATTTCCAAACTTTGACTGAATAGCCCGGATCAAATCCTGGGCAAAGGTGGCTATGCCACATTCACGAGGAGGATAGGTAGTGATACATACTATTTTTCTCATTTAATTTGTTTTATTAATTCATCCAATAACTCTGTCAGTTGCACTGACGCACAGGCGATGTACTTATCGGCTGCTCCATAATATATATAGAGTGTATCACCAAACAAGGCGGCGCCCGTTGGGAAACAAACTCTATTGACTACACCGGACAGTTCATATTTTGTCTCGGGAGTGAACAACGGATAAGGCAAACGGGCTATTTCAATAGCCGGATTGTCAATATCCAGTAGAGCCGCGCAAGCGGAATAAACATAACCGGAAGGAGTGTCGTAGACACTATGATAAATCAGCAGCCAACCGGCACTTGTCTCTATCGGCGGACAACCGGCTCCGATATAGCTCGACTCATGGTCGTGATAAGGTGCCAGCAAAATACGTTTAGCGAAATTCTGGTAATATCTTTTCCAGAATTCTTTCGTCAACATATCCAGGCGCTCCACTGCTACGTATTGAATATCAGGACGGATACGATGCATGAAATAAAACTTCCCATTGATTTTACGAGGGAAGAAAACCACATTCTTATCCATCATATAGAGTGGATGTCCTTTCTCATTAGTTGCTTCGCGCTTATTGCCTGAACGAAAATACTTACTGATAATCGCCTGCTGGGTACGAAGCAACTCCCGAAACTGTGGATAAGTGATCTGGGAAGTGATAATGCCCCGCTTCTCAAAATGTCTCAAGTCAGAAGAGAGTGCCAAGGCTCCTACTGCACTATAACCATCATAAGCCGTATAAGTAAGGTAATAAAGACCATCGATTTTCACGATTCGAGGGTCTTCCACGCCCTGACTTTCATAACTATATTCAGGAACCAACAAAGGAACCGTGTCCCTCTCCACGACTTTCAAAGGTCCCTCAAGGCGACAATACCCGATAGACGAATGATTTCCTTCTCTTACAGCACGATAGAACATGTGCACGGAACTCCCTTCTACAATCACCGCCGGATTCATCACTCCCTCATTCTCAAATTCAAGCGAAGTGCCTTCCAGTATAATACCCTCTCTCTTTACAGACACCATTATACTTTAGGTATTATGCTCATTCCTTTATTACTCTTGCTTCCTCTTTCTCTCTGATACTCAGTCAGTACTTTTATCTTATTTTCTGACTTTTCTTTCTTTGCTTCTTTCTTTCTCTCTTTACCTTTCATGATTCATTTCTTTTTAGGATAGTTTATACTCGGGGATAAAACAGGCGGGATTTTTCTTTTTGGCAAGTTACGACATTAATCCGCAAGAATGTGATAAAGAGCTGATTATTGTCCTTTTATAACAGATTAATACAATTATATGGTATGTTGCTGTGCAAGCGGAACGCTCTGCAAACTCTTGGATATCTGTTTTACTAAAACCAGATTATAATAATTACACAAAACGAGAACAAATATCGTTTGTACAGGCTCGTCAAAATAGCAACAGGAGTTCACCAATATCGGACTAAGTGTACCCCTTTTGGACTTTCGGTTGTCAGGGGTACGAGTTAGGTTACCAACTTTGTCTTTTAGGGTCTAAATGATGTCCGATTGGGCAGACATAAGGGGGATAAAAAAAGTCCCACAAATCGTTGAATTTGTGAGACTTGGCTGTTCTTTGTCCGGTTAGTTCAGCGGAGAGACAGGGATTCGAACCCCGGGTACCTCGCAGTACAACGGTTTTCAAGACCGCCGCAATCGACCACTCTGCCACCTCTCCAAACTTCTCTTTCAAGAAGTGCTTTTCTCTTAAAGCGGTGCAAAGTTACTATTCTTTTTTAATATCACAAACATTTTAGCACAAAAATATTATCTCTACGAAATTTTACACATACTTCTAAAGGATTCAGCTAAGCTTACAGATCTCCACAGACAGTCAAGTTGAAAAACAATGTCTACTGATATCGTTTATTAACGGAAGAAGCATATGGCTAAATCAAGAAAAGTCACCAGTACACATCAGTTAATGCAGTTCCCATAAGCGGTCACAAGCGTTCCCATTAAGAGAAACGACCTAACATTCTAATTATTAATAATCTACTCCAAAACTGAGGGTAGTGAGGGTAAATAGCGTCAACTTTTTATTGAAAACCCTGAGTTCAAGTCATAAATGCGACACTTCAGGAAACAAGATATGGCATACCTAACAATAGTTATTTTATGTCGTACAACATAAAAACCGGCTATTCATGCACTGCTATATGGAAAAAAGATAGTAATTTTGCAGTCCTTATTAGGATAACAACCATTACCCACTAACAAAATGAATATTATGGAATTGAACAAAACCTTTATTGACGGGCTTTGGAGCAAAGAAATCAATGTCAGTGATTTCGTGAGTAAAAACATCGCGCCTTATACTGGAGACGCTTCTTTCCTGCAAGGACCTACCGAACGTACCAAACATATTTGGGAGCTTTGCCTCAAAGCACTCGAAGAAGAAAGAGCTAACAACGGAGTACGTTCTCTCGACCCCCACACTGTATCAACTATTACTTCACATCAGGCCGGCTATATAGATAAGGAGAATGAACTTATCGTTGGCTTGCAGACAGACGAGCTGTTGAAACGTGCTATCAAGCCATTCGGTGGCATCAATGTGGTAGCTAAAGCTTGCCGCGAAAACGGTGTAGAAGTAGATGATAAAGTAAAGGATATCTTTACCCATTATCGCAAGACACACAATGACGGCGTATTCGACGTATATACTGAAGAGATCCGCTCATTCCGGTCATTGGGTTTCCTCACCGGACTTCCCGATAACTATGCCCGCGGACGTATCATCGGTGACTACCGTCGTCTGGCCCTTTACGGTATCGACCGCCTCATCGAAGCCAAAATGGAAGATTTACACAATCTGACCGGCCCGATGACTGACGACCGCATTCGCCTGCGTGAAGAAGTGGCAGAGCAGATCAAGGCTTTGAAAGATATTAAGATAATGGGCGGATATTACGGACTCGATCTCAGTCGCCCGGCTACTTCCGCACAGGAAGCTGTGCAATGGGTGTACATGGCTTATCTGGCCGCTGTAAAAGAGCAAGACGGTGCAGCCATGTCTCTGGGTAACGTTTCTTCGTTCCTCGACATCTTTATTGAATATGATCTGGCGCACGGTAAAATTAATGAAACATTTGCCCAGGAGCTGATCGACCAGTTCGTTATCAAACTCCGCATGGTGCGCCATCTGCGTATGCAGTCATACAACGATATCTTTGCCGGAGACCCGACTTGGGTAACGGAAGCCATCGGCGGACGTTTCAACGACGGACGTGTGAAGGTAACAAAGACTTCCTTCCGCTTCCTGCAAACACTGTACAACCTCGGTCCTTCTCCCGAACCGAACCTGACCATACTTTGGGGACCTGAACTCCCTGAAGGCTTCAAGGAATTCTGTGCACAAGTATCTGTAGATACCAGCTCCATCCAATACGAAAATGATAACCTGATGCGCGAAGTACGTAACTGCGACGACTATGGTATCGCATGTTGTGTATCCTATCAGGCTATCGGCAAGCAGATACAGTTCTTCGGGGCACGTGCCAACCTGGCAAAAGCCTTGTTGCTTGCCATCAACGGCGGACGTTGCGAAAATACCGGTACTGTCATGGTAAAAGGTATTCCCGTATTGACCGGTGAAACATTGAAGTTCGAGGAAGTAATGTCGAACTACAAGAAAGTGCTGACCGAAATAGCCCGTGTCTACAACGAGGCAATGAACATCATCCACTTCATGCACGATAAGTATTATTACGAAAAGGCTCAGATGGCATTTATCGACACGAATCCACGCATTAATCTGGCTTACGGTGTAGCAGGTCTTTCCATTGCCATCGACTCACTGTCAGCCATCAAGAATGCAAAGGTTACAGCCCGTCGCAACGACATCGGCTTGACGGAAGGTTTCGATATCGACGGTACATTCCCATGTTTCGGTAATAATGACGACCGTGTGGACCACCTCGGGGTAGACTTGGTATATTATTTCAGCGAAGAACTGAAAAAGTTGCCCGTTTACAAGAACGCCCGTCCTACCCTTTCATTGCTGACGATTACATCTAATGTAATGTACGGTAAGAAAACAGGTGCTACTCCTGACGGACGTGCCAAGGGTGTAGCTTTCGCCCCGGGTGCCAACCCGATGCACGGACGCGATAAGAACGGTGCCATCGCATCACTGAGTTCCGTTGCCAAGTTGCGTTATCGCGACTCACAGGACGGTATCAGTAATACATTCTCTATCGTTCCGAAATCTCTTGGCCCGACACCTGAAGACCGTGTTGAAAACTTGGTAACAATGATGGACGGTTACTTTACTAAAGGTGCACACCACCTGAACGTAAACGTGCTGAACCGTGAAATGCTGGAAGATGCCATGGAACATCCGGAAAAATATCCGCAACTCACTATTCGTGTTTCCGGCTATGCTGTGAACTTCGTGAAACTGAGCCGCGAGCATCAGTTAGAAGTTATCAGCCGTAGTTTCCACGAAAGAATGTAATATGATAAACGTACACTCCTACGAAAGTATGGGAACATTCGACGGGCCGGGTCTCCGGCTCGTCGTTTTCCTGCAAGGCTGTCCGTTCCGCTGTTTGTATTGTGCCAACCCGGATACAATAGACGCAAAAGGAGGGACACCTACCCCACCGGAAGAAATTCTGCAAATGGCTATCAGCCAGAAAGTATTTTTCGGGAAAAAGGGTGGCATCACATTCTCGGGTGGTGAGCCTACATTACAGGCCGAAGCGCTTATACCTCTGTTCAAAGATTTGAAAGCAAACGGCATTCACATCTGCTTGGATACCAATGGCGGCATCTGGAATGAAGAAGTTGAAGAACTATTGAGTCTGACGGATTTAGTGCTGCTGGATCTCAAAGAATTCAATCCCGAACGCCATAAGAAGCTGACCGGATGTAGCAATACTAAAACTTTGCATACGGCCGCCTGGTTGGAGGAACAGAACCGACCTTTCTGGCTACGCTATGTATTAGTACCGGGATATAGTGATTTTGAGGAAGACATTCGCAATTTGGGCGAACATCTCGGCCAATATAAAAGCATACAGCGGGTAGAAATACTTCCTTATCATCGCCTGGGCGTACACAAGTACGAAGCTATGGGATGGGATTACCAATTGAAAGAGGTAAAAGAAAATACTCCCGAACAACTGGAACGTGCAGAAAAGCTATTTAAGGAATACTTCGAAACGGTTATAGTAAACTAAGAAATAATAATAAAAGGGACGGGTGATAACAAAAGATGTAATACTGCATTACATATATTGTTATCACCCGTTACATATATAGTCATTTCCTTTTGGAGGAAACGGTTATGTACTGATTAGTAAGTCAGACGGATACCTGCCTGCAACGTAAAGTTCGTCGGATTTTCCTTTCGGATAGTCTCTATCGGAGAACCATCATCAAAGAAATAGGAAACACCTGGTTCTACATATATTCCCACTCTGTTACTAATATTATACTGAGCACCTACCGCACCCATTACCGAAAGTTGCACAGGCTTCACTGTTTCCTTTTCACTTCCTACCTTACCATAGACACACTTCTCTATTGCACCACCGGCAGATACATACACCGTGAAACGTTTATCATTAACGAAACTCCAGTTCGCACGCACCGGAATACCGATATAGTGCAGTTTCTGATCTGTCTTTTCCGAACTGTTTTCATAAGTTATCTCAGACGAGAGCATCGTATAAGTCACACCGGTTTCCACCGAGAAGTTTTTCGGCAATGCTTTCCGCACCGATACACCAAAACTGAGCGGTTGCTTATGCTTGATATCTTTAACCTGACGGGTATTTTTCCGCAGATAAGGCACACCACCTTCAAATACCAGTTCTTGTCCTTCAGGAATATCCAGAATACCACTGGAAACATTCGGTAAATCCAGTTTATCACTAAACATCGGAGTTGAATTCGGACCTGAGTGCATACCACCATTTGTATTATCCAGTGTTGCAAGTGCTCCTGTATTTCCTACAGACATGCCAACCGCCCAACCTTTATTTCCGGCAGATGATTTCTTTTCAGTAGGCAAATGGAGTTTATCTCTGCTGGAAGGACGATATACTTCGCGTTCTTCCTTTTCCGGAATCGAAGATGAAGTTTCCGTTTCCTTTGCCTGTTCCGTTTTTCCCGTTTCTTCTGTCACATTTGAATTCAAATCTGAATTCACTATTTCTTCTTGTCGGCTCACGTTTACTTCCTGAACATTGCTTTCCGTCTCCAAATGCTGCGCTACAAGAGCTTGATGACGAGAATCCCCTTGTTCAATTACTCGCCGGATAACAGGTTCCGGCTGTTCTCCTTGAGTATCCGGCTTTGTCTGTTCCGGCAATACATCAGGCATCGTTGCCAGAGCCGGTTCAGCTGCACGGCGCACCTCGTCCATCACCGGACTTTGCAGCAACCACAAGCTAACAGACGATACAGCCACCAGCACAACTGCCGCAGCCGTCATCGCCCAACGGCGGAACATAACCTGCTTCTTCCCTACAGACATGGGTGCGGAGACAGGCAATACCTTCTCCAACCGTTCCCAGCCGGTATCAGGCAACGGTTCAGAATAATCATCCAGCCGCTCCTTTATCTTTTTCAACCACAATTCATCATCTTTCATCATACGTCCTTTCCTTCATTAAGCATTGTTCTTCATCCACTCCCGCACTTTTGCTGCCAAAGTAGCTTTAGCCCGTGTCAGCTGCGAAGCCGATGACTTCTCATTAATACCCAGCATCTGGGCAATTTCCTTATGAGACTTTTCTTCAAATATATATAAGTTGAATACGGTGCGATAACCGGCAGGCAATTCACTGATAAACTGCATCAGCACCTTCTGAGGAATAGTTTCCACTGTCGAAGCATCGGGTTCCTCGTACGTTTCGGGTACGTTATCCAATCCCTCCGACTGGCTTATTACATCATTCTTGCGCAAGTATTGCAGCGCCGTATTCACCATAACACGCTCCATCCACGCCCGCAAGGATCCATCACCCCGCCAAGTGAATTTATCAAAAGAATCGAAGAGCTTCAGAAAACCATCGTGCATGAGGTCTTCTGCTGTATCACGGTCACCCGCATAACGAAGACACACGCTGAGCATCCGCCCTGCATAGCGCTCGTACAGCTCCTTCCTGGCAAGGTTGTCGCCTTGCCTGCACCGTCCTGCCAGTTCCTGTTCTTCCATTCTTTCCTTTGACACGTGTTTACCTTATAAATGCGGCAAAGATAGAAATACTGCACGTAGCGAGCAAGAAATTAACTCTTTCGTTTCTTTAACAGTCCTTTATGCAGTATTTACCCTCACATTGCATTTTTTGAATACATATAGAAAATAAGATTAACACCAAAAAACAACAATTGATGAAGAAGCTGAGATTTTATTCGGTAGTATTTACATTTGCACTTTTAATAATACCGATGTTACAGTCTTGTCTGAATGATGATGACGAAAATCGTGGTACCCGTTTCACAATCGGTACTATAGAAGTTATAGGAGAAAAGGAATACTTTTTTAATCTGGATGACGGTGATAAGATGTATCCCAGTGATACTACTTACATCCATAATTACACAGTGAAAAATAATCAACGTGTATTTATTCATTTCCTTCCATTGGAAGAAGATATCCCGGGCTATGACTATAATGTGAAACTTATCCAACTTGAGAACATACTGACAAAAGATATTATTTCACTTACCGAGGAAACGGCTGACAGCATCGGTAATGACCGTATCAATGCTACCTCATTATGGATTACGGGGAATTATCTGAACATAGAACACCAGTTCTTCCACAGCAATAATCCAGATAAGAAGCACATGCTGAACCTGGTCATAAATGAAACGGCCGAGACACCTGATCCGGAAGACGAGTATTTCACTTTGGAATTCCGGCACAATGCTTATAACGATGAACAACGTACGCCGGGTTGGGGAATCGTATCATTCAGACTGGATGAAATAACCGAGCAATTGACAGGAAAGAAAGGATTAAAAATAATCGTCAATACGATTTATGACGGAAAACAAACCTATACGATAGATCTGAAAAAATAGTAAAATAGGATTAAACAATAAGAGACCAACCTAAACTGACCGATTGAAGACGGAGAGAAGGTGTGTCATAATGCAGTACTATCTCAATTCTCCTCCTCCCGGGAGGAGGGGAGCTTAAGTTACTTTCCAGTTTTGACACACCTTCTCTTTTACTTAAAAAAAGCCTTATTTAAAAGACCTTGAAATCTCTTATAACTGTACAAGGATACGGAATACTTTTCCAGGATTAGCCGCCCACTCCGTCATAGCTTCCAATGCATCTTCAGGTACTGCTACCTTCGTTATTAATTCTTCTACCGGGCAAGTTCCTGCCTTCATATAGTTGATTACCGCACGGAAGTCAGCCGGCAATGCATTTCTGGAACCACGTATATCCAATTCTTTCTGGACAAAATACTTCGTCTGGAAAGCGACTTCACTTTTCGCATAACCAATGCAAACGACACGCCCTGAAAAAGCAACTTCATCCACAGCCATTACATAAGTCACAGGACTACCGACAGCTTCAATCACAACATCAGCTCCAAAGCCTTCCGTAATCTCTTGAATCCGGCTATGCACATCTTCCGTTTTAGAATTAACCGTATGAGACGCTCCCATTCTCCGAGCCAGCTCCAACTTCTCATCATCCAGGTCCACAGCAATAACAATGGCACCTCTGAGAGCGGCACGAACAATAGCACCTATACCAATCATACCGCAACCGATGACCATCACATATTCATTGTCAATCACCTGACCGCGCGAAACGGCATGAAATCCCACACTCATCGGCTCAATCAAGGCACAATCACGCGGAGAAATATCACCTGCCGGAATAATTTTAGTCCAGGGCAATACAGCATACTCACACATCACGCCATTCCGCTGCACTCCCAATGTTTCATTATGTTCGCAGGCATTGACACGACCATTGCGGCACGAGGCACATTTACCACAATTAGTATATGGATTCAGAGTCACATTCATTCCTTTTTCAAAGCCTGCCGGAACATCCGGACCTATTTCTTCAATTACCGCACCTACTTCATGCCCTGGCACTACAGGCAATTTTACCATCGGATTACGCCCCAAGAAGGTGTTCAAATCGGAACCGCAGAAACCTACATATTTAATTCTCACTAACACCTCACCGGCACCAACCACCGGTTTTTCAAGTTCAACCACCTTCATTTCAGAGGGATTGACTATTTGAACTGCTTTCATCTTATATATTTGAAATTAATTGTTTAATCAATAACCTTATAACCTTTCCAGCCATAGTAGGCACAGAATATAAAGCAAATCATCGGTACACAGTAAGCTGCATAATAAATGTGCTCATTGGCGTGCATGAAATAAGCCGTCAGCTGAGGGAGACAGGCATTACCGACAATAGCCATCACGAGAAAAGCCGAACCACTTTTTGTCTGGTCACCCAATCCCTTCAGAGCCAGAGAGAACTGGGTAGGATACATAATAGACATGAAGAAAGAGATAGCCAGCATAGCATATAATCCTACCATACCTCCCCAAATCATTACCACTCCGCACAAAAGAATATTCATTAAGGAATAAACCAACAACATATCCTGCGGACGGAATTTCACCATCAGTCCTGTACCAATCCAGCGCCCTACAAGGAAAGCAAGCATATAAAGTCCGAAGAAAGTTGTTGCGGTTTCTTCCGGAAGACCTGCATAAGAACAGCAATAGACAAGGAATAAACTGTTGATAGCTGTCTGCCCGCCATTATAAAAGAACTGCGCAATTACCCCCCAACGCAAGTGTGAATGTTTCAGTACACCAAAGTCAATCAATTTTTCTTTCTTTGAACCGGAAGAAGGAGTCTTACTTTCATCTCCTATCTGCGGCAATTTGGAAAATATGAACACCACTGCTATAATCACCAACAGCAAGGCCAGCATCAGATAAGGGAACTTCATTGCATCCGTCTCTACTTGTATATAAGCCTGCCAGCCACCCGGATAATCTACGGGTAAAGTATCACGTGTATAATGCGTGCCACTCAGAATCAGTTTACTCAGAAACATAGCAGAGATAAAGGCGCCGAGTCCGTTGAAAGACTGTGCCAGATTCAACCGTCGCGGTGCTGTTTCGGGCGCACCCAAAACGGTAACATACGGATTGGCAGCAGTCTCCAGGAAACACATACCGGTAGCTATGATAAAGAATATGCAGAGGTAGGCCCAATAGGCTTTCAACATGGCAGCCGGGAAAAAGAGCAAACCACCCAGTGCCGCCAACAATAAACCAAAAACAATGCCTGCTTTGTAGCTATAACGCTTCATGAACATAGCTATCGGAACCGGGAAAATGAAGTAAGCAAGCCAATAGGCAGTTTCGGTAAATGACGCCTCAAAGGTGTTCAGTTCACAAGTTTTCATCAACTGCCGTATCATAGTAGGCAGCAGATTGCTGCTAATTGCCCAAAGAAAAAAAAGGCAGAAGACCAGCGCCAAAGGTATCGTATAAGTATTTTTTTTCATGGTATTGTTATCTTCTTATTCAGACATGTTTTTGATATATGGCAATACGGGAAGATCAGTAAATCCATAGAATTTCCGGGCATTTTCTCCAAGGAACAGCCTTTTTTCATCTTCCTGCAAATCGGGTGATTTCACTATAAAATCATACGACATTTTGTAAGTGATTGCGGTAATGGTACGCGGATAATCCGATCCCCACATCAGTTTCTTCATCCCGACCAGTTCGGCAGCTTTCTGTATCGCTTTTACTGCTCCCTTAAAAGGATAGAACTCATCATTGAAAAGCCAGGTTATTCCTCCTGATTCAATCATCACATTGGGATGAAGAGCCAGCCGTATCTGTTCTTCCCAATCCGGACGTGTCACCATTCCGAAATGCCCGATAGCAATTCTCAACCGGGGACACTCCTGAATGACCTCCTGCATCTCGGGAACTTGCGTTGCTCCGTCCGCCAAGTCTATGGAAAGCATCACATCCCGCTCTTCCATATAGCGGAACATCTGCATCATTTCCTCACTATTCAGCATCACCCGTCCCTCTGTAAGCAACAGGCGTTGAGCCGGAACTTTAATAGCTTTGAAACCTCTTGCAATGAGTTCTTTTGCCTGTGCCAGAAACCCGGGCTTACGGAACTCACACATTCCGCAGACAAAGAAGCGATCAGGATAACGGGAAATAACTTCTGCCAGATATTCATTCTGAATACCATCAATAAATTCCTGTGTAATAACAGCAGCAGCCACTTGCGCATAGTCCATGTTCGACAGGAAAACTTCTGCACTATTCACCCCGTCCATCATAAAGGGAGGAACCATTTGGCGGATTTCTCCCATAAACAACGAGCGTCCATTATCCAGTGTACGAATGGGAAATCCATCCACCACTGTATCTTGCCGCAACCATAGATGGGCATGAGCATCAATTATTGTATAGTCCATATAGACAGCTGTATTTTAAGAATTAGCCCAACTTACGCGTTGCTGTTCCCCAATAATTTCCTGTACTTCATGCACCAGCGTCCAGTCAATCGGCTCTTCAATAAAAGAGACATTCTTTTCCACATTCAGCGGATTGGCCGTACTGAACAATGTAGTCGCAATCCGAGGATTACTAACAGAGAACTGCATAGCTAATTTCTCAATAGGATAATTCTTTGCTTTACAGTGTTCCATTGCTTTGCGACAAGCATCCACCAAAGGGTCCGGAGCCGGATGCCATGCAGGAACGCCCCGTTCACTCAACAATCCCATGGATAGCGGAGAGGCATTTATCACGCCTATTCCTTTCGATTCAAAATAATCAAGAAAATCCGCTAACTTGTCATCGCACAGGCAATAATGGCAGAAATTGAGTATAGATTCTACCGTACCACTGGGCGAGTGGTCAATTACCCATTTCAGGTTTTCAAGTTGCAAGTCAGTGATTCCGACGTGTCCGACAACTTCTTTTTCACGCAATTCTACCAATGCCGGCAATGTCTCATTTACAATCTGGTTCAGATCAGCAAACTCAATATCGTGCACATTAATCAAATCGATAAAGTCGATATTCAGGCGTTCCATGCTCTCATATACACTTTCTACCGCACGTTTTGCAGAGTAATCCCAGGTATTGACACCATCTTTTCCATAACGTCCCACTTTGGTAGAAAGATAATACCGGTCACGTGGAATGTCTTTCAAAGCTTTTCCTAAAACAGTCTCTGCTTTGTAATGCCCATAATAAGGGGAAACATCTATAAAATTCATACCTGCTTCGATGGCAGTAAACACAGACTCAATTCCTTCTTTTTCTTTAATATCATGGAAAACCCCTCCTAAAGAAGAAGCTCCAAAACTAAGAGATGATACTTTCATCCCTGTCTTTCCGATTTCATGGTATTGCATAACTAATTAAATTTAAAAGTTTTTAGATGCGACAAAAATAGGACAAGAATAATTTCAGGACAGCATATAAGAAGCGAAAACAATACGTAATGGTTTACGTAAAAAAAAGATCCTTCCATACCGTCTTTTATCGGGGAATGTGTTTTCTTTGTAAATGAATCTAATATAGCAGACTTAAAAAATGGAATACCGGAAACATACTTCATTAAAAGATCTCGCCCAAGCATTAGGCGTATCCATTCCCACTGTATCCAGGGCACTAAAAGACAGTCCTGAAATTAGCAGTGAGCTTTGCGCTAAAGCCAAGAAGCTGGCAAAAGAAATGAATTACCGTCCCAACCCTTTTGCCATGAGTCTGCGAAAGAATACCCCGCGTATCATTGGAGTCGTTGTACCGGATATCGTTACCCATTTCTTCGCATCCATCCTGAACGGGATAGAGAATATGGCAGTGGACAACGGCTACTTTGTCATCATCACCACTTCACATGAATCCTACGAATATGAAAAAAGGAATATTGAGAATTTAGTCAATATGCGGGTAGAGGGTATCATTGCCTGTCTGTCCCAAGAAACTACAGATTATGCTCATCTTGCTGCCCTGAAGGATATTAATATGCCCCTCATCCTCTTCGACCGTGTTTGCCTGGCCGACCAGTTTTCTTCGGTAGTAGCAGATGGAGTGCAATCGGCACAAATGGCTACCCAACATTTATTGGATACCGGTAGTAAACGAGTGGCTTTCATAGGAGGAGCTAACCATTTGGATATTGTGACAAGAAGAAAACACGGTTACCTGGAAGCTCTCCGTGACAATCATATTCCCATTGAAAAAGAACTGGTAATCTGTCGGAAAATAGATTATGAAGAGGGCAAAATAGCAACGGAAGCTTTGTTATCCCTTCCTCAACCTCCCGATGCCATTCTTGCCATGAATGACACATTAGCCTTTGCCGCCATAGAAGTTATTAAAAGCCACGGCCTTCGCATTCCGGAAGATATAGCTATCATCGGTTATACAGACGAACAACATGCCAACTATGTAGAACCGAAACTATCGGCAGTATCACATCAGACCTATAAAATGGGAGAAACGGCTTGTCGTCTATTAATAGACCAAATCAAAGGGGATAGAACAGTCAGACAAGTAATCATTCCGACAAATCTGCAAATCAGGGAAAGTAGCAGAAAGAAATAATAAAAACGGTTTATCAACCTGCGGAGAGACGGGGATTCGAACCCCGGATACCCTTTAGGGGTATACACGCTTTCCAGGCGTGCCTCTTCAACCACTCGAGCATCTCTCCTTGTATATTCCGGTAAGTATTTTCAATAAAAAAGCAGCCATTATTTAGCTGCTTTTAGCGGAGAGACAGGGATTCGAACCCCGGGTACCTCGCAGTACAACGGTTTTCAAGACCGCCGCAATCGACCACTCTGCCACCTCTCCAAACTTCTCTTTCAAGAAGTGCTTTTCTCTTAAAGCGGTGCAAAGGTACAAATCATTTTTAAATCTACAAACTTCCTGCTATTTTTTTCACGAATAAATCGTACTTTTGCAACATGATATACCCGCAGAACTTTGAATATAAAATAGGTTTCGACCAAATACGCCAGTTACTAAGTGAAAAATGCCTTAGTACGTTAGGCGCCGAACGAGTTACCGATATGGCATTCTCCGATCACTTTGAGGAAGTGGAGAAGCGCCTGAACCTCGTGACTGAATTTGTACGCATCATACAGGAAGAAGACAACTTCCCCGCACAGTATTTTTTCGACGTCCGTCCATCCCTCAAACGGATACGCGTTGAAGGAATGTATCTGGACGAACAGGAACTTTTCGACTTACGCCGTTCGCTGGAAACGATACGGGACATCGTGCGCTTTCTGGAAAAAGAAGATATGGAAGAGGAAGATTCCCCCTACCCTTGCCTTCGGAATCTCGCCAAAGATATCCTGGTATTCCCGCAATTGATCCAAAAGATAAATAATATACTTTCACCGTACGGAAAGATAAAAGACAATGCTTCATCCGAACTGGCACGTATTCGCCGGGAATTGACAAACACCATGAACAGTATTTCCCGTTCATTGAATGGTATCCTGCGCAATGCCCAATCCGAAGGTGTGGTAGACAAAGATGTTACTCCTACTATGCGTGACGGACGTCTGGTAATTCCGGTTGCTCCGGGGCTGAAACGGAAAATAAAAGGTATCGTGCATGATGAATCGGCAAGTGGAAAAACCGTGTTCATAGAACCTGCCGAGGTAGTGGAAGCCAACAACCGTATCCGTGAACTGGAAGGAGATGAGCGTAGAGAGATTATCCGTATTCTGGTGGAATTCTCCAATCTGCTGCGTCCTTCTATTCCCGAGGTATTGCAATCTTACGAATTCCTTGCCGAAATAGACTTTATCCGTGCCAAGAGCTTGTTTGCCCTGCAAATATCCGGTATAAAACCCGCACTTGAGAATACGCGCTTACTGGATTGGACCATGGCAGTCCATCCGTTACTGCAACTCTCCCTCTCCAAACATGGGAAAAAGGTAGTTCCCCTCGATATAGAACTAACCGAGAAACAGCGCATATTGATTATATCCGGTCCAAACGCCGGTGGTAAGTCCGTTTGTCTCAAAACAGTAGGGTTATTACAGTATATGCTGCAATGTGGTATGCTCATTCCCATGCATGAACGCAGCCATGCGGGTATTTTCAGCAGCATATTCATTGATATAGGTGACGAACAATCCATTGAAGATGATTTGAGTACCTATTCTTCTCATCTTACCAATATGAAGATAATGATGAAGAACTGCAATGAACGCAGCCTCATCCTGATCGATGAATTCGGCGGCGGAACAGAACCGCAAATCGGTGGTGCCATAGCCGAAGCCGTACTGAAACGTTTCAACCAAAAGTTAACTTTCGGTGTTATTACTACACACTACCAGAATCTGAAGCACTTTGCCGAAGACCATGAGGGGGTAGTAAATGGAGCTATGCTATATGACCGCCACCTAATGCAGGCCTTATTCCAGCTTCAGATCGGTAACCCCGGAAGTTCATTTGCCGTAGAAATAGCCAGAAAGATCGGTCTTCCGGAAGATGTGATTGCTGACGCATCCGAAATTGTGGGCAGTGAATACATCAATGCTGATAAATACCTGCAAGACATTGTACGTGACAAGCGATATTGGGAAGGCAAACGCCAGACCATCCGCCAACGCGAGAAACATATGGAAGACACCATCGCCCGTTATCAAGCAGAAATGGAAGACTTACAAAAATCTCGCAAGGAGATTATTAAAAAAGCCAAGGAAGAAGCAGAACAACTGGTACAAGAGGCCAATGCCCGAATTGAGAATACCATCCGTACCATTAAGGAAGCACAGGCTGAAAAAGAAAAGACTCGCCAGGCACGCCAAGAGTTGACGGAATTCCGTCAATCGATGGAAGCTCTTGCCTCTAAAGAACAGGAGGAGAAAATAGCCCGTAAAATGCAGAAATTGCAGGAAAAGCAGAATCGTAAGAAAGAAAAGAAAACAAAAGATACTGATAACGGATTATCAGCGCAGGAGCAGGCTGCGCAAAAAGCCAAGCAGGAAGCAGAGCGCCTGGCAAGCATTGTACCGGGAGCGATGGTGAAGATAAAAGGACAGAATTCAGTAGGCGAAGTCCTGGAAGTAAATGGAAAAAATGCCGTTGTAGCATTCGGCAGTATAAAGACTACCATTAAAGTGGAACGTCTGGAGCGTACAAACATTGTTCCGCAAAAGGTAGACAGTTCTACCAAGAGCACATTCGTCAGCAACCAGACGCAGGACAGTATGTACGAAAAGAAACTGAACTTCAAACAAGACATCGACGTACGCGGTATGCGGGGTGATGAAGCTTTGCAGGCAGTGACCTACTTTATTGACGATGCCATTCTTGTTGGGATGTCCCGCGTACGTATTCTTCACGGAACAGGCACGGGCATTTTACGTACACTTATTCGCCAGTACCTGCAAACAGTTCCCGGTATCAGACACTTTGCCGATGAGCATGTGCAATTTGGCGGTGCAGGAATTACAGTTGTTGACCTATAAATAAAATAGTATGAAATCAATCAAAGAACTCTACCGTATCGGTACAGGGCCATCAAGCAGCCATACAATGGGCCCTCGCAAAGCTGCCGAGCTATTTCTGGAAAAACATCCGGAAGCCTCCTCATTTAAAGTTACTTTATACGGTAGCCTTGCCGCCACCGGTAAAGGGCATATGACTAATATAGCCATAACCGATACCCTGCAACCTGCCGCTCCGGTAGAAATCATCTGGGAACCAAAAATATTCCTCCCTTTCCATCCCAACGGGATGAAGTTCGTTTCTGTAGATGCATCAGGCAATGAAACAGATTCATGGACAGTATTTAGCGTGGGCGGTGGTGCTTTAGCCGAAGAAAACGATGGTGCATCTTCTGTCAACACTCCTGATATCTACTCTATGAACCACATGACTGAGATTCTGCAATGGTGCGAAAAAACCGGAAAAAGTTATTGGGAATACGTCAAAGAATGCGAGGAAGAAGATATCTGGGATTACTTGCAAGAAGTTTGGAAAACCATGCAGGCAGCCGTTCGCCGCGGACTGGAACAGGAAGGCGTATTGCCCGGTCCATTGAACCTGCGTCGCAAAGCCTCTACTTATTATATACGCGCCAGCGGATACAAACAATCCCTGCAATCCCGCGGACTGGTATTTGCTTATGCCCTTGCCGTAAGCGAAGAGAACGCTTCAGGCGGAACCATAGTTACTGCACCTACCTGCGGTTCCTGCGGTGTGATGCCGGCAGTGTTATATCATTTGGCAAAGAGCCGCGATTTCAGCGATATCCGCATCCTCCGCGCACTTGCCACTGCCGGTCTTGTAGGAAACATTGTAAAGACAAACGCATCCATATCGGGAGCGGAAGTTGGATGTCAGGGAGAAGTGGGTGTAGCTTGTGCTATGGCCTCAGCCGCTGCCAATCAATTATTCGGTGGCAGTCCGGCTCAAATAGAATATGCAGCTGAAATGGGATTAGAGCATCATCTGGGAATGACCTGTGACCCGGTTTGCGGATTAGTACAGATCCCCTGTATCGAACGAAATGCCTATGCCGCCGCCCGTGCACTGGATGCCAACCTTTATTCCTCATTTACCGATGGAATGCACCGCGTATCTTTCGATAAGGTTGTAGAAGTAATGAAAGAAACCGGAAACGACCTGCCTTCACTCTATAAAGAAACCAGCGAAGGGGGATTGGCAAAAGATTACCGACCGATGTAATTAAGTTACAAATTACGAATTACAAGCTACAAGCTACAAGTTGCTGCGCTATGTCAGTCTTTGAACTGCCAAACGCTATCAAGCCGCAGGACTCTTGTAGTTTGTAGCTCGTAGCTTTCTCACTCTTCCGGTGGATAAATCGTATCATCCTTTCCCGTTACATTCACAGTATTCATCAGCCCTCCATCTTCCGAATAGAATAACTGATACTTCTGATTCCCCTGTTTCACTTCAATCACATATTGCATGGGTTGCAACGGATACAGTAAGAAATAATAATCATCTTGTACCCAGTTTGCATATTCGCTATTATTAAATGCAGTCTGGACAGCCCCGGGAACATCATTCCAGTATATTTCCGATTCTGTCATCCACCAGTTTCCATTGGCATCAAACCATATATCGGAATCTTTCCCGTTCAGCCAGCAATCGGCTACAAAATACGAACTTTTCTGCTTCCAGTCTACGTCCGTAGCATTTGGATATTTCTGTTTCAAAGCCTGTGTTACAGCCTCCGGCACATCGATACTCTTATCATCGTCATCATCATTGCATGCACTGAATGTCAGTGCGGTCATGCACATCACCATCGCTAACATCAAAAATCTTGTTTTCATCATTTTCTCCCTCCATTAGTCATCCAAACTGACAAACTGTCCTTTCTTATTGAATTTCAAAGAGAAATCATTGGCAAGTTCCACCTCAACCCCCGTACTTTTACGCTCTATTTTAGTAATAATTTCATTAGGGAAATTAGCCTTTACGTAATCTTTTACAGAAGCTGGGATAAGGGCGGCAGGCACAGCATTTTTTTTACAGTCTACTTCCGTCCAATTACCTTTCTTGTCGAAGTCAATCTCCGTGCGGTCAGTCAGTGTCACTTCATACTTCTTAGATAAGAATTCACTGTCTATCTTGATGTATGAAATCTGCGGTTTACTGAAATACTGATTGATAAAGTTACGCGCAGTCAATGGAAGTTCCTTTGTGTCTTTGGTAATCACATCACCGGCAAAAGCGAACTGAACGGCTACGATAGCCAATACGAGAATAGATAAAATCTTCTTCATAATCGTTACTGTTTTTAAGTGTTACTAATTTATTTCCTGTTTTTATTCACACTGCAAATAACGATACTGAATCGGGAAAGATTTGGGAATATTCGCCTTTAGCTTTTCTTTTGAGATTCTTTAACAAGCAAGAACAGATGCATTCCTTCCTGCCATTTATAAGTCAGACTGAGAGAGGCGGACAAAGCAATGGAACGGGCGATGGCAAGCCCCAAACCGGTAGAATCCTTCTTCCCGTCAATACTGCGATAAAAACGCCGAAACAACTTTTCTCCATCCAACGGATGTTCACCACTGTTCATGATAGTAAGAGAAGAAGGCGTAGTCGCTATATGCAGTTCACCGCCTTCACGATTATGCACCAAAGAATTTTTCACCAAATTGGAAACCAAAATCTGTGCCAGGGAAAGGTTGCAGCGAATCACGAAAGGTTCCGTCTCTTTCATACGTACCAGATGTATTTTCTTGCCTTCATATATATCCATCAAATCAGGCAATAGTTCATCCAAGACTTCATCTACCGAAACATCTTCCGTTTCGGTATATTGTCCGTTTTCAATACGGGAAAGCAACAACAAAGATTTATTCAGTCTGACAGCTCTGCCCAGCGTAGCATATATTTCATCCAATTCTTTCAGCTGCTCTTCTGTCATCGACTCATTCTCCGCAAGCAACTCTATCTTACCACGAACAATGGCAAGCGGCGTCTGTAACTCATGCGAAGCATTTTCTATAAACTGCTTCTGTTCCTCATACGCCTTATAGCTACGGTTTCCCATATCCACAGCCGCATCACCCAACTGCTGAAATTCCCGTATCTTCGTCGGGTTATCCAACACCGGCAGCTCCTTTCCCGGCTGAATTTGTTGCAGCCAGTTCAGCAGACGATGCAACGGGCGAAACACTCTTTGCAGTATCAATCGTGTCCCAATGGATGTGCAAATCAAAAACAGCAGAAACAATGCTCCCAAATACCACAGGATAGCCTCCACCATATCATCACGCTCCAAGATGGAAATCATCAGTTCCAGTTCATAAAACTGCCCATCCGGCATACGGAAAGCCGTCTTTAGTACCCTCACCGGCTCATCTTCATCTTCGCTTTCTATATAGACAGTAGAGTCATAATACTCTTCATCATAGTCCTCAGCTTCTTCTTCGGATATAGGCCGGAATTTGTAGAAAGACATCAATGTCCCCTCCGTATCAAGAATAGACGGGTCCATCAAGGCATTATTGATTAATATCTCACTGTAATTTTCAAGCGTATCATCCGTTTCATCCATCACTTCGTCAATAATGGCATAATAAAACAATACCCCCCATACCGCCATCAACAGCAATAGCAGCAACGAGAGTTTCTGGTAGGTATAATGAAGCAATTTCATACTTCAGAGAGTTTATAGCCAAAACCATATACCGCCTTCAATTCTACGGTAGCCTCAGCTTGTTTCAGTTTACGACGAAGATTTTTCACTTGTGAGTAAATGAAATCCAATGAATCTACCTGGTCGATATTATCCCCCCACACAGACTCCGCAAGACTCATTTTATTAATGACGCGATCAGGATTGACTATAAAATAATAAAGCAGATCGAATTCTTTCCGGTTAAGTTGCAAAGGCACTCCTTCTACCTCTACCTGGCGCTTGTCGGGATACAGCAACAGATTTCCCATTGTAATGGAAACATCACCCTTTGCTTGCCGGCGGCGAATAACAGACTTCACCCGCGCATTGAGTTCGGCCAAATGGAAAGGCTTCGTAAGATAGTCATCAGCGCCCAATTCCAGCCCTTCCACCTTATCATCCAGAGAATCCTTGGCAGAAATAATCAGCACACTGTCACTACGACGCAGGCGTTTGAGTTCGCGCAGCAAATCCAGACCGCTTCCACCGGGCAACATAATGTCCAGCAGGATACAGTCATAATCGTAGTCATTCACTTTATCCAGTGCCGAAAAGTAATCGGCAGCAGTTTCCACAACGAAATGCTCTTTTACAAGGGAAATGCGGATCGTTTCCCGCAAATCCGATTCATCTTCTACAATCAGGATTTTCATACCGGCAAAGGAAACTCATAAATTAGGAAACAATCTGGAATCTTTGATCAAATGCTGTCTGTTTCGTGCAAATCTTCCAGTAATTCTTCTTTCGCCAAGGATATTTTGCCATCGGCAGATACAGTGATCAATAGTGGAATGTAAAGGTCGGACTGCGGATAGCACACACTTGCCGCATAAACGATCCCCTGAGGTGTGGTCTTATCATACACCAGTCCCTCAAGGATAGAATGTTTCATGAACTTTGCATCCACTAACGAAGCAAAACTCTCTTTTGTAAACACCTTGTCAACAATAGACTTACCGCCGGAAGTTATACGCAGAGTAATGCTGTTATCAACAAATTTATCTCCTTGTTCATTAATCACAACAGGTAAACTGTCATCCGGCCTGCGAACCACACTCGATTGATATTCCTTACCTTTATACGTAAAACTAGTCTTACTATCAGATACCTGCATACGTTGCAAACCATTGGCATCCACACTGTCTTTCATCAGTACCTGTATACCTCCCCTATCCTCTTTTTTCTGAGAAGAACAAGCTGATAACAGCCACATCGCTATACATATCCAGAAGTAAAATACGTTTCTCATTCTACCATTTGTTTACAATTAACGGGAACAAAGGAACAAAAAGGGAGGCAAAAATGCAAGGGAAAAGCAAAAGAAATAAAAAACGGGCGAATGATGTTCCGCCCGTTTCATAAAACTAATACCATACTATATTTTATTTATACCTATTGAATCTTGATGTTTATAAGACAATAGAAAAAGCAAAAAGTTTAATGGGATCTTTTGTTTTAACATAAAAAAGGAATACAACCCGATATACCCTATTGTTTGCGTCGAATTCCAGCACATTACACTAATAAAGGTCAATGACTATCAGGAGACTATAAGCTGAATACACTGATCTCCTGTTATCAACCTTTTCTCACCTAAGTGAAAAAAGATAGATACAGTATATATTCAAAAAGCCAACTAAGTCTTAAACCTAACAGGCTTTATTCTTAATTACAAATAAATAGCTATCTTTGTCGGCTCATAAAAAACACATACATGATGACAAATATTAAACTAGCTGTTTTATTAATCATTCTCAGTCTCTTATCCTGTTGTTCTGAAGAGACAATCATTAACTATATTGATCCTCCAGTTCCCGAAGAACGTACACAAGGAGTCATAAAAGTCAAGGCGGGAGATTATACTCCGGAAGTTTCCATGTTAATGTTACAGGATGGGGAATCAGAAGATATTCTGTTCGATGCCAACCAAAGAAGTTTCCGTGTCAATGCCCCACTACAAGTGTCTATCAACGAAAAACAGGAACTCTTCGTCCGCTTTTTCTGCCCCCGCCCGATTAAGGATGTGAAAGTATGGGCAAGCATTGTCGGTTACGATGAAGATTTTCTGCTGGCTGATTTTGAAACAGTGCCTGGCTTCATTGAATTTCATAAAGCGCTTCCCATGATTTCCGGAGACAAGGAATATACCACTGCTTCCGGAAAAACAATCGTGATCAAAGCTAATCCCCATATCAGTGCGGCAGATTTGACTTTACGCATCGACTGTGAAGATCCGCTCTATAAGAAAATGACCGGTGTAATACCTCAGTATAAAGTTTCTTTCTCTGCCTATAGCCGTCAAGGAAACTGGGCTTATCCGATACGCCCAGCCCATTGTCGGGAAGGCGTGGCTCTGATGCTAAACCTGGCATACACATTCTCTTCACAGGAATTCACAGACGAGCTGGAGAAATATAGAGGAAAGCTACATAGCGATAATAATAAGACAGTCATTAATATCGATCAATTGAAGCAGAAAGTACTAAACCACAGCGCATATCTTCTCGGGCACGTCAGTGGTGTAAACGGTTTGGGTGGAGGCTACACTTTAGGTCTGGCAGAATGGTGCTTTCTACAGCATTATCCCGATGATGAATACAACATACATACCGTCTTCCACGAAATAGGGCATTGCCTCGGATACGGGCACGACGGCAACATGACCTATGAACAGACAGGTCCCGGATGGATCACCTTGGGACGTGCTGTCTATCTGAAGTTAGGCCAAGAGAAACGTCTCCCTGTTTATTCACGGCGTTTTATGCATACCCGCAAAAATGCGACCACCCTATACGGAAGTTCTAAATATGTAGGTTCCACATTCGTCATAGAAGATCCGGAACTGGATGCAATAGACGGCGGCCTCGGTTTTCATCCGGTAGAAGACAACGAAAACATTGCAGACGGTACCCCATTATCGGTGTCATTAAAATGGTCGGACGTACCCGAAGCTACAGAAACGGCCTTCAAACCTAAGGATGTTACAGCCTATCAGGATCGCATTTACATAGTCAACAATGCTACCGGAAACTATAGTGTAGAAGTCTTCCAAGAAAAGAACGGGCAAGTAACCCATTGTGGACGTATCAAAAACTGGATACGCACCGGCACATCCGAAACATTTGCCGGTGAGCCCAATGGCATTACAGCCGCCCACGGCAAAATATATGTAACCAATACAAGTAGCCGGACAGATGTTTTTGATGCCACGACACTTGAATTTATAACATGTATCGGAAACGGCCAATGGGGTGAAGGCAGCTATCAAACCGTACATGCTTTCGAAGCTTTAGTAAAAGACGGTTGTGTATTCATCCGTGATAAAAGACGTGTTTGCGTCTTTATGGAAAAAGATGTCACAACGGATAATTGTATGCGCGTACCGAACTATTGCCGTTTCAACAATGTAGGTGAAGTAATGGGAACATACGGAATGACGATAGATAAAGACAATATACTTTATACCACCCACATTGGTAAAAAAGAAATTTATGCCTATGATCTTACTACCATGCGTGAGCAGAAAGTATTAAATCCGGTCCGCACCCTGAAGTTACCAACGCAAGCTTATGATGTGGTTTCCTGGGCCGGTCGTATGTTTGTGACTTTAAATCAAAAGACAGAATGTCTTGTAGAGATCAATCCCCAGGATGGAAGCATCTTAAAAGACTATTCTACCATAAACGGAAGGTCTTTTAGCAATCCGGAGAAAATAGCCCTGGCCCGCCAGACTCTTTTTGTGATAAACCGTGGAACAGGTACAGTGACAAGCATTCCATTAAATGAATTGAAATAAGAAGAAAGAAATGAAGATAATATATATACTATTAGCAGGTTTATGCCTGCTCTCATGCGAAAAGACAAAAATAGAAGACGTAATCAGGGAAGTGGAACCGGAACAACCTTCATCCATACATTATTACTACTCTTACAAAGCCGGAGAGGTGATTAATGCAGAAAAACTCGGATATGCTTCCGGTGAATTCATGCCCGGCTGTACATATATATACGGTGACACTCTCTTCATAGCCAATACCCAAAGCAGTCATTTCAGTGTGGAATTATATAGCCTGTCCGCTCATCAGAAAATAGGTTCATTAAATACATGGGCCTACAATGGTGCAACGCAAACAGTCAACAATTATGTAGAGGCCATTTCCGTAGCTAATGAGAGGCTTTATCTCGCCAATATAGGCTCGTGCATCGATGTGTTCGATATACATACACTGAAATTTATCACCCGAATCGGAAACCGTAACTGGGGGCATGGAAATACACAGTTGTTTCACACCCATGCAATGGCTATTGTAGACGATTACATAATAGTGCGCATGAAAGATGGTCTGCAAGTAACTTTGCAAAGTGATGTGAGTGCGGAGAAATATCAGAATATAAATTACTACTCACGTGGAAGTCTGGATGGTTTCGATGTAAACAACGGATTTTATCCGCACCAGATGGCAGTAGATACAACCGGATTGGTATTTCTTGCCGATTACGGACAATATGGCAACCGGAAAATACATGTGATCGATACTACCCTCATCCAAAAGGGAAGCAATATCACAATGACTACCAGTCAGACGCTTCCTCTGGAATTTAATCCCAGAGGAATAGCCCTATACAAAAATCTGATGTACATCTCAGCATCCGACGGTAGTATCCGGTGCTATGACAGAGAGAAAAAGAAATTCTTCCTGACTTTCAAATCAGTGCCCGGCTATACATTCAAAGGCGGACAGAAGTTATTGGTTCATAACAACCGGCTATGGGTTACAGATGTCTCAACGAGAGAAATCGTCGGAGTAGATATATTCCGTAATGTGATTGAGGAATATGATTAGAAATATATCTGGGCTCACATAATTATTTCCTCCTGTACACATGATTTGCTCTTTATCATCTGAGTGGATGGTTGTCCTCCTCCCAATGATATCTGTACTTTTCCTTTCATGGGTACAGAATTTCCAGAAATATCAATAACAGACAGTTCTTTAGATGTCAGGGCAAACTCCACCGTTTGCGATTCTCCCGGCTTCAGATTAATTCGTCCGAAGCCTTTCAGTGCCCGGATCGGAGTTATAAAATCACGAGGATTGGAAACATACAGCTGAACAACTTCTTCTCCTTCCGTCTTCCCTGTATTGGTGATTTTTGCTGTAACCTTAACTGACCGTTTATCCGGTGACGGTTGCACTTTCAAAGAGGAATATTGAAAAGTCGTATAACTCAATCCATAGCCAAAGGGATAAACCGGCGTTCCCGTGAAATAACGGTAAGTACGATTCTCCATGCTGTAATCTTCGAAATCAGGCAAATCGTTTACACTCTTATAGAAAGTCAGCGGCAAACGTCCTGAAGGATTATAATCACCAAATAACACATCGGCTATAGCTTGTCCGCCTGCCTGACCGCCATACCATGCATTCAGGATAGCCGGAAGATGAGCAGATTCCCATTCAAGTCCTAAAGCACTTCCTGTCATCACAACAAAAACGACTGGCTTACCGGTTGCATATAATTCTTTCAATAAGTTTTGCTGCACGGAAGGAATAGAGATAGAAGTCCGGTCACCCCGTTTGAAACCTTCTATTTCCACCCCCATCTCCTCACCTTCTACTTTGGCAGAAAGACCACCCACAAAGATAATCACATCCGCATCCTTCACCACTGCAGCCGTTTGTTTGTAATCAGCCTTCCGAAGTATTCCCATATCAAACTTGATTTCTGCATTATCCGCATGTTGCACATAGCGAATCTCTATCGGATAGGATTTACCCTTTTCTGCATTCAACAGATAATATGAGTTTATATTTCCAACTTTATTCTGCTTTACTCCGTCAATATACAGTTCTGCTTTATCATCAGCCTTCAACTCAAAACAAACCTCACCAGTCTGTTTAGGTGTAAATATAGTACTCCAAACAGCAGACATCTGTCTGGTAATGATGCCATCGCCAACATCCTGGCCATCTCCCCACTGATAATCAACAGTCTTTTCCAAACGAGATAATCCGGGATTGCCTTGCCACTGCGTATTTTGATAATAGTCAGCTTTGAAGCCCTGCTGCCCATCATAGCAGAACAAGGCATCTTCATAAGCTGAGGTGAAAATAAAATCATCTGTCAGGTTAACACCTTTCTCGTAGACCACTTCCACTTGATTGCCCACTTTCTCTTGAATACCTTCCAGTGCTGTAGTTACATGTGACGGATAACCATAGTAGTTAGCAAGCAATACACTTTTATCATCAGCATTCGGACCGACCACTGCTATCTTCTTTATCTTATTCTTATTCAAAGGCAACAACTGACCTTGATTCTTCAACAACACAATAGACTGACGAGCCATTTTCAAGGCATGAGCTTTATGAGCATCACACTCCAGAACCGATAAAGGTATATTTGAATAAGGTACACGATCATCCGGATCGAACATACCCAGACGGAAACGGATTTCAAATAATTTCTTCAAAGATTCATCTATCTGCTTTTCTGTTATCAATCCTCTGAGAACGGCATCCGCCAATGCCCGGTAAGCTCCATTGCCACATTCACAATCTGTGCCATGCAACACAGCATCCGCAGAGGCTGCTGCTGCATCCTGATGCGTTTTGTGAGTATTATAAAAGTCTTCGATTGCTCCGCAATCCGAAGTTACATAGCCGCCAAACTTCCACTGGTTTCGCAGAATATCCATCATTAAAAGGTCATTACCACAACAGGGTTGCCCAAAGAAAGAGTTATAAGCACACATTACTCCCGTCACTTTTCCTTCAACCACCAATTCCCTAAATGCCGGAAGATAGGTAGCCCACAAATCATGGTTATTCACTTTAGCATCATACGTATGCCGGTTCCATTCCGGACCGCTATGTACTGCATAATGTTTAGCACATGCTGAAGATTTCAGGTAAACCGGATCATCACCCTGAAGACCTTTCACAAATGAAACACCAATGGAAGCAGTTAAAAAAGGATCTTCGCCATACGTTTCCTGTCCCCGCCCCCAACGCGGGTCACGGAATATATTGATATTCGGACTCCAGTAAGTTAATCCTCTGAATATTCCGGGAGTCCCTTTCCGGGTAGCATCGTGATAGATGGCACGTCCTTCATCCGAAGCATACACTGCCATCTGATGGACAGACTCTGTATCCCAGGTAGCTGCCATAGCAATGGCTTGAGGAAAAGAAGTAACCGGATAGGGACTTCTGGCTACTCCATGCAGGCACTCATTCCACCAATTATATGCAGGAATTCCCAGCCGATCTATGGCAGGAGCGTTATTCAACATTTGAGAGATCTTCTCCTCTAACGTGAGACGCCCTACCAAGTCATTTACTCTTTCCGCTATCGGAAGGTCCGGATTCAGGAATTTGTATGTCGCTTGTCCCGCCACTGTGGCAGAGAATAAAAGCAAACTGCAAATAAAATTCAATTCTTTTTTCATACCTTTTCAATTCAATGTAGCAACAAAATTACTCCCATCTCATTAAAGGAATCATAAAAAAGAACTTAATACAAGATAAAAGTTACCTCACAAAACCATTTTTATAATAATCATAAGCAGCATCAATCTTTTCCAGAGTATCAGCATTCAAAAGAAGTAATAATTCACGGGTAAACTCCAAATGTCCGGTTCCGTTGGCAGTTACGATATTCTTATCGCTGACTGCCTGCTTTTCCTGGTATCCGGCTTCATTGGTATATGCGCTACCTGCAAATTGCTTTAGATATGGAAGCGTATTACTGGTATGCTTTACATCGTTCAGGAAACCATGCGCTCCCATAAAAGCAGAAGCATTGCAAATAGCTCCAACGATCTTGCCACGCTGTAATGCATCCTGCACAATTGGCACCACCAGTTCAGCTTCAGGTGATTGCCACTGCATACCACCAACCAGAATCAATGCCGCATAGTCAGCAGGCATCGTTTGAAAACTATAATCAGGTAAAGTACGAAAGCCGCCGATAGAACGCACTACATCCAATGTAGGGGCAACAACCTTCGATACATATTTCACTTCACTGCCCGGTATTACCCCGGTATTCAGGGAAATAGCAAGGAAAGCACCTTCCCAATCGGCATATTCATTTAAAAGCAGGAATAAGACTTCTTGTTTCATAAGATTCGTATTTAGAATGTTTTTAATATGTGCTGACAAAGTTACACCAATACTCAAAAAGTCTACCATTTTGGGATAGGAAAAAACAAAAAAGCTGATATGACTGCCTTTACATAGCAATCATATCAGCCACTCACTATTATTACAGAGATGAAAGTTCTATAACGGTATTACCTCTCCTATCTCAGGAATCACCATATTTAGCGAGTCTTGTTCCTGCATCTTCTTCTCATTCGTCAAAGGCTCATCCCAGGGATGCTTTGCCAATGCGTACTTTGAATGATGTACAGTCATTACTCTTTTTGCTTTCAGTTCTTTAGCTGCCTTTGCCATATTGGAAGGCATCAGATGAATATATTTCCAACCTTCATTATATTGACCATTTTCCAGAATCGCAAGGTCTATATCCGGAAAACGCTTTCCTATTTCCTCAAAATGAGAATCATAACCACCGTCACCGGCCATATATATTTTTTGTGACGGAGTTTCTATCAAGAAGGATGCCCACAAGGTCTGATTGGCTTTCAAACCACGGCCGGAGAAATGGCGTGTCGGAAGACAATGGACAGCAAAACCATTTTCTAAAACGGTATCTTCATACCAGTCCAATTCTACCAACTGGCCTTTATCATATCCCCAATATTCGAAATGTTCACCGACACCCAGTCCGCAAATCACTTTTCCTACCCGCTCCTTCAAGCTTTTCACTGTCCGGTAATCCAGATGATCCCAATGATCATGCGAAATCACCAGATAATCGATATCCGGCATATCTTCCGGCTGATAGACATCAGTTCCTTTAAATGGTTTGTTGACGAAGGATACAGGCGAAGCCATGCAAAAGACGGGATCAACCAGAAACCGCTTTCCATCTACCTGGATAAAGTAGGAAGAATGACCAAACCAGATCAGTACATTTTCATCACGCCCCAACTTATGCAAATCCGTTTTGATAACCGGAACTTCATTCTCCGGACGCAGATTCTCCGCCTTGCGGAACAAGAAAGAAAGCATAGCACCAACGCGTCCTTCATCCGAGGTCAGCATCTGCGTCGGATGAAGATTATTGAACTGGCCGTCACGGTAATGAGGAGAGCGTTTGATTCGCTCTAAACGCGCTCCCTGAGGCAACTTGCCGAAACTCGGCTGATTAATAAAAGCAAATACGGAAATGCATACCATGCCTACAACCGCCAACACAATCCAAAGCCACATACGTTTTTTATTATTTCTCATTCTTAATAACAGATTCCATACTACAATGTTCCTTGTTTCAGTTGCTCCACGAACCCGTCGATACGACGCAACTCCCTGGGAATATTAATACTCTGCGGACAGTGAGGCGAACATTGATCGCAACCAATGCAATGATTTGCCTGTCGCAGGCGTGGCACACTACGGTCATAACCAACAAGAAAAGCCTGGCGTGCCTTTCTATAATTCTCATCTTGTCGGCTCTTCGGCACATTCCCCTCATTCACACATTTATTATAATGTATAAGCACAGCAGGAATATCAATGCCATACGGACAAGGCATACAGTATTTACAGTCATTGCACGGTACAGTAGGGTACTTCAACATCAACTGTGCCGTTTCTTCCAAAAACTCCTTATCATCATCTGTCAAAGGAATCAGCGGAGAATAGGTACGGATATTATCCTGAAGATGCTCCATATACGTCATGCCACTCAACACCGTCAATACCAGTTCCGGTGAGCCTGCAAAACGGAAAGCCCACGAAGCCACACTATCTTCCGGACGGCGCTGCTTAAGACGTGTCATAATATGAGTCGGTACATTAGACAATCTTCCCCCCAGCAATGGCTCCATAATGATTGCCGGAATATTACGTTTTACCAATTCATCATATAGGTAGTCCGCATTTACATTACGTCCCGAAGAATGTTTCCAGTCCACATAATTGAGCTGTATCTGTACAAAGTCCCATTTCACCTCATCATGCAGAGAAAGTGCATAGTCATAAGTATCCACTGTGCCGTGGAAAGAAAATCCCAGATTACGGATACGCCCTGCCTCACGTTCTTTCAACAGAAACTCCATCATACCATTGTCTATATATCGCGCTTTGAATGCTTCTATTCCACCATTACCGATAGAGTGCAACAAATAGTAATCGATATAATCTGTCTGCAAATCCTCGAAAGATTTACGATACATGGCTATAGAGTTTTCACGGCTATAATTACTAAAGTTGGATAACTTTGTAGCAATAAACAGTTTCTCGCGCGGATGACGTTTTAATGCAATACCAGTAGATTTTTCCGACCATCCCTGTACATACACCGGAGATGTATCGAAATAATTCACGCCGTGCGCAATGGCATAATCTACTAATTCGTTCACAGCATCCTGGTCAATCATATCTCCTTTCCCATCCGGTGAAGGAACAGTCGGCCAGCGCATACAGCCATAACCCAGAAGTGAAACACGATCTTTCTGAGCCACAGAAGTGCGGTAAGTCATCTTATCAGTAGGCACCGGAGTCGATGCACTGCCTCCTGGAATCACCCCATCCTTCTGTTTGCAACTATAAAGAGTCGCGGCAGCCGTTGTCGTAGCAGCACTGATGCCCACAATTTTCAGAAAATCCCTACGGTTTATATTTTTATTATGTTCTTCCATATCTGTTCTTCTAACATTTATCACTTTACCACCTTTATATCACCCGATGTCTCTCATGCCCCTCTACATAGATAGCACTGAAAGGACGTGCCGGACAAAGATTCTCACAGGCACCACAACCAATACAACGCTCTACATTAACAACCGGAATCTTTGGAGAATCCGGATTATCTACCTCAGACGGAACCATCTCTATCGCTGCTACCGGGCAATGGCGGGCACAGTTGCCGCAATTTACTCCATCAGTCAACGGTACACAATTCTTCCTGATCCATACGGCATGACCGATCTGGATAGATGATTTATCAGCCAGACTGGTAAGATGAATCGCATCCGTCGGACATACTTCGGCACACTTCGCACATTCCGGACGACAATAACCACGTTCGTATGACATCTCCGGCTGCATCAACGTCATCAGATTACCGGATGGGCGTAAAACCTGATTAGGACACACTGATACACAAAGCTGGCAAGCCGTACAATGCTGCGCAAAATTACGAATACTCAACGAACCTGCCGGTACAATAGGTGTCGTCCGCTCCGGTATTTTCTTATCCTCAATGACAGCCAATCCACCATCCACTTTTTTCTCCTGTGCCTTCAGCAATGTACTTGCAGCAAATATGGCACCGGCAGAAAAGAAAGCACGGCGTGCATTGTCCACCTGTTCCGGTGAAACACCTGTCACTTTTTCAGCAGCTAACGGTTTCTGCACTTCCTTATGAGGACGCTCATAACGGATAGCTCCTTTTTTACATTTACCGATGCAATCCATACAAGCCACACAGCGGCTATAATCTATTTTATGATTTTTAGAATCAATGCATGCCGCCTTACAATTACGTGCGCACAAACCGCAACCATTACATTTACTCGTATCAATTACCGGTTTCAGCAAAGAAAAACGTGAAAAGAATCCCAATACTGTTCCTACCGGACAAATTGTATTGCAATAGGTACGCCCGTTACGCCAGGCCAGCACAGTCAGAATAACAAATGTCAGAACAGCTATCACAAAAGTTCCCATAGCCTTCATCCAGACGTCTACAGAATAAAACATATAGCTATCTGCCCGTTCGGCCAAAAGAGCAAGCAGGTTGTTTCCCCACTGATAAACCGGAGCAAACAGATTAGAAGCTATTCGTCCGTACGAACTATAAGGTGCCAGTAAGGCAACCAACGAACCAACTCCTCCTATCAGAGCCAGAATAAATACTCCCAACACTCCGTAACGCAACCAATTAAGTGCAGGTGAATACGAATAGCGATTCTTTTTTCGCTTTTTACCCAACCATGAAACTATATCCTGAAACACGCCCAACGGACAGATTACCGAACAATACACACGCCCAAAGAGCAGTGTCAATGCTATCAGGATTATCACAACCCCGACATTCAGTGCCAACAAAGCAGGCAAAAACTGAATTTTAGCCATCCAACCGAACCAAGCATGCAACGTTCCCGTAAAATCGAGGAACAAAAGCGTGATCAGCACGAAAAAGAATATGGCAAACGTTAGTCTGATTTTTCGTAACATACTTTTATTTTATGGAATATCATTTATAAACCAAATACTTGATAAACAAATAACCGCCGAGAATCTGTAATCCCATTCCCGGTATGCCGATGCGAAAATCCTGGAAAGCAAGCGCAAGGTTACCTACCATTGCCCACTCGCCCAGCGTCCCGATTAACTGATAAGCCAGTACTACTAATGCTAAAACAGGAATAGAGATACGTTTAAAACGATTGGCTGCACATCCGGCAACCACTGCCAGTAAAACGGATTTTAAAAGGATGGCCGGCAATACTCCCGCAGGAGGCATACCGAAAAGCAGATGATTCAAAACCGGTGAAAAGACGGCTGTCAGCAATCCGACTTTCCAACCGTATTTATAAGCAGCAATAAGCGTAAAGAAATAAATCGGTAACAAAGTAAGACCACCCTGTGGAATAAGATGGCAAAGTTGTGGCAAAACCAGATTACCCAGAATGAAAAGGGCTGCAGCAAAATATGTCTTCACATTGCTGTAATCCAGTGAATAAAGTCTGATAGTTGTTGTTTTCATATAATATGCTTATTAAAAATTGATATTTACTCCACCCATAAAAGTCTCTTTCGGCATAGGATAGCCTGCATTGATCTCATAACGTTGTGCCAACAAGTTCTCACCACGCACATAGAATGACAGATAATTGGTTGCCTTAAAGCTTCCCTGCATATCCCATAACACGAAGTTCTCTTTTGTCGCAGCATCCAGATCAGTATAAAGCCCCTTCACATACTGGATACCGGTAGATGCACTCCAACGTCCTTTTCTGAAGTTCACTCCTCCATACAGTTTATGCTCCGGAGAAGCCAATACCGGATTTTCCATGTGAAGCCAGCTGTAATTTGCCATCACGCTCCACACCGGATTAAACTGGTACCCTACATTAGCTTCCGCTCCCCAGTTTTCAATCTCACCGGAATTCTGGTTCAACATACCGCTACCATTGGGATTTGGAAGACGTATAATGAGATTTTCACCATTGATATAGAACACATTGAGTCCATAGGACAAACGATTATCCATAAGACGTTGTGAGAAAGAAAGTTCATAATTCCAAAGTTTCTCAGGTTTCAAATCCGGATTCTGCGGAGGGAACATATACATTTCACGAATGGTAGGATTGCGGAATCCCTTACTTGCCATTGCCTTGATTTCTGCATTCTCCGGAAGATGGAAAGCCAGCCCCACTTGCGGAATGAACTCTGTACCCGTTTGCGAATGATAATCTACTCGTGCTCCGGCATCCAGCGTAAGCCATGCAGCAATATCCTGACGAAAATCTACATAACCTGCTACTTCATTCAATGACTTATTCGCCGAAGTTTCACGATGCCCATCAAAGAATTGGTTCCATGCCTCACCGCCAAAGTGAAAATAATCAGCTCCCACAGTCAGTCTGTTGCCTTGGAAAAGTTGTACACTCTGATACCATGATACTCCAAGCATCTGATCGTTAGAGTTGAAACGATACTGAAGCGGTTCTCCTCCTGGCTGATATCCGTCATTTATCCAGTGATCACCCCAATTATAGAAAAAACTCAATGCACCGGAAGTCTTTTCGTAATGATTCTCCAATGCAAAAGAAATCATGCCACGTGTAATGCGCTGATCATTGTCTATATATGGTTTCATTACTGATCCCGGATTAGTAGCATTGAAACGAGTGACATTTACATCGCCCCAAACTTTCCAGTTATCCGTAAAGTCATAGCCTAATTTGGCATACCCGCCGTACTGTTCAAAAGCCATGTCAGCGCGATGTCCGTCTGTACGGTTATAAGAGGCAGTCACCGTACTACTGAAGCGCCCTTTTCTTATGCGGTTAGTGGCTTCGGTCTGTACACTTCCATAAGAGCCGGCACCAATGTTGATGTTTGTACGTATTCCGTCTTCCTGCATCTTACGGGTAACAATGTTAATAACCCCACCCATGGCGTTAGAACCATAAAGTACAGACGCGGGACCACGTAGCACTTCCACACGTTCTGCCATCATCGTCTGATATGCGTCGGCAATGGGATGTCCCATCAGTCCCATATACTGAGGATGTCCGTCAATCAAAACCAATAATCCCGTAGTGGGAAGACCGGCCTGTGCGGGCCCTCCAATGCCTCTTAAAGACATTTGCCCTGATGCACCGGTAGCTACACCATATCCCATTACGCCACGTGAAGTGGAGAAAAAGCCCGGCACTTGTGAATTCAACACCGGAAGTACGGAAGTCTGCTGGCTCGCTTCAAGTTGTGGGCGTCCCACTACTGATACGGTCATAGGCAAATGGCGCACATCCGTTTCACTTCGCGTACCTGTTACTACTACTTCATTAATCGCATAACTTCTTGCTACCTTTATGCTGTCCTTGCTGGTTTGTGCTTGTAGGCTTGCCGCACTAATCAGGCAACCTGTAAAGAATGCAAGTACAAATCTCTCTTTTTTCATCTTTAAAATTACTCTTTTATTTTATAATAGTTCCCAATTGCAAATATAGGAATCGTTAGTGATAGAAACCGTAGATAAATTACGGTTGTAAATACCATAATTACTGATTAACGTATTCTAAACTTACGTATTATTCACTATCCAGGATTTGAACTCGGATGCTTTGTTCTTACTGATATAGATACGTTCGGGAGTTTCTACCTCAAGTGTTACCAGCAAACGATTATCAAACCATATAGTTATATCCGTCACACTATTCCTTGCTATGATGAATTGCTTATTCGCCCGGATGAAATCTGCCGGATTCAGAGAAGCCATTATCTGTTCCAGGGTTTTGGAGTATGGAAACATATTCCCGTCTTTCAAGTAGATACAGGTGTTTTTATCCGCTGTATAAAAGCATGAAACTTCTTTCAGGCAGACAGGTAACAGCTTATCTTTATATGGAATTAATAACTTGTCTTTATATTTAGGAGTCGGCACCAGTTGAGTCAACTTGGATAAGTAGTGAATCACATCCTGGTACGTCAGTTTTTTATATTTATCCAACGCCTGTTTTACATCTTCCACTTTGACAGGCTTTAGCAAATAATCAATGCTATTCACCTTGAAAGCTTCTATGGCGTATCTGTCATAAGCCGTCGTGAAAATAATAGGAGTTTCCAACTCCATTTTATCAAAAATGGTAAAAGCCGAACCATCCGATAAATGAATATCCATAAATATCACGTCTGGTGCAGGATTCGATTGCAGCCAATGAATGGTTTGAGTTACGCTTTCCGTATTACCGGCTATTTGAATATCATAAGAGACTTCGCCAAGAATATCCACCAGATTCTCATAAGCGGCAGTCTCGTCTTCTACAATCAATACTCTCATATCTCTATGCAATTTTGATATCAGTTCTGTTTACTTAAAGGAAGATATACTCTGAATGTATTTTCATCACATTCTATCCGTATTTGCCTGTTCATCAACAAGGTAAAACGACTTTCCAAATTTCTCAACCCTGTTCCGTTCGTATCAGGCGGAGACAACTTTGGATAAATGGGATTACTTACCACCAGTTCTTTTTGCTCGTTCAGTCTGATAGTAATTTCCATTTTATGCTCACTGTCTATCCTGTTATGAACGGTCACATTCTCTACCAACGGAAGCAGTGAAAGCACAGGTAATGTCAGTTCATCCTGCATAGCCTCATCCACTTGGATTGAGAAAACCAGTTTATTGGCAAAGCGTACTTCCATCACATAACGGAAAGATTGAATAAATTCCAGTTCTTCCCTTAAAGTAACCAGTCCTCTCTTATCACTTTGAAGAATATAACGGAAGATATCAGACAATTCATGTACATACATCAACGTTTTTTCATCATCTTTCTTCCGGATGAGTGATTGTACTCCGTTCAAGGAGTTAAAGAAAAAATGTGGATTGATCTGATTGGCCAACGCATCACATCGGCTTTGCAGATTCTCTATACGCAAACGTTCTATCTCACGCTCTTTTTCACGCTGTGCGGAGTATAACATGGAAATATGTCCGATCAGCGTACACAGAGAACACTGAATAAAGAATTGGGAGAGCAATGTACTACCCAGAAAATCAGTACGGATACCATAAGAGTGAATCCAATAGGAAATAAACGCAAAGCCTGCATAAGCAGCCAACGAATATAAGAAGTTACGGCCAAAACGCTCCTTAAACTGTGCTGTCGGCAGTTGTCGTAAATTATAACGTAACAATAGACAAATCAGCCCCCAAAAGAAAAAGAAACGATAAACAAAATACCAATAAAAACCCGTACAACTTACTCCTTCCAGAAATTTTATGTCCCAGGGCAGACAGGCTATATTAGGGTATATGATAAAGACTGCACTAATCAGACCGACCAGTGGCAGTTTACGACTTATATAAGTATCAAATGAGAGCATAAAACATTTCTTCTTTTCTACAAAGAAAGATAATTTTTTTGAGACTTGACAATACTAAAGAATCAAAACGAAAAAATAAGGTATAAAAGCGAAAGAGGAATAAGAGAGCTATAATATATGAGATATGAGATATGAGATATGAGATATGTGCTATAAGCTACAAGCTATAAGTTCCTTTCGGCATGATAATTGGAGTATCTCAGTTCTCCTCCTCTTGGGAGGAGGAGT